>Ga0209101_1000064_pt1 | contig 86047 bp, 66 predicted proteins | sample ConPoolayeCmetaG_FD_185481 | JGI IMG/M metagenome (GOLD analysis project Ga0209101, IMG submission 185481) | Hot spring microbial mat communities from California, USA to study Microbial Dark Matter (Phase II) - Cone Pool mat layer C metaG... ... | reverse complement strand
CCCGAGGATCACCAGCAGCAGCACTCCGCGCCGCCCGATCAGACGGCCTTTGCGGGTTTTGAACTTCATGATACGGGCCTCGCTTTCTGACGTGTTTCAAGTCGATGCAACCTTGCCTGCTGCGTATTCCGGGCTGGCCCTATCCCCGGGTTGCCCTGCGCGGCAAGAACCCTCACCGTACAGTTCCGCAGCGGCGCGACGTTGCCCTTAGCGTGCAGTGTTTCCGCTTATTCCAACTTGCCCTGTGTTGTTTCCGCTTCCGCGAAATGTTCTTGCCGACCGCAGCGGAGAGTGTGCCTATCGCTTGTTCCACACGGGGTTGAAACCATCCAATTCAACTGTGGTGGTGTACACGCCGATTACGCTGTCTATGATCACGCACAATGGCCTGGGGCACAGTGCGGCGTTCCAGTCCGGCCCGGCCAGCGTGAGCAAGTTGGTCGGATTCTCGCCTGCTGCCACCACCCGGTACCACTTGCACTGTTTCAGGGGGTGCCCAACCGGCGAAGAAGCATCGTACAGAAGCACCCACTCGTTTTCCCTGATATATACCCGCTTGCTCAACTGGACGCTCCCACCGCCAATGGCGATGCCGCCGCCGGCAGCATCGATGAATTGTGCCTCCACAGCAACTTCGCCGGGGCGGTAATCGAAGACCCCTGGGGTGCTTTCCCTCGGTGGGTTGACGTCGAAGTTCCGCTTGTAGCAAATGGCTACCGACACTGTGTATTGCGATTTCCAATGGATGGGCACCGCCGCTTCGGCCGGTGAGGGACAAACGGTAAGCAGCCAGGAAAAGTTCCCTGTGGGAATGATTTCGGAAGCACCGGGCACCAGCAGGTTGTTCTGGAAGGGAACTTCGGGGCGGAAGAGTCGATCCTCGGGCACGCGAAAATCGAAGTCCTCCCGACAGCAGCAAACTTGCCGCGCCAAGTCCACGTTAGTGCCTATCCAGCCGAGAGTCAGCCGGGCGATGGGACTGCCCGCACCGCCCAACGGTGCATTGCCCAGCCCTCGGGCCACACCCAGTGGATCGATAGCAAACGGCGGCAAGGTGGTATTAGTATTGGGGTTGGGCACCCCAGGCTGCCAGGTAGTGTAATCCAACATGCGCCGCACCTGGACCGAGCGCATTATAGCCCGGCCAGCCGAGCCTGACCGGTCGTGCTTGCCGGTCTCGACCATCGCCAGCCGACCCACGGGGATCAAAGCTGCCATTCCCAGCAGCCCCACCGACAGCACGAATACCGAAATAAGCACTTCCATCAGGCTGACGCCGCCGCGCGTGCGCTGGCGACGGCGCGTAGTGGCGCACCAATTCATCAATCCGGCACGTGCTCTGCGCAGTGCAATGCTTGCTATACGACTGGCTATATGAAGCATGGTCTACCGTCCCCCGAGACTATCGGCTTTTCGGGCAAACTCGCGGGACTGGAACACGTCGGCGCCCGCGGCCACCGGGTGCGTAGTCACCAGGCCAGTCTGCGCGTTGACGGTTACCCACAGATTGTTGCGGTCTTGCCAATTGTCCAATCCGTCCGCCGCCGTGCCGGCGGGCACACGTTCCCTGGCGCCTATCAACAGGTAGATCGGCTGCGTGGGCGAGACGACAGTGTTCTCGTAATAAATCCGTTCCAAAGACCCCTTGGGCGAGAACACCAGCACAATCGGCTGCGTGCCGGCGCCGAGCGTAAACTGTTGCCCAGCCATCTCCCAGCCGGAAAACTGCAAGTCGATCACCGCCCCCGCCGGAAGCTGCAATGGGGCACCATGGGACTTCAGCGGTTTGCGCATGATCTTGTAGGGCATCGGCATCGAGGCCGTCGAACTCCAAGGCACGATCTGCCCGTTGCTGATATCCAGACGCAGCGTCAACTGGGTGTCGGATACGTTGACAATCGTGTACCACGGGCCTTGATTGTTAAGTTGGATCAGGTCGCCGGGCCCGACCAGCCGCGTATTGATCGCCGGGGACAAGTTCGCCCGCAATACGACTTCGCGGCCAAGCTGCATGCTAGTAAGTTGGACGGTGGCCACGGCATCGACCGACTCGCCGCCGTACGGCGCGGGCACCGCCACATGGTCCAACACCATGCTGCACTGTGGCAGGTTGCCCATGCGCTGGATCATCACGCCACAGGGCCGCCCCGTTTCCAACGCGTGGTTTCGCGCCGCACCGAGGTAAACGTTCAGCGCCCGGGCGGCCTCGCGCACACGGCGCTGACTGGCCGAGTTCTGTATCGCCGGCACCGCGATGCCCATCAGCAACACGATCACGCCGATGACCACCAGCAATTCCACCAGCGTCATGGCGGCGCGGCGCCGCAGGCCAACAGCGGCCACCGGCGCACCCAGAGGCGATTGTGACGGGTGCAAGCCCCTAACACCGCAAAGGAAATCGGTGTGCCGGTTCACATAGGGTGAAACTCGCACAGGCATGATGGCCTTTCGCCCTGCGGGCGCTGCGCGGCACGGCGCGGCTTTCAAGGCCCGGATGCGAAATGTCGGGCCATGAGGAACCGCCGTCGCGGGGCTGTCGTGTTGCCGACTGCTGCGTGGCATACTACCGCGCCTCGATACGATGGTTGTGGATGTTGTCGCGGTGCGTATTGGCGTATCCATCCTCGACGACCGGAACGCCTATCCTGTTGCCGGCATAAGGATTTCCCTGATACACATAACCCTGCATCACTTCCAATCCTGCGCGCTTGTCGCGGCCGGCCGAATAGATCAGCGGCACCAACTTGTAAGCATTGGGTTCGATTCCCATCGGGTCCAACGGATCGTGGTCGTTGACCGGGTCGCCAGTCTGGATCTGCGACTCGGGCGTAAAACCGGGCGCCCAGCGGAAAAACATGATCGGCGTTCCCCAGCCGTCGACGAACACCTGGTAGCCGTCTTCGGTGGTGCCGATTTCGCTATGGCTGAACTGCTCGCGGGCCTCGGGCGTTCCCAAAGTGACAATAAGGAACAGCATCTTGGCGGTCAGGTACTTTTGTGCCACCGGCTGCGTGCCTACCCGCTGGCGATATAGTATCGAAAGCGCCGGCCGCTGCACGGCAAATTGGCGACCTGCTACCGTGATGGGCACCGGATCGTTCATTATGTCCTCAAGCCGGTCGGGCATTTCCATGCGCATCAGGTCGCGGATGGCGTGCAGCCGCACCCGGGCTGCGTCCCGGGGCGAAAGGCCCGACAGGTCCAGCGGCACCCTGCGGGTCTGGTACGATTCGTACCTTTCCATGATGATCCGGTGGAGCTTGGCGATGGTGGCTTTGGTGGCCGAGGCGCGGGCTTCCTCGCGGGCCATATTCAGTGCGCCGAGCACCATTCCGGCCAGGATCACGATCACGGTGACCGAAATCAGCAGCTCCACCAGGGTAAAACCTCCGGCGGACTGCATTCGGTTCCGGGCGCTTTTGCTGCTATGGTGCATATCTGGCCTCCTCTGTGTTGCTCGGCGATGTAACACCTTATGGTGCCACCGGGTGCCGCCCGTCTGTTATGGCATATTTTGTTCCAGAGTACGTCCGCCGCTGAAGTTGGTGATATCGTCGTACTGGGCCGGGTTGTAGTCGTCGCCGGTGGGAAAACGAACCCCCGGCTGGGGCGACTGCCCGTTCCAGTATTTTCCATCCAATCCGGGCGAAAGAATTTGAAAAGTCTTGGGATTGACAAACCCGCCTGCCACGGCGTCCTGGTACGGCCTGATAGTGGCACCTCCACCGGTCCACTGCCCTACATACTGGTTGTTGAGCCTGGCGCGGAAATAGATATAAGGATCGCTTTGCAGATTACCGTTGGGCGGCAGGTAACGGAACAACTGACCGACAGCTTGCACGCGCCGTTTGTCGAAGTCGAAGAATGGACCGATACGGCCGGTAATGGTCGCAGTCTCGAACGGGTTCCGTTGATCGGGGCTGAAGCCGATGAAGTTCCCCTGCGTATCGCGCATCCCTCCCAGCCAGAAGCACAAGGCCGTGCTGGGATCGATCGCCGGCGGCGTGAGGTTGACCGCGTAGGGGAAAGCCTTGGCCAGGTGCATTTTGGTCAGCGTGGAATCGGTGCCATCGGGTGGATAGTCGCCGAACTTCTCCTTATAAGCATGCAGAGCCTTCTCCAGATTGTTGATCTCAGCGGCCACCACCGCGCGTTTGGCGGCCCGGTTGACCACGACCGCCGCCCCAGTGATCAAACCGGCCAGAACACCGATGATCACTACCACGACCAGCATTTCCACCAGGGTAAAGCCCTTGCGGGGCCTCGGTCCGCTGCACATTTTCGCTACTCCTGCTTCGTGCTAGGAAAGTTTCTGGATCAGAGCGATAAGCGGCATGAACAAAGCGATGACGATGAAACCGACGATACCGCCCAACATGATGATCAATATGGGTTCCATCAGCCGGGTGAGGCTTTCGGTAAGCACGGCGACTTCTTCGTCGTAGTTGTCGGCGATCTTGTAGAGCATGGTATCCAGTTCGCCGGTTTCCTCGCCCACGTCGACCATGTTGATTACCATTTCATCCAGTACGCTGTCGTTCATTCGCATCAGGTAGATCAGCGCGCCGACCACCGGCGGCATGCACAACCAGAAGAACAGCGCCACTGGATGAAACGACAGTTTGGCATTTTCCCGCAACGGCCCAGCAATGGCCTCGCCTTCGCGGATCGCATCGTACACCTTCTGATACAATTGTTCGAAGACCGCGTTTCCCGAGGTGTCGCGGGCAATTTGTATTGCTTCCAGAATGGGTACACCGCTGGACACCAGGGTTCCCAGGGTGCGCATGGTGCGGGCGACGATGTTCTTCTCGATCAACTGGCCGAAGATGGGAACCTTCAGTATATACATGTCCCATCCCATTCTTCCGTAAGAGAACTTCCGCACCAGCTTGATGAACAGCCAGATCGACACAGGCACAATGGGGATAAGCATCCACCACCTGCCGATCAGGTTCGAGACGCTGATGAGCGCTTCGGTGATGGGAGGCAGTTTGGCGTCGAAGTCCCTGAAGATCTTGATGAACTGGGGCACGATCTTCAGCATGATGAACACCAGAATGCCTACCGCGAAGGTGATCACGGCCGCCGGGTAAACCATGGCCCCTTTCACTTTGCGGCGCAGCGACTGGGAGCGTTCCTGGAAATCGGCCAGACGCTTCAGGATGGCTTCCAGCGCACCGCCAGCCTCGCCAGCCTTGATCATGTTCACGTACAGGCGATCGAAGGCCCGCGGCGACTTCGACATCGCTTCGGATAGCGTAGCCCCGCTTTCGATCTCCTCGCACACGTCGATCAAGCAGTTCTTGAAGGTGCCCGGTTTGGTCTGGGCCTCGAGGATTTTCAGGCTTCGCAGCACCGGCAAGCCGGCGTCCTGAAGGATGGCCAACTGCCGTGTGAATGTGGTGAGGGTCTTCTGGCTGACCGGCCCGATGGCAAAGGTCTTGCCCTTCTTTTTGGCCGCTTTTCGGTCGGTGCTTATCTTGCGGGCTTTTTTCTCCGTCAGCTTGGTGACGAAGTAGCCCATTTGCCGAATAGTGGCCTGCGCTTCCTCGGGGTTAGGAGCCTCGATGACATCCCGAATCTCCTGCCCCGTGGCATCCATTGCCTCGTATTGATAGATCGGCATGGTTCGGCACTCCTGGGAATCGGGAAGCTGCACACATGGCAGCGGCCCCTCGCCGAGGGAGAGTTGCCGCCCCGGGCAGCTTCCTTCCCTGATGGATGTACGTCTGACCTGTCACGCTCTTGTATCTTGCGAAACAACCGCGCTGTACGGACTGTTATCTCCAGGATAGCTACGGCCAGTGCGGGACACTTCCGCTAACCATGGCCGACTGCCTGTGTTACCGTGTTAGTGTCCTGAAAGTGCCGTCACTCTGCCGGCAGCGCCGTCCGTCGAAACAGTGCGGCCAGATGCACAACAATCGACCGTCGGCCAGCAGCAGCTTACTACACCTCGAGGACTGTTTCGCGGATCACCTCTTCGACAGTTGTTATGCCGCTATATACTTTCTGCAATCCCGATGCCCGCAAGGGGATCATGCCCGATTGCATGGCCACGTCGCGTATCTTTTCGGTGGATGCTCCGGAGTTGATCATCTCGCGCAGACGGTCGGTGACGGGCATGAATTCGAACAGCCCCGTTCGTCCTTTGAAACCCGTGTTGTTGCACGCCGGGCAGCCCCGGCCCTTGAAGAACTTTTTGCCGATTACGTCTTCTGGGGTCAGGTCGAGCTGGGCCAGGGTTTCGGTGCTGGGCTGCGTGGGTTCGCGGCAATAGGGGCAAATCTTGCGCACCAGCCGCTGGGCCAGAACGGCCTCCAGCGTGGCGGTGATCAAAAACGGCGGAATGCCCATGTCGCGCAGCCGCGTGACCGTGCTTGGCGCATCGTTGGTGTGAAGGGTACTGAAGACCAGGTGGCCGGTCAGCGACGCCTGCACGGCGATCTCAGCGGTCTCCAGGTCGCGGATCTCGCCCACCAGGATGATGTCAGGGTCCTGCCGCAGGATCGACCGCAGGCAATGGGCGAACGTGTTGCCGATGGCCGGATCGATGGGTATCTGCACAATGCCATCGATTTCGTACTCCACCGGATCCTCGGTGGTAATCAGCTTGTCCTCGATGACATTCAGTTCGTTCAGCGCACCGTACAGCGTGGTGGTTTTCCCCGAACCCGTCGGCCCAGTTACCAGCACAATGCCGTTGGGTTTGCGGATCACTTCGCGGAAGGCCGCCAAGGTATTCGGTTCCATCCCGATGGCGTCCAGATCGAGCATCACCACCGAGCGGTCCAGAACGCGCATTACCACGCTTTCGCCGAACATGGTCGGCAGCACGCTAACGCGCAAATCCACTGGGTGACCGCCCACGGTCAGACGGATCCGCCCGTCTTGCGGCAAACGGCGCTCGGCGATGTCCAGATTGGCCATTACTTTGATGCGGGTAGTGATGGCGAAGGCCAGATGCCGCGGCGGCGGCACCATCTCGTACAACACGCCATCGGAACGGATACGGATCTTGAACTCGTTCTCGAAAGGCTCGAAGTGCAGGTCGCTGGCGTGATCCTTGATGGCGATCAGCAGCACCATGTTCAGCAGTTTGCGCACAGGGGCGCTGTCGGCCAGGGTCTCGATACTGGTCAGGTCCACAACGCTGGATTGTTCCAGCTTCTTGGCCGCCCGCAATAGTTCCTCGTCCTGCTCCATGCCGGCGATAAGGGTTTCCACACTCTCGCCGCCAGCCGAGTAATAGCGGTCCAGGGCCTTGAGGATTTCCTTCTCGGTGGCCACCATGGCCTTGATCTCATAGCCCAGGAAGGTGCGCAGCTCGTCGATGATCGACAGTTTCTGCGGATCGCACATCGCGATCGTAAGCACGTTGTCCTGGAAAGAGATGGGAATAATGCGGTACAACTGGGCCATGGCCTCGGTGATATGACGCAACACGTCGGCCGGGATCACCATGTCGCTGAGCGTAACGACCTGCATTCCCATCTGCTCGGCCAGGGCTTGCGCCAATTGCTCGTCGGTAATCAGGCCCATGCTCATGGCGATCTGACCAAGCATTTCCCCGGGACGCTGCTGCTGTTCCTCCAGCAGCATCTGAAGGTGGTTTTCGGTGATGAATCCCAGGTCAACCAGAATCTGCCCAATACGCCTGATTGCCATCGCCGTTTTCCCCCTACTCAGCCTCTGCCAGGCCATCGGTGGCCAAAATTATTCGGCTGGCAGAAGCCATGTTTCTGCCGCAATGATGCATCAACTATTTCACCGTGCATTGTGGGATTTGTTGTATCGACCCAACCAGCCGCGTTGACCACGCTTGCCTGGTGCAAGAAGTTCATCATGCCTCCTGTTTTTCCAGCCGGGCGCGGGGCTGATCTTCGTCGTCGAAGATGCCGCGTTCGGCCCGGGCTATCTTGGCCGCCAGTTCATCCGGATTATTCGCTTTGTGCAAAGCATCGCGTTTTTCCACCAGCCCATCGCGCCACAACCGGAACAAATGATCGTCCAGCAGTTGCATCCCCAGTTTGGCGCTGGTTTGAATGATGGAGTTTATCCGGTAAGTCTTGTTCTCGCGGATCAAGTTGGAGATGGCCGGAGTGACCACCATCATCTCGTAAGCGGCCACGCGCCCGCCGCCAATTTTCGGCAGCAAAGTCTGCGATAGCACGCCGATTACTGCCACCGACAACTGGGTGCGGATCTGCTCCTGCTGACTGACCGGAAAGACGTCGATAATACGGTTGATGGTCCCCTGAGCCCCGGTAGTGTGCAACGTGCCGAAAACGATGTGGCCTGTTTCGGCCGCGGTGATGGCCGTCTCGATCGTTTCCAGATCGCGCATTTCGCCAACCATTATCACATCCGGGTCTTGCCGCAGACCGCGGCGAATGGCCTCGGCGAAACTGGGCACATCGACGCCCAACTCGCGCTGGGCGATGGTCGACTTTTTGTGCTTGTGATAGAACTCGATCGGGTCTTCGATGGTGATAATGTGGTGATCGAAGTTTTCGTTGATGTAATCGATCATCGCCGCCAGCGTGGTGGTTTTCCCCGAGCCGGTAGGGCCGGTAACGAGTATCAGCCCCCGGGGCCGTTCGCACAGTTTGGCCAACACCGGCGGAGTGCCCAACTCTTCGAAGGACATCAGCCTGTTGGGAATCTGCCGCATGGCCAGGGCCACGTATCCGCGTTCCTTGAAGACGCTGACGCGGAAGCGGGCCTGGTCGCCAAAGGCGAAGGCGAAGTCGGCACCGCCAACCTCCTGTAGCTCCTGCTGGCAGCGCTCCGGAGTGACCGCTTTCATCAATGCTACGGTGTCTTCCGGCTCCAGCACCTTGGTCTCAAGCCGTTTCAGACGGCCGTCGACGCGAATTACAGGCGGTTGTCCGACGGTTAGATGCAAATCGCTAGCCTTGCGATTGACGACTGTTTGCAGAAGTTTGTCAATAAGAATAGTAGCCATTACAGTAGCAAGTACCTTTTCACGGGGTCAAAAAGATACCAGGGTGCCGGAACCGCCCAGCGGCGGGGCGGGAAAAGCCGACCAGCTCTGTTCCGAAAAGCCCTGCCGCCACAAGATTATTGGCATCACGCACATCGCACGCAAGCAACCAGCTCATTTTTCGCTGCCACGCCCCAGATGTCCGATCGTCAAACGCCCATAGCGCTATGGCTGATTGTCCGCGCGCCGACCCGGGCCAAATATCGCCTGGCACCCCGAGTTTAGGCAATTTCGCTCTTGTTCGATGCTCCTGGGTGTTGAAACTACCAGAAGCTATTCCGACTCGGAGCGCTTGGCGACCCGGAATACTTCCTCCAAAGTTGTAATACCGCGTAATACTTTTTCGATACCGTCCTGGTACAGGGTCTTCATGCCTTCGGCGATTGCCGTTCGGCGAATCTCTTCCGTGGGTGCTGAGTGGAATGTCAATTCCCGAAGTTTTGACGACATTATCATCAGCTCGAAAATACCCAAGCGACCGCGGAATCCGCTGCCTTGGCAACTGCTGCAACCCCGGCCTTTGGTGAAGTTGGCCCTGGCGACCTGTTCTGGCGTCAGGCCGGCGGCCTCGATCAACGCGTCGCTAGGGGTATAAGGCATTTTGCATTTTTGGCAAACGACGCGCACCAGCCGCTGTGCCATCACTGCGATGATGCTGCTTGCCACCAGATAGGCGGGCACTCCCATGTCGATCAGGCGTGTAATAGCACTGGGCGCATCGTTCGTATGTAGTGTACTGAAAACCAAGTGTCCAGTCAAAGAAGCCTGAATTCCCATCTGGGCAGTTTCGAGGTCACGCATCTCGCCGACCAGGATCACGTTCGGCGCTTGACGCAGCATCGCCCGGATCACCCTGGCGAAATCCAAACCAATGTCATGACGAATCTCAACTTGGTTGACTCCCGGCAGGTAGTATTCCACCGGGTCTTCAGCCGTAATGATCTTCCGGTCCGGCGTGTTCAGCTCGTTCAGCGCGGCGTATAGAGAAGTGGTTTTGCCTGAACCGGTCGGGCCGGTTACCAGAATGATTCCGTTAGGACGCTGAATCAACTGCTTTACCCGGAGGTAGTCCTCTTCCGAGAAGCCCAACTGCCGCAGACCGACTTTGATGTTGTCTTTGTCGAGAATCCGCATCACTACCGATTGACCATGGACCGACGGGATGATGCTTACGCGCAGGTCCAGTTCCTTCTCGCCGACGGTCACCTTTATACGGCCGTCTTGCGGCCGGCGGCGTTCGGCAATGTCCAGTTTAGCGAGAATCTTAATGCGCGATATGATTGCCCCCAGTAGTCTCTTTGGTGGGCTGTCGCGCTCGACCAGTAGGCCGTCGATTCGGTAACGAACACGAACGCGGTCCTCGAACGGTTCGATGTGTATATCCGAGGCCCTCAGTTGTACGGCCTCGGCGATAATCAGATGGACCAGTTTGACGATCGGGGCGCTTGCTTCGTCCAGGTCGTCTTGTACAGCGGCAGCCTCGGCTTCGGTCTCCGTAAAGTCGATGGCCGTGTCGGTGAACTCCTGCAACATCGAATCGGCACTTTCACCGACGGTCTGGCCATAGTACCGGTTGATTGCCTCGCTGATGGCTTCCTTTGGCGCCAAGACCGGGGTGATTCGCCGATTCAGGATGAACCGGAGTTTATCCAGGGTTTCGTAGTCCAACGGATCGTGCACGGCCACCATCAACTCGCCGTCGGCTTCCGAAAGCGGCAGTATCACGTTTTCCCTGGCCACCGACTCGGGCACTAGCTCAACCACCGAAGGTGGTATTACTACCTCGGCCAGGTTTACGTACTCCAGGCCGTGCTGCTCTGCCAAGGCGCGAGCAATATCTTCCCCGCTTGCGTACCCTAACTTCGTAAGGGCCTCGTGCAGTTTGATATCCTGGGAATTTGCCAATTGTTTTGCTTCGGCCAGTTGATCGGCGCTGATGACGCCTTGGCGAATCAGTATGTCCGTCCAATCCCCTTTGCGTTTGGCCATGACAAGCTCCAGTAACGCGCGCAGCGGGCAACAAGAGCCGAACAGTTCGACGTGCCAGAAGCGCGTCGCCCCGCCCTACCAGTAATAAGAGAACAGAAGCACCCCTCTACATTTCTTAGACTACTGCTGGTCGTTGCCATTGTCAACGTTCTGGCTCGATGATTGATATTGGTGGCCAGCAAACCGCCCGATACAATACGCCCCCATTGTGTCTGCCCGTCGAATGGTTTTCGCTGGCTTTGCCGTCGTCGGCATTTGGCCAGCCGATTGGGAGCCGCGACCTGAGGGGAACTAGGCCGACGGGCCTGGTGGCAAGCTCGGCTATCGCGAGGAACGCCATGAGCGCGCAGTGGATGCCCAAACAGAACCGCTCGCCGGTCGTCCGGCCCCTGGAATGGCTTACCGATCTGATAACTCGTTTTCCTGTCGCCACGCTGGTGCTGGCCGGGCTGACCGCGCTGGGGTCGATCGCCCTGACGGTCGGCAAGCTTCAGTTCCGCACGAGCCGCGCCGAGTTGCTCAACCCCAAGAGCGATTTCAACCGGCGCTGGATAGAGTACACCAGGCACTTCGGCGACAAGGAAGACGTGGTGATCGTGGTCGAAGGGGGAGGACCTCAGGATGTCATCCCGGCCATCGAGGATATTTTGCAGGCGCTGTCGCAGCGCGACGATCTGTTTGAAGCGGTGTTGGGAAAGATCGACCTGACCGGCATCCGCGCCAAAGGACTGTACTATCTGGGAGTCGATCAGCTTGCTGCCATTCGCAGTCAACTTGAGCAATTACAGCCGCTGTTGCGCGGCGATTGGGGACAACTGGGGCTGGCCAGTATCGGCGGCACGATGTTGGCGGTTCCGCACAACCTGTCGCCGGCCGAGCAACAACAACTGCTGGCAAACCTGCTGGGGCAGATGGATCGCTTTACCGCCAGCTTGGCGGCGGCCTTCGGACAGCCGGCCGAGTACCGGTCGCCCTGGCCAGAAATCGCTTCCCAATACCACGCCCTGGCAGAAATGCATACCAGTTATCTGCTGGAGAACGAGGGCCGTTTTGGTTTTGTGCTGCTGCGGCTGGCCGACAGAGACGAGAGCAGCTTCGCCCGCAACTCCGCCTCCATCGACGCCCTGCGTGCGCTGCTGGAGCCGATCAAAGCGGCACGCCGCGAAGTGAAGATCGGGCTGACCGGGCTGCCGATCATCGAAAACGACGAGATGCGCGCCAGCGAGCGTTCGATGTCGCTGGCGACTTTTCTGTCGTTCACGGGCGTGCTGGCGGTGATGATCATCGCCTTCGGCGCGTGGCGGCATTCGACCATGGCAATGCTGGCCTTGCTGTTGGGCATGATCTGGGCCTGTGGGTGCGTGACGCTGGTGATTGGCTATGTGACGATTCTGAGCATCGCGTTCGGCTCGGTGTTGTTCGGGCTGGGAATCGACTACGGCGTGTATTACGTGTCGCGATACCTACAGGTGCGCCCGCAATGCCCCGACACACGCGAAGCGCTGCTGGAAACCGTGCGCAGTTTGGCGCCAGCGCTTACGACCGGCGCGGTAACCTCGGCTTTGGCCTTTTTTGCCGCTGGGCTGACCGAGTTCTCCGGAGTAGCACAACTGGGCATTATCGCCGGCTGCGGCATACTGCTGTGTTGGGCGGCTCAGGTGATAGTATTGCCGGCGATGATCCAACTGGCCGACCGCCGCTGGCCGCTAACGACGACCCCGGCAGTGCTCGACCTGAACGACTGGTTCCGCCCGGTGTTCACCAGGCCCGGAACGACGCTGCTAGTCGTGGGCGGTTGCACGGCGCTGCTTGCCCTTGGGCTGCCAAAGCTTTGGTACGATCACAATCTGCTGCGAATGCAGCCGGTCGGGCTGGAAAGCGTCGATCTGGAAAAGCGGCTTTGCCAGCAGCTTAGCCGCAGTGCGTACTACGCACTGTCGATGGCCGATTCGCCCGAGCAACTCCGCGCCAGACAGCAGCAATTCCTGGCTTTGCCCTCGGTGGAACGTGTAGAAGACCTTTCGATGCTGTTCCCCGAGGGGTTGGAACAAAAGCGGCCGCTGATCGAGGCGATTCGAGAGCAATTGGCCGCGCTGCCTGCGAAGCCACCCCAAACGCCTGCGGTGGGACTTGCCGACCTGGAAAAGCTTTTCAGTGGCGCGATGCGGCTTGCCCAATCGGACCGTAGCGGCAAACTGGCCGCCCGACTGGCGGCGCTGCGCGAAGCAATCGCACAACTCCCGCCCGGTGAATGCCAACGCCGCCTCAGCGAGTTTCAGCAGCTCGCAATCGAGGAGCTGTTCTGGCGATTGCGCACGCTGTACGAGGCATCCAGTCCGGAGCCGCCAACGCCACAAGATTTGCCCGAAGCATTGACTGTGCGCTTCGTTGGCGGCGGCAAATTGCTTCAGAAGGTGTACGCCCGCGGAAGCATCTGGGATATGGAAGCAATGCGACAATTCGTCGAACAGGTGCGTTCGGTGGACGCCCAGATCACCGGCAATCCGCTGCAAATCTACGAAGCTTCCCGGCAGATGAAACAAAGCTACGAGCTGGCTGCTGTGTTTGCCTTGCTGGCGATTCTGCCGCTGATATTGCTCGATTACCGAAGCATCAGCCATACCGTGCTGGCGATTATTCCCACGGGCTTGGGGATGTTGCAGCTCTTCGGTCTGCTGGGGCTGATCGACATCCCGCTGAACCCGGCCAACATGCTGCTGTTGCCGTTTTTCATTGGCATCAGCGTAGAATGCGGGGTACATCTGGTGCACGACTTCCGCAACCAGGGCGAGGGATACACCAGGGCCAGCCCCTCGACTACGTTGGCCGTAGTGGTCAACACGCTGACGACGATGGTCGGATTCGCCACGCTGATGATCTCTACGCATCGGGGGCTGCAAAGTTTGGGCCGGGCGATGACGCTGGCGATGGGCTGCTGCCTTGTAAGCTCTCTGATTTTGCCCAGCATTTTGCTGCTTTTTGGACGATTCTTCCGTACCCAGGCCGCGCGGCAGACAACCTTGCACCAACTTCCCGAGCAGCAACCCGTCCGGCAATCTTACCGCCGTGCTGCTTAGGCGCGCGTTCGCGGCAAAAACTTGCGCCAATCGGAAGTTCCTCTCTTCTTTGAAACCGCACAAGGCGGTCGCCAACGCGATATACTGCGCGCGGCAACGCGCCGTTGAGGGTGCAAAACATATCATTTTGCCCCGCGCGAAAGATGACCAGCGGCTTATGGCGGACAAGGCCTCGCTGCCATCCCGCGCGAAAGTGCATCGCGGGGGCGTTAGTTTCGGCTTACATGGATGACAAAGACTTTGCCTTAGCGGGGGAGTGGTGTGTTCTTCGGGACGACACGGTTCCGCGGTTCGGCAAAGTCCTCCTATATTGCCCAATCGCTGTTTATTGACCTGTTTGCTTAAAGCGCCGCGTCGGTTGCATCTATTGCAAATACCGCCATCAGGGGAGCGATCTTACGTAAACCTGCGTTGTACGGGGTTTCTGATTGAACCACCTGCAACCATTCTGACGAAAGTATGGGAAGAACGCCATATTCGCGTCGTCGGGCGTTTTCCGACCGATGCGGCTCGCACCACCTGTATGTTGGGCAAGCAACGCAGACCAGTACGCACACGGGCAGTCGCACTTGGCAAAAGAATCCAACACGGCGCCTGCTGTGCTTGACAGCTTGTGTGCTCCGGTTGCCGGTCGGGTGCAACCGCGGCGCGGTTGGACGCTCTGTGTGGTGGAAGTGTGGGTTTAGGGCGTGGAGTTGTGGGGCGCTTGATCGAAGGCTACAGAACGCAACCTGTGCGTCGCCAACGACAGCCGCAGGCTGTTTGCCGAGTTCAATTTCGATTACAGGGCACAATGAACACTCGTAATACCGACAGTCTATTGTGCGCGTTGCTGCCTTTGTTGGTCATGGCTGCGTCGAGCGGCTGCCACACGGCCCAGCCGCCTGCACCCGACGCAATGGCCGGCGTGGTCCAGCCGGCCGCTCAGCTTTCCGGTCCACAGGTGCGCAAGCCTGTGACCATGATGCCCGCGCCGAACACGATTCCCCGGGAATTGTGCAAGACCGTGCTGCCTCCTTACGTGATCGAGCCGCCGGACGTATTGGTCATCGAGGCGGTGCATCTTGTGCCCAAGCAACCATACCGGTTGCGGACCAACGACGCGCTGTTCATTCACGTCGAAGGGACGCTTACCGAGGCCCCTATTTCGCAGGTCTATCCGGTAGAGCTGGGCGGAGTGGTAAGGCTGGGGCATCCGTACGGGGCGGTTCGCGTGGCCGGGCTGACGGTCGACCAGGCACAAGAGGAAATCACCAAGCACTTGAAAAACTATTTGCGCGAACCGGTAGTGTCGGTCAGTCTGGCCGGTTTTGCCGGTATGCAACAGATCGCAGGCGAACACCTGGTCGCCCCAGACGGCACGGTTACCCTGGGCAGCTACGGCAGCGTGATGGTAGTGGGCATGACCATCGCTCAGGCCAAACAAGCTATCGAGCGACACCTTTCGCAGTTCCTGGAAGACCCGGAAATCTCGCTGAACGTTTACGCATACAACAGCAAGGTGTATTACGTGGTAACACAGGGGGCGGGCCTGGGCGACGGCGTTTACCGCTTTCCCATCAAAGGCAACGAAACCGTCTTGGATGCCATCTCTGAGATCAATGGGCTGGGGGCCGTGTCTTCGACACGCATCTGGATAGCACGGCCCACCGATGTGCCCGGCCAAATGCAGATACTTCCTGTAAAGTGGGAAGAAATAACCGCGCAAGCCTCGGCAAGCACCAACTACCAGCTTATGCCTGGCGACCGGGTGTTCATCGCCGAAGACCGCCTGGTGGCTTTCGACAACAAGCTGGCCAAGCTTACCGCTCCTTTGGAGCGTATTATGGGCTTCTCGCTGTTGGGCGTCGGAACGACTACTCGGTTTTCGGGTAAGGTACTACGCGGTGGCGGTAATCCAGGTTCGAACTTCTAACGGGCGAATCGACCAGCCGGCGGCGGCTGCCTGCTTGAGGGAGGCTGCCGAAAGGATGTTGGGGTGAACGGGCTTTGTCGGAGGCGGAAAAGTACTCGACTGACTGAACAAAATGGGCACGGTGGGGGGCAGACCGGTCGCGCTTCGGGTCCGACGATGTCGCACCGGGCGCAACGTGCACAAGCCCTGTCCCCGCCGATCTAGTGCCGGAGTTCATAATCGTGCTTATGGCTACCACCAGAATATCCACAGCAGGCGTGCTGGTTAAGTTCGGCTCGAGCTTGGTCATAGTTGCGGCCACCTGTGGGTGCGCGATTCAGTACTCGTGGGGGCCGTTTGGGGGCGGCCCGCGCAGCCTGCCCAGCCCGACCGGCCAGCCGCCAGTATGTACACACCGGCGGCAAGTGCTGGACCCGGTTTGCTACGGCTATCGACAGACTCGCTGGATGGCGTGGCCTGGTGCGTGCCCCGCCTGCCCTCTGCCCGAGTCCGTGCAGCAAGAACCGTCGGATGCGCCCGAGAAGTATGCCGATGAACTGCCCCAGCCCAAGCTAGCCCCGCCCGCCGACAAGACGCTTCCCGAACCGCCTTTGCCCCCCAAGCAAACACCCGAGCCTGCCCCTGTGCCGCCCGAACCGATGCCTACAACCGAACCCGGCCCATTGGGCCTGCCAGCAGTGCCGATTCCATTGAACGGAGCCAACAACAAGCAAAAGCCGAAGCAGAGTTCCCCCGACCATCATCAACAAAACGGTGCTGCGAAAAACGGCACGCCTGAAAAACCAGCCGAAAAACCATCGCCTATCGACGAAGAACCAGTCCCGCCGAAGCCCCCGATGTCGGAAGGCCCTGACCAGAGCCAAGCACGGGCAGCGGGCGTGCGCGACGGAGCGGCCAGCGCCACGACGAATCGCACTAGCACGGTTCCCCAGGATACCGGGCCAAAAGCTCTCGCTAACCAACAGCCCGCCCAGCGGCGCACGACCGATATTGCTGTGCGGCTAAGCCAAAGCAGGGCTGGCGAATCCGGTACTTCACCTGCGCGGGCCGAACAAACTCCGCGTCAGTCGTCGCAACCGGGTCAGGGCGACTGGCGGACTATGCTTGAGCGTCGCGGCGGCCCAGTCCACGAGCAACAGGCGGTGCAAAATATCGCTCAGCCAAGGTCCGCTTCGTCCACTACGGCATTCACCGCTTACTCAACGGAGATTAGCTCGCGCAATCCAACATCGCTTGCCTTGCGCGATTCAAAACAACGCGATTCAAACCAACGCGAGTCAAAGGAAATCGTCTCGCAGGCCGGCTTGCACCGAAGCGCCGCTGTGGGCGACAACCAACGTTCTGGCGCAGCCAAAGCGGAGGTTGTGCCTAAAGTAGCACCTAAAGTAGCAACTGAGGCTGGATCGGCTAAGCGGCCGGATGCCAGCTCGGCGGCGGCAGGAAGTTCGAGCGAGCAACGAACTTTGGCCAGCTCAGGCGTGCGAAACCCGAACTTGCCCACACTGGCCGAGCGACTGCGGGAGCAAGCGGCTCTAGCGCACAGGCAAAGCGTATCCGCTTCGCCGACAGTGGCGGCCGCGCAGCCAGCTGGCGGGCCGGCACAGCAAGTACAACAGCCCGCAGCGTCGGCCAGCGCGACCAAACCAGGTTCCAGCCAACTGGCGAGAACTCAAACCGCTGCTACGCAATCGCTTGCTGCGCCGCTACCGCCGCCGCTGCGAACGCTGGGCGATTCCAATTCCGCAGTCCGCCTGCCCACCGATGGCAAGGTCGCGGCCGCCAAGCCAGACTTGCTGCTATTTGGATACCGCACTGGCGAAAAGTAGAGGCCAGCAGTAGATCCGCTCAAGCAGTAGATTCGGTCTAAGCCCGCAATTTTCCCCCCCAGCCGGCGACCAATCGCAGGGCTGTTTTACAGCGCAGCCATGAGGGCCTGCCGCTGGGCGATTCTGGTGGCAACAATCGGGCAACAGTCCAGAAGGCAGCCAACGCTGCCCACGCGCTACCGCTGCGCCAGTTTGCGCAGCGCTTCGATGCCGCGCAGCAAGGTGCGATCGTCGGCGGCGTAGGAAATGCGAAAATGCGTGTCGCGGCGGCTGAAGACGTTGCCGGGAATAATCAGCAACTGGTGCTCCTCTATCGCCCGAGCGACAAACTCGCTGGCCGTCCCCCACGGAGCCTTGGGAAAGATGTAAAAGGCCCCCTCGGGCGTGACCAATTCGTAGTGCTCCCGCAGTGCATCCAACAGCATATCCCGCTTGCGGCGATACTCGGCCACATAAGCGCTGGTATCCACCTCCAGTGCTGCTACAGCGGCCCATTGAAACGGCTGCGGCGCACATACGAAGCTGTACTGCTGAAACTTTATCATCTGCTGGATGATCGCCCTGGGGCCGTGTGCGAAGCCCAATCGCCAGCCGGGCATCCCGTAAGCCTTGCTGAAACCGTCCAGCACCAGCGTGTCCGGATTGAACCGTGCCGGCGAGACGAACTGCCGCCCGTAGCAAAAGGATGAGTACACCTCGTCGCTGATGAGCACCACTCCGCGTCGGGCAGCCAGCTCGGCCAGAGCGCGCAGCTGGTCTTCACCGGCAACCACCCCGGTCGGATTTGCGGGAGTGTTCAGAATTATGGCCTTTGTACGGGGCGTTATGGCCTTTTCCACACGCTGCGGATCGACGCGGAACGACGGATAGGTGTCTATGTACACCACCTTGCCGCCTACCACGGCCGCCAGCGAATCGTACATTACGAAGTACGGGTCGAATACGATCACCTCGTCGCCCGGGTTGACTAGCACCAGCAGTGCCAACACCAGGCCGCCGCTGGTGCCGCAGGTGACAAACACCTCGCGGTCGTCGTGGCCGTACTGCTGGCTGATCCGCTGCTGAAGCTTCTCCCGCAGCAGCGGTATCCCCTGAGTCAGCGAATAGCCGTTCTTGCCGCTCTGGATGGCTTCGATGGCCGCTTGGCGGACCGGCTGGGGCACGTCGAAATCGGGCTGACCGATTGATAGGTCGATCGGATCGGTCAGCTTCGCCCCAAGCTCGAAAACCTTCCGTATCCCGGAGGAATCCAAATACTGCGTTCTCTCGGCCAACCAGTTCACAAGCTTGACCTTTTCAAACCGATAGCTTCGCAAGCAGCAGACGTCGCAACTTTGCGCCCCGAGAATAAATGGCAATCCCGGCCACCGCAATCCGCGCCGCGGTTAACGCTTCCGCGACACTGTTGCACAGCCGCACACCGCCGTGAACACATACGGCAGGGTATGGGCCTCTGGAGAAGCTCGCCACGTCCTACTCGGGCAGCGTGACTGGTTTGTACTCGTGGTCACGCTTTCGCAGCACGCGGGCTTCGATGATTTTGTCGGGTTCGGGCTGATCGGGTTTCTCCGGATCGCGGCGCTGCAACTTGTGCAGCACATCGAAACCCTTGATTACCCTGCCGAAGACCGTGTGTTTGCCGTCCAGGAAGCTGGTGGGCAAAAAGGTGATGAAGAACTGCGAACCGTTGGTGTCCGGGCCGCTGTTGGCCATGCTCAAACTGCCGCGGAAGTGTCGGCGGGCGTTTTCCTGCCGGCATTCGTCGGCGATGCGGTACCCCGGGCCGCCCGTGCCTGTGCCCTTCGGACATCCCCCCTGCGCCATGAAACCGCCCAGTACGCGGTGAAAAGTCAATCCGTCGTAGAACTTCTTTTCCACCAGCGACACGAAGTTGGCAACGGTATTGGGTGCTTCGTTCTCGAACAGCTCGACTTCGATGTCGCCTTTGGTGGTTTTGATGAGCACGCGCGGCAGGTCGTCGGCCTTTTGTTCTGCCTGGCGGATTTGCTGTTCTTTGGCCCAGGCGGCTTTTCGCTCGGGGATGTCGGCCAGAAAGCGTTTTCCGTTGTCGCTGAGCGACTGTTGTTCCTTAGCCTGCTGGAGATACTTCTCGGCCAGGTGGAACTCATCCACCGCGTAGGCTGCCCGGCCCGCCAAGTCCGCCGCCCGTTTGTCGGCGCATTTGTTGTCCATCAGCATTTTTCCCAACCGAAAACCCTCGTCGTAGCGATCGTTGCTAACGTGGCCCGACAGCAGCGCTACCAGCAGATCGGTTAACTCCTTGTCGGCATTGGGCGCCTCGAGGAAAGCCTTTTCGGCTGCGGCAATCAACTGTGGTTGCATCGCTTCGCCCTTCTGGATCAAGGCATCCCATTGGCTGCGCAGCTGGCCACGCTGGTCTTCAGCGGCCACACGGTACTTCTCTCTGAGCACTCCAAGCTCGACGATCAGTTGCCGAAACTCGGCCAGCAACTTCTTGTACTCGGCGGCGGCTGGGCCCTCGGCCGGCTGAGCGTCGGGCTTGGCGGCCGGTTTTTCTTCTGCTTTTTCGCCCGGCTTCTCACCCGGTTTTTCGGCGGGTTTTCCGGCAGGTTTATCGGCGGGTTTATCGACGGGTTTATCGCGGGGGTTTTCGCCGGGTTTCGCGCTCGGGGCTGGCGCAGATTGTTGGCCCGTCTTTTCGGCGGGTTTTTCCGCCGGTTTTTCGCCCAAACGTTTCGATGGTTGCGCGGCTGGTTTGTCAGTGGGCTGATCTTGGGCGTGGGCCTTTTCTGCCGGGACTGGAGAGTTTGGCGAGTCCTGGCCAGCCGCTTCCGCGCTGATCTGGTCAATTTCGGCGCTGGACGTGTGGCTGCCGGTCCCGGCGGCGATTGTGCCTCTTGTCGCCTCTTTCGGCTCGTCCGCCAAAGCAGCGCACCGGACCGAACAGCCAACAACAACGACCAACGCCCAGGTTGCCAGACGTGTGAGCATCGCGACACCTCTGCTAGTCGAACTACTTGTTGTTTACACTGCTGATGTCGTGCGGCGGCGCCACACAGTCCACATGCCACGGGAAATGCATACAATACCACATTGGTAACTAGGATCAAAGGGGAAGCCCCTTGAGCAGACGTCGCCGCAGTCGAACAGCGCCGAAAAAGCCGGTCCCAAGACCTGTCCGCCGCCCGGTAGGCGTGCGGATCATCGGCGGTCGGCTGCGCGGCCGCAAACTCTGTTACACCGGCCAGTGGATTACCCGGCCTATGAAAGATCGCGTCCGCGAGGCGCTATTCAATATCCTTGGGCCGGCGGTGGAGGGCAAATGGGCGATCGACCTGTTTGCCGGCACCGGGGCGCTGGGAATCGAAGCCCTCAGTCGTGGGGCCAGCCGCGCCACCTTCATCGAACAGCACGTTCCCACGGCCGAAAACATCCGCCAGAACCTGGCCGAACTGGGACTGCGGGAGCAGGCGGAAGTCGTTGCCGGCAGCGCGATAAGCTGGGCGCATCAGATTTGCAAAACGCCGCAGGCATCGGCGCCAATCGCGGCACCATGGTTGGTGTTGTGTTCGCCGCCGTGGGACTATTTCGTCCAGCGCCGCGACCAGATGCTCGCGCTGCTGGCGGGCTTGATCGAAGCCGCTCCGCTCGATAGCGTTTTCGTGGCAGAATGGGACCAGAGGTTCGACTGCCAAAGTTTGCCGGACTATCAGAACTGGGACATTAGAACTTACCTGCCGGCTGTCATCGGCATTTACACAAAGCGTTGATAGCGTGCCGAAAGCGTAGATACCGTGCCGGATCCGGCGCGAAGCTCGAACTACCGGCCCCGATGCCAATGCAAGCAGAAACAACAGCATGACCAAGGTTTGGCGGGCGGCGGCACAACTACAGTACCGCGACGCTCCCCAGAGAAAAGCCATCAGTAGGTCAACAAAGCGGCGGCATATTTGTACTCAGCATACGGGATAACCCCGGTGACTGATAATCGATAGGAGTTCCCCCCGAATGGACGTTCAGAACATCGACCGCGTTCCAGCATTCATCACCAAAGACGGCTCTGAAATCCGCGAGTTGCTGGCTTGGCGCAACTCTTGCATCCGCAACCAGACGCTGGCCGAGGCCCGAGTCCCCCCAGGCAAAACGACCCTCGCCCACAGGCACATCCGCAGCGAGGAGATTTACTACATTCTCGCGGGCCAAGGTCGGATGCGCATCGAAGACGAGCTGCGCGACGTTGCCGCCGGCGATGCTATTGCCATCCCGCCTGGAGCGGTCCACCAGATCACCAACATCGGCGCCGAGACCCTGAGGTTCCTTTGCTGTTGCGCTCCCGGCTACGAGCACGAGGACACCGAGCTGGTTGCTTGAGCCAACCTGCGGCCGTGCCTAAATGCGGGTAATGGAGCACACTCGTCGCTGTCAGATGGAGTGACGCCTTTAATCGCCAGGCGGTGGCGGGACACGCTTCGGCTGGGTCCGATGTGTTTTGGTTGCGATTGCGGCTCGCCACCAATGCCAAATGCGGCCACGACGGCGGATGGCCCTTTGCCTCACGTTCAAACACGCGCGCACTGCGCGCACATGCTATCACCGCCGACACCTTAGAACCGACACGCGCAGCTGGCAGCGTAGAAGGGGCTGGGCAAGCTTTTTCGCGCGGCGGTTCCAATATTTTTTGTTTTTCGCGCGGCGGCTCAAATTTTTTTCCGCCAATATTTTCCGCCCGGGGGCGAATTACTCTCCGGACAGCGGCAGGCAAAAGCCGCCGTGCCCGTTGCGTCTTGAAGACATTCGGCGGCACAAACGTTCCGCAGAAGCAAAACCACTTTTTCTGGAGGGCTGAATTATGCTCAGAAAGCTTATCGTTGGTTCTATGCTGGGTGTCGGGATAGCGCTTTTGCTGTTTGGCACCAGCGCAATCAGTTATGTCCGCACGTCGGCAGGTTATGTATCCGAGGCCGTGCAAGAGAGCGTGCCGATAGAGTTCCAGATCGACCGCGCCCGGGGAATGCTTAAGGACCTGATTCCCGAGGTGCGCAAGAACATGATGGTCATCGCCAAGGAAGAAGTGGAAGTAAAGCGGCTGGAAGAACAGATCGAGCAGACCCAGAATCGGCTGGCCAAGGAAAAGGAACAATTGCTCCGGTTGCAGGCCGATCTGTCCAGCGGCGGGACGGTCTTCCGCTATGCCGGTCGCAGCTATACGGCCGACCAGGTCAAGCAGGACCTGGCCAGCCGCTTCGAGCGCTACAAGACCGGCGAAGCCACGCTGGCCAGCTTGCAGCAGATGCATGCCGCGCGGATGAAAAGCCTGGAAGCTGCCCGGCAAAAGCTGGAAGGAATGTTGGCCGCAAAGCGTCAACTGGCCGTCGAAGTGGAGAATCTGGAGGCCCGGCTGCAAATGCTCAATGCCGCCAAGACCACCAGCGCTTATCAGTTCGACGACAGCCAGTTGGGCCGAGTAAAAGAGCTGGTAGCCAACCTGCGCACGCGGCTGGACGTGGCCGAACGTTTGCTGGCTGCCGAGAACACCTACAACGGCGAAATACAACTGGATAGCCCGGCGCCGGAAAACATCGTCGACGAAGTAGCCGAGTACTTCCAACTGGAAAAGGGCCAGCGGCTGGCAAACAACTCGCGGAATTAACCTCCGGGGCGCAAGCTAATCGCGGCGAGGGCCATTGCTGCCATCGGCAGCGAGAGCCATTGCCGCCATCGGCGGGGGAACCGCCGGCGCAAACGATCGCGACTGTCGCCTGCACAACTGGCGGCGACGGCGGCTGAGACAAGTGACAGCGACGGCCGCTGCCACAAACGGCCATAGCCACCGCAACAGTGCGCCCAGTGGGCAGTCGGCGGATGCCAAGCGACTCGATTACTTGTTGCCCCAACGGCTAGTGCAACTTCACAGGGCGGAAGTAAGATGATCAGACGGGCCCACACACGTTGGGGAAGTTCGCCCATGCATCGCCTCGATGCGCCAGCAAGCGATAGTTTCATGCTGTGGATCGACGCCGTGGGCGGGTTTTGGGTCTGCCTGGCGGATACGGTGACTTTGGGACAGCCGACCTGTGCCGCACCGGCTCACGTGTCCATCCTGGCCGACATCTCCACCCGACACGCCCAGATCCGCCGCGATGCCGAAGGTTACACTATCGAGGCCTTTCGTCCGCTGCGCGTCAACGGCACTTTGGTCACTGCGGTCGCCTGTTTGACCGACGGCAGCATTGTCCAATTGGGCGAAACCGTCCGACTGCGCTTTCGTCGGCCGCATCCGCTTAGCGCCACGGCGCGGTTGGAGTTTATTAGTTCTCATCGCACACAGCCGGCCTGCGACGCCGTGGTACTGATGGCCGAATCGTGCGTGCTCGGCCCGCAGCCGCACAGCCACATAGTGTGCCGCGGTTGGTCGCAACAGATCATCCTGTATCGCCATCAAGGGTTGTTGTACTGCCGCAGCGCCGGTGGACTGGTAATCGACGGCTCGGAATGCGGTCAGCGAGGGCGTCTGGCATTCAATTCGCACGTACAGTGCAAAGGAGCGTCGTTTTGCTTGGAACCGCTGCCAGGCTGAGTGGGTCGGACTGTTGCAGCAGAACGACCGGCGCAAGAGCTTTAGCACCCTCCCCAGAGGCGCAATACGTCTATTATTCATTGATTGCGGCAATGTTATGCAGATTCGCAAATCGTAGAGACAGCCTAAATCCCTTGTTTTCAGCCACCTTTTGTGTCCCTGGGTTTTGCGAAGACCAATAATCGTAGTTTTGCGAAGGTCAATAATTCGATTGAGTGCGGCACGGAGGTCAAAAGGACTGGCAACTTGCGGCTGACGCAACTGTCCATAACTCGAGGCGTATTTCCCTATTGGGAAAAAACCTATTGCGTGCCTTCCAAGCACACAGTGCTACAATAAGACATTGGTACCCGTTAGCAAGGCGAATTGCCCAGCAGTGTCGTTTGACGGCGTGTTTCGATCAACTGTAGCCTTTGTGTTTCGTTCAACCGTAACCTTTAGCAACCGTTGGGGCCAGAGGTGATTGCCATGGGAACGCAAGTTGACCAAAAAGAGCAGTTGCCGCCTGCCGCCCAGCAGCCGGAATACCAGCCGGCCGTCCAGCGGTTCACCTATAGCAGCGGTTCGCGGCCGTTGGAGGGCTACACCATCAAGCGAGGCATCGGCCAGGGAGGTTTCGGCGAGATATATTACGCCGTCAGCGACGCCGGCAAAGAAGTGGCTTTGAAACTGGTCCGCCGCAACCTTCAAGTCGAACTGCGCGGCATTCGTCAGTGCCTGAATGTCAAGCATCCTAATCTGGTGGACCTGTACGATATCCGCCAGGACGCCCGCGGCGACACTTGGGTGATAATGGAATACGTGCCGGGTGTGTCTCTGGAAGACGCCTTGGCGGAGCATCCGAACGGCTTGCCGGTTGAACAGGCGCTGGCCTGGTTCCACGGCATAGCCGCAGGCGTGGCTTACTTGCACGATCGGGGCATAGTGCACCGCGACTTGAAGCCGGGCAACATCTTCTCTTGCGAAGGGCTGGTGAAGGTCGGCGATTACGGGCTGTCGAAGTTCATTTCGTGCAGCCGGCGCAGCGGGCATACTGAAAGCATCGGGACGGTGCACTATATGGCGCCCGAGGTTGCCAACGGCCGCTACGGCAAAGCGATCGATATTTATGCGTTAGGGATCATCTTGTATGAGATGCTGACCGGCCGGGTACCTTTCGAGGGCGAAAGCGTCGGCGAAGTGCTGATGAAACATCTGACGGCCCGACCAGACCTCTCGCCGCTGGCCGAGCCTTTCCGCAGCGTGGTGGCCAGGGCATTGCAGAAAGACCCGGACGCACGTTTCGGCAGCGTGGCCGAAATGGCAGCCGCATTGCCCACTTGCACACCAGCAGGTACTGCGGCGTGGATTGGCGTCGGCGCGGGTCCCCAGCCGATCGGAGGCGCAGCTGCCGGCGTTGCCAGCGCGACCGAAGCAATCATTCGCGCCGAAACCGCTGACGAGGAACCGATTCTTCGCTCGGTGCGCGAAAACTGGGGAAAACTCCGCCGCGGCTGGAACGAGGCAAATCTTTCGTTGCCCATCAAGGTCTTGATAATTGTGGCGATCGTGTTCCTGCTGGCGCAGAACGCGCCGCTGGTGCTCGGTGTTGCGATTCTCGGGTGCTTGTTTTACGGCGCTTACCGCTTGATTCGAGCCATCGTGTTGGCGATCGAAGGCCCGCAACGGCGCGTCCCTACGGTCGCAAATTTGGCGGCGACTCCAGCGGCGCCAAATCCGCAACAGGCGGCCAGGCAGCCGCCGGTGGTCCGGGCAGCCGTAGTGCAGGCGACTCCCTCTGGGGCCAACGCAATGCGCAACGGCCGGCACGGATCGGAACCGGCAGCACCGATCATCGTCAAGTCCTTCCGTCAACAATTGACCGAGCTACTCGGCTCGCTGCTGTTCGGCTCGCTGGTTGCGGCTGTGGCCGCCGGGGTGATGCTGCTTATCGGCGCCTACCACGGCAGTGTACCGACTATCGAACAATCGGCCTGGCTGGTGCTGGCGGCAATCGCAGGCACCTGGGCGGTGCTTGTCACGGCAAAGTTTTGGGAGCTGCGCGAAGGCGACGGCGCTTTGCGCCGCTTCACAATGATGATCGTCGGCGCGGCGCTGGGGCTGCTTGGTTGGCTGATCGCCGACGAGCTGCTGGTATCGCTGCCCCGGGCCGATGCCTTGCAGGTGCACAACTATCGCCTCTCCGGGGTGTTTTACGGGCCTGACGGCGGAGCGACGCCAATGGCATTCGTAGCCAGCTTTGCCACGTTGTTTTTGCTTGTGCGGTGGTGGCGGCAAACCGATCCGCTTCGCCACACGCGCCTAAGCTTGTGGTCGCTTGCGTGCACAATATTGGCGGCGACGCTCGTGGCGGCATTGTGGCAGTTTCCCCAATGGTGGTTGCCGATGACTGCTGGCTCGGTATCGATCGCAATACAAATGGCAAGCCCGTGGATCGAACCCGGAAAACGAAACAAGGGCCTGCTCCGGCGTGGCTAACCGTTTCCTGCGACAAGTATCTGTTACTATGGCGTCGTTTATATATGCCGTATATGCCGTTACTATGGCGTCGATTTTATATGCCGTCGATTTATATGCCGTGGACGCAGGTTTGGGCGGGCTTCGTTGAAGATGGAGACGGTTGCGGCTTGGCAACCGACGCGAAAGCTTTGGGGAGGAAAGTAGGGCCTTGGGGTGTTAGGCCCGTGCGGCCATTTGCGCGTCTTGCGCGCATGTTTTTCGGGTGATCTGGGAGGCCACGCTCCGTCGCGGCCGCACCAGCCTTGGCGACTATTGACGTTCGCAATAAATGGTGACACGTAAGACTAGGAAAAACCTTAGATCGGGCGGTCACTGCCTTTCGCCAAAATCAATAAGAGGGTGACGAAGACAGTGTTGAGGATTTACCGCCGCCTAACACGACAGCGCTAAGTTGCCATTTGGCAACAAGGCATTGTGGTGCCGTTGCCGCTTTCACCCCAAGATATTGTGGTTTGGTCGCAATTTGGCGCTGTGGTACTAAGACGGGCCGAAAAGCGGCCATAGCTATGACGGACGCGCCGGAGCGCGTCGCTGCCGTTTGGTTGCCGGCGCAACTTGCGTTAGGACGGGTGCGATGAGTACTTTTGTCGCCTTGCCTGTGGTGATTGTATTTTTTGTGCTGTTCCCGGCGCTGGGATGCCTCGTGCCAGTTTTTTTCGGCCGAAGACACTGCGGCACAGGCAGTGGAGCGGCTCTCGGATGTTTGTGGCTCGGGCTGGGCGGAATGCTGTTTTGCTTTGTGCTGATTGTGTTTATGTCGGGCCTTTACATCTCGCTGCACTCGCGGCATACTCCGGGGCCGGTATCCGCTGTGCGGCCGATGCCCAGCCAGCCAGCAGAAGTCGGTCCACGCGCCGGCTATAATCGGGCCGTCCCGGAAATGGGCGAAACTAGCGCGGCAGGGCAGAAGGCACGCTCGGACAGCGCGTTGCCCAGCCCGGCAGACCAGCCGCCAAAGACCGCCGACAATCCCGCCCAGCCTACGCAACTTGCCGCTAACCAGCAGAACCAGTCGTCGCGCCCAAACGAACCCGACGCCTCGGTGAACTCGCCCAGCGGGGAAATTCGGGAGAAGCTGCCCACCAGCGAAGGCGGGACCAGCGCCGAAGTGGGCAGCACCAACAAGGCCAACTCCAAAGCCACCGCCGGTAGCAATCCCAATACCGCCGGTAGCGATCCCAATGCAGAGTCGGCCGATCTTATCTCTCGCGCAATGGCCCGAGGAATCAAAGCAGCGCTAGAGTTCCTGGCCAAAGAGGGTGTCTTGGATAAGGACAATGCCCGGGAGCATCCCTCGGGCGCTGTGTCCTCGGCTTCTAGCCAACAGCCGGCGGCAGCAAACCAAACCGGCAGCCAGCCGGGAAGCTTACCGCCCAGGCCTTCTACCGCTAAAGATTCACCCTCCACCCCCGACGGCAAAAGCAAACCGAACACCAGCCAGCAGCGGCCGGCTTGGGTCGATATGCCGCTGCAAAGAATCGCCGACGGACATCAGATGGCGCTGAGGATCGGGCCGTGCTTCAGCAGCGACGAGTGCCGCAGTAGTCTGCCCGACGAGCTGCAAAAAGCAGCAATCCGCTACGCCCGTGAGTGCCTGCAATTGGACCTCGGCGGCAGCATCCGCATGGACCCGGAAGTGTTGCAGGAAAAACTGGTAAGGGAAACCTGGGAAGAGACCATCGACACTTCTGTAGGGCCGACCGTCTGGTTGCACGTCCTGGTAGAGTTCGACCGCAGAGCACGCGGTGTTATAGAACAGTCGTGCCGGCGGATGGTGATCGAGCGGCGCGTGAAGGCTGTGGGAGCAATCCTGGGTTGCACGCTGTTGCTGTTGGGGGTAGTTTACACTGGACTGCGAGTTGATGAGCGACTGGCCGGCCGCTTCCGCCTGTTGACGATTGCGGCGTGCCTGCTGGCTACCGGAGCGATCGGCGCCGGCGCACTGGGGCTGCTGCGGTATGTTGCGCACGGCGGGTAATGGCTCGTCGGAATAGTTCGGTTTCGCCAGCACCTGCCAGGCGCGTTTTTCCTTACGATTTAGACGTTGCCATACGGCAGCTCTGGGGAGGTTTTCAACAGGGTGGCAGAGTCGTCCCAACGGACGACCGCCCTGCGCAGGCTCCAGGCGCAGTGGCCTGAAACTTCGAATGTCAACTGCCAACCAGTCCGACAGCGTCCTGGTGCGTCAGATTCTCGAAGGCCACGCCGATGCGTGGAGCGAGCTGATTGCGCGCTACGAAGGGCGGCTGCTGGCGTTCGTCGAAAGCCGCACGCACGATCGCTCTGCCGCGGAAGACATCGTACAAGAGACCTTGCTGGGATTCCTCACCAGCCTGCCCAATTACGACCGCGGCCGCTCGCTGGAAGGGTACCTGTTTTCCATCGCCGCCCACAAGCTGACCGACTACATGCGACGCCAGCATCGTCGGCCCGAGTTGTCGTTCACTGCAGCCGAGGTGCCACAGAGCGATTGGGAACCGCATTCGCCGCATCGGGCGGCCAGCACCATCGCCCGCAGTCAGGAACGACGCAACTTGGAAGAATCGGCGGTGGCCGCCGCGCTGGGCGAGTTGATCGAGCACTGGCGCAGCACCGGGCAGTGGCAGAAGCTCCGCTGCGCCGAGCTGTTGTTCGTGCGCGGCTGGGCCAACAAGGACGTGGCCGCCAGCCTGGGCCTGTCTGAGCAGCAAGTGGCCAATTACAAGTTCGAGTTCATCGCCAAGATGCGAGGAGCCATCCGCAAACTGGGCGTACCTGAGGATGTGTTCCCGGAGTTGTATCAACAGTCGTAACCCGATTCGGGGCGCCATCTGCACGTAGCGGGACGAATTGGTGCACCGCCGGCAGATGGCAGGCCGAGTTGGTGCATCGCGGGCAGATAGTAGTCGGCGCCGATTCGCCGAAGTCCTGGTCCGATGGCCAGCAGTTTCAGTCAACCCGAACTGGAAGCATACCTGGACGAGGCCCTGCCCGCCGAGGAAATGGCCCGCATCGAAAAAACCCTGCGCGGCGACGCCCAGTTGTTGCGTCGGCTGGCCGAAGTAGTCGCCCGCCGCAATGCCGGGATACATTCGGTCGGTGCAATCTGGCGGCGTCATCGCTTAAGCTGCCCCACCCGCGAGCAACTCGGCAGCTTCCTGCTCGGCGCACTGCCTGAAGATGTGGCCGATTACATCCAATTTCATGTCGAACTTGTAGGTTGCCGATACTGCCGGGCGAATCTGACGGACCTGGAGCGCTCGCAGTCGGAGCCTGCCGAAAAGGTCCACCACCGCCGGCGGCGATACTTCCAGTCTAGCGCTGGCCACCTGCGCCGACGCCCGTAAGGGCAACTCGCCCCGCGGCGCGGATCAGAAGCGCCAATCCATCCCGTCGTACTGCCGCTAGGCCCTGCGGTGTTTTGACATCTGCCCGGCGGTTACGTAAAATGCGGCCAGTCTGAACATTCTTCCACAGGAGCAGAACTATGGACCGTCGAAGTTTCTTGTCGACTGCAGCGGCCGGCGTGGCGCTGTCGGCCGCCCGTCATGCTCATGCCGTAGCAGCACCGGCGACGAAGCGTGTGGGACTTATCGGCACCGGTTGGTACGGCAAGGTCGACCTGTTGCGCTTGATACAGGTGGCGCCGGTAGAGGTCGTTTCGCTGTGCGACGTCAACAGTAAGAACCTGGAGGAAGGGGCGGAAATCGTCGCCAGCCGGCAGGCTTCAAAGAAAAAGCCGCGCACCTACAAAGATTACCGAAAGATGCTGGCCGAAAAAGACCTGGATATCGTGATCATTGCCACGCCCGATCACTGGCACGCGCTAAACGCCATCGAGGCCATGGAAGCCGGCGCAGATTTGTATCTGCAAAAACCGATCAGCGTGGATGTGGTCGAATCGCAGGCCATATTGGCAGCGGCGCGCAAGCTGGGGCGTGTAGTGCAAATTGGTACCCAGCGGCGCAGCACGCCGCATCTGGTCGAAGCCCGCGACAGGTTCATCCGCGAAGGCAAGCTGGGCAAGATCGCGCTGGTGGAAATCTACTGCTATTACCACATGCGTTTCCGGGGCAATCCGCCCGACAAAGAGCCGCCCGAATATTTGGATTGGGACATGTACGTCGGCCCGGCGCCCATGCGGCCGTACTGCGAGATGCCGTGGCGGGCGCTGATGGAGTTCAGCAACGGCATCGTGGGCGACATGTGCATCCACATGCTGGACATGGTCCGCTGGATGATGGGGCTGGGCTGGCCGAAGCGGATTTCTTCCTCCGGAGGCATTTTCGTCGACAAGCAGAGCAAGGCCAACACTTCCGACACTCAGACGGTGACCTTCGATTACGACGATCTGACGGTCGTCTGGCAGCATCGCAGTTGGGGCGCTCCGCCCGATACCAAATACCCCTGGGGCGCGACGTTCTACGGCGACCGGGGCACCTTGAAGGCCAGCGTGATGAGTTACGACTTCATACCGCAAGGCAAGGGCGAGCCGGTGCACAAGGACGTGGAATACGAGCTGGAGCAATACCCGGAAGACAAGACCGAGCCGCGGCTGGAGCGGCACGTGGCCCCGGCCATCCGCCGCCACATGCTGGATTTGCTGGCCGCCATCGAAAAGCGCGGCCGCCCTGTGGCCGACGTGGAAGAGGGCGCCATCTCGACGGCCTGCTGCATTCTTGGCAACATTGCCGCCCAACTGGGTCGGACGCTCACCTGGGACCCGGCCAACTGGCAAGTCGTCGGCGACGAAGAGGCCAACCGCTTGTTGCGCCGGCCATATCGCCAGCCGTGGATACATCCAGAACCGGCTAAATACGCCTGAGCCTTTCTCGGCGGCTAATCAGAGCATAATTGATCTGCTGCCGCGTGCCGCATGAAAGGGAGCAAGATGATGAATGTGAAGTTTTTTGCGGCAGTGATGCTGCGCGCTTTTCGTGGCTCGACGGTTCTGGCAGCACTTGCCTGTCTTGCTGTTGCGGCCACGGCGGGCGAGGTTATCAACACCGACCAAGCCCAGCAACAAGCCCAAGAACAACAGCCACAGGAGCATCAGCAGCCACAGCAGCAACAGACGCAACAACAGCAGCAACAGCACCACCAGGTGCAAAAACATCAGCAACACACTCAACAGCAGCAACAGCAACAACCGCTGCAATTGACTTCGGCGGCTGAGAAAGTCGGCTTGTCGCTGGTCAACTGGGGCTTTGAAAACGCCTCGCCATTGCAATGGGACGTCGACGCCGACGGCGTGGTCAACATCCGGCTGCTGTACGACTACGAGCGCGACTCGCCCAACCGCGCCGCCGGCCACTGGCACTTCCAGCTTCAAGGCCGTCCGGGCGCAGAGCTGACCCTGGTCCTGCACAACTTCGAGAACATCTACAACCGCCGGCCTGGCGTGCCGGTGTCGAAAAAGAGCATCTGCTTCGTCTCCGAAGACGGCCGACAGTGGCGCGTTTTGCCGATGGAGTTTCTGGAAGGCAATCGATTGCGGTTGCGGGTAAAGCTGGAGGGCGGCGCGCTGTATCTGGCCCGGCTGGAGCCTTACCGAATCTCGGACCTGGAAAAGCTCTTGCAGGAGATTCGCAATCACAAGCTGGTAGAGATAACCGAAATCGGCCGCACTGTGGAAGGACGCCCGCTGGAGATGATCCGCGTGGGAAATCCCGACTCTCCATATCGCGTGCTGCTGCGAGCCCGTGCGCATTCTTGGGAGCCGGGGGGCAACTGGGTGGTCGAGGGGCTGATCCGCGCGCTGCTGGAAGACGACGAAGTATCGCGCCGCTGCCTGAAGCGGTACTGCCTGTACGTGATGCCCATGGCCAACAAAGACGGCGTCGCCCGCGGACTCACCCGGTTCAATATGCAAGGCCGCGACTTGAACCGCAATTGGGACCAGCCGGCCGATCCCAAACTTGCCCCGGAGAACCACGCGCTGGAAGTGTGGCTGGAAAAGATGATCGCTGCCGGCAGACGGCCGCACCTGGCGATCGACTTCCACAACGACGAGAGCGGAAGGTTGCATCTTTCCCGCCCGCCGGTCGAAAACCTCCAGCAATACTTGGACCGCATGAAGCTTTTCGAGCAACTGCTGCGCAAGCACACCTGGTTTACCGAGGGCAGTTCCGGGCCGAACTTCCGCAATCCAGGCACGCTGGGGGAAGGATTGCTGGAGCGCTACGCTATCGACGCCTGCATCATGGAGTTCAACTGCAACTGGATTGCGGGGTTGCAACAGTATCCTTCCGGCGCTGCCTGGCAGCAATTCGGCCGCGGCTTGCGCGAAGTCTTCTTCGAGTATTTCGGCTGTCTAAACGCCCAGGGCGAAAAAGGACAGCCATGAAGGGCGAGAAAGAAAAGCCTTGAACCACCGCCGACGGTGGATCACCTTCATCAGCTCGCCTCAAGAAAAGCCGCGGCCGCATGCTATGGCAGGCCATATAGTTCGACAGCGCTGAGTTACGAGAAAACCACAATATCTTGGGGTCAAAGCACCAACAGCATAACAAATAGTAGTTGCCAAATTGCAACTTAGCGCTGTCGTAATAGGTACGCGCTGCGGTCGCGTCCGTAAGCACCTGGGCACACGGCAATGGTGCAGCGTAACCCTCCAGATGGCACGATAACATGCACGCATCGTGCTGCACATTGCACGCCGTGCCGCTGACGCTGGCCCTGGCGGCAACCAAACGGCGTTGATTACAAGCGCCCGCACGGGCGTCCGCGGCTGGCGGCGCAGGGGCGGCGGAGGCTTCCATCGGTTGACGCGACCCGCGGTAAGAGCAATACTGGGGCGGCGATGACGGCGATCTAGGACCTTAAGGACTAAAGGAAGCGAAGACCGCTGCGCATTGTCGAGGAGGACACTTCATGGCTTCCAATTCTATTTCTTCACAGAAGTTGGCTATCGATGGCGGCCCCAGAGCGGTCACCAACAAGCTTGCCCCCTGGCCCCAGTTCGACGAGCGAGCTATTCAGGCCGTTGTAGATGTGTTGCGCTCGGGCAAGGTCAACTACTGGACCGGTCCGAAAGGCATGGAGTTCGAAAAACGCTTTGCCGAATGGCAAGGCAGCAAGTACGCCATCAGCGTGGCCACCGGCACGGCGGCGCTGCACGTGGCGTTGTCGGCCTTGGGGATCGGCCCGGGCGACGAAGTGATCGTGCCCAGCTACACCTTCATCGCCACCAGTTTCGCTGTACTGCAAGCGGGGGCGATTCCACGCTTCGCAGACGTGAACATCGAAGACCATTGCATCAGCGTGGCTTCTGCCGAGAAGCTGGTCAACCGTCGCACCAAGGCCATCATCCCCGTGCACCTGTACGGTAACGTGTGCGACATGGACCCGATCATGGACTTCGCCCGCCGGCATAATCTCTACGTAATCGAAGACAATGCCGAGGCCTTCGGCGGCGTGTACAAAGGGCGGAAGACGGGAACCATCGGCCACATGGCAGCATGCAGTTTTTGCCAGAACAAGACCTTCACCACCGGGGGCGAGGGTGGCATGGTCACCACCGACGACGAAGACCTGGCCTGGCAGGCCCGCAGCTTCCGCGATCACGGTTACGATGTCCGCGAGCGGCTGAACCTGCTGGCGCTGGAGCAAAAGCTGCCGTACATTCACAATCGACTGGGCTGGAACTATCGGATGACGGAGATGCAATCGGCCATCGGGCTGGTGGAACTGGAACGGATGGACACATGGAACATGCCCAACCGGCGGCGCAACGCACACATTCTCATCGAGGAGCTGAGCCGATTGCCGCAAGTGAAGTATCTGCCCATCGACACCCCCGAGCGTCAAAACGGCTGGTATGTGTGTGCGTTTTCGCTGGACATCGAGAACATGAGCTGCGACATCGGTCAGTTCGTGGCCGCCGCCACGGCCGAGGGTTGCCCTTGCTGGAAGGTCTTCTGGCCGCAGTGCCACACCGAGCGGGCGTACCGGGAGCACAACGGTTTCGGCCGGACCGGGTTCCCCTTCAAATCGCGCGAATACACCGATCCGGAAAGCGTCGATTACAGCCGTGTCGAGGTTCCCAACGCCCGGTGGCACGAAACGCACACTTTCACCTGCTTCGCCTTCCCCACGTACACCGAGGAGGATATGAGGCAAATCGCCGCCGGATTGGTAAAGGTTATCAAGGCGTATAGCTGAAGGTCGGATGTTTGAACCGGGTTGCGAGGGCAGTAGCGAGAGGCGACCGGCAGCAGTGGTTCCCTGTTGCTACTGAGGGCGTTTACCGAAGTCGCCGGTGAATGTGGCAGCGCGGCGCCCCGGAGAAAACACTGGCCTGCCGCCCGGCAGCCTGAGCAGCAGGTCCGGCCTGGTGTGATGGTGTCGGCAAGCGCGATTGCGGCAGCCAATCGACTGGAGTGCTGAAGATGGCCCGAGGAAAACTCAATATTGGCGTCATCGGCGCTGGCGGTATTGCCCGGCGTCGGACCATTCCCGGCATGTTGCGGGCCCGCAATTGCCGTCTGGTGGCGGTGATGGACCCGGTGGGCGTGGAGCAGGTGGCCGCCGAGTTCGGCGTCGGCGCCGCGTATACCAGCGAGGAACAATTACTGGCCGATCCGAACGTCAAGGCCGTGTACATCGCCTCGCCGGTGCATTGCCACGCCTGGCAGATCGAAATGGCCGCAGCGGCCGGCAAGCACATCCTGTGCGAAAAACCACTGACGATCGACCTGCCCAGTACTCGCGCCGCCGTGGAAGCCTGCCGTCGTCATGGGGTGCTCCTGCAAGAGGGATATATGATGAAGTTCCACGGCGCGCATCGGTTGATAAAGGAACTGATCGACCAGGGCCGGTTGGGGAAAATCGTCTATATGCGCGCCCAATTGTCTTGCTGGTATCCACCGATTGCCGGCGCCTGGCGTCAGGACCCGTCCACTGGCGGCGGCGGGGCGCTGATCGACATGGCCACGCACCTGTACGACCTGCTGAGCTACTTTGCCGGGCCGGTGGTCGATATCACGGCCCGTTGCGGCAATCTGGTGCACAACTACCGTTCCGAAGACTCTTCGACCACGCTATTGCAATTCGCCTCTGGCGCACAGGCCACCGTGGACTGCTTCTACTGCATACCCGACGAAGCCAGTCGCACGCGGCTGGAAATCTACGGTTCGCAAGGTGCAGTGCTGACCGAGGGGACCATCGGCCAGGGCAGCCGCGGTAAGGTGGAAGCGATTTTTGGGCTGGGCGATGCTCCATACGATCCCACACAAGCCAAGGACGTGCAGCGCAGGTTTCGCCGCTTGCCGTTCAAGACCGTCAACCCGTACACGGCCGAGTGCCACTATTTTGCCGCCTGCGTGTTGGAAGGTCGCCAGCCCGATCTGAACGGCCCGGACAACGCGCTGTACATCGCCGATCTGACCGACCGGGCTTATCGGTCGGCCGGGCGCGAAAGAAGCTGAGCACAACCGGGTGCTCGCCGGTACGGCGGCAAGCAGTAAGCCGATCTACGGCTACTTGGGCATCGGCCGGGCTTCGACGATCTCCTGCCGCTGGACGATCGACAGGCAACACCACGGCGGCCAGCGGCTCGGGTACTCTTTTTGGCAAATCAGCCGAATTGGGAAAAGCTTACTGGCGGCAAGGTCGGCCCGATTTGGCCAGCTTTGCAGTTCTGCGCGACCGTGCACGGCTTTCCAAAAGCAACGCATTTTGCGCGAAGAGCGGATTTGTCGATTTTCTGGACTGTGCCGGTTTTCCAGGCCGATTAGCTTTTCAGGAGGGCCGTTCGGCGCCAGCCGCGCGGTTGCGTCCCGCAAAGGCGCGGCGTTGATTTCTAGCCGATGCCTTTCCCGCTTCAAAGCGACGACGAGTGCGTTCGGAACCAATCTGAGAACTGTTCCCGCAAGACGCTAGCCAAAAGGATACCTCCGTGATGAAACGACCCATTCTGCTCGTTTGTGGTGCAGCGCTAGTGGCAGTCGTGTTTGCCGGATGTGCCAGCCCTGGACGCCACTGCAAAGGTTTGATTCGCGGCAGTTGCCACAAGGCGCCCGAGACTTGCGCTTCGTGCACCTCTTGCAATGCGCCGGCTTCTGTCGATCCAGCCCTGGTGGGCAAACGTGCGGCCGACCCCTGCCGCTTGTGCCACGGCCGCGGCTGCCACCATTGTAAGCACCGCATGGGGCGGGCGACCGACCCTGGCCCGGCGGTGGGGGCGGTCACCTATCCATACTACACCGTACGTGGCCCGCGCGACTTCCTGGCCAAGAATCCGCCCAGCATCGGCCCGTAAGTCCTGCTCGGGGTACGCAGCCGACGCCCGGTTACGGTCATTGCAGCCTCTGCGTCAGCCGCGGAGTATGGCCGGATACCTTGCAGGGGCCGAAGGCGGTACCCTGCCGTCCATAGGCTGTATCGTTGGCCGGCAGGCTGTTAGGGGTGTCGTTTGCGCCACAGGCTCAGACGATCTCCGGCTTGATGCCGAACAACTGGCAGAACTGGGCCAATTGGCGCTTGAAATCGCCGTACAGGAACAGTTGGTGGAAGCCGGGATAGGCCAGCACGTCGCTAACGTTGTCGAGCTTGATCATCACCGAGACGACGCATCCCCCGGCCGGCGGCACCGAAACATTCTCCAGCACGCTGCCTGCCGAAATGATCATCCGCGGAGGCGTGGCTTCGCCGGCCGTGAGCACGTCGCAGCAAGTTACCCGCTGACCAATTTTCCACAGAGGTCGGGCTGTGGCGTCGCGCATCCCGTGGTGATGTACTATGTCGTAAGGCTCGGGATTCGTGCCGAAACCGTTCAGTCTGGTCGGGCAGGAGCAGTGTGCACCGATCAGCGCTTCACGGGCGGTTTCGGCCACGGGGTCTTGCTGGAATCCCGGCCGATCCAGCAGATACTGTGTTATCACATGGGTGGCCACTGCGCCGATGTCGGCCTCGCAGGCCGCCGGCACGCCGTCGTCGTTGAGCTTCGACCAGGCGATGCAGGGCAAACTTACTTTGCTGCGGCCCAGGGCGCCAAGACAGTCCATGGTTATTGCATCGCATTGATGTCGTTCCAGCAGCGTGCGGGCAACCACATAGCTTTTTATGCCGTTGACGACGTCGTCGGGCGTTGCGCCGGTCTGCTTCGTGGCGCTTTCCATCAGCGCCTTGGCCATTGCCAGCACTTCCGGGGTGGTGGGAGTTTTCTCGTATTCCTCCAGGAACCACTTGGCCGGGATGTACCGCAGAGCGATGCCCAAGTGCGGCACTTCGGCCTCGTGCTCTTTATTGCCGGCGATCACCAGACAGCGCGTAGCGCGCATCTTGGCCCCGGCGGCCAGCATCTTCATGCCGTAGCGGACTTGAGCAAAGTCATCGGTCGAGGCGATGAAGCCGCCCACCTTGTGGGCCAAGGGGGCCGTGTTAGTGGTGAACGAACTGCCTACCGGCGAGAAGATCACCGCGGGTATGCCCGATTCGATGGCCTTGCCTGCCGTGGGCCAGGCGTGCTCCTGGCGATCCAGCAGCACCACCAACAGGCCGTCGGGGCGGTCTTTCGTGGCCGCTTCGAGCCACTGGTCGGCTTCCGTGCCGCTATAGATCGGCTCGGCACGCAATTCCAGCTTGATGCCGATCTGCTTGGCGGCCTGGATGATTTGCGTGGTGTATTTTTCGCGGGCGGCATGGCCATCGTAAACCTGTCCCGGCCAGCGCATCCCGTACTCGCCCTTGCGCCGAACAAAACAGGCCCGGATGCTCGGCACGCACTTCGACGCCGGACCGTGCTGCGAAACCGGTTGTGGCGTTTCATCGGCTGCGCGAGCCAATCGGGCAAGCAGCGGCGCAGCGGCAACCGCGCCTGCCGCTGCGGCCACAAAACGCCGCCGGCTGATGGCCTTGCAAGCGGAACATCCCCGCGGACACGTGTTGGTCTGACACATGGCTGGCTCCTGATGGCTGAAAACCGCCCACAAGCCGCTTGTACAGCCTGGGGCGAAAACCCGCTTTGCCCAAAACCCCAACGGCTGATATTCTAACCAGCAGTTTGTTGTGTATTCTAACCAGCAGTTTGTCGTTGGGTAAGCAACTTGCCAAGTTTGCGGCTGTTACAGCACTGTGCGGAGCGCGGCGTTGGCCTGGTGGTATATCGTGGGCATTGCGGTTGGGCTGGCGATGGATGCGTTCGCAGTGGCCATCGCTGCGGGAATCAAGCTGGCGCCGGTCAGCAAGCGGCAGACGTTCCGGCTGGCTTTCCACTTCGGGCTGTTTCAGGCCATGATGCCCCTGCTGGGCTGGTTGGCCGGCAGCCGCATCGCCGGGCACATCCACGCGATCGATCACTGGGTGGCGTTCGCCCTGCTCAGCTACGTGGGAGTGAAGATGCTCTGGGAGTCGCGTCACGAAAAACCAGCCACCAGCAGCGATCCGACCCGCGGCTGGATGCTGGTAACGCTGTCGATCGCCACCAGCATCGACGCCCTGGCCGTGGGGCTAAGCATGGGACTGCTGGATGTGTCGATCTGGGCGCCCTGCCTGATAATCGGGCTGGTGGCGGCAGCCTTCACTACCGCTGGCATACTGGGCGGCAGTCGGCTTGGGCAGCGCTGGGGCCGAGCGGCCGAGACCGCCGGGGGCTGCGTGCTGCTGGCCATCGGAGTGAAAGTGCTCGCCGATCATCTGCTGAGCTAAATGCCGCTGGTGGCCGATAATTTGTTTGGCTGAACTCCGCGGCCGGCAGATCGCTGACGCCGACCGGCAAACTCCCGACCAGCCCGCTGACCACTTCACTCTCTTCTCTCTCGTCTCTCAGCGGAGAATGCGATCTTGTGTACCTCAATATTTGCCGGCAGGCGTTTTGCGAACCATCAGATGGCTGAATTGGGAGCACACGGTCTGTCCGCGGCGTTGCGGCCGCGGCTCGGTTTGGTGGCCACGGATCTGGCGCAGCGGCGCACGGGTTGCCTCTGCCTTGATGAGCGTGGCGGATTTGCCTAAACTATCGGGCTGAAAAAGCTTACGGTGGTATGTAGGCGCCGCCGGGGTCGGACTGGACGTCCCTGGGCCGCTGGCGGCTAGCGGTAGTAATCGGTTTGTCGCTGCGGCGCACCGCCGGCGGCAATCTGCCAGAAAGCGAGAGACGCCATTAGCCTCACTTCGCCTGCTTTCCAACGTTGTATCGCCCCCAAGTGCGGCGCTACGTTTGCGATCGAGCAGATTCTGGTCGCCTGTCCGCGGTGCGGCGAGCTGCTCGACGTGGCCTACGATTTCGACCGGCTGGAAGTGCCGCGCTCGCTGAAGTTCTTTCAGCAGAAATGGGCCAACCGCCACGATCCGTACTGCTTCAGCGGAGTGTGGCGTTTCTACGAGCTACTATGTTTCGCCCCGCTGGAAAAATGCGTCACCCTCGGCGAAGGCCAAACCCTGCTGCACCGTTCCGACACGGTGGCCAAGTACGTGGGTCTGTTGCCCGGCCGGTTGTACTTGCAGTACGAGGGGATGAATCCTTCTGGCAGCTTCAAAGACAACGGCATGTCGGCCGCGTTCACACATGCCCGATGCGTCGGTGCAACCCGCGCAGCCTGTGCTTCCACGGGCAACACCAGCGCTTCGCTTGCGCTGTATTGTTCGGCGACGCGGTTGATGCGGGCGGTGATCTTCGTCGGTTCGGGCAAGATCGCTTACGGAAAGCTGTCGCAGGCGCTGGACTTCGGAGCGCTGACGATCCAGATAACCGGCGACTTCGACGACGCCATGGCCCGCGTCAAAGAAGTCTCCCAGGAGTTAGGCATCTACCTGGTCAACAGCGTCAACCCCTTCCGCCTGGAAGGGCAAAAGACGATCATGTACCGGGTGCTGGAAGGGCTGCACTGGGAGACGCCCGACTGGATTGTCGTTCCCGGCGGAAACCTGGGCAACTCCAGCGCCTTCGGCAAAGCCTTCTGGGAGCTGCACCAGTTGGGATTGATCTCACGGATACCCCGATTGGCGGTCATCAACGCAACAGGCGCAGCGACACTCTACGAGCTGTACGAGAAGCACCATCTGCGCTGGAACGGCGGTAATCTCAACATGCAGGTGGCCGACGCCTACTTCCAGCAAATGAACGCCGAGCAACGTCGGGCCTCTACCATCGCCAGCGCCATCGAAATCAATCGGCCGGTCAATCTTACCAAGTGCCTGCGGGCGTTGGAGATCTGCGACGGCGTGGTGCGCCAGGTCACCGACCAGGAAATACTTGATGCCAAAGCACAAGTGGGCGCCGGGGGACTGGGTTGCGAACCGGCCAGCGCTGCCAGCGTAGCAGGCGCAAAAGCCTTGGTGGCCGAGGGGGTCATCGGCCGCGACGAGCGCGTCGTTTGCGTGCTGACCGGCCACCAGCTCAAAGATCCCACCGCAACCGTGGCCTACCATACCACCGATCAAGAGATGTTCAACAAGGTTTTGGGCAGCCGGGGGGTCCGCAGGGCGACGTTCGCAAATCGGGCCGTGGTGGTGCCGAACAACCTCGACGAGATCATCAAGGTCATCAGATTGTACAGCTGAGCTGCCCGGCGCTGCTCAAATCTACCAACCAACCCCCGACAAGCCAGGCAAGCCGGGAAATCTGGAGAAGCAAACGCAACAATGCAGACCATCAGAATCGCTATCCACGGTGCCGCGGGACGGATGGGCAAACGCCTTATCGCCCTGGCTGCGGCCGATCCGGCGCTGCGGATCGTCGCGGCCATCGAGATGACTGGCCATCCGCAACTCGGGCAAGACGCCGGGCTACTGGCCGGGATCGGTGCCATCGGCGTGAAGCTGATCGACGCACTTGACGCCCCGGCAGACGTGGTCATCGACTTCTCCGTGCCGCAAGCCGTCGAAAAACTCCTCGATCTTTGCCGCCAGCGCCGCCTGCCGCTGGTAGTGGCCACCACCGGGCTGAGTCAGCAAACAGTGGAAAACATTAAAGCCGCCGCTGCCGAGTTGCCGCTGCTGTATTCGCCCAACATGAGCCTGGCAGTCAACCTGACCATGAAGCTGTGCCAACTGGCGGCCCGGGCACTAAAAGACAAAGACGCCGATGTGGAAATACTCGAGCGCCATCACCGCTTCAAGCACGACGCCCCCAGCGGCACCGCACTGAAACTGGGCGAGTTGATTGCCGCCGAAATGGGCCAAAGCGTGCATCGGCACGGACGGCACGGGCTGGTGGGCCAGCGGCCACACGAGGAAATCGGCTACCATGCCATCCGTGTGGGCGACAACCCCGGCGAGCACACCATCATCTTCGCTATGCTGGGCGAGATGCTGGAACTGACCGTCCGCGCCTCCAGCCGCGATTGCTACGCACAAGGGGCGCTGGCGGCGGCAAAGTTCCTGGTGGCCAAACCGCCCGGGCTGTACAGCATGGCAGACGTACTTGGCCTGTGACCGCCGTCGCTGCCCGGCGCAGGCAGTGCTAACGCAAGCTGCGCCCGCAACCAAATGGAGGGACGCGCTCCGTCGCGTCCGTTGTGTCTTCGGCGGTGGTCTTCTAATAACCAGAGCTAGTGCGGCCACGACGGAGCGTCTCCCTCTATTTGACATCCACGGTCGCTCCAGCTTGCCCTTCAGAATTCGCGCCGCGCCCACACGGCGCCACATAAAGACAACTACAAACACATTGCGCCGCCACATACACGAAGACCGCGCCGTCGGCAGATGACCACGATCTGCCGCAGATTGCTTCAGGGAAGCTTCAACACCGGGCTTGCAGTTGTCGGACCTGCTGGGCGAATGCTTCGGTCTGCTTGCGAATCTGCTGTACGAAGCTGTTGTCGGCAGGTGTTCCCAGCACTGCTTCCATTTCTTTAGCGTTGCGGAAGGTGATGCTGCGGAAAGGATTCTGATAATCCTTTGCCCGGCTGAGGTAAACCTGCTGGCAGACGTGTTGTTGCAGGTTAACCGCCTCGGCGAGCACGGTTTGCCACAATTCGGGCGTCAACCGTTGTACCCCGAGCAACTCCAGCAATACTGCGTAAGCGTGGCGCCGTTTTTGCAGCGGATATTCGTCCCAGAGTCGATCGTACTGGCCGTGGATTTGTTCCCAAGTGGTCAACTGTCCGGAGCGAATTTGCGACACAAGCTGGAGCAGGTCAGGCTCGGCCACAAGCTGCCCTCCCAGGTTTATCCAGATGCGTTGTCGCGGTCCGGCCAACTGCTGGTGCATCTGTTCAAGCGTCTGACTTTCGTGGGCTAGCATGTATTCGATGACGTTCTTGGCGGCGTAATAGTAGAGCATCTGGCGGTAGGCGTGATATGCGCGGCAGGGTTTGCGAATCACCACCTTCCGCCGGCTGTTCTCGATATGTTCGCCCAGTACTTCCACTCCCGCCAGTTGCTCTTCTGGCCCGCAAAGCAGTTGCCGACCGAGCACTGCCAGTTCGGCTTCGGAAGCTAGCTCGGCGCCGGTGGTCTGGGGCTGACCGTCCGGTGCGGCTCTGGCGGGCGGATCGACTGTGCCGGGATTGCCACCTTTGCGCACGAAGGCTTTGGCGGTCCACACCTCCAGCAGGTGCATGGCGTGGAAGATTTCCTCGACGGTATCGGGCGCCAGGTAGTCGAACTCGATCTTTTGAGTCTTGGTGTGGCGCTTGTCGCGGTTGATGAACTTCCAGGTGTTGCGCGCCAGCGCATACATGTTGTGCGTCCACCAATAGGCCGGGATGACAAGCAACCGGTCGCGCGGTTCGTCGTTGGCCACCAGCGAAAACGGCAAGGGGATGTCCAGCTCGGCCGGATAGTTTCCCTTGGCCACCAGCACGAACGAGGCGAAACGGCTGGGATGCTTCAGCGTAACGCACAGTCCTGGCCAGAAACCACGGCCGGCCTGTAGCTCGCCGTCGTTGGCCCGGCTGTTGTGGTTCGAGCCGATCGTAGCGCCGGCCGCCATATTGCTCTGGCCCATTACTACCGAGGCCACCAGGAAGGAGTTGTTGTGATGCTGTTCGTGGGCGGGAAAGATCAGGTTGTTCAGTATCTCGCAGCACGACACTGTGGAATTGTCTCCCAAATAAGAATGAATCAACCGCGCCCCGTACTTGAGCGTCGAGTTGTTGCCCATGACGAACCGCACGGCCTTGCACCCATAGAACACATGGCACCCGTAGCCGATGATGCCGTTGACCAGTTCTACGCCTTCGCCGATCTGGGTAGGTTCGGTTTCGCTGGAGTTGATCGTCAGGTTCTTCAGTTTGTTGGCGCCTTTGATGTAGCAGTGCGGGCCGATTTTCACGTCTTTGATAATCTGAGAGTTCTTAATCACGCAGCAATCGCCCACGGTGCCATAGAAGCCGCGCCGCGTGTCGAATTGCCGCTCGGTGATCTCTAGCAGCCGCTGTAGCAGCAGCGGGTCGTCGCGATACTTCGCCCACAGATACGCGTCGGCGCAGATCATGCCGTCGAAGGGCAGCACCGAGCGGCCGCCGCCTTCGTTCATCAGGTCCAGCCAGATGCGCACCGATTCCGGCTCGCCTTGTTTTACGATGCCGTTGCCGAACTTGGCGTGGTTGGTGGTGTTCATCTCGTCGATGTTCAGCAGGATCACCTGATCGCCGATGATATAGCGCGACAAGTACCGGACGTTGTGTACCGCCACGTTGTCGCCCAGGTCGCAGGAGATGATCGTGCTGTTGGTAATTCCCGCAGGAGTTTGTAGTTCGTGGTGCTCCAGCACGACATTCTCCAGCCGACCGATACGCACCAGGCCATAGAAGCTCGAGTTCTTTATCAGGTGGGGATGGAACGGGTCGGCCACGAACAGGCTCTCCCAGTTGGCGCAGGTTACCGCGTTTTTCACAAGCGTTTCGATCTCTTCGGCGCGCAGACTGCGCCAGTATCCCTGCGGCTTGGCAACCTGCCGGTTGCGCAGATAGTATTCGTCCTCGCCAGGCGGAAGATACGCCTGGGGAATGAACTGCTTGCCGAACAGCTCTGCCGGAACGAGCTTGATGTTACGCATTCGGGTCTCCTCGCGCCAACGGGCAGCTTTGCGCGGGCGTAACCTGAGTTCTTTGCTTTGCCTGACACTCCATTGCTGCCCGCGCCCACTATAAAGCGGCGACACATGCTGCGCCGGGAACTCCATTGCGTGCAGTTTGCCGCCGCCACAGCATCTTACGGCTTCTGCTAACAACAATAGAACAGGAAATGCTGAAAGCGGGGCAACTTGGGAACTTTGCGGCCAAGAATTCTGGAAGTTTGCACGTGTGTGCCGAGAGTGCGTCCGCCATGAGCAATCTTCCCCAGCCCGCTTTCGCTCAACTGTTTGTGGTTTTCGGGCCGAATTGTGCTTAATAGCTGCACTCTTGCTAAAACCACCCTGGAAAGTATGACGGCGATCTGCCGGAAAGCCCCATTAACATCCGAACAAGCAGCAGCCACCGGCCTGGCAGGCCGGCAGCGCTGCCGGGAACTTCGTGGTACACCAGGGATTTCTCAACGCAATGCCGCGCGGCGCCGCCCTGGCCGATTGGCCCGTCAGACAGCAGCGCAGGCGTGGCTTTCGTCCGCAAACTACAGCCTGTGTATTCTACCGTCTCAGGAGGATAGCCTTGCCGTTGCGCAGCCGCTTGCAGCTTTTCTATCTATTGCATCTTTGCAGACCCACAACGGACCGCGTACTTTTCCGGGCCATACATCGGGCGAAAGTCCAACGGATACTTGAGCTGGGGCTGACATCCACGAAACGCACCTTGCGGATGGTGGCAGTTTCCCAACTTGCCAATCCATCCAAAGTTCCGCATTACATCGGCATCGATCTGTTCGAAGACCGGCCTGATCCTAGCAGGCTGGTCTGGCCCTTGCGCGATGCCTACCGCAATCTGCGCGCCGCCGGCGCCCGGGTGCGTTTAATACCGGCCGAACCCCTGGTGGGCCTGATGCAAGTGGCAAACGAGTTGGGCAAGCTAGACCTGTTGGTAATCTCGGCCGCGGCAGCACCCGGCGAGCACTCTCGCGCATGGCTTTTCCTGCCGCGTTTGCTGCACCAGGATACGCAAGTCTTCTGCGAAAACCTTGACGGGCGACAACCAGCCGGTTTCCAGCGCTTGGATATGGCCACCATCAACCGGCTGGCCACCGCAGTACTGAAGCGCCGCGCCGCTTGAGCAGCCGAGTATAATTGGGCGGGATGACCGCTGGCGAAAGGGCTGCTGCGATGCCGCAGGTCAAAGTGGGGCTGTTCGCGGGACTCCGCCAGTACATCGGCGGTGCTTCGTCGCTGGAGGTGGAAATTGCGCCGGGCCAGACAGTCGGCCAAGTGCTCAACAGCCTCGGAGTTCCGGCGGAAAAGGCGCACATCGTGTTTGTCAACAGCCGGGCGGCAGGATTGGACCATCCCTTGCACGGCGGCGAACAGGTGAGCATCTTCCCGGCCGTCGGCGGCGGCTGAACGTCCGGCTTGCGCCACAAACAGCATCTGCCTTGCGCCAGAAACAATTAGCAGGGGGAGCCTCTTGGGTAGGCTCCCGCGCTGGCCAGCCAACCCAAACCGCCCTGCAAACTGGCCGTAACCGCGACCGTTGCGTGTCAACCGATGGTAGCGGCGCTTTCCCGCTGAACGGTTACGGCCGATTGGATCGTGCCGATAAGGCGCTCCGCCTCCGAGACAGCCTGGAGCAGTTCGCTCAAAGTCCTTTCGGCCGGCGGGGCCAGAGGACAAGCAAGTTGGTCGGGCAGTGCGCCTGCCGCTGCGGCAATCGCCTGCACTGCACGTCGCAGATCACTCACCGCCGCCCGCAGCCGATATTGCTGATCGAGGCTCGACAGTTCCGACTGCTCCAGCCGGCTTTGCAAAGCATCCAGCAGCCGCTGCCGTTCGGCCAGCAGCGTCTTGTGTTCGATGGCCTTGCGGATGGCGATGGCCAGTTGCACCTCGTTGCAGGGTTTGGTGAAGAACTGGTACACTCCGCCGGTATTGATGGCCTGGATGGCCGTCTCGGCTTCCACATGGCCGGTGAGCATGATCCGCATGACCTCTGGCCGATTCTGGGCAATCCAGGCCAGCAATTGGCTGCCCGGCATGCCCGGCATCCGCTGATCGGCCACCACCACGTCCACATCGCGCGTCTTCAGTACCCAGACTGCCTCTTCTCCGCTGCGGGCGGTGCAGAGGGTGTACGGCTGGCGGTGCAGGGCACGCGACAGTCCGGCCAGCACGTTCGGATCGTCATCGACCAGCAGCACAGTATGCGACATAGTATGGCATGTTCCTTGCAATGCAGGACTTCAAAGAACGACTACCGCTAGCCCGGACAACCGCCCACCGCAGGGCGTCGGCCGTGTGTTGTCATTGGTGGTCAACCTAGACCGACAAACCGCAGCAGTCGGCGCCGGCGGTGTTCAAACGGCTACCGCTGAGCCGTGCTCGGCCAGCGGCAAACGTATTGTAAAGATGGTGCCTTTGCCCGGTTGCGTGTCGAAGTCGATAAAGCCCCCGTACTTTTGCACTACAATTGCATAAACCACACTCAAGCCTTGCCCCGAGCCTTGGCCTACATCCTTGGTGGTGAAAAACGGATTGAATATCTTGTCTTGAATTTCCGGGGCGATGCCCACTCCGTTATCTTCGACACTGATTTCCGCCCAATTGCCCTCCTGTCTGGTTCGCACGGTGATCGTCCCTTTGCGCTTGCCATTTCCGTCGACCGCTTCGGCGATGGCCTGCGCGGCGTTGTTCAGCAGGTGCAGCATCACCTGGTTCAATTCGTCCGGATTGCAGGCAACACAAAGGGGTTCGGAAGAAAGTTGCAGCTTCAACTCGGCTGTCTCTTTCCAGCGACTCCGACAAACGGTCAAGGCAATCTGGATGGTTCGATTGATGTCGATCACCTGTTTGTCGTTTCCACCGGATTGCGCGAACTCCTTCATCGTCTGAACGATCTTCGCCATCTGCTGAAGTCCCTCCATCGATTGCGCGATCGCCTCGTGCGCCTCCTGGACGTAGAAATGGATGTCAGTTTCGGCGATCGCACGCCGCAGTTCGGCGGCTGGTTCTGAAGTAGCGGTGGAGCCTCCGCTGCACGCGGCCAGTTGTTCCAGCCGCGCTACGAGTTGTTCCACACTGGCCACTACATTGCGCAGGAATCGGACGTTGTGATCGACATATTGGATCGGGGTGTTCAACTCGTGGGACAGCCCCGCAGCCAGATGCCCGATCGCTTCGAGTTTCTCAGCCTGCGCCAATCGGCGTTCCATCTGTTTCCGCTCGGTTATATCCCGCCACACCTCGGCCACCAACCACTGTCCGCTGTCGTCCTGAAAGGGGACGCTGCTTACGTGGAACACTCGGGGGTCGTCGGTTCCTATGGTGTGCTCGGTCACAACCACTTGTTTGCTGGCCAGCGCCTTGACGGCGCCGCAATCGTTGCACGGGTGGGGCGAGTCCTTGATGTACTGGTAACACTTTTTGCCGTCGGGGTTGCCCAGGCAACGCTGCCAATGCGGACCGACGTAGCAGACCCGATAGTTGTCATCGATGACCGTCAGGCTGGTGTTGGTAGCACTGAGGATGTATTCGATCTGTTGCTTCAGGCGCCTGACTTGGACTTCTGCCCGAAGACGCACGATGTTCCGGCCCAACATCTCGCCAAGGGTGTTGAGCAAGCGGATTTCGTCTTGCGAGAACGGGTTGCCGGCGCCGGCCGGCAGCTCATGGAGATAACACACTTCGATGGCCCCGAGCAGTTGATTGCCTTCCATGATCGGTGCAGCGATCTTCCACTGTGTCTCCACATAGGGGGCAATTTGATAATTTTTTCCGTCCAACACACAGCGGACCGACACAGCTTGCGGGTCCCGAAACGCTGTGGGTATAAGCTCTAAAGCCTCCAAGACAATTTGTGCCGCTGAAGGCTCGCAATCCTCGAAAAGACGGGATACCTCGAACAGGCAGTGAAGCTCCCGCAGACGTTCGGCAAGCTGCTCAGTGCGGGTTCGCAACTGCTGCTCGACGTTGTGCCGCTCGGTCACGTCGCGGAAGTTCCAAACCCGACCAATAATCTTTCCGTCCAACGTCAACGGGCACGAGTAGCGCTCGAACACGCGGCCATCTTTGAAGTGCAATTCGTCGAAGCCACGCGCATCGCCGCCGGCAAGCTGCTCTATGGCAGTAAGAAAACCTTCCGAGTCTTTCAATTGGTCTAACACATACTGGGTCAAAGCGCCATCAGTGCCTTGTTGCAGAACTTCTTCGGGGATGCGCCACATTTCGGCGAACCGGCGATTGTGCGCCAGCACTTTGCCCTCGCTGGTGACCGCCAGTACCCCGTCGGCCGCCGACTCCAGCGTAGCCAGCAGCAACTGCTGGCTTTCGCGCAGCGCCGCTTCGGCCCGCTGTTTTTCTGCGCGTAGCTCGTGCTGGGCCATGGCGCGGGCAAGGGCCAGCGGCAGCATTTCCGTAAGCGCAAGAGGCGTCGTCTTGCGGATGTAGTCGCACACGCCCAGTTTCATCAACTCCACGGCCAGCTCTTCGTTGCCGTGGCCGGTCAGTACGATCGTCGGCGGCAAGGGGCCTGACTGCGACAAGCGGTGGAGAAGCTCCTGGCCGCTGTGTACCGGCATTTCCTGGTCGACCACCAGCAGGTCGTAATCTCGCGCCAGGGCCTTGTTCAGCCCCACGCCCCCGTCTTCGGCAAAATCGACCTCGTAACCGGCCTGCTGAAGCACTTTGCCCACCAGGCGGCGGGTAGCTGGGTCGTCGTCGACCAGCAACACACGATGTCGAACCGCAGCACTCATATTGTTTCGCCTATCGTTTCGCCCTGCCAGTAAAGCTCGTCTGCCATGCTGGCTGCCTTATCGACAGGCACCAAGATGGAAATAGGCGACTGTACTCCCACACTGGCCAGATACGACTTCAGCCGGGAGCGCATCAGCGGAGTTACTTCTTGTCCGCGTGCGCACAACAGTGTGCCGCGCAAAGAACGCACGTCGTCGGCCAGAATCGCCCCGTCCACCAGGTCTTGCACGCGGACCTTCCGGATCACTTGCACTTCGGCGATGTCCAATACTCGGCGCAGGGCCACTACCACTTGTGGGTCATACCAGCCCGATCGGTCGTGGATGTGCGCCATCGCCAGTTCCTGGCTGGCGCCGGCGGCCAGCAGTGCGTCGTAGTCCAGGGCCACCTTCAAGATGCGGCTGCCCAGCGGCAGGTCCGGTCCGCGCAGCACAGTGCCGGGTGCGGCTTTCTGGCAGCGCTGATGCCCAGGGCGCAATCCCTCGCAAAGCCCGTCGTAACGGTCGTTTTGATGAGCGATGATCTCGGCCACCTCTTCCAACCGTGGGATCTGCGCAATCAATGTGCTGCCAAAACGAGAAGCCTCGAACATCTGTTCGGCTTCTGCGACAGACAGCTCTTCGCCGCGGTAACATTTCTGGAGAGTTTCTTCAGGCACGCCGATGCATCCGATCTGGCAAAGCATCGCGGCAATCTCGATCGGCCAGCTTTTCTGCACATCCAATTGCCTACAAAGCTCTTGCACCAGTCGGCGGACCCGCGCGGCCCGGCCGAAAGCCGCCGGACTGACCAGCCCCAGGATGTCGGTCAGCACCTTGACGCTGCCGGCCAGCGTCTTGGTGGTAAGCTCGCGTTCGGCCGTAATCAGACGGTACTGCTCGAGTCCGGCGCGCAGCGCGGCGGCGAAGCTCTCTGGCGGGCAGGGCTTGGTGAGAAACCGGAAGATATGCCCGTGGTTTACCGCATCGATGGCCGTCTGCTGGTCGGCGTTTCCGGTAAGCATCATGCGCACCGTCTCGGGAGCCACTTGCCTGACTTGCGCCAGCAGCTCCACGCCGTTCATGCCTGGCATCCGCATGTCGGCCACCACCACAGCATACGGGCCGTGCTGCTTTACGGCTGTCAGCGCTTCCTCGCCGCCCAGGGCGATCTCGATATAGAACTGCTTACGCAGCGCCCGCTGGTACGCCTGAAGAATGTTGGCATCGTCGTCCACGCAAAGGATGCGTTCGGTCATTGCAGGACCTCCTGTGAAAGTTCCAAGCAAAGCTGGCGCCACTGGCCAAGGCGGTGGTCGAGGCCGATCCCCCGCAAGTAGGACTCGTCGATCGGATCATCGCAGAGCTGCACGCCGAAACCGGCTTGCCGCACCAAAGCGTCGGCCACATGCACGGCCGTAAGCGCGCTAAAGCCGGCACAGTCGCTGCGCCCGGGATGATGATGGTAGGCCACTGCGTGGACCAGTTCGTCGGGCAGGCCGCGCAGGGCGATCAGGTAAGCCCCCACGTCGCCATGGGTCGTCTGCTGCGATTGTTCTTCGCTCCTCCAATCCACAACCCAGGGTAAACTGGCCGAGCAGTCAGCTGCCGGAAGCCAAACGGCGGCCAGCAACCCGATGTCGTGAAGCAGGCCGGCGGCGAAGGCCTCGCAACACACGGTTGGGCTGGCGCCTTCAAGCTGCGCGATTTTGCGGGCCAGCGCAGCCACTGCCCGACTGTGATTCCAGATCTTCTGGCAGACTTCGGCCTGCGGGTACTGCGGCGCCAGCGGAAAGAACAGGTGCCCCAGGCTGGCCACAGCGCGGAGCGTTTCCATCCCCAGCAGGTTGACGGCCTGTGCGGGATCGGCCACGCGCCGCGGCGTGCCGAAGAAACCAGTGTTTACCAGTTGAAGAACCAACAAGGTGCAGCCAGGATCGGCGGCTATCAGTTCCCCCAATCGCCGCGGCGACGGTTCGTCGGCAGCCAACTCGGCGCGTATCAGAGCAAATGTCTCTGGCTCCACTGGCAACGCTTCCACCCAAGATAAACATTCTTGCACCTTTTGGTCCGCCAGCCGGTCGCGCAACTGGCAGGCGCGGGCGACGGTGCGCTTGAGCATCTCGGAATCGCAGGGCTTGGTAAGGAACTGGTGAGTCGGGCCGAGCGAGCGGAGCACCGTCTCCATGTCGCACTGGCCGGAAAGAACGATCCGTACCGTGGCCGGGTATAGCTGCCGAACTTGGCGCAGCAGTCGACTGCCGTCGATGCCGGGCATGCGCATATCGGTAACAACCACGTCGCACGGATGCTGCGCCAGGTAGTCCAGCGCCTCCTGCCCTCCGGCAAGGAAGACCATTTCCCACTGCCGGTGCATCGCGTGCAGCAGCCGCCGCAGGGCGTCGAGCACTTTGGGTTCGTCATCGACGAACAATACCCGTTTCATGCCACTTGCCCTTTACAGCCACTGGAAATCCGGATTGACAAACACTTGCCGGTCGTCGGCAAGCTGGCTGCGGATGGCCCGAATCTCTCCCAGCGCCCCGCAGAACGCCGCGTATACCTCCGGGTCGAAGTGGCTGCCGGCCGACTGCTGGAGCATGCGCAGGGCTTGTTGTTCTTCGCAGGCTCCGCGATAGGGCCGGGGCGAGACCAGGGCGTCGAACACGTCGGCTACAGCCACGATGCGGGAAGCCAGCGGAATGGCGCTGCCGCACAGCCGGAGCGGATAACCGGTGCCGTCCCATTTCTCGTGGTGCGTCAGGGCGATGCTGGCCGCCAGTTCCAACAGGGGATCGTTCTGGTCGAACATGTCGTCGGGCTGGCCGGCCAGACCGGCGCGATCGAACAACGACTGGAGCAGATTGGCCGGTTCGCTCAAAATGCGATAGCCGATCACACAGTGCCGCTGCACCACTGCCCATTCGCCATCGCTGAGCGGACCGCGCTTCAGCAGGATGCGATCGGGAATGCCGATTTTGCCGATGTCGTGCAGCGGGGCGGCCAGCAGCAACATTTCCTGAATCGCCGGTTCGAGATTCATAGCGGCGGCTATCGCCCGGCTGTAGCATCCCACCCGGATTACGTGGTTTCCCGTCTGCTCGTCGCGCACCTCGGCGGCTTTGGCCAGGCGGCAGACGACGCTCAGCCGCGCCTGGGCCAGGGCAGCGTTTTGCCGCTGGATTTTCTGCTCCAGCAGGGCGTTTGCCTGGCGCAACTGGTCTTCGTAGGACTTTTGCCGCAGCACGTTGCCGATACGAGCCACGAGTTGTGCCTTGTCGACGGGCTTGTTCAACAGGTCGACCGCGCCCAGCTCCAGTGCTTTGTGCTTCAGGTCCTGTTCGTTCAGACCGGTCAGGAATACCACCGGCACGGTGCTGGTCTTTTCGTGCTCGCGCAGTCGTCGCAGCAGCTCCAGGCCGTTCAGTCCCGGCATTTTGATGTCGGCCACCACTGCGTCATACTCTTCCTGGAGCAGGCGTTGCCAGGCTTCCTCGCCACTTTGGACGAACGTCATCATCCACTGCTTGGCGTAGTCGTGCAGTACGCGGCGCAGGGCGTCGAGCACCGCCGGTTCGTCATCGACAAACATTATGTGATTGCTCATTGCGTCTCTCCGCCGTTCGTTTTCTTTCCCAGCGGCAAGCGAACGATGAAGGTTGTGCCGTGGCCCACCTGGCTTTCGAAGTCGATCGTGCCGCCGTGTCGTTCGGTGATGACCGCGTGTGCGATGGCCAGTCCCTGCCCTGTGCCTCGGCCTACTGGCTTGGTGGTAAAGAAGGGATCGTACACTTTGTCGCGGATGTGGGGGGGAATTCCCACGCCGGTGTCGCTGACGCGGATTTCTGCCCATTCTCCGGCGCTTTTGGTGCTGATGACGATCTTGCCCTTGCGTGAACGGTCGTCGCCGTTCTTTTCGGCGATGGCATGTGCGGCGTTGACGATCAGGTTCAGCATCACCTGGTTGATGTCGCCAACCAGGCACCAGACCGGCGGCAGATGGGGGTCCAGATCGGTTTCCACATCGGCCACATACTTCCACTCGTTGCGGGAAACGGTCAGAGTGCTTTCGATGGCCCGGTTGAGGTCGATGGCCTGCTTTTCCTCGCCGCCGGGATGGGAGAATTCCTTCATCGAACGGACGATCCTGGCCACACGTTCCAGTCCTTCCAGCGATTGCTGGATGGCCAGCGGGATTTCCCTGCTCAGGTAATCCACATCCAGCGATGCGAAGACCGTTGCCGCCCGTTGCAGCAATTCGGCGGGAGATTGCCCGTGCTGAAGCGCCTCGTGCGCTTCGCGGCAGACGGCCAGCACGGCGGTAAGCTCCTGGAAGGCGTCTTTAAGAAAGCGGATATTGTCGCTGATATACTGGGTGGGAGTGTTGATTTCGTGGGCTATTCCGGCAGCCAGTTGCCCAATCGACTCCAGCTTCTGCGCTTGCCGCAGCCGCATTTCCAGCAGGCGGCGCTGGGTGATGTCGCGGAAAGTCAACACGGCCGCGGCCTCGTTGCCTTCCTGAACGATTGCGGCGCAGGTGTATTCGACGGGAAAACAGTGCCCCTGCTTCCTCCAGAACATCTCCTCGCCGGAAACGGTCTCCTGCCGAACCTCCCGTGCGATGCAGATCGGGCACTCGTCGGTTGGATAAGGCGTGCCGTTGGGCCGCGAGTGATGAACCATCTGATGCAGCGGTTTGCCCAGCAGCTCCTCGGCGCTGTAGCCCAGCATCTGGGCCGCCGCCGGGTTTACGAAGATCGGACAACCGGCGGCGTCCAAACCCACGATCCCGTCGCCGGCGCAGTTGAGAATCAATTCGTTTTGCCGGTGCAATTGCTGAAGTCGGGCGGTGTACTGTTGCTGCTCCCGGAGCCGCTGCTCGCGCTCCTCGATAGCCGCCGCTAGCGCCTCGGCGTAAGACTCGCGCAGCGTCTGATGTTCGGCCTGAAGATGTTTCAGCCGAGTGCGCAGAATGGCCCCCTCGGACGGATCGGCGGAGGGTTGCTGCGGCAACTCTCCGCTGTTGCCGAAATCCGCCGCCAGCAGCGCGGATATGTCTTGAAACAGCAGGTCGCCCACGGCTTGTACACCGCCCTATGCCTGGAACAGGCTGGCGTTGCGCGCAAGTTCGGCTTCCAGGTCTTCGGCCAGTACCAGGATGTCCTCCTTCGCCAGCGAGAGGGTCTGCATGGCCACCGGCGACAACCGCACCAATTGCACGCCTACCGATGTGGCGCCCTTGAGCGAGCAGATCAGGTTGGCCGCGTCCACGCAGTAGAGCGTCTCGGCGTGTTCGCCCCGGTAGTTGGCCGAATTGTGGTGCCAGCGAATCGCCGCGCGAATGGCGTCCGGAAATCGCCACATTTCGGCCACTTTGTCGCCCAGCCGCGCGTGATCGAAACCCAGGACTTCCTGCTCGTTTTCGATCAGCGTCTTGCTTCTATCCAACGAGCGGATCATAGCGGCAAAATGGGTGTGGCAGTGCTGGTCTTCCAGGATTATGCCGATGTCGTGCAGCAAACCGGCCAGGAAAATGTCGTCGAAGTTTTTCATCTTCCGCCGCATGGCGATCAGCCGCGCGCAAATTCCTACCGACACCATGTGCCGCCACAGTTCCGAGCGACGGTACGGGCCGATGGCTTCGTCTTTGCGGAACAGTTCGGCCACCGAAGCGGCCAGGGTCAGGTTCCGCAATTGTTTCAGCCCAAGATAAGCGATGGCGTCCTGAAGATTGGTGATCTTGGTGCGCATGCCGTATGCGGCCGAGTTGACGTACCGCAGCACCCGCGCGCTCAGCGCCGGATCGTTCTCCAGCACCTGCTTGAGGTCCGAAGCGCTAGAGTTGGGATCGTTGGCCACTTCCATCAACCGCAGGGCGACGTGCGGCAGCGTGGAGATTTCGTCGATGCGCCGCAACAGTCGCTCCAGCGGGGGCGGCGGTGACAAATTGACTTCCACCATACGGCCTGACCTCCCCAAAGTTTCCCACGCGAAGCACAACCGTGCCAAAAACCCGTCCTGTCGCCACACGATCGCCGCTGTGGCTGACTAGGCGGCCGTGGCTCAGTCGGCGGCTGTGCTGAGGGAGCGGCAAATATGGGCCGCTGTTGCAACGCGCTGTGCAAAGCACCCGCGACGGCAAATCGATTTACGCAGGCCGCTCAGAAGTCGCCGGCTATCAGTACCGTACCTTTTTCTGGCCAGAGGCAGGGCAAATGGTGCACTTTGGCGCTGCCGGAGAAAGCTTCCCGGTAGCGAATCTGACGGAAAAGCCGTTGAAGTGCCACGCCGAAGTGGGGCTATATTTGGGGGGAGCTAAATGCCACCGCCAGCAACCAGCGCTGGGGCTTTATAGTTCCCAGGACCAGCAGTGCGACGTTTTTCAAAGCAAGCACGTCGCAGTTCGGCCCGCACAAACCAAATTGCCTGCGCCTCTACCTCAAGCTGCACTTTCCGAAAAACGCACCAGGCGGTTCTGGCAGGCCGTTATTCAGCAACAACTTGCGGTTTCGGCCGCGTCGAAAGGCTGTTTTTCGTAAACCATCATTTCACAATGACTTGCGACTTTTTTCGCAAAGTGCAGCCTCAAGGAAAAAATGCCTGAACTGGAGTAGGCTTACGCGATGGCTGGAACCCGCTACTGGCCGTCTTGGTCCACAGCCGCTCCAAGCAACTCATCCAGCGGGCGTGCCAACTGGCGGAACATTGCTGCCGGCATGGCCACGGTATCCCAACTTGGCGAAATCAGATGTGCATGCGCCGCGTAATCGGCCAGCGTCACCGCTACAAAGCCGTAGAGAACGCCCCGGTGCTCGAACAGTTGTTCCGCCGGCAGCGGGGCACGTGTGCCCAGCACTTCGTAAGCGAACACAAAAAGTCCGCGGAAGTTCTCGCCGAACAACCGTTCCCACTGGGCAAGACTGGCCAGATCGTCGCGCGTGGACCAGTTCTTCCAATAGTGCTTGTGCTCCTCGCCGGAAGGAAAACGCCGGCCTTTCACGTCCACCAGCCAGGCTGTGCCCCCAGGTCCGGAAACGATGAAGTCCAGGCTTTTGATCGAAGCCCCGTCGGCCATCAGACTGCGCCGGGCTTCGTCGACGGCCACATAGGGAATGCCACGACTGCGCAGGTACTCCTCGAAGGCCGCTTCGTAATGGTTGTCGCGATTGGCCACGGCATCTGCTCGGCAATGGTAGGACTGTGCGACGGATGACAATTACGGGCTTCGGATGACGATCACTGATTTCGGATTACGATCACAGGCTTGGGATGACGATTACTGGCTGGGGGTGATGATTCCGGGCAACGTTGGGCCGCCGGCCAGAATCTGGCGCACCGCGGCGATGATCTGCTGGGCGTGCGGCTCCAGCGGCGCATCTTGTTGCGTTGCATGTTGCAAGTCTTTGATCCGGCACAGACCTGCCCGAAACTCTTCTTCACCGACGATCAGCGCCACGCGGAAACCACGGCGATCGGCGTATTTAAGTTGCTGGCTCAACTTCTTCGGCTCGGGAAAGACCTCTGCCCCGATGCCGGCTGAGCGCAACGCAGCGGCCAGACGCAGGTAATCGGCCAAACGCTGGCTGTCGAAAAAGGCGATGAACACCGGGGCAGTGGCAGAGACCTTTTGAACCATCCCCAGTTCTTCCATCGCTGCCAGCAGGCGGTCCAGACCCAAAGATGCGCCCACGCCGGGCAACTGCACGTCGGTGAAAATCTCGGCCAGGTTATCGTATCGCCCGCCCGAACACACGCTGCCAATGCCCGGCAGATCATCCAAGTAAGTCTCGTACACCGTGCCGGTGTAATAATCCAAGCCGCGAGCGATGGACAGGTCGATTCGCACGCGCTGTTCTGGTACTCCGGCGGCGCCGAGCGCTGCCAGCATCTGCTCGAGTTGCTCTATGCCGGCAAGCCCTTGCTGGTTTCCCCGCAGCATTTGTTTGGCCTCGGCGAGCAGTTGCTGATTGCCGCCGGAGATTTTCCCCAGTTGCAAGATTTCCTCGGCCTGCTGCGGGGTAGCACCGGCCGTTTCCGTCATTTCCGCAATCACGTGTTCGGGGCCGGCTTTGGCCAGTTTGTCTAGCGCCCGCAACACCGCCGTCGAGCGATCGGCCAGCCCCAGCAATTCCAAAAAGCCATTGAGCACCCGGCGGTTGTTGAGCCGAATGGAAAACTTCGAGAAGCCCAGCGCCGACAGCAGATCGTGGATTACCAGCGCAGTTTCGATGTCGGCCGCCAGCGCGCGGGTGCCAATGATGTCGAAGTCGCATTGCATGAACTCGCGGTACCGGCCGCGCTGGGTGTTCTCGCCCCGCCATACAGTGGCGATATGATAGCGCTTCAGCGGAGTTCCCAAGCGGCCAATGTGCTGGGCCGCGAACCGGGCCAAGGGAACGGTCAGATCGAAACGCAAACCGACCCAGCGTCCTCCGTGATCCTGGAATCGGTAAAGCTGTTTGTCGGTCTCCTCGCCCCCTTTGCCAGAGAGGATTTCCAGATACTCCAACGCCGGCGTGTCGATCGGAGCGTATCCATACAAGCGAAACACTCGCCGAGCGGTGTCGATCAGTTGTTCGCGAACGATCATCGCTTCCGGCAAGTAATCGCGGAATCCTTTGAGCGTTCGCGGTTCGATTCGCGCTGCACACATGCTGGTCGATAACCTTGTTCCAGCTACCGGCAGAATAACGTACGCTGACTACAATATCCGCCGTTTCTGCCCGATATACTCCGCACGGTTTGAAATGAGATGTCTTCCCCAGCGGCAAAGACTTGTTCTTCCCGGCGAAAAGTAAAACGGCAGCTTTGTCAACAGCGGTTTTCTGCCTTGTTACAACTGCTTCTGCGATAATTGCTTCATCAACGCTGGCCGATGCGGTTTGACTTGCTGCCTTCAAACGTTACATGCGATACGCTACAGCCGTCATAGCACATTAGCCTAGTGTCCTGGGCAACGACTATTGGCTTGCTGGTTTGGTCGGGCTGGGCCTGGGCGTACGGAAACTCGCTCCCCGACGCGGCCCAAGCACCGCCTCGGCGTACTGTTCGATCTGTTCGGCCGTCTCCCAATACTGGTCGTAGACCCAATCGTCCGGGTATTCGCACTTGTCGGTGGCGTACTGGCGGCAGATCTCGGGCCGCTGGTCGTAGATGGCACAACGGTTGTCTGCCCGCAGGTGTTTGCAACGGGAATGAACCAGCAAATACCAATTACCCTCTTCGGTGAAAACGGCAGCCCCGTAATGCATGAGAAACCAGCGGATGGAATCGAACTCCTGCCAGGTGGTGGGCTTTTCGATCTGCACCGCGAAGTATCGGCAGCACTTGGCCGTGCAAAAGTCGCACAGGGATTTTCCGGGCGGCAGTTTTTCGCGCGGCGGTTTTGTGCTGGGCGATGTATTGCCGCTTCTTTTTGCCGGATCGTATTTCATATTCGAGACTTGCGTCGATTTGGGTGTCCTCGATAGTTGTTTCACGTTCTCGATACTTGCTGCGTCGGCCTGCCTGCTACTACGTAGCGCGGCTCCGCAGATAGCACTGCCATATGTGTGCTCCGATCGCAGATGATACGACGCACCTGATTAAACTACCAAATTCGGCAGCGAACTTGAACCAGCCGTGCGCCCGTCTTCTCGATGCTGGCCCCTGTAGTAAGGCTGTAGTAAGACTGTGCCGGCGGCCAGCGGCCTTGCAATTGCAGGTTAGTACTGTTGTTTGCTCGGCAGCGCCGGTATGCTGTGGTTTGACCGGTAGCGCCGGTATAATGGATAAAAAGGGCCGCTGGCCGAGCGCGGATTCGTGGTGGCCGTTTTCCCTCCGGCCGGATCAGACAAACAGGCACATGTCGGCCAGAAGACCGCGCCGGTCGGTGGGCCGGCAAATCGAAAGATTGGGCAAACTGCGCGGCGCAAAAAACAGGCCCCTGCTCGCCGGTACAGGGGCCCTCGGTTTAGGCTGTCCGAACGCAACTGGATTGTGCTTCTGTTGCGTCGGAAGACCCACAGCCGTTAAAAAAGCTATCGAACCGGACTACAACTGGACTTTAGACCGGCCGCCGAAGCTGGAAATAGTTACTGGCATCCTTTCTGGCCCTGCTCAACATAATCGCCGATGAACTCGATGCAAATTGCAAAGCTTGCCCTGGAAGACGGGACGGTCATGACCGGCACCTCGTTTGGCGCCACCGGCGAAGTAGCCGGCGAAGTCTGCTTCAACACCTCGATGAGCGGCTATCAGGAGATTCTGACCGACCCCAGCTATCGCGGACAGATCGTAGTCATGACTTGCCCGCAGATCGGCAACTATGGGGTAAATGCCGAAGATGTGGAGAGTCTGCGGCCGCAACTTTCGGGCTTCGTAGTGCGCGAGCTAAGCCGGCGGGTGAGCAACTATCGGGCCGACGGCGATCTGCATAGCTACCTGCTCCGCCACGGCATAGTTGGCCTCCAGGGAATCGATACCCGCGCACTGGTTCGGCGGATAAGAATCCACGGTGCGCTGCGGGGAGTGCTTTCCACCCACGATTTGAACGACGAAAGCCTTGTGGCCAAGGCCAGGGCGGCGCCGGGTTTGATCGGTCGCGATCTGGCCCGTGAAGTCGCACCCAAGCAGCCGCTTCGCTGGCAGCAGCCCCTGCATTCGTGGGCGAGGCTTGCCGCCAACGCGGCGGCCGATCTGCCGCCAGACGCCCCGCACGTGGTCGCCTTGGACTACGGCATGAAATGGAATATCGCCCGGCACTTGTATAGCGCCGGGTGCCGGGTAACGGTACTGCCCGGCACTGCCAGGGCAGAAGAAGTGCTCGCCCACAATCCCGACGGCGTGCTGTTGTCCAATGGTCCGGGCGACCCCGCGCCGCTGGTGTACGCCCAGAAAACCATCGCTGGACTGCTGGGCAAAAAGCCGATCTTCGGCATCTGCCTGGGGCATCAACTGCTGGCCTTGGCTTGCGGTGCGAAGACTTACAAGCTCAAGTTCGGTCATCGCGGCGCCAATCAGCCAGTGCTGAATCGGCTGACCGGCCGCGTGGAGATAACCTGTCAGAATCATGGTTTCGCAGTAGCCGAGGAGGGGTTGCCCCACGACTTGGAAATCACCCATGTGAACCTTAACGATGGAACCATAGAGGGGTTGCGCCACCGCCGCGCGCCGGCCTTCTGTGTGCAGTATCACCCGGAAGCCTCGGCCGGACCGCACGATAGCCATTACCTTTTCGCCGAGTTCCGGGCGATGCTGGGCAAGTAGGGCGATGCTGGACACCTAGCACGACAGCGCTAAGTGTCGAGAAAACCACAATATCTTGGGGGGAAAGCGCCCAGGGCACTACAACGGGTCGTTGGGAAATGGCAATTTAGCGCTGTCGTACTAACGGTTGGCAAAAGGTTTTCGCGCCGCGACACGCAACGCTGCGCAGGGCATGCAGGCGTCACGCCAGACAGCCAGCCCCCGCTGCTCGCAGCGATTGGTGATGGCGATTGCGAGGCTTGAAGAACATCCACGTGGTGTGCTCGAAATACGACAATGCCGGAAGACTTCGATCCTTACTACACTTGGTTGGCCATTCCGCCTGAAGAGCAGCCGCCGGACTATTACCGTCTGCTGGGCGTGCCGCGATTCGAGTCTAATCCGGACGTAATCACCCACGCGGCCGACCAGCGCTCCAAGCACTTGCGTACTTTCCAGACTGGCAAGCACTGGCGGCTTTCTCAGAAACTGCTCAACGAAGTGACGGCGGCCAGGCTCTGCCTGTTGAACCCGGAAAAGAAGGCAAAATACGACGAGCAACTGCGGCAGCAGATCGCCGCGCAAACCCCCAAGCTTGCCCCGCCAAGGCGCAATACAGCCGCCGTCGAGCAACCCGCGGAAGCCGACGCACAGGCCAGCCAGTCGACCGAGGCCGCACCGAACACACAGTCTGCTGAAGTCGTCGAGGCTGTGTCTGGAGGCCATAAGGACACTGGGCACACACTAACGACTGACCATGCCGCATCGACTAAAGGAGGAAAGCCGCGCTGCCGGTCGTTGTATCGGCGTCAGCTCAAACTCATGCTGGTTATCGCCGGTTGCGGAGCTACAGCTGTAGCCATCTTGGCGGTAATACTGGCGGTAACCGCCCCGAAATCCGTTTCTCCGCCGCTAGATCAGCCATCCCCAGCAGTAGCAACCACACTAGTGTTCGACCTCGCCCCGGAGCAGCGCACGGGCGTTAAAATCACCGTCGGCGGCAGTCCCGTGGCCATCCCACAAAACGGACCGATAACGCACCAGTGCTCCCCGGGCACACATCGGATTGTAGCGACGCGAGATGGCTACTTGCCAGCTGTCCAAGAGGTTACGCTTCAGCCGGGCGAAACGCGCACCGTTGCGCCGCGTTGGGAAAAACTTCCCCAGTTGGTCATCCAGTGGCCGCAAACCGAGCGCCAGGCGCCACGCGTGGAAATCGACGGGCGGCCTTACCACATTCCAAGCGATGTCGGACAAGCCGAGATTCAGGTGCCAGTGGAACCCGGCAAGCGTCATTTGAAGCTCTTCCGTGAAGGGCACGAGCCGTTCGAGCTGGAGATGACTGTTTCGGCCGGGCAGGAAGTACGCATCCGACCGGTTTGGAAATCGCTGGAAGCCATTGCGGGCAGTCCGGTGGGGCCGCCCGGGGCTGCGAGCGAAACCGGGAACTCAGAGGAAATCACAACTGCCGAGAAGCCTTCCGAACAAACACCCCCGGCGGCCGGTACGCCAGTGGCTAAATCTCCGGTTCCCAGCGCCAGCGAGCTTGCTCAGGCAGAGCGGAAGCTGGCCGAAACTGTTACTATTCCCGCCGGCGCCCAGGCGGCGGAAAAAAGACGGACGGCTTACGAACTGTTCGGGCTGGGAATGGGAATCGTAGATAGTCCTGCCGACCAATTCGTGCTGTTGAAAAAGTCGATGGAAGCGGCAGCCGAGGCCGGCGAAACCGCACTGGCATTTCGGGCTGCCGAGGAGCTTGCCGAGCGGTTCCAGTTCGACCCCTTGCCGGCGAAGCAGCAGATTCTGGCGGCCATCGCTCCGGCGGCCAACGACTCTTCCAGAATTAAGCAGTTTGTGGAGTTTTCCGAGTTGGTGATCGACGCCGCACTGTCCCAGTCCCGCTTCGACGTGGCAGCAGAAGTGGCCGCAGCGGCAAACAGCGTGTGTCAGCGGGCACAGGGAAAAGCCTTCCGCAAGGCGGTGCGCGAACGGATGGAGGAGATCCCCCGGCTGCAATCGTGGTGGCAACAGCACGTCCAGCCGGCCCTGGAACTGTTGAAGGAAAAGCCGGACGATCCCGACGCCAATCTGACGGCCGGCGTTTGGTATGCCTTGAAGCTATGCGATTGGGAACGGGGCTTGCCATATCTGGCCCGGTGCGGCGACCAATCGCTGCGCAACTTGGCCGAGCAACAATTGAATGCTCCGCCCCATGAGCCGGTCGAGCAGATCAAGCTGGCCGACGCCTGGTGGGACCTGGCCCAGCAGCGAAAAGACCCGAAAGAGGCCGATTCGCTCCGCCTCCACGCCGCCACCTGGTACGAACCGGTGCAACCGCTGCACCTGAATGCCATCCGCGGCCTGAGCACGCTCGATCAGGTGCGGCTAGATAAACGAATGGCCGACGTGGCACGCATGGAACGCCGCCTGCCCCTCAACAGCCGCGTGCCCCGGGTGATCGAAAACTCGCTGGGCATGAAACTGGTGTTGATCTCAGCCGGCGAGTTCGACATGGGCAGTTCCCCGGCCGAAATCGAAGCCCTGCTCAAGGAGGCCGCCGCTCGCAACGCCAGTCCTGGTTACATCAGCAATATCGCCAGCGAAGGGCCGCAGCACCGAGTGCGCATCAGCAAGCCGTTCTATATCGGCATGTACGAGGTTACCCAGGGCGAGTACGTGGAGTTCCTGGAATTGAAGCTGGACGACCCGGCAAAACAGGGGAACGTTACCTCCGACGAATTGAAAGCACGGTTGCGGGCTTCGCCGGCGGGAAAGCTGCCGATGAGGGAGAGTTTTGTCAATGCCCAGGCGTTTTGTCAGAACCTGAGCAACATGCCGGCCGAAAAACAGAGCGGTCGGGTGTACCGGCTGCCCACCGAAGCCGAATGGGAATACGCCTGCCGCGCCGGCAGCGCAAGCCGTTTCTCGTTCGGCGACAGCGAAGCCGCACTGGCCGAGTTCGCCTGGTACGCGGCCAATTCGTCCGGGCGAGTTCAACCGGTGGGAACAAAACGCCCCAATCCCTGGGGGCTGTACGACATGCACGGCAACCTGCCCGAGTGGTGTGCAGACTTCTTCGCACCCGACTATTACCGCCACTCGCCTGCCGTAGATCCGCGGGGCCCAACAGGCGGTTCGCCTCTGCCGACGGCGCGGGTGGTCCGCGGCGGTGGATATGCCTCGGAGGCGTTCCAATGCCGTTCTGCGGTGCGCGACTTCCGCCCAGAAGGCGCCGCTCAAGGCGCCGTCGGTTTCCGCGTCGTTTGTGCCAGGTAGCTGCGGCCGCCGGTGGACTACCCTCTACCACTATTTTGGTGGGGAAGGACATGGGCGGTTATGGGCATCAACGTATACCGTTCTGGCCCGCATGGTACGCGCCTTGTCCTCCGAAACCAACACGAAGGCAAGAATGATCACTTGGTCTCCGACCGATCCCAACCGCGCTGCCGGCCCATTGAGCATTACGGTGCCCGAACCCGCGGGCGCCTCGATCACGTAGGTTATCAGCCGTTTGCCATTGTTGAGATTCAGCACGTGGACCTGCTCGCCGGGCAGCAAATCGGCTTCGCGGAGCAAATCGCCGTCGATGGCGATGCTTCCCTCGTAGTTCAGCTCGGTCGCCGTGAGCGTGGCCCGATGTATCTTGCTTTTTAGCATTATCCGTTGCACGACGATTTCTCCCGTAGTCGCCTTCTCCCGTAGTCGCCTAAAGCATTCTAGCATCAGCGCAGCCGGCGTTTGTTCGGCACGGCCGCCGATTGTCTAGCACGGTTTGAAAAACACTGACTCTACCTGGCGGCCATAACTTTTCAGCGGCCCTCCCCAGTCGCTGGCACAGCAGCACAATGCCAGCTTCCGCTAGCGCCAAGTACATCGAACAATCAAGCATGACCGCAGAACGTACTGTTGGCAATGGGCGATCCCAGCAGCGCACTACCCGACAGGCGGGTATGCATCGCTACTAAGTTTCGGTCTTGCAAGACCTTTTTTCGCCGATCGAAGGGAGTGATAAAATTGTGAACTCCTGGGAGCCACGTCCCGCCGGGACGGTCGTGTAGAATCTGGCTGAGACCGGGGCCGACACCCGCGTTACCGGTGATACGGCCAGCGGCCTATAATGATCTTCGCGAAAGGTAGTGACCGGCTGAGAAAACGCTTCTGTAGTGGTCGTTGTCGCCGCGTTATGCGAACGTCAATAGGGGCACAGGCGGCCCAGCGACGAATCCCTGGCCAAACGAGCTTTAGTGAGCCAATGCTATGAAAGCCGCTCAAACAGCTATAGTGTTGATCGAGTTTCAAAACGAGTTTTGCAAACCGGGCGGGAAGCTGTACGAGAAAGTCAAAGACGAGCTGGCCCGACAGGGCACTGTGGCCAACGCCGTCCGCTTGGTCGAGGCCGCGAGGCAGAAGGGATGTCTGGTTATCCACTGCCCGTTCGTTTACGACCGCAATTGGATAGAAAAAGAAGGCATCTGTGGCCTGCTGCCAGAGTTGGGCAAGATCGGCGCATTTCAGCCCGGCCAGTGGGGCTCCGAATTGATCGACGAGCTGAAACCAGCCCGGGGCGAACCGGTACTGACCGGCAAGCACGCCTTGAGCGGATTTACCAATACGCAGCTTAAGCACTTGCTCCAACAGCGCCAGATAAAGAATGTGGCCATCGCCGGTTTTTTGACCAACGTTTGCGTCGAGGCTACCGCCCGCAGCGCTTACGACTTAGGATACCGAGTGGTAGTCATCCGCGACGCCACGGCGGCTACGAGCCGGGCGAACCAGGAGTACGCCGAACGAGAGATATTGCCCTTGCTTGGCGGAGTGATGACGGTTGACGAGTTTGTCCAGTCGCTCCAGTAAGCTGTAGATTGCCTATTACAACGTGGCGTCAACTTCAATCGGTACAATGCAGATTGCTGCGGTATGCAACCTGTTTTCGGCCTGCTCATGAAGGCAGCCGAGAAGGCAAGCAGCGGTCAAAGAGTTTCTAATTCGACAGCGCTAAGTTGCGAGAAATCCACGATATCCTGGGGTGAAAGCACCAACAGCATAACAAATAGTAGTTGCCAAACTGCAACTTAGCGCTGTCGTACTAACTCCAAGTGGGCCGTCACTTAAACCAAAGACCCCTTGTCGACCAATGTCCCATGACCTGGCGGGGGGAGAGGCGGGACGCTGGCCGGTTCAAGGGGTCTTGGCCTTGGTTGCCCTGTTAAAGTTGCGAACTTTATCTGGCCGCCGGATAGTGCCAGTACAGAACAATTGCTGCTTCTTGAAACCGTCCGGTGGCTTCTACGCCATTAAACACCAACGGCCTTTGGTGGTTCCGGAATCAGCGAAAAGTTGCTCTTCGTTCGTAAGTGTAGCTGTGGAAAGCAATTGCGCAAAAATAGCATGTTTATGCTGGCTTTTGGAGGTGCTAACGAACCGACTGTGGCCGTTTACGATCAAGCCCGCAAGGCTTATTTGGCGTCGCCCTGCTGACGTCTGCCGAACGCCATGCTAGAATCACCCGTTCACATGTAATCCCTAGAATCATCGGTTTGCTTGCAATCCTGGTAATCCTGTGATTGCAGGTAATCCTATTGCAGGCGCGCGTGGCGGGCGAATACCGAGTCGCGTCGGAATGCTGACCTGGAAAATTTCGCGACGGCAGCATAGACCGCCCCACAAGTGCACCAAGCCAAGTCAGCGCGATGGCGGCCCGCGTCTTTGCGGCGACATCGTGACCTGCCTGAGTTGTTCACTTTTTCCTAACTGATTCACCTTAAAGACTTTGTGGCAAGTTTATGGCACGCACACAACTGATCGCTGGCAATTGGAAGATGAACCTGGACCGTGCCGCGGCTGTCGCATTGGCCAAGGCTATCGTCGAGCAAGCAGCGTCGCTGGCCGGTGTGGAACTGGCCGTCTGTCCGCCGTTTGTTTACCTGGACTGCGTGGGGCAGGTGCTGGCCGGTTCCCAGGTTGCCCTGGGCGCCCAGAACATGTACTACGAGCGCAACGGGGCATATACCGGGGAGATTTCGGCATCGATGCTTTGCGATCTGGGCTGCAAGTATGTGATACTTGGCCACAGCGAACGACGGCACATATTGGGCGAGTCCGACCAGCAGGTAAACAAGAAGGTTCATGCAGCGCTGGATGCCGGGCTGAAGCCGATAGTTTGCGTCGGCGAGACGCTGGCCGAGCGCGAATCCGGCCAGACGCTATCGGTCATCCGCCGACAATTCGAGCAATCGCTGGCTGGGCTGTCGGCGGCCCAGATGCAAAACGTGGTGATTGCCTACGAGCCGGTGTGGGCCATCGGGACTGGCAAAGTAGCCACACCGCAGCAGGCGCAAGAGGTTCATCTCGACCTTCGCAGACTGCTGTCCGAACGCTATAATCAACAGATTGCCGATACTGTACGCATACAGTACGGGGGAAGCGTAAAGCCCGAGAACGCGGCAGAGCTGCTGCGACAGCCCGACATCGACGGCGCGCTGGTCGGCGGGGCAAGCCTGAAAGCCGACCAGTTCATGGGAATCGTCGCGGGTGCCAAGCTGTAAACCGGAGCTTGCGTGTAAATAAGTCCACAACATGCCGAAAGTGGTTGGACTACTGGCAACCCGCAAAACAAAAGTATTTATCACACTTGCGCCACTTTCGCAATTATTACGACAGCGTTAAGTTGCAATTTGCCAACTACTATTTGTTATGCTGTTGGTGCTTTCACTCCAAGATATTGTGGTTTTCTCATAACTTGGCGCTGTCGAATTATGTGGACCTATTTAGCGGGTGGCATAACGGGCGGTTTGCGTCGACCAGCCGACTGTGGCCGAAGCGCCAGGTGCATGGCCATGTTACAAATGCATGGCCATGTTACAAATGCGGGTGTGCTGGCCGACCGCGGCAATTGCATCGGACGGCGGGCAGTCGCTGTGGGAGAAAAAACGTTTAAGCTCAGCCCGCGCATAAAGTTAAACTCTGGCATTAACATCGTGGCTGGGTGCGAAAAGACCAGCCATCGGTACGTATTACAACGTTTTGCGGCCTTCTGGTATAACTGCACTTTACGAAAAACGTACGCGGCTGTTCGCGTAACTCGTTGTTTATCAACAACTTGTAGTTTCGGTCGTATGCCAAAAACTGTTTTTCTCAACGCATTACGTAGCAATGACTTGCGACTTTTCTAGAAAAATGCACGAATAAGCCAGGCAAACCAGTTTTGTCCGGCTGGCTTCGTCGCAGCAGCCGAGCTTGAATAACTCCCAGAATGGAGTACTTCGACATGTCGTGGGTTTATTACCTGTTTATGGTTGCCTTGCTGCTGACGGCTATCGTCCTAATAGTGTTGGTGTTGATTCAGCGGGGCAAAGGGGGCGGGCTTATCGGCGCGCTTGGCGGCATGGGAGGGCAAAGCGCCTTCGGCGCTAAGGCCGGCGACGTTTTTACCCGCATTACCATCGGCGTGGCCTTCTTCTGGATCGTGCTGTGCATGTGCGCACTGAAGTTCATGAAGCCTACCGAGTACCTCGGAACAGGAGGCGACGCCGCGCCAGTGTCAGGTAGCGCTGATACCGACGGACAATCCAGCGATGAAGCGCCATAGCTGCCCTTGCAGCCTGCGGTAGCCGGCAAGCCGAGCAACTCGGATTTCGCTTGCGGCTGGCCTTGCCTATTGAGCTTGGCAATAGGCAGTTGCCGGCTGATATTTGGTTTTTCTAAATCAGTCCACAAAATACCGGAAGTGGTTGGACTACTGTCAACCTCGAAAATTAAGGTATTTCGCTTACTCGCACCACTTTCGCAATTATGTGGGTCTATTCAGTGGCCGTTTTCGCCACGTATTGCAAACATCAATAGGCTGCCACGTCGGGCGTAGTGTGGGAGAATACCGCCTTGCTACTGAGCATGACCGGCTACGGTGCGGCACACTTGCAGGATGGCGGCATGGCCGTGGCCGTCGAAGTCCGCACCATTAACAGCCGCTATTTCAAGCTGACGGTTCGCGTCAGCGAAGGTTACGCGGCGCTTGAGCCGCGCGTGGAGAGCCTTATCCGGCAGGTCGTCCGCCGGGGCACAGTGCAGGCTAATGTCAACATCCAGCGATTGCCCTCGCCCGAAGACTTCGCCATCAACGTACCGGTCCTCCGGCAGTATTGGACACAACTGGAAGCGTTGCGCGGCCCCTGGGGGCTGTCCGATCCGGTGCCTTTGCACGCCCTGCTGGGCTTGCCAGGGGTTGTGGGCCAGGCGTCGCAGACGCTGTTGGACGTGGAACCACTGTGGTCGGCAGTTCAGCCGGCTGTGCAGGCGGCGCTGGAGCGACTGGAGCAGATGCGTCGGGCGGAAGGTCGGGCAATGGAGACCGATCTGCTGCGCAACTGCCGGCTGGTAGCGACGGCGGTCGAGGCGATTGCCCGCCGTGCACCGGAAGTCGCCGAAGCATACCGCCTTCGGCTCCAAGAACGTGTCAGGAAAGTGCTCGCCGATTTGCAGACGGAACTCAACCCGGCAGACCTAGTCAAAGAAGTCAGTATCATCGCCGAACGAAGCGACATTGCCGAAGAGATCGTGCGGCTGCAAAGCCACCTCGAGCAGCTCCAAAGCACGATCCAAGGCGAGCAAAGCGCCGGGCGGAAACTGGAGTTCCTCTTGCAGGAAATGTATCGCGAGGCGAACACCATCAGCTCGAAATCCCCCGACATGGAAATCATCCGCCAGGTGATCGAAATAAAAGCCGCCGTGGAACGCATGAGAGAAATGGTGCAGAACGTGGAGTAAGATGGTTGTAAGATGGACGTAAGATCGTTGATCGAGCCGGGAACTGAAACACCGCAAGCGTTGCTGGGCGCGGCTGACTGGCACCGGGATGCAGGCTGCTTCGCCGGTGCCGAAAATGATTGCGGAGAATCACCGTAGTTGATTCCTGTGTACCCCTACACAACCTATCGCACTGTGATCGTGTGGCTTTGGGGCCGGTGTTTGGACAGGGCAGCAAAGCAAGTACTTCGGCCAGTTGGTGACGCGGTTTAACGGTCTTGACGGAACCGATGTCAGGCGACAGCAGAGGACGAGTGGTGGTAGTCTCTGGGCCGTCGGGGGCAGGCAAGACTACGGTAATGCGCGAGGTGTTCCGCAGATCGTCCCTGCCGCTGCTGTCCAGCGTGTCGGCCACCACGCGGCCGCCGCGGCCGGGCGAGGTCGATGGTGTGGATTATCACTTCCTGACGGCAGAGGAGTTCCATCGACGCCGCCAGCGCGGAGAGTTCCTAGAGTGTTTCGAGGTTTTTGGCGGCGGACACTGGTACGGCACTCTGCAAAGCGAGGTTCAGCGCGGACTGGAAGACGGCAAATGGGTAGTGCTGGAGATCGACGTCCATGGCGCCATGCAGGTGATGGAAAAGTTCCCCGACGCCATCAGTATCTTCATACGTCCCTCTACGCTCGAAGCACTCGGCGAGCGTCTGCGCCGTCGGGGCACCGAAACCGAGGAAGTTATCCGCAGCCGCCTGGCCCGCGCCGAATACGAAATGAGTTTCGCCCCTCGGTATCGGTACCAGGTGATAAACGACGATATCCAACAGGCCGTGGAGGAAGTTTGCCATATCCTGGAAAACGAGAATAATACCTAGAAGCGATAAACGGTTGTCGATGCGGTGTGGTCAGAGGCCGCCTATGCGGTGTGGCGGCAAGCCATAGTACCACTGGTCGTGCGTCGATGTTGTTCTGGCGATTGCAAGCCGCATCGCCTCACAAGTCCGCAACCCGCACGGCCAGCAGAGCTATGGTTTGTGAAGTTCTCTTGGTGTCGAAAGGAGCAACAGGGGTATGTACGAGCAACTGCGCGAGGACGAGATCATCAACAAAGTCGGCGGACGTTTCAGGGTTTCGTCGCTTATCCAGAAGCGCATGGCACAACTGATCGCGGGCGCACGTCCGCTGGTGGACCTGAACACCGAGGACAAGATGCGCATCGTGATCGAGGAGATCATGCAGGACAAGATCTACTTGGACATGGACGGCAAGGTACAAATTGCCCCAGGCGCACAGCCGGCCGGCCCGCCGCTGGACTTCCACACCTTGTGAACGGCGTTAGTGCATCATGAAGGGGCGGGAAGTACTGATCGGCGTAACCGGCGGCATCGCCGCATACAAGACCGCAGCGCTAGTGAGCCGGTTGGTGCAGGCCGGGGCGGGCGTCAGCGTGGTCATGACACGCGCGGCCACACGGCTGGTGGGGCCGAAGACTTTCCAGGCCCTCACCGGTCGGCCTGTGGCCACGGCCATATTCGGCCGCGGTGCACATCCTCACATCGAGCTGGCCGTCGCGGCCGAGGTGCTGTGCGTCGCCCCGGCCACGGCGAACCTGCTTGCCAAGGCCGCTTGCGGACTGGCCGACGACCTGCTAAGCACCCTGCTGTTGTCGTTTTCCGGCCCGATTCTGATCGCCCCAGCAATGAACAGCGTTATGTGGCAAAAGCCCGCCGTGCAGCGCAACGTGGCTCAACTGAAGGCCGATGGCTTCGTAATAATCGAGCCGGAGGAAGGCTATCTTAGCTGCGGGATGCGCGGGCCGGGCCGGATGGCCGAACCGGAGAGAATCTTCAATGAAATAGCTCGGCAACTGGATAAACTCAAACCGACTGCGGGGCGGCCGGAGTGAAACTCGTCGTTGCTGCCTGCTATAAGCTTCGCGCATCACGATAACTGTTGTCATAGTTCGCGCGGCTTAAAATGAGATGTTTTTTCCCAGCAACGACGAATTGTTCTTCCCAGCAACGACGATTTGTTCTTGCCCGCGCGAAGTATAACTTCGGGGCGAAAAGAAAAGGGCTCCGCTGCTTTTAAAACAATCGACGCTATTTCCGGCAAAAGGGGCGAGTTTTGGAAGGCGCCGTGCCGCGCTTATGTAGCATGCCACTGTAATTGGCCGATCTTTGCCGGCGTTGTGTCTGGGTCGTGTTCCATGGTATTGCGAAGTATTATGTGTCCGTTGTGTGCGCATGTTCTCGGACGCTGAGGAGAACCACGCTCAGCCGCGGCCGTGCACCCAGTGCCGACGAACGCTACCGCAGCGCTTACCGGCGTAGAAGCGCTTGGTTGCGGCGGCACGTACCGTCAATCTGGCGCTTTTATGGGCTGTCAATCCGCTGTGACATTTTATGGGCTGTCAATCCGCTGTTACCTCCCGGCCCACCGCATGTTGAAGGAACTTGAAAAGTTCATGGAGTACGCACTTGGCTCGAATCCTCATCACTTCTGGTCCCACTCGACAGTACCTGGACCCGGTGCGCTTTCTTAGCAATGCTTCCAGCGGCCGAATGGGAGCGGCCCTGGCAGCGGCTGCCCTGGAGGCGGGGCACGGCGTGGTGGTCGTCAGCGGCCCAGTCAGCATCGAATATCCCAAAGCAGCCGAAGTGGTGCCGGTGGTCTCTACCGAGCAGATGCTAGCCGAAAGCCTGCGGCTGTTCGACCAGTGCAACGGCTTGATTGCCGCAGCCGCCCCCTGCGATTATCGCCCAGTCGTGGTCGCCTCGCAGAAAATCCGCAAGACCGGCAAACCGCTGCGAGTGGAGCTGGTAGAAACGCCCGACGTGGTCGCCGTGCTTGCCGCCACCCGACAAAGCCAGTGGATCGTGGCCTTCGCGCTGGAGACCGAAGACCCGCGTATCCGCGCGCTGCAAAAACTGGAACAAAAAGATTGCGATTTGATAGTCGTCAACGGCCCGGAGGCCATCGACTCGCCCAGCACCAGCCTCGAAGTGTTGGCCCCGGACGGCGCTGTGCTGGGCAGTTTTGCCGGCTCGAAAATCGACGTGGCCCACCAGGTGTTCGCCATCATCCAGAAGCGGCTGATCGACAAAGCGCAGTAGTGGCCGCGCTGTCTGCCTGTTGTGGGAGCCAGTCGGCTTTCGTTGGGTTTGCCGCTACGTCCAACGACGGACGTATGTGCTGCGGTAGCGTCCGTCGCGTTTTCCCCGGCTGCCGTCCGTTGACCGGCGCAAACAGGGCCACGACCGCGCGGCCCGCCCGATAGCCATACAACATACCCATGCAATTGACACTTCGTACGCCGCACGCTTCCTACGCTTCGCACTTGGTGCGCTTCACGCATGGTACGCTTGACACTTGGTACGCTTGACACTTGGTACGCTTCAGACCTTGTACGGCTGGCAGCTAGTACGGCTCGCACTTCATACGCCGTAAGACGCTGCCCTTGCACAAAAGCGATGGTCTGGGTCAAAATGGCGTGCCATTAGCAATCGCTCCCCTCGAAGGTCAGGGAAGCTTTAGCGGCACAACCCGGCCCACAAGCGATTGCCGCCCCGCGGCCCGTCGGGCAATCTGGTCTGGCAGGCGCTTGCACAGAGGGTTGCTGCCGGGATGATGATAAAATCATGAGAATATAAAGCGCAAATACATTCAGCGCATCGCACGCAATATTCAGCGCATCGCATGCAATGGTCTGTCTCTAAATAAGTTCACAAAATACCGGAAGTGGACGGAATACTGGCAACCCCGAAAACAAAGGTATTTCGCACACTTGCACCACTTTCCCAATTATGTGGCTCTATTTAGCGGCAAGGGAGAATCGCCAGTGAGTATCGACTGCCTTTGCGCCGGAATACTTTTTGCCGATATCGTCTGCGCCCCTATCGAGCGCCTGCCCCAGGAAGGCGAGTTGGTGGTATCAGAGCGAATATCGCTGAACTTGGGCGGCTGTGCGGCAAACACCGCCCTGGACCTGGCAAGACTGGGCATCAAAGTAGGGGTGTGCGGTTGCGTGGGCGACGACGGCTTTGGGCAGTTCGTCGTCGATACGCTGGGCCGGGGCAACGTGCAGACCGACGGCATTCACCGCCTGGCGGGTTCCAACACTGCCAGCACCATGGTCATCAATGTCCGCGGCCAGGACCGCCGCTTCATAAGCTCCCTGGGGGCGAACACCCGCATGACCGTAGAGCACATCAACGACTCCTGGCTGCGGACGGCAAAAGTAATTTACGTCGGCGGGTATTTGATGCTGCCTGGCCTGGAAACCGAAGCCATGGTGGAGCTATTCCGCGCCGCCCGAGCCGCTGGAGCGAAGACCGTGCTCGATGTGGTTTACATCGGCAACCCCAACTCGATGGAGGCACTGCGACTGCTGCTGCCGGAAACCGATGTCTTTTTGCCCAACGAGGATGAAGCCCGGGTAATCACCGGGCGCAACAGCGTGCTGGAGCAGGCGCAGGTGTTCCGCAACGCCGGGGCGCGAACCGTCGTCATTACCCGGGGCGAAAACGGCTCTGTGCTGGTAAGCGACTCGGTGCGGCTGCGGGCCGGCGTCTATCCGACCGAGTTCGTCGGCGGCACAGGCGCCGGCGACGCCTTCGACGCCGGTTACATCGCCGGTCTGCTGTGGGGCGAAGACGAGGCCGGCTGTCTGCGGTGGGGTAGTGCGCTGGGCGCAAGTTGCGTGCGCGCAGTTAGTGCTACCGAAAGCGTCTTCAACCGCCAAGAGGCCGAAGCATTCATCCGCACTCACACCCTGCCCATTGACACCATTTGCTGACCGCCGGCGGGGCCCCAACCGCGGCGCCAAGCGGCGTTTGGCAGGCGTGCCAAGCGGGCCGATGTTATACATCGCGCGGCAATGAACCAGTCGTCGTTTTCTCAGCAGTCAGCTCATTTCAGCGTGTGAACTACAAGTGGCAGGGCCGGCAAATGACTGATGCTCAATGGCAGTTGTTGCTGGAGGTACTCGAGGGCCGATTGCACGAGCCATTGCCGGTGGGGCTGATCGTCGACTGCCCGTGGCTGCCGGGCTGGGCTGGCGTTTCCATCCTCGACTATCTGACCGACGAACAACTGTGGTTCGAGGTGAACCTGCGCGCCGTCAGCCGCTTCCCGAACGTCATCTTTCTGCCCGGCTTCTGGGCCGAGTTCGGCATGTGCACCGAACCGGCGGCATTCAGCGGCCGCTGCATCTGGCCGGAAAACGACTTCCCCTTCGCCTCCCGCGTCATTTACCAGTACCAGGAGGTTCACCGGCTTAGCAAACCGAATTGTCGCACCGATGGACTGTGCCCGATGGTCATAAAGCGCCTCCAGCGTTGCCGGCCGAAGATCGAAGCTCATGGCCACCGCATCCGCTTTGCAACGTCGCGGGGGCCGATGAACATCGCCACATATCTGCTCGGGCACACCGAGACCCTGCTTGGCGTGAAGACCAATCCCGAGGAAATCCACAAGCTGCTCCAGTTGGTTACCGACTTCATCGTCGATTGGCTTCAATACCAGGCCCAGTGCTTCCCCACCATCGACGCAATGCTCATACTGGACGACCTGGTGGGTTTCCTGGGGCCGAACGACTTTCAGCAGTTCGCCTTTCCTTACTTGCAGCAGATAGCCCAGTGCTTGCCGGTCAGGGTCAAACTCTTCCACAACGATTGCCACGGCCTGATAACGGCCCGCTGCCTGCGCCAGATGGGGTTCAACTTCTTCAACTTCGGCTTCCAGCACGGCCTGGCCGAAATGCGCCAAGCGGCCGGTCCGGAAGTGGTTTTGGTCGGCAACATTCCGCCGCGCGATGTGCTGGCCAAAGGCACACCGGAGGATGTCCGCCGAAGCGTGCGGACCGCGCTAGAAGAGCTGCCCGACCGCCGCCGGCTGGTTCTATCTTGCGGTGGAGGCACCGCGCCGGGAACGCCATCGGAAAACATCGACGCGCTGTGCGAAGCCGCCGGCTGGTAAACTCGAAGCGCAGGGGTTGGCAAGCGTCAAGCGGCGGCGTTGGTGAATGCGAAGCCACCGGCTGGTAAAGTTGGCCACGCTCCGCAGGCGCCGGCCATCGGCTGCGGGTGCAAGCTAGCGTGTGTGCGCGTAACCATGCGTGTATGCGCGTAATCGTTCGTATGTGTGCGTGACCGCGCTTGCAAACGCTAGCCGCTGTTGCAAGCGCTCGGGAAGTACTCTCAACACGGCCTGGGGCAATCCTCAGCCCAACTGCCAGGCGATCATCCGCAGCAGATCGCGTGGGCGGGCGTTGGCAACAAGCATCGCCGCCGGTTCGAATCCGCAATGGGTAAGGCAGTCCTGGCAACGCTCATCCCGCCCCGGCCCAAAGCGATCGAAATCGGCCGCCTCCATGAACTCCCGATAGGTAGGATAGTGCGTCTGACCGATTTGATAGCACGGGCTGCGCCACCCGCGCACGTTGTAGGTTGGATTGGCCCAGGCTGCACAGTCCAGCTCGCACTGGCCGCAAAGAAAGTCCAGATACAGCGGAGAGGCCACAAGCGGAAAGCTCTCCAGCAAGTGGCGCACCCGGCGGAACTTTTCGTGAATTTCAGCCCGACGAAGAGCCATCCCTGGGTCGTCGCTGCCGGCCGGTGATTGTGTGCACGCATAGTCGTATCCTGGCGAGATCATCATGCCGGCAACGCCCAACTGCTCCAAATACGCCAGCAGTACGACAATCTCGTGCATGTCGGTCTGCCGGTAGACGGTGGTGTTGGTGTACACCAGCAGTCCGGCTTGCCGGGCAGCCACAATGCCTGCGGTTGCGGCTTTGAACACTCCTTGCCGCTGGACGATCGCGTCGTGCGTGCGCTCCATGCCGTCCAGATGGACGTTGATCATCAGCCTGCGGTCGCGGGGCAGCCGATCGACCCACCGCTTTAGTAGCAGGCCGTTGGTACACAAGTAGATATGCTTGCCGCGCCGGAGCAGTGCGCTGAGCAATTCTTCCAGGTGCGGATAAATCAACGGCTCGCCGCCGCAGACGCTGACCACCGGCGCGCCGCAGTCATCTACCGCCGTCAGACACTGCTCGACTGATAGTATCTGGCCGCGGGTATCGGAGTACTCGCGCACCCGGCCGCATCCAGCACAGTACAGATTACAACCGTGCAGCGGCTCGAGCATCAACACCAGCGGGAAACGGTCTCGGCCCGCTCGCCTGTTGGCTATCAAATAGCGGGCCAGTGAAAAAGCCAGTGAATACGGAAATCGCATGGCGACTGCTTCCGTGCAGCAGATGCTTTGGGCGTTCAGGACGCGAAAAACGGTGCAATCCGCACAACCGGTATCGCCATATCGTAACCAAGGCCGCCGCTGTTTCCAACAGCAACATTTTTCCGGGCAAAACCGCAAAATCGCGAACCCAGAGGCGGTTCCCCGATCGCCGTCTGGGCGGCTGCGATTTCCAAGTCCAATTGAAGGCAAGCCGCTTCAGCAGCAGGGACAGATGCCATGCGGCGGCCGGCTATGGCTGGAACCCGGCCCCAAGCCGATGCGGTATTCGCAGAGGGCGCCGCTATAGTTTTCGCAATTGGCAAACTCTAGCTATACTTCTTGCATTTCAGGGTAGCCGTGTTATGCTTAACGGGTGTGAATTACTGACAGAACATGTTTACAAAAAAGGGGGTATGGAACCATGTTGTCGCTACGATCGAAGCTGTTGCTGGTCGGCGGGCTGTTGACTGCCACGTTGATTGTGGGAGCCGCCTCGGCCGACGCGCAGTGTTACTGGTACCGCCCTGTGGCGTGGACTTGCTATACGCCCTGTTACACGGCCTGCTACACGCCTTGCTATTACGGCACGTATAGCACGTGGTATTTGGGGTGGCGTCCCGGGCCTATCCGCCGCTTGATCCTGGGGCCGTACCGCTGGTATTGGGCCGGTTACGGCGGCTACTGGTATGGCGACTGCTGCTGGACCACCACGGCCTGGTACGGCTGCTGCGTGAGCGATGTTTCGGTTCCGGCCGTGCAGCAGCCGGCCTCGCAGCCCACCCCAGCCGAGAAGCCACTGCCGCAACCGACGGCCGAGCCGGCGGAAAAGCCGGACAAACAGTTGCAGCCCACGCCTACCCCAACGCCGGAACAGCCGGGTATTAGTCTCCCGCCGCCAGCAGGTGGAGCTATGCCGCCGGCAGGCGGTCTTACGCCTCCCGGGGGCGCTACGCCACCGTTGCCCGGGATTGATCCACTGCGGATGCCAGGCCCCGGCGCCTTCGCCCCAACGCCTTCCGATAGCGGGTTGCTGACCGTCGTGGTTCCCTTCGATGCCAAGGTGTTCATCAACGGGATGGAGACCAAGAGCACCGGCAGCCGGCGGCAATTCGTTTCTTATGGCTTGAAGCCCGGTTACAGCTATCGGTACGACATTCGGGTAGAACTGGTACGAGACGGCAAGCTGGAAGTAGCCACCATGACTAAGGTACTCAAGGCCGGCAGCCGCGAGTTTGCCACCTTCCCGTTCCAGAAGCCCGACGAAGAGTTCGCCGCTGTGCCGTAAGACAACCATTAGGCACAGCATAACGGCAGAAGCCGGCCCAAAACTCTCCGGTTGCCATGCTATTGTGTTGCTAATTCGCAAGCGGCTATGGGGAACCATGCTGCTTGCACTTGTTTACAAGATAAGTGATCTCGCAAGGCCCTGCCGGTTGACGACAGGGCCTTTTCTGTTGCGCGATACGCGGTGGAGCGCCCTCGGCTTTGTGGGCTTGGATGCCCAGGGCAAACGCGGTCTCCAGCGATCGTAATACATTGTGCGCGGGTAGAAATGGGCCGTTCTTGGTGCAAATAAAGTCTTTTTTCACCTCGCGCGAAGCCTGAAGCCGGCCTGTTTCATCTTGCCCGATGCTCAATTGCCGCCGGCAGGTACTGCGTGTTCGAGGGGGGGGCGAAGTGGCGGCGCGTGCCGGCTGGCGGTTTCGCTTGCTGATTTTTTCCGATAGAATTAAAAGTGTACTAAACGTGCTGGTTTGCTTTGGCGTGAAAGAAATGGGGCTAATGGGAGGCAGCGGGAATGTCTGTTGGTCCCGTGCCCGATTACTACGCTATCCTCGGAGTTAGTCGCACTGCTACGCCCGAGCAGATCGAAGCGGCTTTTCGGACGCTTGCCAGGAAGTACCATCCGGATGTTTGTCCGGGCGACCCGCGCGCCGAGGCCGCGTTCAAGCAAGTCAACGAAGCACATGCGGTGCTGGCCGATCCGGACAAACGCCGCCAGTACGACGCTGAGCAATCGATTTATCGGCAACGGGCGGCACGGAGTGGGGGCCGGTTCGTCAATGTCAAAGCCGCACAGTCCCCTTTTTCCTACGCTGCGACTGGTCTTTTCGACGAGGAATATGCTCAGCCGGTTTCAGAGCTGTGGCGGCTCTTTGCGACCTGGTTTGGCGCGCAGCAGCGCGCTTGGCGCCCGAGCGCAACGTCGGTCGAAGACCTCTCTCCCGCCTTGCACGTCGATTTGTGGCTTAAGCCCTCGGAAGCCTACAGCGGTGGCAATTGCGAGTTCTGGCTGTGCTTGCCCAGCGCGTGCCAGCGCTGTCGGGGGCAAGGAAACACTGTCTTCGGTATTTGCCCGGTCTGCGGCGGTGGTGGGATCGTCCGCGGCCCGCGCCGCACAATGCGAGTTTACGTTCCGCCCGGCACACGCGACGGCGACAGGCTGCGTTTGGTAGGGGTTTTGCCGGACCCGGCGGGCACTGGCCAGATGAGCGATCTGATACTGCGGATTCGCATCCGCCCGGTGTGGTAGCAGCGAGGCATCCCTGACCGGTGGCCCGCTCCATCGGTCGCAAAGTCAGCGGGCTTGGCCGGTTCCCACACCACGAGCGACAACGGCTTTTTAGTACGACAGCGCTAAGTTGCCGTTTCGCAACTACCAGTTGTAATGCTGTTGGGGCTTTCACCCCAAGATATTGTGGTTTTATTGTAACTTAGCGCTGTCGTATTAGGTTGGCACGGGCTGTGCGGGCACCCTGGATCGACCCGAGACGGCATTGAGCAGGCGGCGCCCTGGCATACAATTGCATTTATGCAGTCGCATGGGCGCTTATCACCGCCGACAGACCCTGCTGAGGCTCCCACTCGAAACACTCCCGCGTACCAACCGCTGGTGATCGTACTGGCAGCGGTTTGTAGCGGCATTGCGTCCGACAGATGGTATCCGCTTCCATTGTTATTCTGGTGGTGCGCGGCCGGCGGCGGGCTAATCTTGTGGCTTGTGCTGTGGCGCAAGGGGCAATTGGCAATCGCAGCCGCTGCGCTGTTGGTTGCAGTGGCGGCGCTGGGAGGCGCCTGGCACCATTGCCGATGGCGCCTTGCTGCCAGCGATGATCTGAAGGCCTTTGCCGACCGTGCCGCCCGCCCGGTTTGTGTTCAAGCGATCGCCTTGTCGGCGCCCCGACCGCTGCCGGCGCCGAAGGACAATCCCATGCGGGTGATTCCGCTGGAGCAACGCGCGCAGCTTCTGGTTCGTCCCACGGCAATCCGCGACGGCCAGCAGTGGCGTGCGGTATCGGGCCGGTGCCGGGTTAGCGTGTGGGGCGAATTGGGAGAGGTCCTGCCCGGCGATCGACTGATGCTCTTCGGACGATTGAGCACCCCACTGCCGGCCATGAATCCCGGGCAATTCGACACCGCATCGTATCTCCGTGGCGATGGCGTATCGACCGTGTTGCGCGTCGACTTCGCAGAAGCCGTTACGGTAGTCTACCAGGGCAGCAATCTGAACCTCTGGCGCAACCTGGCGCGCCTGCGCGAGCGCGGCAAGCAGGTGCTGCAAGCCCATTTGCACCCCCAGCAGGCGGCCCTGGCCGCGGCGCTGTTGTTGGGACTGCGCGAGCAAGTCGACTCGGACCTTGCCGAGCAGTTCTTAATAACCGGCACAGTTCACCTGCTGGCAATTTCCGGGTTGCACGTGGGCACGCTGGCAGGCTTCGCACTGCTGATCGCACTATGGCTGCCGGTGCGTCGCGGCTGGGCTGTGCTGGCGGTGGCCGCTGTGACGGTGCTGTATGCGCTGTTGGTCGATGCCCGGCCGCCGGTGGTTCGGGCGACAGTGTTGGTGCTGCTAAGTTGCTGGGCGATCTGTATTGGCCGGCAAGCGCTTGGTTTCAACACCCTGGCGGCGGCGGCGATTGTGATTCTAGCCATCAACCCGGCCGAGCTTTTCCGCACCGGCGCCCAATTGTCGTTTTTGTGCGTGGCAGCCCTGATCGCCGCCGGCCCATTGGCAGGCCACGGCGACTACTCGCCGAGACTGAAACGCCTGCTGGAAGCAAGCCGCTCGTGGCTTGGAAAGATGGGGCTAAAGCTGCGCCGAGTCGTGGTGGGGATGGCCGTAGCAAGCGCTGTGCTTTGGGCCGTCACATTGCCGCTGGTAATGAACCGATTTCACATCCTGCCCGCAGTGGCGCTGGTGCTCAATCCGCTTGTGTGGCTGCCGGCGCAGTTGGCCTTGCTCAGCGGGATGGCGACCGTCTTGCTTGGTCTGATCCTGCCGCCGCTGGCTTGGGCGCCGGCAATATTGTGCAACGCTAGCCTGGGGGCGTGCGAAGGATTAGTGCGGATGGCCTCGGGATTGCCGGGTGGTCATTGCTGGGTTCCCGGGCCGCCGGACTGGTGGTTGGCCGGCTTCTATGGAGGAATCGCTGTTGCTGCGGCGTTTCCGGCATTGTGCCGGCAATGGCGGCTGCGCATAGCGCTGCTTGCACTGTGGATAACTGTCGGCTTCGGCGTTTCGCTTTGGCAGCGCGCGCCTGAGCAGCTACAGTGCACTTTCCTTGCTGTGGGGCACGGCGCAGCCGTGGTAGTGCAGTTTCCCTCCGGAAAGACTTTGCTATACGATGCCGGCGGGCTGGGCGATCCGCAGCGGGCGACCGAGATCATCAGCGGGGCGCTTTGGTCGCGCGGGCTGAGACACATCGACGCAGTAGTGCTATCTCATCCGGACCTGGACCATTACAACGCCCTGCCGGGGCTGATGGAGCGCTTCACGGTGGGCGTGATATACGTGCCGCCAATGATGTTCAGCAACCCAAGTTACACCTTGGACGTGCTGAAACAAGCGATCCAGCAGCGTGCAATACCGGTGCGGGAGCTTCGGGCCGGACAGTCTCTGGCAGTAGGCGGCCACAGCCGATTGTATGTTCTGCATCCACCCCAAGACGGCCCGACCGCACCCGACAACGCCAACAGCATCGTGTTGTCTGTCGAGCATTGCGGGCATCGGCTGCTGTTGACCGGCGACCTCGAGCCGCCGGGGCTGGAACAACTGCTGACCGCCCCGCCGCTGTGTTGCGACGTGCTCCTGGTGCCCCATCACGGCAGCCGCCGAAGCCACTCTCCCGAGCTGGTGCAATGGGCCAAACCACGCTGGGCGGTCATCAGCGGTTCCGACCGCTGGGATGCTACACCGGTGATAGACAGTTACCGCGCGGCGGGAGCAGACGTGCTCCATACCGCCAAGTGCGGGGCGATTACGGTCAGCATAGGCCCGGAAGGCGTGCGGACTGAGTGTTTCCTTGCGGAATAGCCCTCCGCGCCCCCGCGGCAACAAGCAGTTCAAAGGTGGTGCTCGTGCCCGCGCGGTGCTGGTATCCGCGCGGTGCTCGTGCCCACGCGGCCGTTGCGCCAAGTGTTTGCACAGCGTCGGCGCTGCTTACCAGGGGCTTTCCATCAGGCCGACGATCTGCTGGGCCAACCGCTGGATGGCTTGTTGTTGGGCTGTGGCCACCGAATGGCCAAGCTCGGGGATCAGCGACGCACTGCCGCCGACCTCGGTTAGCTCGGGTGGCACAGGGAACTCTTGGGCCTCGCGGAGCATTCGGCCTTGACGGTCGATCCAACTGACTTGCACTACCAGGTTGACCTGCGTTTCCCGGGGATCGCCTGTCTTGCTGCGAATGAGCACTTTCTTGTTCTCGCCCGTGATGCGACCGACCAGAACGCTATCGGCGCCAGGATCGGCCACTACTTTGTAGGGCGTGCGATTTTCGATTTCTTTGCAAACGGCCTCGGTAAGCCGCTCGCCCAGATTGCGGCGGAAACTGACCGATTCGAACACCGGCACGTACACGGTGCGAACATCCTGCGGAAACAAATCTTTGTTGCCCATCCGATAGCCCACGCATCCGCAGCAGGCAATCAGCACCAGCAATGCGGCAGCGCCCCAGCGCTGGGCACAGTCTATCACGGCTACGAGATCGACGCCGTGACCACCAGGCCGATGATTTGCTGTTTTGCTGGCCATCGCAGGCAACGCCTTACTGGTGTTTACTCGTAATGGTATTTACTCGTAGTCGGCAGGAAACAGACTGGTAAGCCACTTGAAGCGGTTGGGGGGGACGTCCGGCTTGTCGGCGATTTCCTCCAACCGCCTGCGAGCAAGGGCCGCCTGTTGCGTGTGGGGATAATTGTCGATCAGATTCTGATAATAGGTTCTGGCTGCGCCGTAGTATTTTTTTTGCTCGTAGTATTGCCCCATTGCCCAATCGCGGCGGGCTTTCATTTCCTTGATCGCCGCGGCCGCCTGCTGCATGCGCGCCTTTTCTTCGCCCAACTGGTTGCCGAACTGGGTAAGCGCCTGTTGGACTATTTCCTCGGCCTCTTGCAGCGGATCGCCGTCGTAGTGCTCGCCCTGATATACGCGGATCACGGCTTGCAGGCCCAAGACGTGTGCGGGAACCTGGAACTGGCTGTTGGGATACTCTTTGCGGAGCAATCGGTAGTGGTAGGCTGCGTTCTCGTATTCGCCCTTTACGAAGTAAGCGTTGGCAGTGGCCATAACCGCGTCGTCGGCCAAAGGACCAATCGGATCGTGCAGCCGCACTTTCTCGTAAGCGGAAATGGCGTTGCCGAAAGTGTCGAACCACGGCCGCGAGCGGTCGAACAAATTGGGCTTGATAACCCATTCGGGATGCTCCCGGTAATACTGCTCCCAATAACGTCCGATGGCAAACAGCCGAGCGACCACCGTATCCAAATACCGCGTATTGTCGTACTTCTTGAGCAGGCGAGCGTAGGTGTCTTCTGCCCGCGGGTATTTGTCGGTAAAGAAATAGCTTTCAGCCAGCAGAAACAGGGCGTCTTCTTCGATGGTGGAATCGGGCCAGCGGGCCGCGGCCGTCTTGAACTTTGCAATCGCCTCGGCATACTTCCCCTGGCGGAACAGGACTTCGCCTTCCTGAAGGTTCAGGCGGGCGATGGTTTCGTCGGGGCCAAAGCCGGCTGCCGTTTTCAGCCGCTTGTACACGTTCTCTGGCGCCAACTCGGATAGATCGAAGCCTTTGGGCTGCTGTTTTTTCGCGCTGGGGGGAGTCAGACTTGTCGGTGTGCCGCCAGGACGGTATTCGGCCGCCGTACCCGCAAAGGCCGGCACCTTCGGCGCAGGCGGATAGGCACGTCGAACCACCGGACGCTCGGCAGCCGGCGCCGCCACGCTTGGTGCGGTTGGCAGTGCCGCGGCCGAAGAATATGAAGATGGCTGGACAGCGTGTTGGTGGGTTGCCAGATTCGGGCCTTGACTGTCCGAAGACAGGTTTGCCAGCATCGCCCGGTCCGGCTGACCCGACGAAGCTGTCTGGCCCGAGGAACTTGAAACTGCTGCCTGTGAAGCCGAGGGGTGCGTTCCCGAACCCTGCGACTGGGAGGCGTTCGCCTGCCGACCGGTCACCGCCCCAAACAACCAACCTTCGCCCTGTTCGGAACTGCGAGCGGGTTTGTATCCGCGTGCGCGGAACTGCTCGGGGACGGGCGGAACACCGGCACAACCGGCCAGAGCTGTCGCCGCAACGCACAGTAGCAGTAACCAAACAGGTCGCAATGATGGCATCAGCGACATCCTTGTCGCGCCGGGTGTGCCGGCCTGTCCGCAGAAACACGATCACAAGTCCGTCTGAAACTCACCGCTCCAGCGAAGCCAGGTATCGGTGTAGTTTCGGGCGTTTTCCCAACAGGTGCGTTATGTAATTGTTCAATACTCCCCGAAGTTGGGCCATCAGTCGGCGATCCGTTTCCAGGCGCTGCCAGGAATGCCCTTGTGGATTGGCCAATTGCTGCATGGTTTTGATCACCCCGGCATCGACCACAATCACGTGTCTTTTCCCTGCGCGACATTTGTTACACAGCAGACCGCCCGGGCCGAAAGCCACTTGTCGACCAAGTGTTACTGGCGCTCCGCATTCGGCGCAACAGTCCAGCGACGGCAGGTGCCCTAGCAGTCGCAGGCCGAGCAGCTCGAAGCGTGCCAGCCGCCTGGCCACGCTTTCGCCTGCCGAAAGGGCTGCCAGTGTTTCGTCGGCCAGGTCGAACAGTTCCGGATGAGGATCGTACTCGTTGGTCAGCTCCAGCAGCAATTCCGCTACATAGTAACCGGCGTACAGGCTCGACAAATCGCGGCCGGCGGGCCGGAACCGCCGCAGCAGCTTCGCCTCGGTCAGCAAATCGAGTGCTTCGGACGACTTGCGTACAAAGACTATTCGACAAAGGCACAGCAGGTCAAGAGCAGACTCGAACGGGCTTTTCAGCCGTCTGGCGCCCTTAGCCAAAACACCCAGCTTCCCGAACTCACGGGTCATCAAAGTCGCAACAAGGCTGGTCTCGCTAAACTCCACGGTGCGAAGCACCAGCGCTGTGGCTTTTTCGGTCGGCATGGGAGTTCTGGATAATTGCGGCAAACTGAAGCAAACAGACTACCGACACAGCATAGGATAACGTGGCGGACGCGATAACATACGCAATATGCACAACACGGCCAGTGGATTCCGTGATTGGACGCAAGTGGCTCAGCTTCCATCGTGAAACCATCGCAGGTAATGCCGTTCCCGAGCCCGCATTCGCAACCGCTCCGCTCTGGTCCCGTCGGCATGTCCCACCAAGTGTAACGTGCCGTGAATGACATATCGGAGTAGTTCCACCTCCGGGCTGCTGCGATACCGTTGCGCCACTGCCGCTGCTGTTTGCGCGCTGACGATCACTTCGCCTTCCAGACGGCCGGGCGACTGCTCCAGCAGGAAGCTGAGCACATCGGTCGGCTCAGGATCGCCGAGATACCTTCGGTGAAGCCCAGCGATGGTGGCGTCGTCGACCACCGCCACACTCAGCAGCGCTTCTGTGATGCCATGGTCTTGCAGAACCTGACGTATTGCCCGGCGAATCAGCCGGCGATCGATCTTCAAGTGTCGCTGGTTGTTGGCAATTGCGATCTGGATCAATTGGCCTGAGTTTTCCTGTTTCGCGGTTGCGTTGAGAAACCGATCTTTCCTGGAGCGGCCTCGAACGATGCCGCTTGCCCCTGAGCTGAAAAACCATTGTTTGTCACGCCGCCGGCCACACGGCCGCAACGCCGCATGCTGACGTAACACTACTATTTCTGCTCCTTTTCTGCTACTTTCTCTGCTACTTTCTCTGCTACTTTCTCTGCTACTTTCTCTGCTACTTTCTCTCCTTGCGGCGCGGGGCTATTGAAGTCGCTCGGTTTCGGTC
>Ga0209101_1000063_pt1 | contig 86607 bp, 72 predicted proteins | sample ConPoolayeCmetaG_FD_185481 | JGI IMG/M metagenome (GOLD analysis project Ga0209101, IMG submission 185481) | Hot spring microbial mat communities from California, USA to study Microbial Dark Matter (Phase II) - Cone Pool mat layer C metaG... ... | reverse complement strand
CCCCACGCGCCGCCCGCCCTACGAAACATCCCGGCTCAGCACGATCCACTCGCTGCCGGTGCAGAGCACCAGCACCGTGTCGTACTGCGAATCGACCGCTCCCAGCGTCGCCGCCCCGTCGATCGTCTCCGCCCCGTGCGGATCGAGCACGATCGCCGCCGCCGCGGTCGACGTCTTCACCACCCGCAGCCACGCCCCGGCCCGCGCCGTCGCCGCCGGCGGCAGCGTCAGGGTCCGCACCGCCGTGTTGGCCATCAGCAGCGTCCGGTTCAGATGATCCAACGTCAGCGTCGCGCTCGCGTCCGGCAGCACGCTCACCGGCAGCCCCTCCAGCACGCCGCTCAGCGTCGCCACCGGCTGGCAACGCACCCGCGCCAGCCCCGCGCCCTCCACCGCCACGATCCGCCCCACGCGGCTGTTGTCCGCCGGCGTCAACGTCAACGTGTCATCCGCGCTCGCGTACACCTCCTTGCCCACGTCCGCATTCGTCACCCCCGCCAGCGGGTGCACGATGTCCACGTGCTGGTGCAGGCGCACGCGGACGCCGCCCGCCGTGTGCCCCGGGCCCGTATTGTCCACGCGCCCGTACGCGACCCCGACGAACTCATCCCGCGCCACCAGCGGCCGCACGTACCCCGTGCTCCGGTTCCGCCCCACCAGCGCGCCCTTGTAGATTCGCACGTTGTCATCCACCGGAAGCTCAATGAGCTCCGCTGACGCGTAAAAATCCAGCGTCCGATCCGCCAACAGTGGCATTCTCGCGCCTCCTCCTTCCCCTCTCCGCTGAATCAGGCCCGCGGGGCGCGCACACGCCCCGCCGCCGCCGCGCGCCGGTACGCCGCCAGATCATCCGGCTCAAAGGTCCACGGCCGCGGGCCCCCAGTTTCCGCCGCCTCCCATCCCGCTGCGACCGGCTCAACCACCCGCCCCGGTGGCAGCACCACCGGCGCCCGCGCGAGCCGCGCCTCGGCCATTTGCGGATCACGCCGGTAGTCCGCAAGCCAGTCTTCCCGCGTCGCCGCCACGATCTTCCCCAACCGCAGTCCCCGCTCCACGAACGCCTCCGCCGCCTGCTCCGCCAGGCCGTGCCGCAGACGCGCCACCTCCGCCTCCGACGCCGCCAGCGCCCGCCGCAGCGCGGCCGCATCTTCCGACGCCGCCGTCGGCCCCGCTTCCCGTCCGCTCGCCACGTCGTCCGCGGCACGCACGACGGCCGGAGCGGCCCCGGCGGTGGCAATTGCAGCCTCCGATGCAGCGGCGGGCGGCGCCGCGTCGGCGGCCCCCTCCGACCGCCGGGCCGCCAGCGCCCGCACGCCGTGCATCGCCGGATCATTGGTCAGCCCGACCGGGCCGAGCGCGGCGATCTCGGTGCGCGCCGCATCCGCCCAGTAGATCACCGGCGAGAAATAACGGTACTCACCGCTCCGCAGCAGCGCCCGCGCCCGCTCGGTCCACACCACGTCCACCGCCCACAAGCCGTCGTCACGCACCTCCAGTCCGCCGATCCAACCCGCCGCCGGCCGCAGCCCGTCGGCCCGCGTGTTCAGCCGGTCGAAACTCTGGTGCTCGTAGTCGATCGCCAGCTTGCGTCCCAGTCCGGCGAACCACGCGCACAACGCCTCCGCCTGCGCCCGCGTGAAGCGAAAACTCCCGCCCGCGACCGGCCGCTCGACGGTCACCTCACCGAACGGAATCAGCAGGAACGCGTCCACCGGCTCGCCCTGCGCCATCGCCAGCAGCGTCCCCGGCAGCCGCGTCGCCACCAGCGGTGCGGCCCCGACTGGCGCCGCGGCCGCGCCGCCCCCTCCCTCCCGCACGGCCGTCAGCTCCAGCGCCGCGACCCGGCCCGCCGTGTCCTCCAGCAGCTCGCGCAGGACACTGAGCGCCGCGCCCTCCGAATCCTGGGCCAGCGCGACGGCCCGCCGTAAACGCTCCACAATCTGCCGCCGCGCAAACAACCCCACCGGTAGCGTCGGCCGCGCTCTCGTCTCCCGCTGCCTCTTCCTCACCGATCACCCTCCGTCCTTTGCCGCCCGAGTCCCGCCCGCGCGTCCGCGGCGCGCGCCGGCGGGGCCCACTGCCCCGCTCGCCACCCCGAACCTCAGCCCGGCGGGCGCCCGCCCCGCGGCGCGGCCACCCCCGCCGCCGCGGCGCACGGCCGGCCCCGACGCATCAACTCAATCTGCCCCCGCCGCCCGGTTCGCGGCCCCGGCTCGAACCCCAGCCGCCGATAGAACCCCCGCGGGTCACCCGTATGCATGTCGCACTTGACGCGGGCTTCGACGGCGCCGCTGTGCTCAACCAACGCCCGGCCGATGCCCAGCCCGCGATAGGCCGGATGCACCAGCGCGTTGACCAGTCGCGTGCCGCGCGTCGTGATGGCCAGCCCGACCAACACCCCGTCGATCTCCGCCTCCCACACGCGGTGCCGCGTCCCGCGGAGCATCTCGTCCAACTGCCCGCGGCGCAGGAAGTAGTCCCGCCGCAGCGCCGTATCGACGAAAAACCCCAGCGGCACCGCATCTCCCGCCTCGGCGGGCCGCACCGTCAGCGCCACCGGCCGGTCGCCACGCGACCCCGCACACTCCAACGCCGCCCGCCCCACGCGCACCGCTTCCATCACCGTGTCGATTCGGTCGTTCGCGGCCGCCCCGCTCGGCCGCAGCGCGGCCCCCGCCCCGTCAGCACCGCCTCGCCGCCCTGCGGCTCCGGAATCCCCAGCGCGCGGTACACCCACGCCCGCGGCACCGCCAGTCCCAGGTCGTTCACCGCCACCGCCAGCGTCCGCGCCAGCACCTGCGTATCCACCGCCTGCACGATCGACCGGCGGAACAGCGGCACCGGCGTCCCCGCCGGACACTGCGCCCGCACCAGCGGCCTCAGCAGGTCGCGCCGTAGCGTCTGTCCCTCGTCCGCAATATCGTTGACCAGCAGGTCCTCGCGCACTCGGTCGTGAATCTCCGCCGCCGCCCGCGAGCCGTGACTCCGCAAATCCGTCGTCAGATGCTGCCCCAGCCACAGGATCGTCACCTCCGTATTGCAGAAGTCCTGGAGCGGGCCGTACGGCTTGTGCCCCGCCGCGGCCGCCTCGACCAGCTTCAGCTCCACGTTCTTGCTCAGCACCGCCACCGCCTCGGTGCCGAGCCCCTCCAGCATTCGCAGCAACAGCCGCTGGTCCTCCTCCGGCGTGCCCGGATCAAACTGCGCCACCCGCAGCGGCATCCCCGCGATCTGCGAATAAATCAGCCAGTCCTTGAAGCTCAAATGCTGCGCCAGATACAGCAGCGCGGTCGCCCGCAGCAGCCCGCCCGCCAACGGACGACCCGCAACCGCCCGCGGCCGATGCACGATCCACTTGTGCGGCTGTGCATCCAGCGGCACCCCCCGCGCCGGATCCTCGGCCGTCAGCACCCGCAGCCGCCACGGCTGCGCCGGGTCGGTCCGCAGCCGCGCGTGCGGCACCGGCACCAGATCAACCACTTGCCCCCGCTCCCACACGATCTCCGCCACCGCCAAACCGTGGCCGATCGCGGTCGCCAGGTGCGCGAGGACATCGCGGAACGTGGGCAGACCGGCGAGCGTCGCCCGGCACACGTCCGCGGCCCGGCAGGCCGCGTCCTCCCATCGCACCCCCGCGCGCGGCCCAGCCGAACCCGCGAACGGGCCCGCGATCCCCGCACACGCCCCGTCGGCGAAGCGCGCCGCTGCCCCGGCGCGGCCGTCGTCGCTCGCCGCCTCGGCCCGCTCCGTCGCCGGCACGATCTCCCAATCCAGCCCCGTCAACGCCAGCCGCCGCGTGGCCTCGACCGCCGCCAACCGTGGCCAGCGCTCGAGCATCTCGCCGAACAGCTCGTACTGCATCTGCGGCGCGCCGGCGTCGGCGGCCTGGAGAAACGCCCGCAGCCGCGCCGGTGTCAGCCCGACGCCGGGATACTGCCGCTCGGCGTCGGCCCGCCACGGGCGGATGATCCGACCCGCGACAGGCGCGGCGCGCCGGCGGCGTAGCAGGGAGCCGAGCGTGCGGAACACGGCGACCGAACGCGAGGTGATGCCGAGCACTGGGCGGACCTCCCCGGCGGCCCGGGCCGGGCCGCACATGCCCGAACTCTAACCTAACTTTCCTAGGACGTCCAGACGCGGGCCCGCGCGGCCGCGCGCGTCGCGCGCCCGGTGGCGGATTTAGGCACCGTCTGCCCGCGCGCAGGCGGGCGGAACCACGGCGCCCCCGACTCGGCCGCTACAATGGAGCCGGGTGAGGAGGTCCCGGCCGTGCCGTATCACTTCGAGCCGCCCGAGCAAGAGCCGGTGGAAACGACCGACGGCGACGCGTGGTCACCCGCGCAGGGCACGCGCCGCGCGCTCGCGGTCGGCGCCTTGTGGGCGCTGGTTCTGTCAGTCCTGCTGGGCGGCGTGGCGTGGGTAGCGCCATACGCGGTGCTGAGCCCATTGCTGCGCGCCTTCCTGGCCTTGCTCGTCACGTGGATTCTCCTGGCCCGCATGCAGCGCGCGGCCGGCTTCACCGGGTGGACCATCACGGGCCCCGCGGTCGCGTTCGCGGCGCTCGTCTTGCTCTCGAATCACCTGGTCTTCGCGCTGCACGGCGTTCCGTCACGGGAAGGCTGGATGTCCGGCTGGGAGTTCCGCGCCCCGTCGGCGCTCCTCAGGCTTAATCTGACCGTGCCCATCGGAATCGGCGGCGCAGCCCTGCTCTGTCATCGCGGCGGCAGCAACCTGCACACCCTGCTGGACATCCTCGAGCAGAGAGTGCGCCGCTGGGGCTGACGCGCCCGCCCGGGGCCGCCGGTCTGTCGCCCCCCTGATGCTACGTCGGCAACCTGCGCGGCCCCCGACCGCAGGCCGTTCCTCTCCCCACGGATTCCGTACAATGCCGATATGCACACGCTCCCGCCGCACCGTCGCCTGCTGCTCCTGACCGAGGGGCAGCTCGATGTCTTCACCGCCAAGACCGCCGCTTCGCTCCTGCGCTACCGCGCCGCCGACGTCGTCGCCGTCCTCGACTCCGCCGCCGGCACCGACCTCCGCGCCGTGATCCCCTGGGCTCCGCCGGTGCCCATCATCGCCGACGTGGCGGAAGCCGCCCCGCTGCGGCCGGACGCGCTCTACGTCGGCATCGCCCCCGTCGGCGGCGCCTTGCCCCCCGAGATGCGGCAACACATCCGCGATGCCCTCGCCACCGGCCTCGATATCGTCAGCGGTCTGCACCAGTTCCTGGCCGACGACGCCGAGTTCGCCGACCTCGCCGCCCGCCGCGGCGCGCGCCTCTTCGATGTGCGCCGCCCGCCGACTGACCGCGTCGTCGCCTCCACCCGCGCCCGCGACACCCGCTGCCGCCGCGTCCTCACCGTCGGCACCGAATGCAACGTCGGCAAAATGGTCACCGCCCTCGAGCTGACCGCCGCCGCCCGCCGCGCCGGCCGCGCCGCCGCCTTCGCCGCCACCGGCCAGACCGGCATCATGATCGCCGGCCGCGGCGTCTGCGTGGACGCCTGCATCGCCGACTTCGCAGCCGGGGCGGTCGAGACGCTGGTGCTCGCCGACGCCGATGCCGACGTGTGCTTCATCGAGGGCCAGGGCAGCATCGGACACCCCGGCTTCTCACCGGTGACGCTCGCCCTGCTGCACGGCGCGTGCCCCCACGCCCTGGTGCTGGTGCACCAGCTCGGCCGCACGCACTACCGCGCGCCGCCGTTCACCCCGCTGCCGCCCTGGCGCGACCTGATCCACGCCTACGAACACACCACCGCGCTGGTGCACCCCACGCGCGTCGTCGGCGTCGCGCTCAACACCGTCGGACACTCTGACGACGACGCCCGCGCCGCCGCGGCCGCCCTCGAGGCTGAGCTCGGCTTGCCCGTGCAGGATCCCATCCGGGACGGCTGCGACCGGCTGCTCGCGGCTGCGCTCGCTTGACGCCCGCTCAGCCCCGGACCCGCGCCCCATCCACGTGCCGCCCACATCCCCCTCCGCCGCAACCCGCCGACCGCAAGCGCCACCTCGTCCGTGCCTCCGCCCGCAGTGCCCATCGGGGGGTCGCCGACCCGCCGCCTACTCCCCCGCGTCGGGCGGTTGCCCGTTCTCAATTTGCCACGCCACGCGCGGCGCATCCCCCCACAGCCCGTCCAGGTCGTAGTACCTGCGGTGCTCCTCATCGAACAGATGCACCACGACATCCACATAGTCCGCGAGGATCCACGTCCCGCGGCTGCTGTCCTCCACGCTCAGCGGCCGCCGACCCAGACCGCGCGCGTACTCGTACAGCGCGTCCAGCACCGCGTGCATCTGTCGTTCCGACGTGCCCGTGCCCAGGACGAAGAAGTCCGCCAGACTGCTGAGCCCCCGCAGATCGAGCACCACCACGTCCTCGGTCTTGTTCTCCGCGGCCAGCCGCGCCGCCGCCAGCGCGAACGCCTGCGCGTCGAGCTCCGGAGGCGAGCACCGCCGCCGCGCCGCGTTCGTCGCGCGGCGTGCTTCCGACTCGACGTCGACCGGGGGCGGGTCGCTCTCTCCCATGGCCGCATTGTACGGCCCCCCCGGGAAACGACGCGAGCGCCGCCCGACCGCATCGCGGGCTCCCCGCCGCCCGCTCCCGCGCGCCGACCTTCCGCCCACACCCCGCGCGCCGTCCTTCCGCCCGCGCCAGCGGGATGCTACGCTGCCCGCCAACGCCCGCGCCGGGCCCGCTCCGAGGATCGCGATGCAACCGAATGGCACTGAGTTCCGCTTCGTCGCCGCCGAAAAAGGCGCTGCGCCCCCCGCCGTCCTGATCGTCCCGCTGTTCGCCAAACCCCAGCCCCCGCTCGAGCTCGTCGCCCGCGTCGACCGCCTCTGCGGCGACGCCGTCAGCAACCTGCTCGCCGCGCAATCCCTCGGCGACAAGGTCGGTCAACTCGCCCACACCGCCGCCGCGGGCGCCTGCCGGCGCGTCCTGCTCGTCAGCCTCGGCGACGCCGCCCGGCTCGAGTCGCACCACGTCCGCCAGGCCGCCGCGGCCGCCGCCCGCTGGCTGGTGGCCGAGAAGACCGGCGTCGCCGCGCTCTGGATCGACACCCTGACCGGCACCCGCATCGAGCAGGCCGTCGCCGAATGGGCCCTGGGCATGACCCTGGCCGGCTTCCGCTTCGAGGCCTTCCGCAAGCCCGAAAACGGCACCCTCCGCACGATCACCGTGCAGCTCCGGGCGGGCGACGCCGGCCACGTCCAGCGCGCCTTCGCCGCCGTCAAGGACTCCGTCACCATCGCGGAGTCGGTCAACTACGCCCGCGCCCTGGCGCACCAGCCGCCCAACCTGTGCAACCCCGCCACGCTGGCGGCCGAGGCCCGCCGCCTGGCCCGGGCCGCCCGCCTGAAATGCACCGTGCTCGAGCCGCCGCAACTGCGCGCGCTGCAAATGCACGGCCTGCTCGCCGTCGGGCAGGGCGCGCTGCACCCGGCCCGCCTCATCCAGCTCGAGTATCGCGGCGCTCCGAAGGCCCGCGCCACCACCGTCCTCGTCGGCAAGGCCATCACCTTCGACACCGGCGGCTACTCCATCAAGCCCGCCGCCGGCCTCGAGTGGCTCAAGTTCGACAAGTGCGGCGGCGCCGCCGTGCTCGGCGTGCTGCGGGCCGCCGCGGCCCTCAAGCTGCACTGCAACCTCGTCGGCCTCGTCGCCGCGGCCGAAAACGCGATCTCCGAACGCGCCTACCGCCCCGGCGACATCCTCACCCTGATGAGCGGCAAGACGGTCGAAGTGAACAACACCGACGCCGAGGGCCGCCTGATCCTCGCCGACGCGCTCACCTACGCCCAGCAGAAACTCAAACCCACCACGCTGATCGACCTGGCCACGCTGACCGGCGGCGTCGGCGTCGCACTGGGCAAGGTGGCCGCGGGCCTCATGTCCAACGACGACGCCCTCGCCGCCGACCTCGGCGAGGCCGGCCGGCGGACCCACGAACGCCTCTGGCGGCTGCCCCTCTGGGACGACTACCGCGAGCTGATCAAGAGCTCCGAAGCCGACATCAAGAACTCGGCCGGCGCCGGCAAGCGCGACGCGCACGCCATCGTCGGCGGCATGTTCCTCAAGGAATTCATCGCCGACGACCTCCCCTGGGCCCACCTCGACATCGCCGCCGTCGCCACGGACGAGAACGGCGCCGGCCCCGGCGGCAAGGGCGCCACCGGCTTCGGCGTCCGACTGCTCATCGAGTTCCTGCGCCGCCGCGGCGCGTAGGGCCTGCCAACCCCGCCGAACGAACCCGCCGCGGCCGCCGTCGCGTCCGCCCCCCGCGCCGGGCGCACCCGCCGCCGCGCCGGGCGCCGCACCGCCACCACACCACCGCCGCACCGCCGCCGCCCCGCGCCGCCGACGCACTGCCGATACACCGCCGGCACGCTCACAAATGCTGCTTGAGATATTCCACTCGCAGTCGGTCCCAGTGCCCGAAGTTGTCCCACAGCCCGTGGTCGTTCCCGGGGTACACCATCAGGTCGAACATCTTCCCCGCCGCCTGAAGCGCCCGCACAAGCTGCTCCAGATTCTGAAAATGCACGTTGTCGTCCTCCGTCCCGTGCACGAGCAGCAGCCGGCCGTGCAGGTCGGCCGCCGCCTCCACGACCGACGACACCCGGTAACCCTCCGGATTCCGCTCCGGCGTCTGCAAATAGCGCTCGGCGTAAACCGAATCGTAGTTGCGCCAGTCCGTCAGCGCGGCCGCCGCCAGCCCCACCTTGAACAGGCGGCTGTGGGTCAGTGCGTAGGCGGTCAGATAGCCGCCGTAGCTGTGCCCGTGGATCGCCACGCGCCCCAGGTCGGCCGGCGCGTGCTCCGCCAGCCAGCGCAGGCTGTCCTCCAGATCCAGCGTCTCCGTCACGCCGAGCCGCCGGTAGCAGGTCCACGCGCTCACCTCGCCCTCCCCGCTGGCGGAATACGGGTCCACCTCCCACACGATCCACCCCTGCGCCGCCAGAAGCTGCTTGAACAGGTAACCGTGACCCTCCCACCGGTTCGCCACGCTCGGCAGGTGCGGCCCGCCGTACACCAGCACCACCACGGGACACCGCTTCCCCGCCGGCACGCGCGGCGGCAGGAGCAGCAGCGCGTTGAGCGCGTACCCGCGCGGCGTCGGCACACGCACGAGCTGCGGCGCCCGGTGCGCCACGCCCGCCAGCGGGTCCGGCGGCGCCTCGCGCAGCACGCGGACCGGCGTCCCGTCCGCGGCGCGCAGCTCCACCCGCGGCGGCGTCGTCAGATTGCTGTAGCAGTCGAAAAAGTACGTGCCATCGGCGGAAAACGACGCCTCGTGGTAGTAGCCCGGCGTCGTCAGCCGCTGCGGCGCTCCGCCCGCCAGCGGCACGCGGTACACGTGCTCCTCCACCGGACTGTCCGCCGTACCGGACACGTACACCCAGCCGCCCGCCTCGTCCACCGCGTGCAGCTCCCGCACCTCCCACGCCCCCCGCGTCACCGCCCCCAGCCGCCGCCCGTCGACCGCATGACGGTAGACGTGCGGCCAGCCGTCGGGCGCGGCCCGCCACAGGAAGGAACCATCCGCCAACCACCGCGGCAGACCGTACACCGTCGTCCACGCCGGCGTCGCCTCGCGCAACAGGCGCGTCACCGCCCCCGTCGCCGGGTCGGCCAGGTTCAGCTCGAGCCAGCGCTGCTCGCGGTCCTGCACCTGAAACGCCACCCGTCCATCGGGCGCCCACGCGACATGGACGATCAGAATGTCCTCGCCCGCGTACGCGCTCAGGTCCGCCCAGACGACCGGCCCGCCGTACACCGGCACGACGCCCAGCCGCACCCGCGCGTTCGGATCGCCGGCTTTCGGATAACGCAGCTCCCGCACCTCCGGATGCCGCGGCAGTTCGTCCACGAGCGGATACACCGGCACCTCCGTCGTGTCGAGCTGGAGAAACGCGACCTGCGCACTGTCCGGCGACCACCAGTAGGCGCGCCACGTCCCGCGCCCGTAAATCTCCTCCTGATACACCCAGTCCAGTTCCCCGTTCAGAACCCGCTCCGTCCCGTCGAACGTCAGCCGCGTCAACACCCCTGTCCCCGTGTCCAGCGCCCACAGATCGTGCTCCCGCCGGAAGACCGCCGTGCCCCCGTCCGGCGACAGCGTCAGCAGCCTGCGCTCCGCAGACTCCCGCGTCAGCCGCCGCAGCGTGCCATCTGCGAAGCGGTACGCGTACAGCCGGCGGTCGTGCTCCAACAGCGCCACCCCAAGGTCGTCACTGAGCAGCATCGAACGGCGGGGCAGGTCGCGGACCGCACGCTCGTCGAAATCGCCCTGCGCGCGCAGCGCGGCCGCCAGCGCGTCCGCGTCCCAGGCCGGCTCCTCCCGGCCCGTGGCCGCATCGACCACCACCGCTCCATCGTCGCGCCACTCCAGGTACCGCGCGCCGGACTTCAGCCACTGGCGCCGCGGCGCAGGCGGTCCGTTCAGGTCAAGCCGCCGGGGGCCGTACACGTCCTCGTAGGTCAGGGTCCGCAGCGCCGGTGCCAGTCCGCGACACGCCCCCAGCACCGGTGGCAGAATCAGCAGCGTGACAAACACACGTCGGCAGCGCTCGGTCATCGGAAACACGCAGGCACTCCGGGCCCCGCCGCAGGGTCGGGGCGCCGAGAGTGTAACCGCCGCGCGCGGCGGGCCGCACCACCGGGCCCCGCACCATCGCCGTTGCATTCGACCGCACGATCCGTTCTGATGCACCGCCGGAGTGGGACGCACGATGGACTTTCATAACGCGACGCACCTCAACTCGACCCGGCTGCTCGGTCTGCTGCTCCAGCACACCCGGCCCTACCGGCACGACCGCCTCACGGTCCGCGTCCGCTACAGCCGCAGCGCCGACTTCTCGGGCTCCTGCTACTACGGCCAGGCCCGCATCTTTGTAAACCTCGGACGTCACCTGCGCTTCCCGTACTACCTCGGCACCCACGTCGCCCGGGCGCAGTCCGACCGCATGTACTGGTGGCGCGAAACCTACCGCCTCATCGTTCGCGACGCCTACCAACTGGCGCTCTTCGTGTACCGCCACGAGCTCTACCACTTCCTCGTCAAGGCCGCCGGCCGCGACCCGCGCCGCAAAGAAGCCATGTGCGACCGCTTCGCCGTGCGGGCCCTCGTCGATCAGTGCGGCTGCCCCCTCGTCGACTGGCGCGGTCACCCCGTCGCCCGCGAACTGTGGGACTTCCAGGACCTCGAGGCGTTCGTCGCCGCCGCGCCGCGCGAGGCCCCCAGCCCCGGCGCCTGCCCATGGCCGCGACCGCTCCCCGTCGTCGTCCGCGGTGTGCGGACCGGCACGCGGCGGTCGCGAAGCGGACCGCCGACGCACGGTTTCGCCCCGCGCGCCGTTGCGGTACCGTAGTCGCGGCGGTGCCCGCGGCTCGGGATGCAGCATGGCCTTCGTCGAGCGGGTGGCGATCATCGGCCTCGACTGCGCCGAACCCAGCCTCGTCTTCGAGCGCTGGGCGGCCGATCTGCCGAACCTCCGCGCCTTATGGGAACGCGGCCTGCACGGGCGCCTCGAGAGCTGCATCCCGCCGATCACCGTCCCCGCGTGGACCTGCATGGCCTCCGGCCGCGACCCCGGCGCGCTGGGCATCTACGGCTTCCGCAACCGGCGGGACTGGTCGTACGAGAACCTCGACATCGCGACCAACGTCGAAGTCCGCGTGCCGCGCCTGTGGGACTTCCTGGCCCGCGCGCGCTTGCCCTCCATCACGCTGAGTGTCCCGCAGACCTTCCCGATCCTCACGCCGCCGCTCGGCTGCCAGGTCACCTGCTTCCTCACACCAAGCCTCGACAGCCCCTGGACGCACCCGCCCGAGTTGGCCGCCGAGCTGACCGCACGCTTCGGACCCTACCAGTTCGACGTGGAGAACTTCCGCACCGACGACAAGGCCGCCCTGCTCGAACGCATCCACGCCCTAGCCCGTCAACGCTTCGACGTCGCGCGCTACCTGGTCACCACCCGACCCTGGAGCCTCTTCTGGATGGTCGAGATGGGCCTCGACCGCCTGCACCACGGGTTCTGGCAGTTCATGGATCCGGCCCATCATCGCTACCGGCCCGGCAACCCGTTCGAGCACGCCATCCACGACTACTACGTGCTCCTCGACGCCGAAATCGGCCGACTGCTCGACACGCTGGAGCCTCACCGCTCCGCCGTCTGGGTCGTCTCCGACCACGGCGCGCAACGCATGGACGGAGGCTTCTGCTTGAACGACTGGCTCATCCGCGCCGGCCTGCTCACGCTGAAGACGCCGCTCAGCGGTCCGCGCCGCTTTTCCCTCACCGATGTCGACTGGCCGCGCACGAGGGTCTGGGGCGAGGGCGGCTACTACGGCCGCATCTTCATCAACCGCCGCGGCCGCGAGCCGCAGGGCACCGTCGCGCCCGCCGACTACGAGCCGCTTCGGGACGAACTGGTCGCCCGCCTCGAGGCCGAAGTCGATCACCGCGGCCGGCCGCTGCGCAACCGCGTGTTCCGCCCCGAGTCGCTCTACCGGGTGGTCAACGGCGTGCCCCCGGACCTCATCGCACTGTTCGGCGACCTGCACTGGCGCAGCGTCGGGACGGTCGGCAACCCGAGCCTCTACACGTTCGAGAACGACACCGGCCCGGACGACGCCAACCATGCGCAGCAGGGGCTGTACATCCTCTCGTCGCCCGGGCTATCGTCGCAGCGGCGCGACGCGACGCTCTACGACATCGTCCCGACGACGCTTAAGTTGCTCGGGCTGCGCGTGCCGCGGGGCCTGCGCGGCGTTAGCCTCATCTGACCGCCCGCGAACGTCCGCCGTCCGGGATGTGCTCGCAGGACGCGGCCGAACGCGGCCCTGGTCGCCCCAGCTGATCGCCGCCGGTGGCAGCCATCAGATCCGCCGGGCGGGGATGAACCGTTTCGAGCACCCCCGTGACCACCGCCCGTTGTCACGCTCGGCGATCCCGCTAAAGTAATCCCCATGACCCCGCGCAAACCGCCCCATCGTTCGCCCGCGTCGCATCGACACTGCGCCTCGACTCACCTCCTCGGCCTCTGCATCATCTTGCTGGCGCTGCTGCGCCTCCCCACCCGTGCCGCCGAGGATTCCTGGCCCCCGGCCCCGACGCTCCCCGCCGCCGCCGCGGTCGAGGACTCCGGTCGGCTGCCCGCCTCCGTCCGGGCCACCCCCGCCGGCGACGGCCAGTGGCAGACGACCTTCCGGTTTCTGCCCCCCGGCGAGGCCCGCACCGTCACGGTCGTCGGCTCGTTCAACAACTGGGACCGCCAGGCCCACGCCCTGGCGGCCGGCGCGGACGGCGAGTGGTCGGTAACGCTCGCCATCCCAACCGGGGTGCACGAGTACAAGTTCCTCGTGAACGGCACCGACTGGTTCGAGGATCCGGCCAACGACGACCGCGTGCCGGACGGCTTCGGCGGGCACAACTCACGCCTGCGGCTGGGACGCCTCGCGCGGCTGACCGTCTCGCCGGCCCGGACCGGCGACGGCGACATCGACTCAGTCGGGCTGGAGCACCAGCCGCCGCTGCCGCTGTACATTCAGCCGCTCGGGCTGGACCGCGCCTTGCTGCGCTACCGCACGCTCTCGCACGACGTGGCCGGCGTGTCGCTCGCCCTCCGCGGCGGCGCGCGGACTCCGCTGTCGCCCGTCGCGATCGGCCCGCTGTTCACCTATTGGGAGGGCGTGATCGCCGTGCCCGCCCGCGACAACCCGCGCTCGCCCGGCGTGCGCAGCATCGAGTACACCTTCGTGCTGGAGGACGGCGCGACCGTCGCCTCCGACCCGAATACCTACCGCTTCAGCTTCACCCAGGCCGGCCTCTTCGAGACGCCCGAGTGGGCCCGCCATGCCGTCTGGTACCAGATCGTGCTCGACCGCTTCCGCAACGGCAACCCGGCCAACGACCCGCAGCCGGTGCGCCCCTGGACCAGCGAATGGTTCACCCCGTCGGACTGGGAAGGCAAGGACGGCCAGACCTTCTACCGCTTCTTCGCCTTCGACCGCTACTACGGCGGCGACCTCGACGGCCTCGAGCAGCAACTGCCGTACCTCAAAGCGCTCGGCGTGAACGCGCTCTACCTCAACCCGATCTTCAAGGCCCCCTCGCCCCACAAGTACGACGTCCAGAACTACCTCCACGTCGACGACCACTTCGGCACCCGCGGCGACTACGAGCGCGTGGCCAGCGCCGAGGACCTCCTGGACCCGAAAACCTGGCAGTGGACCGAGACCGACCGCCGCTTCCTCGCGTTCATCCGGACCGCCCACGCCCAGGGCTTCAAAATCATCCTCGACGGCGTCTTCAACCACGTCGGCAACCAGCACCCCGCCTTCCTCGATGTACAGAAACACGGCCGCCAGTCACGCTTCGCCGACTGGTTCGAGGTCACCTCCTGGGAGCCCTTCGCCTACAAGGGCTGGGCGGACTTCGCCCACATGCCCGTCTTCCGCAAGGACCGCTCCGGCTTCGCCAGCCCGGCCGTCAAGCAGCACATCTTCGCGGTGACACGCCGCTGGATGGACCCCGACGGCGACGGCGACCCCAGCGACGGCATCGACGGCTGGCGCCTCGACGTGGCCAACGACATCCCGCGCCCGTTCTGGGAGGAATGGCGGCGCTACGTCAAGCAGATCAACCCCAACGCGCTCATCACCGGCGAAATCTGGCACCGGGCGGATTCCTGGCTGGACGGCAATCACTTCGACTCCGTCACGAACTACCCCTTCGCGCGGATTGTCGTCCGCTGGCTCTTCGACCAGACACGCAAGAGCCGCGTCAGCGAAGCCGTCGCGCAACTCACCGAGTTGCGCCTCGCCTATCCAGCCCCCGCGACCTACTCCCTCCTCAACCTGCTGGGCAGCCACGACACCGACCGCCTCGCCTCGATGGCCGCCAACCCCGACCGGGAATACGACCGGCAGAACCGCGTGCAGGACAACAACCCGCACTACAACAACGCCAAGCCCGCGCCCGAGGCCTACGCCAAGGCCCGCCTCGCGGCCCTGCTCCAGATGACCTACGTCGGCGCGCCGCTGATCTACTACGGCGACGAGGTCGGCATGTGGGGCGCTGACGACCCCACCAACCGCAAACCCATGCTCTGGAAAGACCTCGAGCCCTACGAGAAGCCCGAAGAAAACCACGTCATGGACGCGCAGCTCGACTTCTACCGCCGCGCAATCGCCCTGCGCAACGACCACCCCGCGCTGCGCATCGGTACGCTCGAAACGCTCGTCTGCGACGACGCGGCGGACGTCTGGGCTTTCGCCCGCTCCAGCCCCGACGAGCGCCTCATCGTCGTCCTGAACGCCTCCGGCGACGCCCGCACCGTCCAGGTGCCCGTGCCCGCCGCTACGCCCCCCAAGTGGCAACTGGTGTTCGGAGACCCGGCCGCCGTACCCGGCGGAGCCGCCACCGTCAGCGACGGGATCCTCACGGTGCAAGTCCCACCGTGCAGCGGCGTCGTCCTGCACACCCCCACGCAGTAGCGTCGAACGGCGACGACCCGCGTGATCCTCTCAGCCCCAGCGCCTTACCCTCTCTCGTCCGAACCGCCGTACCCTCTCGGCCCCAGCGCCTCATCCCTCCGGCCGCGGCGCGTCACAATCTCGGCCCTAGCGCGTTAGCCATCCGACAGCCGTCCGTCATCGTTCCGACCGTTGTGCGCCGTCTAAAACGGTTCCGGCTTCAATCATGAGTGACGGAATCCCGTCACCTGCCTACGTCGGCCGTCACAGCGCGACGGCGTTCTTCGTGTCCCGTCGGTGTCCAATAATCGAACCCCTCTTCCGGCACCTTTGCTCTTTTTCATCCCCCGCCGCAAACTGCCCAAACCCGCCGCGGGTGTTCCGCGTACCGTCAGGATAGAGCCGGTGGAGACGAAGCGCGACGAGCAGCTCCTGGCCGACCATCTCGCCGGCGTCGCTGGCGCGTTCGACCAGCTCGTTGCCCGTTATGCCGACGAGCTTTACAGCTTCTTCGTCCGCTTCGTCGGACAACCGACCGCCGCCGAAGACCTGGTCCAGGAGACGTTTCTCCAGGTCCACTTGGCGGCGGGCAGTTTCGACCCGGGCCGCGTCTTCAAGCCGTGGCTCTACACCATCGCCGCCAACAAGGCGCGGGACTACCTTCGGTCGCGCGGCCGCCGCCCGACCCAGTCCCTGGACGCGGTGATCGGTGAAGAGGACGGACCCGCGCACGCGGCACAGGTCGAGTCGCCAGTGGCCGCCGCTCCCGAACAGATCGCGGCCGATGAACTTCGCGCGCGGGTGCGGGCGGTGATCGGACGTCTGCCGGAGAACCTGCAATTGATCCTGCTGCTTGGACATTACCAGCGCTTGCCATACGCGGAGATCGCCGAGATTCTCGGCATCCCGGTCGGCACCGTGAAATCGCGATTGCATGCGGCCGTGACGCAGTTTGCGCGCTTGTGGCAGCAGACCGCGAACAGCCAGCCGCCGCCGGCGTATTGAGGAAAGAGACGCTTCTTTCAGGTGTTCCGGCATGGCCGAGCAAGATTTCGATCCGCGACTTCTCGATCTGCACCTGGGGCATCTGTCCTCACACGAGCAGGCGGCACTGCGGCGCGAGATCGCCGCCCGGCCCGAACTTCAGGCCCAGGAGCGGGTCCTCGCCGCGGCGCTGGCCGCGCTCCGGGCCCTCGAGCCCGTGCCCCCCGCGCCCGGACTGACGCAGCGCATCGCGGCCCGGGTGCACGCCGCGGGACCACCGCCGCGTGTCGTGCGGCCGCGGGACGCGCTCACGGACTTCATCGAGCAGCGCAGCGAGCGCGTGATCCGGATCGGATACTTACGCGATGTCATCGCCGCCGCAGCGCTGATCGTGCTGGCGGTGGGCGTGGGCGTGCCCGGGCTGATGCACATGCGCGAGCGGTCCCAGCGCCTGGGCTGCTCGTACAACCTTGCGCAGCTCGGGCAGGGCGTGCAGCAGTACGCCGGCATGTTCAACGCCAGCCTGCCGTTCGCCGGCTGGAGCGGGCGTAGCTCGTGGCAGCCGACCAGCGAGCCGGGCGTCGAGCTGGTTCCCAACCGGCGCCACATGTACCCGCTGCTGCGACTGGCCTACGTCTCCGACCCGCGACTGTTCATCTGCCCGGCGCAGCGCGACGTGCCGATGCCGCGCGGACTCGTGGCGCAGCGCTGGGATTTCCCCGAGGCCCGCAACGTCAGCTACGCGTATCAGAACATGGCGGGCGTGCGGCCCTCGGCGCAGAGCGACCCGCGCCTGCCCATCCTGGCCGACAACAACCCGCTGTTCGACAACGGCTTGCCGCTCTTTGACGCCCGACGCATCCGCTGGGGCGACCCGGCACGGGCCAACTCACACGCGCACGGCGGCGTCGGTCAGAATCTGCTCACCCTCCGCGGCGAGGTGATCTGGAGCACCGCACCCACGCACGGCGTCGACGGCGACAACGTCTGGACGCTCGAGCACGTCACCGAGTACACCGGCCGCGAAGGCCCGCAGTCGCCCACGGACGCCCACTTGCTCAAATAGCACGACGCCAGCCCCCGTGACGACGCCCGCGCCCGCGCGGCGCACCGCCCACGTCGCCGCGCCGTGCGCTGGGCCTTTCTCCGCGGCCGCGCCGCTACGCCTCGTTGCCCCACAGCTTCCCGCCGCCCCGGCTCTGCCGCCAGGCCTCACGCCAGCGGTGAATGTCGATCACGCCGATGGGCTTCATGTTCTGCCGCGCCGCGCGCTCCGGCAGCGGCGGGAACGGCGCGCTCGGCAGCACCTGGTACCAATACGCCACCGAGCACAGGTCCAGCACCAGCCCGTTCGCGTGCCCGTGCTCGATCGACGCCCGCAGGCTCCGTGTGAAGAGGATCGGATCCTCGATGTGAAACCGGTAGCAGTGCGTCCGCCCCAGCCAGCCCGAGTTGTGCAGATAGTCCTCCGCCCGGTTGTTCACCCGCGCGTATCCGAAGTACGGGTGCTGGTACAGCTCCAACGGGCACCACGCCGAGCAGAAGTAGTCCTCGGTCCCCGTGCCGTGCAGGCTCCCCGGCCACGGCTCCCCGTCCACCAGGAACATGTCATCGCCCTCGCCGTACCACATCGGCGTCGGGCAGTCCACATAGTAGTTCACGCCGACGAAATGCCCGCGCCCCCGGATGTCCGCGAACAGGTAGTTGTGCCGGTCCGACGTGTTCTCCGGCACCAACCCCAACGCGTTCCACTCGTGCTCCCGCCCATCCGCATGGTACGGGTCCGTCAGCTCCCGGTGCCACCACGCGTGGAATCGCCCCGCATCCGCCGGCGCCTGCGCCCACTCCTCATAGTCGATGTAGTAGTACAGCGCATCGACCGCCTCATCCGACTGATTCTCGACCTCGATCCGCGCTCCTTCCCCGAATGGCATCGGAAAGAAGCAATTCAGCCCGCGCCCGCGCGACGGCGCCGCCGCCAGCGGAAGCGAAACGAAGTTGTAGTTCTCCCCCCAGCCCTGACCGAAGAAATCGCCCAGCGGCGACTCCACGCTCGGATGCGCCTGCCCGTCCCAGTACATCCGCAGCACGGCGTTCCGCCGGATCATCGGATCCTTCGAGTCGTGCGTCATCCAGATGTGGCGGATGCAGCCCGCGCCCCGCAGATCCGCCAGCACGGCCGTGCTGTGCGGAGCGATGACGATGCGATCCGCGTTGCCGCCGGTGCGGTCATACGACGAGACCCGCTTCGAGCGGGCGTCACGCAGCGTGGCGAGTCCGGACAGGGGACTGAACATTAGAACTGCTCCTCGGCTTTCGCCCTACTTTCCGACACGGGCTCCCGCCGGACTGGAGGCCGCACCTGCAACCTCTCCGACGAGAAACACGCGCGCGGCGCCGGAACCACTGCATCGCAGTGCCTGATGCGGCTCCCATGGAGCGGCGACGGTCCGCCGGTCACCGGCGCCGCCCGCGCGGGCGGTAGCATAACGGCCCGCGCTGGTGCTACCGAGCGCCCCCGACGAAAGCCGCGACAGGCTCGTAGCAGCCCTGATGCCGGCTGCCGACGCCGCCTCGGCCATCCCCCATCGCGCCCGTCGCGCCCCGTCTCCCGAGCCGCAGCCTCCCGGCCGGCTGAGTCTGTCGCAGTCGGTGGTGGCCCGCTCCAAACGCACTGCCAGCGCGGCGACCCCGCAACCCCGCGCACCGCGCAAGCGAAGCTTATACATACACTTGCAATTTTCTGTCGGCACCTGACGCCTGCTTCCGTCCATACTCATGTGGTGGGCAGGGTTGCTGTGGACGCGGCATTGATCGGCCGGCTCGTGGCCCTCGCGCAGCGCGGGGACCGCCGGGCTGCGGATCACCTCGTCCGCGAGCACGACGGCTGGGTCCGCAGCGCGATCTACGCCGTGGTCGGCCGGCCCGACCTGGTCGACGACATCGCGCAACAGGTTTGGCTCCGCGTCTGGGAGCGGCTGGACACGCTTCAGAACCCCGCGCGGCTCCGGCCGTGGCTGTACGCCATCGCCCGCCGCACGGCTCTCGACATGCACGCAGAACACGAGCGGCATCGCAGCCGCGCTACGTCGCTCGCAGCGGAGGCGATGGCCTTGGAGGATTCGCCCTCGCAGCGCCGCCCACCGCAAACGCTGAGCGAGCGGGAGCAGCGCGAGGCGCTCCTCGCCGCCGTCCGTGGTCTGCCGGCTATTTATCGAGAGCCACTTGCGCTGCGCCACTTGCAGGACTGGAGCTACGCCGAGATCGCGGAGCTCTTAGGCATCTCCGTGGAAACGGTGGAAACGCGGCTCGTTCGCGCGCGGGCCCTGCTGCGCGAGTCGTTGGAGGGTCGGGTGCCATGCTGAACGCAAACACGGATCCGCTGGAGCACCTGTTCACGCGCGAAATAGACGGCGCCGCGTCACGTGACGAGCGGGAGCTATTGCACACGCTGCTCCAGGACCCCGACGTGCGGGCACGGTTCCAAGCCTACGCCGCCCTCGACGAAGCGCTGGGCGCAGCGCTGCGGGCCGACTTCGACCGGGCGGCCGCTTCGGCCCGTAGCCGGCGTTACCCCCGGCGCCTCGGTCGGGCTCTGGCCCTCGGCGCGGCGGCCTGTGTGGCAACCCTCATCTGGCTTGTGCCGCCGCCGCCGAAAACGCCGGCCTCAGGCGGACCTCAGCAGGCCGGTGCCCCCTCGTGGTTCGCCCCGCTCGAGCCGCCGGGCGACACCGTGGAAGCGCTCCCCGCCGACTTCGAGCGGCCGCGAGTGCGGTTCCGCGGCACGCAGCGCTACTGGATCGTCGTCCCGCAAGACGAGCCCGGCCACTTCCTGATCGTCGAAATGGACCGGGTTCGAACCGCCGTCATCGGACTGCACGAGGACTTCTGAATGATCCGCCGCGCCGAGGCTTGGAGAACGTGCCGCGGGCAATCTCCGCCGGCCCCGGCTCGCCGGGGGCGATGGCGCACCGTCCGCGTCATCCCCCAGCCGACCCCGCAGCCGGCCGCGGCCGAGAAACCCCACCGGCCGCTCCGTCCCTGCGGACGCCCCCGCCGGGCGCGGTCCGGCCGGAAAAGCTGCGGCCCGACAATCCAGAGGTTGGCAGTCGCAAAGGAGGAACATCCATGAATCGCTGGTGTTTCGGACTGCTCACCATCTTTTTCACGACCGGGTCGACGTTTTCTGCATCGAACGATCGCGACTCGGCCGCGCTCATGACGGCCTCGACCGGCTTTGCGCGTAGCGCGCCGCCTTCCATGCTTTCCGCGGCGGCGCCCCCCTCGGATACACCGGGACGCGCGCCGCAAGGCCTCACCCAAACCGACGTTGAAGAAACGCGCGCAACCGCACCGGTGGATGCCGACGTGGAAGCCGGCCGTGCGGCCACCCGCGAGCACCGCGTCCGCGGCCGGGACCCCGCGGCGGTTCCGGACGCCGACCTGCCGGCGGTTTGGATCGGCGTCCGCGTGACACCTGTGCCGGCGCCGCTGGCCGCGCACATCGGCCCGGCCGGCGCCCTGGTCGCGAACATCGTGAAAGGCAGCCCGGCCGACGACGCGGGGCTCGCCCGGTACGACATAATCGTGAAATTCGCCGGGCATGAGATCGCCGGCCCGTCGGACCTCCCGGCGGTGGTGGCCAAGGCGACGCCGGGCGAACCGGTCGCCGTGCAAGTCATCCGCGCGGGGGCACCCCGGGAACTCCGCATCACGCCCCGGAAGCGCCCGTCCGGTCCCCCGGGCGAAATGAAATATCCCGAACCCGAGGAAGAGGCGCTCGTCCGTGACGACCTGTTGCTCCACGGCCTGAGGGTGCGCCCCGATCTCGACGGGGAGTGGCTGGTCGAGGACCTCGGCCCGCTGCCGGAGATTCCTGACATCCTCAGGGAGTTCTCGAAAGGGCTTTGGGACAGCGCTTCGCGGGGGCCCTCCACGCTTCCTTCCGTCCCGTTCCTGCGGCGCCTGCGCCCGTTCGTCAGCCCGAGCGAGGACTTCCTCGCCGACGCCCGCGTGGAGATCCGCATCAGCCGGCGAACGGACGACGAGCGGATCGAGATCGCGCGCGACGCCGACGGGACGTTCACGGTCACGCGTGAGGACGCCGACGGTCAGAGAAACAAGGCCACCTACGACTCCGAAGAGGCGCTGGCCGAGGGCGACCCGGCGGCGCATGAGCTGTTCATCGCGCACGTCCGGTCCGGACCGGTCGCGCTGCTGCGCGTCCGACCGAACCCCGACGCCCTCCCCCAGTGGCGCCGCGAGTTCCAAACGGACGTCGAGAGGAAGCTCCGCGAAGCCCTGGAACGCGCCAAGCAGTCGCGGACCGAAGCCCTCCGCGAGCTGAACCGGGCCCGGGAGCGGGCGACCGAGGCCTGGGAACAGGCACGGCGGGAGTACCGCCGCTACCTCCGTCCCGGCCGCGACGACGCCCGCACCCTAATCGCCCGGATCGACCCGAGCGGAGCGATCACCATCCTCGAGCGTCGCGCCGACAAAGAGACGAAATATCGGTTCGACAGCATCGAAGACCTCCGGGCGGCCGAGCCCGAGCTGCACGAGCAACTGCGCGAGCTCCTACCGCAGTGAGCGTCCCACTCCATTCGCGACTCACTGCGTCCTAGCAGGACCGCTGCCGCGCTCCGGCAGACGGTCCTGCACTTTTTCTCTCGCGCGAACGCTCCCCCCTCCGGGAGCCTCAGCCGTGGTCGCTCAGTCGGTAGCGCCACTGCCCGTCCACAATGGTGCCGACCACGCGGCCCTGCACCCGCTCCCCGTCGAACGGACAATTGCGGCTCTTCGACCGCATCCGCTCCACGTCGATGGTCCACTCCGCCGCCGGATCGATCAGCGTCACGTCCGCCGGCCGGCCGACCGCCAGGGACCCACCCGGCACGCCGAGCAGCTCCGCCGGACGCGTCGAGGCCGCCCGGACAAGCTGCGGCCAATCGATAACCCTCGGCAGGATCAGGGCCCGGATGTACAGCGCCACGGCCGTCTCCAGCCCGATGATGCCGAACGGCGCCTCCTGAAACTCGTATTCCTTGGCCTCCTTGCCGTGCGGGGCGTGGTCGGAGGCCAGACAGTCGATCGTTCCGTCCCGGACGCCCGCCACGCACGCCTCCACATCGGCCCGGCTGCGCAGCGGCGGGTTCATTTTGTAGTTGGTGTCGAACGTGGCGCAGGCCTCGTCGGTCAGCAGCAGGTGGTGCGGCGTCACCTCCGCCGTCACCCGCTGCCCCGCCCGCTTGGCCTGCCGCACCAGCTCCACCGTCTCGGCGCAGGACACGTGCGCCACGTGATAGCGGACGCCGGCCTGCTTCGCCAGCGCGATGTCGCGCTGCGCCATGAGCACTTCGGACGCCGCCGGCATCCCCGGCAGCCCCAGCCGCGTGGCCGTTGGGCCGGCGTTCATGCACCCCCCCCCGCCCAGCGTGCGGTCCTGGCAATGCTGAATGAACAGCCGGTCGAACATGCTGAGATACTTCATCGCCCGCAGGCACACCCCGGCATCCTGGATCCCGTCGCCGTCGTCGCTGAACGCGACCGCGCCCGCCCGCACCATCAGCCCGATCTCGGCCAGCTCCCGCCCCTCGCGCTTCTCCGTCAGTGCCCCAATCGGGTACACGCGCGTGTGCGCCGCCCGCGCCGCCTGCCGCAGAACGAACTCGATCGCCGAATCGTTGTCCAGCGGCGGCACCGTGTTGGGCATGCACGCCACCGCCGTGAACCCCCCGGCCGCCGCCGCCGCCGTGCCCGACTCAATCGTCTCGTTCGCCTCGTGCCCAGGCTCCCGCAGGTGCACGTGCATGTCGATGAAGCCCGGCGCCACGATCAGCCCGCCGGCGTCGAACACCTCCTCCGCCGAGCGGGGCGCGCTTCGGCCCAGCGCGGCGATCCGGCCGTCCTTGATCGCCACGTCCAGAACCTCGTCGATTTCCTGCGAGGGGTCTACCACCCGCCCGCCGCGAATTAAGATCGTGCCGTTCATGATGCTGCCGAATCCGAGCCCACGTCCGGGCGGCCACCGCCGAACGGCGGGCATCATATCCGCTCAACCGTCGCACGACAGGACGGGCAGGCGGCTCGTGCCACTCGGCCTCGCGCGCCGGCCCTCGGACGCCTCGCCGTCCAAGCGGGTCGAGCCGGGTTTCGGCCCGCCCCGCCCCGCCGGCCGCCCTCCCGCGAATCAGATATCCAGATTCTTCACGTGGATTGCGTTGGTCTCGATGAACTCCTTGCGCTTCTCCACGTTCTCCCCCATCAGAATGCTGAAGATGTGATCGGCCTCGACCGCGTCCAGCGCCGTCTGCTCCGGGTCGGCACCGGGCTCCGCCACCACCACCCGCCGCAGCACGCGGTTGGCCGGATCCATCGTCGTCTCCCAGAGCTCCTCCTTGTTCATCTCGCCCAACCCCTTGAAACGCTTGATCTCCCAGCCGCGAGCGCCCACCGCCCGAATCCCGGCCGGCAACTCCGCCAGGTTCTCCAGCTCGCGCGGCTCCCCGCCGTCTGCCAGGAGCACGAACTCCGCCGGCGTCAGCTCGCCGGTCACCTGCTCCTCCCGGCGCAGAAACAGGTCGTCCACGGTAAAGCCCGCTTCGGCCAGCCGCGCGAACGCCCGCTGGAGCTGCGCCGCCTCGCCGAGCTGCTCCACGCGGACCGCCTCCCCGCGCGCCGCCGCCGCCGCGCGGAACGCCGCCAGCTCGGCCTCGGCATGGAAATAGTGCTCGACCGTGGCCGTCTGGGCGCGCGCCATCGGCAGGCGGCCCGCTCCGTCGCGCCGGTCCACGAACGCCCGCAGCGCGATGCCGCGCCGCGCCAGCACGCGGCTCTGACGCTCGATGTCGCCCACGATCGCCAGCAGCTCGCGCAGCTCCGGCCCGCGCAGCATGCGCGGCGGCTGCCCGGGCCGCCGCACCTCGAGGACCGCCCGTTCCAGTCCCAGCTCGGTGAGCCGCGCCTGCAACGCGGCATCGTCGAGCAGATAGACGCGCGTCTTGCCCTTGGCGAGCTGGTACAGCGGCGGCTGGGCGATGTACACCACGCCCTGGTCGATCAGCGCCCGCAGATGCCGGAAGAAGAACGTCAGCAGCAGCGTACGGATGTGGGAACCGTCCACGTCCGCATCCGTCATCAGGATGATCCGTCCGTAGCGCAGCTTTGACGGGTCGAAATCGTCCTCCCCGATGCCGGTTCCGACCGCCTTGATGATCTCCAGGATCTCCTCGTGCCCGAGCACCTTGTGGATCCGCGCCTTCTCCACGTTGAGAATCTTCCCGCGAATCGGCAGGATGGCCTGCGTGCGCGCGTCCCGGTGCCCCTTCGCCGACCCGGCCGCCGAGTCCCCCTCCACGATGAACAGCTCCGTCTCATGCACGTTCCGACTCGAGCAGTCCACGAGCTTGCGCGACAGCCCGCTGCCGGACAGCGCGCTCTTGCGCGCCGTCTCGCGCGCCTTCCGGGCGGCCTCGCGCGCCACCGCGGCCTGCACCGCCTTGCTGACGATGCGCTTGGCCTCGGCCGGCCGCTCCTCCAGGAACGTGCCCAGCAGCTCGTTCACGCTCGTCTCCACGAACGTCTGAACTTCGCTGTTCCCGAGCTTGGTCTTCGTCTGCCCCTCGAACTGCGGCTCGGGGACCTTCACCGACACGATCGCCGTCAGCCCCTCGCGCACGTCTTCGCCGCTGGGTGTCGGGTCGTTGGCCTTCAGCAGGTTATTCTTCCGGGCGTACGAGTTGATCGTACGCGTCAGCGCCGTCCGGAAGCCCGACAGATGCGTCCCCCCCTCGACCGTGTTGATGTTGTTGACGAACGAGAGCGTCGTCTCGTTGTACCCGTCCGTGTACTGGAGCGCCACCTCGAGGATCAGCCGCTCCGCCGGGTCCTCCCGCCGGAAGCACACCGGCGGCTCGTGCAGCGGCGTCCGCCCCTCGTTCAGATGTCGCACGAACTCCCGCAGGCCGTCCGTGAAGTGGAAGACTTCCTCCTTCCCCGTCCGCTCATCCGTGATCGCGATGCGCAGGCCCGCGTTCAGGTAGGCCAGCTCCCGCAGTCGCCGCGCCAGGATGTCATATTGCAGCGTGGTATCCGCAAAAATCTCCCCGTCCGGCTTGAATCGGATCCGCGTCCCCGTCCGCTCGGCCGGTCCCACGGCTGTCAGCGGCGCGGTGGTGCGGCCCCGTTCGAAGGCGATCTCCCACACCTGCCCATCGCGGAGCGTGCGGGCGTGGAGCCATTCCGACAGCGCGTTGACCACGCTGACGCCCACTCCGTGCAGCCCGCCCGACACCTTGTAGGAGTCCCGGTCGAACTTGGCCCCGGCCCCCAGCTTCGTCAGGCACAGCTCGATCGCCGACAGGTTGAACTCCGGCTTGATCCCGACCGGAAAGCCCCGCCCGTCGTCCTCAACGCTCACGCTGCCGTCATCGTGAATCGTGACGCCGATATTGCGGCAGGCCCCCGCCATCGCCTCGTCAATCGCGTTGTCAACGACCTCGTAGACCAGGTGGTGCAGCCCCCGCACGCCCGTGTCGCCAATGTACATGCTCGGCCGCCGGCGCACATGCTCGACCCCCTCGAGCACCTGCACCTTGCTCTCGTCGTACGCGCCGTTGGGCTGCGCCACGGGCACCACGCCGCTCCCGGACATGCTCTCACCGCCTCACCGCGCCGGCTCAGCCGGCACGAACGTCAGCCGCTGCGCGCCGGGCACCAGACGCCGCAGCCGACGCTCCAGCCCCTCCGCCCGCCGCCGCAGCTCATACAGCAGCACGCTATCGCGGACGGCCACCGTGATCGTGCCGCCCTGCATGCTCTCCACCGCCGCCCCGGCCAACCAGCCCGGCTCGGCCACCCGGGCCCAGCCCTCCTGCGCCGACTCCCGGGCTCGAACCGCCTCCGCGGCGCGGGCCAGAACCTCGGCCACTGGCGACCGAAGCGGCCGGCCCCGCCGGGTCGCGCGCCGCGCATCACGCGGGGTTACCTGTCCCGCTGACTCCGGTCCGCTGCGTCGACGGTTCGCACAGAGCTGACGATACTGCATCTCGTCCACGCCAGGCTCCATGGCACTCACGTCGCCACCGGCATCACCACGTACAGGAACTCCTCGCGGTCGCCTCCCAGCAGCACACTCGGCCGGTACCCCTCCGTGAGCTCCAGCTTTACCTCGTCTTGTGTCAGAGCCTTCAGGACATCCTGGAGATAGGTGGCGTTGAAGCTGATCTCGATCGGCTCCCCTTCGAAGTCCACCGCCATTTCCTCGCGCGCTTCACCGGCCTCCACACCTTGACTGGTCAGGACTAGCCGGTTCTTTGCGAACGCCAGCTTGACGGTCGGCCCGTCCGGCCCCGTCACGATCGCCGCGCGCCGCACCGCACCGAAAAAGCTCCCCCGATGCAGCGTCGCCCGACACTTGGCCTCCGTGGGGATGACATCCTGGTACTTAGGGAATGTGCCTTCCACAAGAGCCGTACTCAGCACGCGCTCGCCTGACCGCAGAACCAGTTGACGGCCTTCCTCGATCCGCACCTGCACGACCGGTGAACTACCCCCCGGCGAGACCGGGAAGACGCGCTCGAAGACCGCCAGCGCCTTGCTGGGCACAATAACGTGGAAATCAGGCCCGCCCGCTTCCAGCAGTGTTCCACCAGCTCGTGCCAGCCGGCGGCCATCCGTCGCCACGAGCCACAGGCGTTTCCCCTTCTTCTCCCATAGCACCCCGTTGATCGCATAGCGGCTCATCTCCCGCGCGGCCGCGTACAGCGTCAGGGCAACCATCCTTTGCAGCCACTGAGCTTCAACGTGCAGGTCGGCACCCTCGGCGAAGTCCGGCACCGCCGGGAAGTCCTGCCGGGACCGGCCAAAGAGCCGGTACTCGCGCCCCTCGCCACGAATCAGGCAGTGCTCCTCCGCCGCCTCCAGACTGACTTCCTCGTCCGGCATCTCGCGCACCACCGCCAAGAGCCGCTCAGCCGGCACAACCACCGCCCCCGGCCGCTCGACGCGGTATGCCCCCACCGTCACCCGTGCGGACACCTCCCCGTTGGTCGTTGCCAGTGAGACGCTCGTCCCTTCAGTCTCCACACACACGCACTCGAAGATCGGCTTGGGCGAACGCGACGGCGCAACAGCCGACACCGCGTCGAGCGCATCTGCGAATTCGCCGCGAGGCAGACGAGTCTTCATGGTCCCGCGTTCCCTTCAGAAAGCCTGCGCGCCGACTGGGACGCCCGCCCGCGCGCGCACCCACTGCACAGCCGCCCGGCGGCTCCAATCCAGCCCGCGTTTTTACTCGAAAACGGCCTCACCCGCCACCACCCGCCCCGTCACGCCGACCACTGCCATCTGCTCTCCTCCGGAGCAGCGGCCAACCCCGTCGCCGGCAGCCACAACGCAGCGCATCCTACGGCGGACGACTTTGCGCCCCAGCCCGCTGGCAGCGCAACGACGGGGCCTGCTCACCAAATATCCAACTTCGTAACTCTCTTCTTCAGGCCTGTGCAGCCTGTCACTTTTCACCAGCGTCCTCCGAAGATCTTGCGGGACAAACCTTTATGCTCGGCGGTGCGCGCCACGGCCCTGTGCGTGCACCTGGCGCGGCGCAGGCCGGGAGCTCGGCAGGCCCCGTTGGGGCCTGTGATGCGGCGTGGGGCATGCGCGCCAACTAGTTCTGAGCGAGGAGTTTTGACCGCAGTTGTGACACGACCTGCGCCAAATTTCCGTCGCCGCTCAGGGCGGCTTCGATCGTGCGTTCGGCGTGCAGCACCGTCGAGTGGTCGCGCCCGCCGAAGTGCATCCCGATTTCTTCAAGACTCAGCGGCGTGAGCTTCCGCGCGAGGTACATCGCGACCTGCCGGGGGTAGGCGACGGAGCGCGTGCGCTTCCGACCGAGGAGCTCCTGGAGGCGGATCCCGAAGTGCTTGGAAACGGTGTCGAGGATCTCGCTCACCTGAAGCGGCCGGCTCTCGCGCTGCCCGAAGGTGTGGAGCACGGCGCGCGCCGTGTCCAGGTTCAACGGTTTGCCGTTGAGCTGCGCCTCGGTGATGAGCCTCGTGAGGGCCCCCTCCAGCAGGCGGATGTTGGCCTCAACATGCTCAGCGATGAAGTCCAGCACCTCGTCGGAGATCTCCACGCCGCGGAGCTGGGCCTTCTTCTGCAGGATCGCGTGGCGCGTCTCGCGATCGGGCGGGTCGATCTGCGCCACCAGCCCCCACTTGAACCGGCTGACCAGCCGGTCCTCAAGGGTGGGGATCTCGGTCGGCGCCTTGTCGGCAGAGAGCACGATCTGTTTACGGGCCTGATACAGCACGTTGAACGTATGGAAGAGCTCCTCCTGCGTGGACTCCCGGTTGGCCAGAAACTGCACGTCGTCAATCACCAGCAGGTCCGCTTGCCGGGCAGCTTCGCGGAACGGCTGAAGCTCACCGCTGGCGATGGCCCGCACAAAGTCGTTGATGAACGTCTCGCACGTCACGTAGACGACCCGCAGGTGCGGATCGCGGCGGAGTACCTCCACACAGGCGGCCTGGAGCAGATGGGTCTTCCCGAGCCCCGATGCGCCATGCACGAACAGCGGGTTGTAGAGCGTCCCGAGCTGCCCGCAGATAGCCCCGCACGCGGCGTGGGCCAGCCGGTTCGAAGGGCCCACGACGAACTGCTCAAACGTGTAGTCTGCGGACAGCGGCATCTCCGTCAACGCGCGGCCCCGCCCGTCAGCCGCTGGACGGCCCGTCGGCGGCCCCACGAACTTCACGGTGATCAGGTGGCCCGAGAGCTTCATCGCCGCGCGCGTGAACGCCTCGCGGCACTCCTGCTCGAGATAGTACGCCTGGGCCGCGTCGTCGACGCGCACTTCCAGGGTGCCGCGGTCCAGTTGCGCGGGGCGCAACTGCGCGAACCAAGCCCGGTACAGGCCGGGTTCGTCGGCTTGGACCGTCGACAGCAGACGGTCCCAGTCGAGCGTCGCCTCGTGGGACATGCAGGGTCCGTACTCTGCGCCGCCGCGCGAGCCCTCGGTCAGTCCAATGAACTCTCCGTTCCGTCGTTCCGGGATCCGCTCGCCACCCCGGGACTCAGGGCGAACAGTTCCCGCAGGACCGACGTCGCGTAGCAGCCGCGCGGCAGCACAAACCGCAGTTCAAGATAGGGTCCCCCCTCATCCGCAGCAAGCGTCACCTCAGTCTCCCGGATCGGAAAGCGCAGCGGCCGCCGGCCGCCCTTCACGCGCAGCGGCCCGGCCTGGAACGTCTCGCGCCGTAGCCCCTCCTCGCCAAGCACGCGGCTCTCCAGCTCAGCCGGCTCCCCTCCCGGCTCGGTCATCCGGTAGCCGAACAGCGGACCGGTAGGACTGATCTCAAACCGGTCCGCGCGCGGCTGTTCCAGGGCCGGGTCCGCCACGCGGAATACAGCCCCGTTCGCATGACGCCACGCCAGGTCGCCGAGCCGGACATTCCCCAGCCCCCAGGGAAGCCGAGCAGCCACCACCTGGTTGAATAGGTGCGATTGGTACGCAGCCAGGTAGAAGTCACGCGTGGACCGGTCGATCACCCGCAGCGCCGCGCGCCGCTTGCCCCCGCTCCGAGCCAGCGCCGTCAGCACCCGGCGCTCCGTGTGAAACATCACCGGCCAGAACCGCGCCGCCGCCGCGAACTGGCCCCGGTCGTACAGCTTGCGAGCCCGACGGATGTCCCCATGGTCCTCGTCCGTCGGCCGGCCGAGCATCAGGTCGAGCGCCGCCTCCCAGTCCCCATCGAGCAGCGCGCGGCCGATCCGCCAGGTGTCCCCCCGGTAGCCAAAGCGCTGGGCGCCGAAGTAGTTCGGCACGCCGCGCGCCGCGAGCTGCTCCAGCGCCTGTGCGAGTTCCCCGCACCGCTTGGTCTCGGTGGAGCGCACCTTGATGACGAAACGGTTCCCGCGCAGGTGCCCGAGGCGCAGTTTGTTGCGGTGACGAGTGACCTCGCAGATCCGCATCCGCGGCAGCGTCAAGGCCGCGACTACCTCAGGCGGCACGTGCTCGACGGACATCCACTGCCGGGTGACAGCCCGGGCGTCCTTCTGCCCGGCGAAACCGATCTCGCGCCGCTTCACGCCCAGGGCGCGGGCCAGATCGTGGACGGCCTGGATGGTGGTGAGCCCGGCCTTCTCCAGCAGGAAGTAAGTGTGCGTGCCCTCACCCGCTGCCGGGTACAGCGGCAGCTCCTCCACGTAGAAATCGGTGTAGTCGCCTTTGATCCGCCCACGGAGGGGCCTGAAGTCAGAGAGCAGCCGGGGCCACGCGTCCATGAGCGTCCTTCGGCAGCGCGCGCCACTCTTCGCGCAGGAGCGCCAGCAGCACCACGTCGCGGTACGCACCGCGTTTCCAGTATCTTTCCGGCAGGCGGCCGACCTCGCGGTAGCCGCTGCGGTGGAGCGCCCGCAGGGCGGCCCCATTCTCCGCCAGGACCTCCGCGTACAACATTCGCAGCCCCAGGACTTCGAACGCATACCGCGTCCGGACGCCGATCGCGTCCGTACCGAGGCCGCGGTTCCACAGCGCCCGACGGCCGATAATCGTCGTCGTAACACCGGTTCCGTGCCGGTAGCTGATGTTGTGAATGCCGGCGAAGCCGATGTGCTCCTCCGGCTCGTCGCGCGTCTCGATGGCGAAGGCTACGTCCGTCTGGCTCTCGCGGCAGACCCGCAAGAAATACTCCTCCTCCATGACTCGGGTCAGCGGCAGGTCGCCCATCGGCGTCCACTGCGTCACCTCGGGGTCATTCAGCCAGCGCACCGCGTTCTCGAAATGCCGCTCGCGGTCCAGCGGGACGAGTCGCACTTTTTCGCCGACCCAGCCGGTGACCATGGGAAATCTCCGCCGGCGGACGGCCCGGCGCCAGCCGATCCGCAGCCACCGGGCGCCCCGCCGAGGCGCCGCGTTTCGCGGCGGGCCATGATACCATCAGGCACACGGCGTGCGCACGGCCGCCACCGGCCGGAGGTTCGTCATGGGACCCTGGGCGTTCTATAGCCCGCTGTTCTTCGGAGCCCTGCTCGTGCTCGCGATGAACGAGCCCATTCGCGGGCTGATGCCGCGCCACCCGCCGGCCACCCAGTGGACCGTGATCGCTGCAGTCGCCGTGCTCGCCGCGCTTCAGAGCCAGATCCTCATGTTCGGCGCGCAGGGCGCCTTCGCCCAGGTGCTTCCGGTCCCGATCGGGCGGTCGCTCCGGGGCCGCCCTGCGGTCGTTGCCGGTTGGTTGCTCATCCTCTGGGTCGTGCTATCAGCGACGACCGCACTGCTCGCCGTCGAACAGGTCACCACCGCGGCGTACGTGACTGGGGGCATCGCCATCGCCGCGTTGGCCGTCGCCGCGGGAATCTGGATCTGGGGCTGGCCCACGGCGGTGGCGGACTTCGGCCGCGACGACTATCGCTCCGAGCTCGATTGACGCGCGGATCCCGCCGGACCAGCGGCCTCTGGATCAAGGCCCTCTGGATTAGGGACCGCTGGATCAGGGGCCAGTGGACCCAACGCCACCGTATCAAGGGCCGCCGGTTCGAGAGACGCGCCGCTGTGCCCGTACGACCAGCACGCGCCGCGGCGGCGCTCGCGTCGCATACGACCCGCGCCCTTGGCCGTGCGCGATTCCGAAGTCTGTTATCCGGGCCCAGCGCGTGGTACACTAATGGGCTTGTCAGTGACGCGGGCAGAGCACTCCCGCGGATGCCGGATGGGCGCGCCGGCCGGCCGGCGGCCCGGGAGATGGATGGTGGAGCAGAAGTACATCCGCATCGTCGGGGCCCGGCAGCACAACCTCCAGGGCGTCGATCTGGATATTCCCCGCGACCGGCTTGTGGTCATCACCGGGCTGAGCGGCTCCGGCAAGAGCAGCCTCGCCTTCGACACGATTTATGCCGAGGGCCAGCGCAAGTACGTCGAGTCGCTCAGCGTGCACGCGCGGCACTTCCTCGAGCAGATCGCCAAGCCCGACGTCGAGCGGATCGACGGCTTGCCGCCCACGCTCGCCATCGAGCAGCGGGCCGCCGCGGCCAACCCGCGCTCCACCGTCGCGACCACGACCGAGATTTACGACTTCCTGCGCGTGCTCTACGCCCGCGTCGGCACGCCGCATTGTCCGCAGTGCGGCGCGGAGATCTTCAGTCGCACGATCGACCAGATCGTGGATCGCGTGCTGGCGTACCCCGAGCGCACCCGGATCATGGTGCTCGCGCCGCTGGCACGCCGGCAGGCCCACGCGCCTCAGCCGGTTCTGCGCCGCATCCAGCGCGAAGGCTTCGTCCGGGCACGCGTCGACGGCGTCCTCCGGGACGTGAAGGACCTGGCCGAGATGCCCGACGGCGCGGCCCACGACGTGGACGTGGTCGTCGACCGCCTCGTCGTGCGGCCGGACATCCGCAGCCGCCTCGCGGACGCGGTCGAGCTGTCGCTGGCGCTGGGCGACGGGCTGCTGATCGTCAGCCGGGCGGAGACGAACGGCGCGCCGGGCGGCGTCGCGGGCGAGGAGACGACCTGGCGCGACGAGGTCTTCAGCGAGCGCCACACCTGCACGGCCTGCGGCGTCAGCCTGCCGGAGCTGTCGCCCCGCGCGTTCAGCTTCAACTCGCCCTACGGGGCCTGCGAGGCGTGCGACGGGCTCGGCACCACGCTGCGCTTCGATCCGCAACTGGTCGTGCCGGACGATTCGCTTTCGCTGACCGGCGGGGCGCTGGCGCCGTGGACGGCGGGCAAGAAGCGCATCGCGGCGGCCCATCTGCGGCTGCTCCGCACCCTGTGCAGCGCCCTCGGCGTGAAACCCGACACGCCCTTCCGGGACCTGCCGGAGGAGGCCCGGCGGATCATCCTCGAGGGCACCACCCCCGCCGACGCAGCCCGCCTTGGGGTCACCTTCGAGGGCGTGCTCCCCAACCTGCGGCGCCGTTACCGGGCCGCCGGCACCGACGGCACCCGCAGCCGCCTCAGCGCCTTCCAGACGGAGGTCGTCTGCGAAACGTGCCACGGCGCGCGCCTGCGGCCGACGTCGCTGGCCGTGCGGGTCAACGGCGTCAACATCGCCGACGTGACGCGCTTCACGATCGCCGCCGCCACCGAGTGGTTCGACCGCCTGGCGCTGGCGGGCGAGCAGGCCCGCGTCGCCGAGCCGCTGTTGCGGGAGATCCGTCAGCGGCTGCACTTCCTGCGGGACGTCGGCCTGGGCTACCTGACGCTCGACCGGGCCAGCGCGACGCTCTCCGGCGGCGAGGCCCAACGCATCCGCCTGGCCACCCAGCTCGGCGCCGGCCTCGTCGGCGTCTGCTACGTGCTCGACGAGCCGACGATCGGCCTGCATCAACGCGACAACGCCCGCCTCTTGGACTCCATCCGCCGCCTGGTCGACATCGGCAACACCGTGATCGTCGTCGAACACGACGAGGACGTGATCCGTGCGGCCGACTACCTGATCGACATGGGCCCCGGCGCCGGGACGCGCGGCGGGCAAGTCATCGCCGCCGGACCGGCCGCCGAGGCGCTGGCCAACCCGCAGTCGATCACCGGCCGCTACCTCCGCGGCGAGTACGGCATCCCGCTCCCGGAGCAGCGCCGGCCCGTGCGACCCGGCCACGTCCTCCAGCTCCTCGGCGCGCGGCACAACAACCTCAAGAACATCGACGTTACGATCCCGCTGGGCGTGTTCTGCGCGATCACGGGCGTCAGCGGCAGCGGCAAGAGCACGCTCGTCGAGCAGATTCTGCTCCCGGCGCTGCGCCGCCGGCTCTACCGGGCCCGCGTGAACCCCGGCGCCCACGACCGCCTCGTCGGCGCCAGCCGGATCGACAAGGTGATCGAGATCGACCAGAGCCCCATCGGCCGCACGCCGCGCAGCAACCCGGCCACCTACACCGGCGTGTTCGACGAGATCCGTCGCCTGTACGCCCGGACGAAGGAGGCCCGCATCCGCGGCTACAACGCCGGCCGCTTCAGCTTCAACGCCCGCGGCGGGCGGTGCGAGGCGTGCCAGGGCCAGGGCACGCGGCGGATCGAGATGCACTTCCTCCCGGACATCTTCGTAGAGTGCCAGGAGTGCCGCGGCACGCGCTACAGCCGCGAAACGCTCGAAATCCGCTATCGCGGCAAGTCGATCGCCGACGTGCTCGATCTGCGGGTCGAGACCGCGCTCAAGTTCTTCGACAGCTTCCCGCGCATCAAGCACGGCTTGCAGGCCCTGTCCGACGTCGGCCTCGGCTACGTCCGGCTCGGCCAGCCGTCCAACACCCTGTCCGGCGGCGAGGCCCAACGCGTCAAGCTGGCCGCCGAGCTCGCCCGCGGCGCGCTGCGCCCCGTGACCCCGCACGGCCCCCCCAGCGCGTCGGCCGCGCAGCGGGCGCGTCTCGAGAGCCACACGCTCTACGTCCTCGACGAACCCACCACCGGCCTGCACTTCGCCGACATCGAGACCCTGCTGGCCGTCCTCAATCGCCTCGTCGACATGGGCAACACCGTCCTCGTCATCGAGCACAACCTCGACGTCATCAAGACCGCCGACTGGGTCATCGATCTCGGCCCCGAGGGCGGCGACGCCGGCGGCCGCATCGTCGCCCAGGGCACCCCCGAGGACATCGCGGCGTGTCCGGACAGTCACACCGGCCGCTACCTGCGGGCCAAGCTACACCGCGCCTGAGCCCGCCCCGCCGTCCGCCGCGCGACGCGCCGCCGCCGCGGTCACTCCCGCGTCAGGTTGCGGCCGTTCTCCCCCGGCTCGAAAAAGTGCACCCGCTCCATGTCCACCGCCAGTACCGCCGGGCAGTTCTCCTGCAAGCGGGTCTGCGAATCCACCCGGCAGACGATCTGCGGGTGCCGCGGCGTGCCGGCGTACACGTCCGTCCGGTCCCCCAGCGGCTCCACCACCGACACGTGGACGCGCAGCACGTTGTCCCGGCGGGCCTCGCCGGCCGGACGCAGCATCTCCGGCCGCACGCCGAGCGTGAGCGTCCGCCCGACATGCCCGGCCAGCGCGGCGCGGTGCCGCGGGCTGACGGTGAGACGGTTGTCGCCCTCGTCGAAGATCAGGCGGTCGCCCTCCTGAAGCAGGCGCCCTTCGAAGAAGTTCATCGGCGGCGTGCCGACGAAGCCGGCGACGAACCGGTTGGTCGGCCGCTCGTAGACCTCGTAGGGCGTGTCGCACTGCTGGATCAGGCCGTCCTTCATGACGACGACCCGGTCGCCGAGCGTCATCGCCTCCTCCTGGTCGTGCGTGACGTAGATCGTGGTCGTCTGCACGCGGCGATGCAGACGCTTGATCTCGGCCCGCATCCCGATGCGCAACTTCGCATCCAGATTGGACAGCGGCTCGTCGAACAGGAACGCCTTGGGGTTCCGCACGATCGCCCGCCCGACCGCGACCCGCTGCCGCTGCCCGCCGGAGAGGGCCTTCGGCCGGCGGTTCAGGAACGGCGTGATGCCGAGGATCTCCGCGGCCTCCCGGACTCGGCGGTCGATCTCCTGCCGCTCGGCGCGGGCCTTCTTCCACAGGCCGTGCGCGAACAGGAAGCCGAGCGGGTTGTCCCACGCCCCGTAGCGCCGCCGCAGCAGCAGGCCGAACGCCATGTTCTTATAGACCGTCATGTGCGGGTACAAGGCGTAGTTCTGAAAGACCATCGCGATGTCGCGGTCCTTCGGCGCCACCCCGTTCACGACCCGCTCGCCGATCCGGATCTCGCCCTCCGAGATGTCCTCCAGCCCGGCCACCATCCGCAGCGTGGTGCTCTTCCCGCAGCCCGACGGCCCCACCAGCACCACGAACTCCCGGTCCCGGATCGTCAGGCTCAGGTTGTCCACCGCCTTGACGTTCCCGGGGTAGATCTTCGTGACATTCGTGAGGACGACTTCCGCCATGGCCGGGCCTCGCTGCGACGCACCGCCCCCACGCCGCCGGAAACCGCATCGGTCCGCCGCAGGGCGCGGACGCCCCGACGACTCCCACGCGTCGAATATACGAGCGCTGGGGGGTGGGTCAAGCGGAGCCGCTCCCGCCGCCCGGCCCGTTCCTCCGCCCCGCGCCGGCCCGCCCTCGCTGACCCTGCCGCCCACCGTCTCCAAACCCCGCCGTCGACGCCGCGCGAGCGGGTGCGTATCCTGTCGCTTTTCACCCGGACCGGCCGCCCGTCGCGGCGGCCGGGCGGACGCCGCACCGCTCATCGGCGGCCGCGCCGCCGCGACGACTCGGCCCCGCGCTTCCGGGCCGTCCGTGGGGCGGCGCGGCCGGTGGCCCCCGGGCTCTGGAGGATCCGATCGTGACCGCGCTGGAACGCCCGCCGACCACGCCCGCCGTCGCGCTGTACGTTGGAAACCGGCCGCCGCTGCGGCCCAGCCCGCTGGTCAAGCTGCCGATCGGCGCGATTCGTCCGCGGGGCTGGCTGCGGACGCAGTTGCAGCTCCAGGCCGAGGGCTTCTCCGGCCACCTGCCGGAGCTCAGCGAGTTCCTGCGCAAGGAGGGCAACGGCTGGCTGTCGCCCGACGGCGAAGGCGCGCACGGCTGGGAGGAGGTCCCGTACTGGCTGAAAGGTTTCGGTGACCTGGGCTACGTGCTCGGCGACGAGCGGATCATCCGTGAAGCGCGCGTCTGGATCGAAGGCGCGCTCGCCACCCAGCGGGAGGACGGCTACTTCGGACCGCGCATGAACCTGACGAGCCTACGCGGCAAGCCGGACCTCTGGCCGCACATGATCATGCTCAACGCCCTTCAATCGTACCACGAGTTCAGCGGCGACCGGCGCGTGCTCGACTTCATGACGAAGTATTTCCGCTGGCAGCTCGCCGCGCCGGAGGACGACTTCCTCGTGCCGTTCTGGCAGCAGCAGCGGGCGGCCGACAACCTCGCCAGCGTGTACTGGCTCTACAACCGCACGGGCGACGTGTGGCTGCTGGAGCTGGGGCACAAGATCCACCGCCGCACGGCGCCGTGGACGGACCGGGTCGCGAGCTGGCACGGCGTGAACATCGCGCAGGCCTTCCGCGGCCCGGCCGTGTACTACCAGCAGTCCGGCGATCCGCGGCACCTCCAGGCCACCTGGGACCGCATCGCGGACGTGTGGGGCGTGTACGGGCAGGTGCCCGGCGGCGGCTACGGCGCCGACGAGAACTGCCGGCCCGGCTATACCGGGCCTCGGCAGGGCACGGAGACCTGCACGTGGGCCGAGCTGATGCTCTCCTACGAAATGCTGCTGAAGATCGACGGCGACCCGCGCTGGGCCGACCGGTGCGAGGACGTGGCCTTCAACTCGCTGCCGGCCTCGATGACGGCCGACCTCAAAGGCCTGCGCTACCTCACGGCGCCGAACCTGGTCGTCGCCGACCGCCGCAACCACGCCCCGGGCATCGAGAACAGCGGCGAGATGCTGTCCTTCAACCCGCACGGCTACCGCTGCTGTCAGCACAACGTGGCGCACGCCTGGCCGTACTTCGCCGAGCACCTCTGGCAGGCTGCCGCGGGCGGCGGCCTCGCCGCCGTGCTCTACGCACCGTGCGAGGTGCGGGCCCAGGTCGCCGACGGCGTTGAAGTGACCATCCTCGCGGACACCCGGTATCCGTTCGACGAAAACGTTGTCCTGCACGTCGCGCCCGCCCGTCCCGTGTCCTTCCCTCTGTACCTCCGCGTGCCCGGCTGGTGCTGCGCCCCGCGCGTGCAGGTCAACGGCGCCGCGCTGGACCCGCATGGCCCGGTCCGCTCCCCGGGCTACCTGTGCATCGCGCGCACCTGGCAGCCTGGTGACACGCTCGCGCTGCATCTGCCGATGGACATCACGCTCCGCCGCTGGGAGAAGAACCACCACAGCGTCTCCGTCGACCGCGGCCCGCTGACCTTCTCGCTCCGCATCGACGAGCAATACGTCCGCTACTGCGGCACCCGCCGCGCGGAGCTCGACGCCGCCTGGCCAGCGTACGAGGTGCTGCCGGCCTCCCCGTGGAACTACGGTCTGGTGATCGACCCGACGTCCCCCGCGCGCTCCTTCGACGTCGTGCGGCACCCGTGGGACGGCACGGCCCAGCCGTTCACGCTCGCGGCCGCGCCGGTCACGCTCCGCGCGCGGGCGCGAAAGATCCCCGGCTGGCGTCTCGATCCGTCGTGCGGGCTGATCGGCAACCTTCGGCCCAGCCCGGCCCGGTCCGACGAGCCCGAGGAAACCGTCACGCTGGTGCCGATGGGCGGCGCACGGCTCCGCGTGGCGGCGCTGCCGACCGTCAGCACCGGTCCGGAGGCCCACGCCTGGGTCTGTGACGAACCCCCGGTCTCCGCATCACACTACTTCGAGGACATCACCGCGCTGTCCGGCGGACGCCTGCCCTCCAGCTCGCGCGATCCGGACGTCCCGCGCCTCACGTGGGCGGACGCCCGGGGCTCGCTCGAGTGGCTCCAGTTCAACTTCACACGCGCGCGGCCGCTCTCACAGGCCGCCGTGTACTGGTGCGATGACGGCCCGCAGGGCGTCTGCCGCGTGCCGCTGTCCTGGCGACTGCTGTATCAGGTGCGGGCCCGCGAAATGGCGGCCGAGGGCGAGTGGCAGCCGGTCGAGCTGCTCGAGGGCGCCTACGACTGCGCCCCCGACCGGTTGCACGTCGTCAAGTTCCGGCCGGTCGAGACCACCGGCCTGCGATTGGAGGTGCGCTTGCAGCCGGGCTGCTCCGCCGGTGTGCTGGAGTGGCGGGTGGAGTGAGCCGGTGGACGTGCAGCGGGCGGCCTGACGGGCAGTAAAGTGGGTTGGGTAGAACGAACCCGTGGCCAACCCCGGCATCCGATTTCCTCCGCATCCGAGCCCGAAGCGCAAGCTCCGGATCGTCCGGCATCCGAGACCCCGGCTCCGAACCCCCCGCCGTCCGAGCCCTCCGCATCCGAGCCCCGAGCGCAAGCGCCGGGTTCCGCCCGCGACGCCCCGGCTCGGACGCGATGGACCCCGGCCTTGCGGCCGGGGCTTGGACGGGAATGGCCCCGCGCGCCATCGACCCCGGGGCCTTGCGGCCGGGGCTCGGACGGCGGCCGGCACGCGCCGTGGCCGTTCTTGACCTCGCAACGTTGTCGCCGGCCGACGCCCCTCGCTCCCGCGCGGGCTCGGACGCTCGCTCGGGCTCGGAGGGCGGGCGGCCCTACCATCCCCCGCGCGCGACGTCGCCGCGGCCCACCCGCGCGGCCACGCGCGTTCCCGCGCGCACCGCCCGTGCCAGCTCGATGCCCATCGCGCACACATCCGGGGCGTCGTCGTGACGCGACTTCGGGAACTGGAGGAACTGTCGCTCGGCCTCCGGCGGGAGCTCCGGCGGCAGGCGAAACGTCCCGTTCTCATAAAACACCGCGCTGGCCTCGATCCGCGCCCGCTTGTTCCCCACCGCCCGCAGCGGCACGATCGGCAGGTACAGCCCGTGGCGGCGGCCGTAGTCGTCCAGCACGTCCTTCAGCGCGGCTTGGTACGCGGTGGTCTCGATGCCGATGCGCACCGGACGCCACCGCTCCTACGCGGCGTAGATTCGCCGCACCTGCGCGACGATGTTGATGCGCTCCAGCACCAGCTCCCGCGTGTAAATCGTGCCGTCGGCCTCGTCCACGCTTCCGACCCACAACGCGAAAAAGTCGCCCGCCGCTGTGCCGGCCGCCGGATCCACCGCCACCAGGTTCGTCAGCCGCGCCGGCACGAGCGTCGCCGGGTCGTACGACCGCAGCCACTCCGGCCGGAAGACGCGCAGCGCCTCGTCGACCGGATTGGCCTGATACTCCTGTTCAAACGCCAGCGTGCCGATCCGCTCGCGCTCCTCGTCCAGGCGCTGGAGCGGCCAGCGCGCCGGCCACAGCGCGACCCGCTCGAACTGTCCGTCGGGCCGCGGGCGGGCCTCGATGGCACGGTACACGGCGTAGTCCCACCGCGGGAAGCGGCGGCGGTCGCGCAGGTTCGCCAGCAGCCCTTCGTGGTGCAGCAGTGAGCCGAGCACGACGAGCTGTCCGCCCGGTGCGAGGGCCGGCAGTACGACCCGCTGGAGCCAGGCCTCCAGCTTCCGCCGCCGGGTCGGCGAGGCGACCGCGTCGTCCTTTTCGAGGTCGTCGCAGATCACTAGGTCCGGACGCTGCGGCCCGACCCGCAGCCCGCGGAACGCGGCCCCGGCGCCCCGGGCCTGCACGGTGACGCCCGTCGTTGTGGTGAAGACGGTCTCCGCCCACTTGCGGCGACGCGGGCCGCCCGCCGCGCGCGAGTACGGCCCGCGCGCGCGGCGGAGTCGCGGCCCACTTGCGCCCACCTCGGGCGGCTCGTCGTCGCCTCGGGCGCCGGCCTCGCCGGCACACAGGTCGCCGTACGCGGCGCGAATCCGCTCGTTGCACTCCAGCTCCTGGCGGATGTCCCGCAGGAACTGCGTCGCCAGCCCCCGCTCGTGCGTGACCAGCACGATGTTGCGGCGGCGCTGCTGACAGATGCACCACAGCGGGTAGGCCAGCGCGGCGCAGGTGCTCTTGGCATGGCCGCGCGGTGCGACGCGCGCGATCAGGCGGCGGGCCGGCTCCGCCAGCGCCGTCATCAGCTCGCGGTGAAATGCGCTCGGTGGGTCGGTGAAGTAGTGCGGCAGGAAATGCTGCGCCCACGCGAGCGGATCGCCGGCGAGCGGCTCGGGCGGCACGGACTCGCGAGTTGACAGCGGCATCAACGCGTTGTTCGGGGCTGTTTCACCGTGGCCCGCGACGCGGACGAGAGGCCGCCCGACGCAGCGTGCTCAGAGCTCCCCCCGCGTGCGAACATAGCGTGCGGGACGCCGGTCGCGGCGCGTCGCGCGCCGGCCGGCGCCGCCTGACGCGAAGTGGCGGATACGACCGGCCGCTGCGGCCGGTGACGCAGCGGCGCCGACCTGGAAGTCGAGCCGGAACCGCAGGAGCGCGGTTTTCGCGGCCGGCGTATCGGCGGCCGGCGCGGCGGCCCATAATGGCGTACGCGCCGGTGGCGGCAGCCGGCGGATGCGGCGGGACGGCATGCTCGGACTGCACCAGGATGAGATCGATCGGCGCTATATGCGCACGGCGCTGGAGCTGGCGCGCAAGGCTCTGGCCACTGACGACGTGCCTGTCGGTGCGCTGGTCGTGCACCAGGACCGGATCATTGGGCGGGGCTACAACCAGCGGGAAGCGCTGCACGACCCGACGGCGCACGCGGAGATGATCGCCCTGACGGCGGCCGCGGCGCACCTGCGGCAGTGGCGGCTGGACGGTTGCACGTTGTACGTGACGCTGGAGCCGTGCACCATGTGTGCGGGCGCGCTGGTTCTAGCGCGCGTGCAGCGGCTGGTGTACGGGGCGGCGGACCCGAAGGCCGGCGCGTGCGGCTCGCTGTTCACGATCACGCAGGATCCCCGACTGAATCACCGGGTCGAGACGGTCGGCGGGGTGCTGGCGGAGCCGGCGGCGGAGCTGCTGCGGACTTTTTTCCGCGAGCGACGGGCGCAGGGCGAGAAATGAGCGCGCCGGGCGTGGTCGCGGCCGCGCGTTTGGGGTACGCTCCCCTTGAAGCGTTTCATTCTCCCGCGCCTCGCCGTCCGGAGTGCCTGCATGTCACGCCTTCCGCCCGCAACCTTCCCCCGCCTCGCGTGGGCGCTCACCGCGGCCGCGGTCGTCGGCTTCCCGCCGCTCGTGTCGTCCGCTCACGCCGCCGAGGTCTACGTCCCCCAGCCGCTGGCCGACCGGATCCGCTCCTTCGAGTCCACACGGCTCGACATCGGGGAGGGCCGGCTGGTCTTCGACGCCGATCCGCGGACGCTGATCCGCACGCCGGCGCTCAACCCCGCCTTCGTGCGCGTCGAGTTCAACGCACCGGTCACCTTCGAGTTCGTGCGAGTAATCTTCTCGAACAATGAACACGAATGGTCCTTGGCGGTGGCGGACAGCCTGGCGGACCTGACGTCCCAAAGCGGCACGTACCGCGTGGTCGTGGCGGCGGGGCGGACACCGGCGACCGGGACCGCGGCGGAGAAGCTGCCGACGCCCGTGACGGCCCGCGCGGTGCAGCTCGACGTGCGACGCCTGACCGGCGACGACTACGTGCACATCTGCGAGCTGCAACTCTGCCAGCCGGGACGGGTGGAACGGGTGCGGATCCAGGAGGTCATCGACCGGCGACAGGCCGACGCCCCGGCCGGCCGCCGGGACGTGACCGGGCCCATCACCAGGCTCGTTGACAGCGTGGTGTGGCTGAAGGCCGCGGTGGTCGCGGGCGGAGTGCAGCTGCCAGCCGATGACGAGGTGCGCTGGGAGCCGCAGGGCGACGGACTGGTCCCGTTCGGCACGGAGCGCGGGATGTTCCTGATCCGCGCACCGGGCGAACACCGGCTCGTCGCGCGGGGCGGCGATTTCGAACCGGTGCTGACCGTCGTCGGCGAGCCGCGCGCGATCCGCAATCGCCGGCCCGACGTCGAGATCTTCTTCATCGAGCGCCTGCCCCGGCTCGACTACCCGCCGGCCGACTCGCGCGACCCGCGCGCCGGCTGGCCGGCCGAGGGCAGCCCCGTGACGTGGCGGGCGCACCTGTACAACTGGGGCGAGCGGCCGGTGCGGGTGCGCTACGAATGGCAGCTCGACGGACGGTCGGTTGACCGGGGCGAGATGGAGCTGCCGGTCGGGCCGCCCGGTCCGGACGGGGTGCCGCTGGACCTCGATTGGCGCTGGGAGTTCGCCCGGCATGATCTGACGCTAACGCTCACGCCGGTCGAACCGCTGGCGGAGGTCAGCACACTCAACAACACGCTGACGATTCAGACGAACGCGATCACGGTCGGGCTGTGGGTCGAGCGCTCGCTGTGGGACTTTCACCACGAGCATCAGCACCGCCTCCCGCCGCAGGACGCCAACAGCTTCGCCGGCTGGGCGCAGCGGCTGATCCGGCGGTGGAACCTGATGTTCGCGGAGGCAATCTACCCGAACGAGTACCCGCAGGGCATCACGGAACGTGTCCGCCTCGACCGGCTGGTGGTCGTGCCGGACTTCGCGCTGCCGTTGGCCGGCGGCCTGCCCTCCAACAACCCCGACAATCGCGACCGGACGGTGGACATGGTCTGGGGCCTGGAGGCCGGCGACGTGCGACCGGACAGCACGCTGAAGCCGGACCACTGGTGGTCGCCGGAGCGCGCCATCGAGGCGCTCGCCGACGGCCGCATCGCCGCCGGCCAGATCGATCCCCCGTTCTGGTGCGGCTACGGCTACATCCACGAGATGGGCCACGCCCGGTATCTGGTGGACGCCTACGGGTTCAACGTGCATTCGGGGCTCGGCGACGAGCTGACCCGACGCAAAATCCGCGTGACCGACGAACAAGGCCCCATCCTGGGGCGCTACATGCCGCAGACCGACGACATCCAGCACTGGCAGAAATACCCGGGCAACATGGCCGGCAGCGAGTGGTACTACAGCGTCTACGAGGCCATGTGCTGGAACCGCGTGAGCGGCTGGCGGGCCCGCGGCGGCAACTGCAACAGCCCGCCGACCATCGGCGAATTCCTCCAGGACATCCCCACCCGCCTCATCTTCGAGTTCACCGGCGACGACGGCCGCCCGCTGGCCGGCGCTGTGGTGTACGCCTACCGCGCCCGCGGCACCGGGAAAGACTGGTACGCGAAGGTCTACGAGGACCCGCCGGACGTGCAGGCCACCGCGGACGACCGCGGCCGTGTCACGTTCGACCGCACGCTGTGGGCGGCCGACGGCCGGATCGTGCACACGTTCGGGCATTCCAACGGGGTCGTGCTGCTGCGCGTGACGTACGGGGGGCAGCACTACTTCCTGTTCGAGGAAGTGACGGACGCGAATCTCGCGTACAACCTCGGCCACCGCGACGAGTACGTCTTCGCGCGTCGGCTGGAGCTGCGCACCGGCCCGCCCCGGCCGGAAGAGTGGCGCGCCGACCGCCGCTGGGACGCGCCGGGAACGGGCTTCGGCCGTCGCTGAGGCGGGCCGCGCACGGGGCACGACCGCTTGGCGAACGGCAGCCGGCGCGGACCGCAACCCCCGCCGGGCGGTCGGGGCCGCGCGCCAAGGCACGGCGCCGCTGCCGCGGACCGCGAGGCCGGTGAACGGTGCAGGGCCGGGGCCGCGGGGGCCGCCCGCCGCGCCGCGGATCAGCGGTCCAGCCCCGCGAGGTACGGCAGCAGGACCGCCTGCCGCTGCTGACGGAGCGTGGGCTGCATCGCGGCCGCGCGCTCGCGCGTCTCGAACAGACCGGCGTACGAGAACAGGCAGAAGTTTCCGGTCAGCCGCCGGGCGATTTCGATTTGTTGCTTGACGACCTCCGCGGCCTCCTGCGGCGTTTTGCCGGAGTGACGCCCGAACCACGGCCCGGGCACGACCGCGGCGCGCGGCGGCGGCGTGAGCCACGGCCCGATGCGCCTCTCGAACTCCTCGATCGAGTCGGTGTAGTTCATCAGGTACACGGCGTCCACCAGCCCCTCCGCCGCCCAGCGCCTGCCGTCCTGAAAATGCCGCAGCGCCCGGTCCGGCACCGCGCCGACGGCGGCCGTGAGAACCACCTGCGGCTTCGTGCGTTTCACCATGGCGCGGATCTCGCTCACGAGCCGCGTCACCTGCGCCGTGCGCCAGGCGTCCCAGGCCGCCTTGTCATCCGCCGGAGCCTTGCCGGTTTCCTCGCGGTACAGGGCCAGTGTGACGGGGTCGTACGGGTAGTCGATGTCGGAGCGCGGGGGCGTCGCCGGCGGCTCGTTCGGGAAGCGGATGTAGTCCAGGTGCAGGCCGTCGATGTCGTAGTTCGCCACGATCTCCTGAAAGACGTTGACCAGGTACGCGCGCACCTCGGGCAGGCACGGGTTGAGGCTCACGTAGAAATCGCACAGGGCTTGCCGGTTGCCGTACTGGTCGTACCAGAACCATTCCGGGCGCCGGTGATAAAGCTGTTCCGGGTTGGCGGGCGGCTGGCGGCCGCGCCACGCGGGCATGACGTTGACCCAGGCCTGAAGCTGGAGGCTGCGGGCGCGGGCCTCGCGGCAGGCGTGGGCGAGCGGGTCCCAGCCGGGGTCGGCGCCGCCCAGCTCGTCCGCCCACGGCTCGAAGCTCGATCGGTAGAACGCGGTCCCGTTGCCGCGCACCTGAAAGATCACGGTGTTGAAGCCCGCGGTCCGGCAGTTCTCCATGATGCGCGTCACGTCGTCGGCCGAGCGGTAGTCGCCGCGCGTGACCCACACGGCGCGCACGGGGGGTGCCGCCGGGGCGGGCGGCGCCGTCCGGCAGCCGCCGGCGACGAGCAGAAGCAGCGGAGCGCCGCCCCACAGCGCCCGCGCGGCGCCGCGGACGAGGCGTCGAAAACAGCCGTCGAACAGGATCATGGCCGTCTCTCCAGCAGCTGGGGGCCGATTGCCGGTTGTCATGCCGCGCGGTCCGGAGCGGGTGCGGGCACCTTACGTCGGGCCAGCAGGTAGCCCCAGACGACCGCCACGAGGCTGCCCAGCGGGGCGTACCACGGCCAGGCGACGCACAGCGGCTTGGCCGGGTTGTCCGGGTTCGGCCAGTAGCCGTAGAAATTGATCAGCAGCATGCCGACGACACCCGCGAGCAGCACGAGGAACTGCACGGGGGCCGGGAGGACGCGGGGCCCGGCGTCGCGGCCCGCGGGCACGAGCTGCCAGGCGAGCCACCCCGCCAGCAGCGCAGCCCCGAAGATCGCGCAGGCCCAGTGCGAGGCCGGGTTGTGCCACGCCAGCGCGTACACGCACGCCACCGACAGCGGCGCGGCCCAAACGTACCCGCGCCCATCCACCCCCAGCGGCAGGAAGGCGAGCGCGAAGCACCCCAGCAGCGCCCCGCCGGCGTAGCCCGCCGCCGCCAGGGCGAGTTGCAGGATCGACGGCTCGCGGTGGGCGATCGCGTCGGTCAGGTATGCGAGCGTGCACAACACGACGCCCCAGAACACGATCAGCGCGCGACTGAGCAGCAGATTCCGGCGGTCTTCATCCGCGGGCGGCGCGCCGGCCGGCTGGCCGCATTCGGAGCAGCGGTCGTGCGCCCGGCCGCGCAGGTCATAACCGCAGTGCAGGCAGCGGCCGGCGGCGGCCCGACGGTCGAGCCAGCGCTTGCGAAGCGGCGCGTAGAACGCGCCCATGACGGTCTGGCTGAGGGCGGTAAGGACGCCCATGATCGTGGAGATCGCGGCCGCCAGGGCCGCCGCCATGATCAAACCCTTGAGGCCGACGGGGACGACCTGGCAGATGAAGATCGGGAAGATGCGGTCGCCCTTGGCGTTGTAGAGGTCGCGGGCCGCGCCGGTCAGCGGGTGCGCCTGGTAATAGGCGTACAGGCCGACGCCGACCAGCATGACGGTCGCGGTGACGACCTGACCGAACGCGCTGCCGATGATGGCCTTGCGGGCCTCGCGGGCGTCGCGGCAACAGAACATGCCCTGCACGAGGAGCTGGTCCGTGCCGTAGGAGAACAGGCCGCCCCAGGTGCTGGCGATGACGGCCGTCCAGATGGTGAAGTCCCGGATCGGGCTGGGGCTGAAGTCGAAGAACGTGAACTTGCCCCAGTTGAGCGCGGCCGGGGTTCCCGGGGGTGCGGAGTTGGGGGCCGCCAGGCCGACGCGGAAGATCTCGAGCAGGCCGCCGTCGAGCTTCGCGGCGACGACGCCCAGGGCCACGAGCGCGCCGAGCAGAAACGTGAGGAACAGCGTCAGGTTGGTCCAGATGACCGTCGTGATGCCGCCGACGAGGGCCCAGCCGATGGCGATGACCGCCAGGATGATGGCGGCCCAGGCGAGCTCGTTCAGTCCCAGGTGTTTCACCAGCGTGCCGATCTGGTCGTGCAGGAGCACGATCATGATCTGCATGGTGAGGTAGATGCGGGCGGACTGCGCCAGCAGCGCCCCCAGCAGGAACAGCCCGCTGGTCACCGTGCGGACCTGCGGCCCGAGGCGGTGTCCCATGTAGTCGTACGGGCTGTAGATCTCGTGGCGGTAGTACTGCGGCACGAGCACGAACCCCACGATGATGCGCGCCAGCAGCGACCCGAACACGCCGAGCTGAAGATAGGTGAAGTTGCCGCGCGGCTTGAACACCACGTACGGCACGCCGATGAACGTCACCGCGCTGATCTCGGTGGCGATGATCGAGCCGCTGACCGCGTACCAGGGCAGTTTGCGGCCGCCGAGGAAAAAGTCCCGCAGCGTGGCCTGCTTGCCGGCCAGCCGCGTCCCCAGCAGCGTCGTGAAAACCAGAAACGCGGCCACGATCCCCCAGTCGATCGCCGTGAACTGCGCACTGACGGTCGCAAGCGGCACGCTGATCCTCCACGAGCCGAAACCACCCGGGCGACCCCGCGCGGCGACCGGCCCCGCGCAGCCGATGCTAGGGGTGCGAATCCGGTGGACCGGTCGGCGGCGCCAGCAGCGGCGCCAGGTGCCCGCGCGTCGTGGCCAGCAGCCGTTCCGCCTCGGCCCGGTCCACGCCGCGGGCGTGCATGACCAGCGCCGTCTTCACGTGGCCGCCGCCGCGCCGCAGCAGGTCGGCCGCCGCGGCCCGCTCCAGCCCGGTCACGGTCATGATCATCCGGGTCCCGCGGTCGACGAGCTTGCGGTTGGCCCGCGTGTTCACGTCGACCATCAGGTTCTCGTAAACCTTGCCGATCCGCACCATCGCGATGGTCGTGACCATGTTCAGCACGAGCTTCGTCGCCGTTCCGGCCTTCAGCCGCGTGCTGCCGGTGATGACCTCCGGGCCGACCAGCACGCGAATCTCGACATCCGCCTCGCTGGCGACGTGCTCGGCCTTCACGCAGGCGAAGAACACCGTCCGGGCGCCGCGCGCCCGGGCCCGCCGCAGCGCGCCGTGCACGAACGGCGTGGTCCCCCCCGTCGTGATCCCGAACACCACGTCGCGCGGCCCGACCTGTTTCTCGTCCATTGCCGCCGCGCCGTCGGATTCGTGGTCCTCCGCCCCCTCGACCGCCATCCGCAGCGCGTCCCAACCGCCCGCGATGACGCCTTGGACCATCTGCGGATCCGACAGGAAGGTCGGCGGACACTCCGCCGCGTCCAGCACCCCCAGGCGCCCGCTCGTCCCTGCCCCCACGTAAATGAGCCGCCCGCCCGCCTCGAACGCCGCCACCACCAGCTCGACCGCGCGGACGATCTGCGGTTTCGCCGCCGCCACCGCGGCCGGCACGGTCGCGTCCTCCGCGTTCATCAGGTCCACCGCCTCGGCGATGGAAATGCGATCGATGTGCGTGGAGCGGGGGTTGCGCAGCTCGGTGAGGAGGTGTCCGCGATCCTGCATCCGGGCGGCTCCGTACCTCCGGACCCACAAGCCCCCACGCCGGGCCTAGTGTGGCCGATCGGGGCGCCGCCTGCAACCACCCGCGCGGTCGTCTCCTGCCGCGCCCGCCGGCACGCGGTGCCCCGCGCCCCGCGCGACCGCGCCGAAGGCGGGCCGCGCCGCCGACTGGGCCGCGGTCGCGCGCGGCGCGGGCGTGGCGCCGCCGCAACTGGGCCGCCGCTGCCCGGCGGCGCATAATGCGCACCGAGTTTCGCACGGAGGAGCGGCCATGGACGGGCGGATGCGCGCGGCGGGGTTCCTGGCGGTCGGGGCGGTCGGCCTGTTCGTGGCGTGTCGCACGCCCGACGCCGCGCCGGCCCCCGATCCGGCGCCGGCGCCCGACCCGATGGTGGCGGTCAACACGCTGCACGACGCGCGGCGCTGCTACGCCATCATGCGGATCGGCACGCCGCCGTACGTGATCCCGCCCTGGGCGAAGTTCCTGCGGGGCGTGAAGATCTGCCTCGACCCCGGCCACGGCGGCGACGCCCACCGGCGCGGGTTCAAGCGCGGGCCCACGGGCGTGCGCGAAGCGGAGGTCAACCTCCGTGTGGCCCTGTACTTGCGCGACCTGCTGACGGCCGCGGGCGCCGACGTGCGCCTCACGCGGACCGACGACCGCGATCTGTCGCTCGCGGCGCGGGCCGCCGTGGCCAACGACTGGGGCGCCGACCTGTTCATCTCGCTGCACCACAACGCCGTCGGCAACCCGCAGACGAACTTCACGACCGTGTGGTATCACCGTGACGTGGATTACCGCCCCGCCAACCTCGATCTGGCCCGCTACCTCTGCCAGGGGCTCTACGACAGCCTCGCCCTCCCCCAGATCACGGACGTGCCGCTCAAGAGCGACCAGCTCATGTACAAGGACGGCTTCGGCGTGCTCCGGGCGGCGAACGTCACGGCCGCCCTCACCGAGACCTCGTTCTTCACCAACCCCGAAGAGGAACAGCGCCTGCGTACGCCCGAATGGAACCTCAAGGAGGCTTGGGGCCTGTTCCTGGGGCTCGCGCGCTACGCCGCGGCCGGCCTGCCGCGGGCTCGCCTGATCGAGCCGCCCGACGGCGTGCTGCTACGCGACCCGACGCCGACGACCGCGCCGCAGCCCGGCACGGACGCGGCGGGGGACGACGCGCCTGCGACCGGGGACGACGCGCCCGCGACGGCGGGCGACGCGCTTGCGGCGGCGGGCGCCGTGCCTGCGCCGGCGGGCGTGCTGGTCTTCGAGCTCGACGACGGTCTGCGCCGCCGGCGGGCCTGGGGCAGCGACCGGCAAATGATCCTCAGCGACACCATCGTCGTGCGGATCGACGGCCGACGCGTGCCGCACGAGTTCACCAACGCGGGTTACCGGCTGCGCGTGCGGGTGCCGCCGGACACGACGTTCGGGCCGCACCGGGTCGAGGTCCAGTTCATGAATGAGAACAAGAACTCGGTGCTGAACCCGCATTTCCAGATCGAGTTGCGGCCGACGAGCGGAGCACCCGCCGGCGAGTGACCCGCGGAGCATCCGACCCCCAACGCCCCGGCCCGGCAACTTGTGGCCGCATCCTGACCTCGCATCCGAGCCCGCACCGCAAGCTCCGTGCCGCCGGCAGCCCCTCGTTGCCGTTCGGGCTCGTTTCAAGCAGCGCGGCCCCCGGGCGGCGCGCGTCGCGTTTCCTCGGGGTCGACACCGGCCGAGCGCGTGAACGCGGATTGTGAGCCGGCCCGGCCCGCCCGAGCCTTCGTCGGTCCTCATCCCGTCGCTTCGTGCACGATGCGCGCCGTGCCCGACCCGGCCTGCGTACGCACCCCACCCGACGCGGCCTCCCTCCCCGCCGCGCCCGACGCGGTCGGCGACCGCATGGCGCCCGATGTGCCAGCGGCGGGCGTCGCTGGCTGCGCGCGCGGACGTCCCCGTCGCGGCCCTGCGGCGGGGGCGGACTCGGCCGCAGGCCGCGGTCCACCGCTGGCGAGCATCCGCAAAGACTGCTTGGCGGTCCGGCGAGTCGTTTGGAGCAGCTTCGTCCGCACGTAGCGCTTGCCGGCGGTCGCGCGGTGGTCGCGCGGTGCGAAGGGCGTGTCGTTGGGGAGCTTCGGGACGCCCCGCGTGCGGGAAAGCTCCACGAACTTGGCTCGCACATCGTCCACCGTATAGTCCCACCCGCTGCGGGCCGCGAGCGACGCCGCAATCACGCGCAGCGCGACGTCGTTGCCGATCAGGTTGCGCAACGCGACGCCCGTCTCGCGGTAGATCTGGAGCAGATAATCGACGTGCAGCGCTGGCCACACGCCGTCCTGCGGCCGCACGCCGCTCTCGTCCCGGACGGCCGCGAGCCGCCGCCGCGTCTGCTCCACGTACTCCGGCGACAGGTCGATGCCCACATACCGCCGCCCGGTGCGCTTGGCGGCGACGGCGGTCGTGCCGCTGCCGACGAACGGATCCAGCACCACGTCGCCCGGGTGGCTGCTGGCCAGCACGATCCGCTGCAACAGGGCCTCGGGCATCTGACAGCCGTGGAAGCCCGCTCGCTCTTTGAACGTGCCGCAGACGCGCGGGAACTCGTCCCACACGTCGTCCGGCAGCCGGCCGAGCGGACTGGCCCGCAGGTCCTGGTACTCCGTGTGCCGCGCGCTGGGGAAGCGCAGGAGCCGGTCGTTGAAGGTGAAGCGCTGCGGATCCCGCACAAAGTAGAAGATGTGCGTGTGCGAGCGGGCGAACTTGGTCTGTGTGTTCTGACCGAACGTGTAGTGCCAGATGATCCAGTTCCGCAGGTACAGCCCCAGCTCGCGGCCGATCAGGCGGATGTCGGCGGCGAACTCGTCGCCGATCGCGATGTAGAACGACCCGGTGGGCTTCAGCACCCGCTGGCAGGCGCGCATCCAGGCGCGCGACCATTCGAGATATTCCTCGTCGGGCCGATCGTCGCGGTACTTGTCGTATACGTAGCCGATGTTGAAGGGGGGGTCGGCGAAGATCAGGTCCACGCAATCCGCCGGCCAAGTCGCCAGCAACTCAACGGCGTCCCCACAATATATTGTGTCCGGTCGCATCGCCGTACCCTTTATTTAGAAACTGTCATTCTTGTCCCCGAAGTGCCGTGGTCAAGGCGACGTCCCGGCCTGCATTTCCGCGAGCACGGACCGGATCCGCTGCCAATGCGTGCCCTGCCAAAACACTTGCCGGCAACTCCCGCAGCGCCAGAAGAGCGTGGCCCACACCAGGCTGCGAGCCGGAACCACGTCCCCCACGTCCGCCCGCGGCACTTCCGCCAGCGCACCGTTGCAGCGGGCGCAGCGCGGAAATCCCGGTCGGATGCCCAGCGCGCGCACCACCCAACGCACCTGCTCCAGCCGCTTCAGCCCCACCGGCAGCCGCAGGCCGCGGACCGCCCCCGTGACCAGCGCGCGGCGCTCGAAGAGCCGTCCGTCGGACGAGATGACGATGCGTTGCTCGGTCAGTGCGTGCCGGACCAGCGCGCCGTCGTCGATGCCGGGCGTGTAGGTCGCGTCCACGCCGAGCACGCGCAGCCAGCGGGCCACCCCGCCGCACATGGCGTCGCAGGCCACGCGAACCACGTCGGGCGCGTCGGACACACTCATCCCCGCATGCTACCGCGCCGCGGATGGGCCGGCCGCTCGCCGTTTCAGCGCGGCCACCGCTCCTCGACGCCCGGCAGCGGCGGGAACGCCGCGTGCGGCTCGAGCTGGTACCAGTAGGCCGTCGAGGCGATGTCATCGGTGAGGGGCTGGAACCGGCCGTCCGGCCACCAGCCCAGCGCCTGCACGGTGACCCGGATGGCACGGCGAAAGCGGATCGGGTCCAGGACGTGCCAGCGGTACATCCCGTACTTGGGCACCTGTTTGAGCCCGTGTTTTACCAGCGGCAGGCCCAGGAACGGCGTGCAGAACGGCTCCTCGCGCTCCTCGGTCCCGTAGAACCCCCACGCGCCGCCGAAATAGTCCTCCGTGCCCGTGCCGCAGATCGTCGGGTACTCGTTGTCGTCGTCAATGAAAAACTTCAGCTCGCCCTCGCCCCACCACCCGTCCGACAGTTGCGTCCACGCCAGATAGGTGCCGACGTAGTGCCCGCGGCCGTAGACCCCGTCGAGGATCGCATGCTCCGGATGCTCGCGCCGCGTCAGCGAGCGCCGCCACTGCGCATGCAGGTACGCGGCCGTCTCCGGCACCGCGCGCAGCGCGTAGGTGATCTGGTAGAAGAACCCCGGCACCGTCTCGCGATGCTGGCTTTCGACCGTGATCCGCGCCGCCTCCCGGAAGGGCATCGGCCAGTACGAGTTGAATCCGCCCGACGGGTTCACGCAGATCGGCAGCGAGTTCACGTTCGTCCGCAGGGCGTGCCCGCACGCGAAGAAATCGCCCAGCGGCACCTCGATCGACGGCGTCTCCTCCCTGTCCCAATAGCACCGCAGGATCAGGTCGCGATACATCCGCGCCGAGCACGTCATCCAGATGTGCTGGATGACGCCCGGCCCCTGAATGTCCGCCAGCGTCACCGTCGCACCTGCCGGCAGGTCGATGCACGGCCGCACCTTCCATCCTTTCCCCAGCCGCGCGGCCGGCCCCTGCCCGCCGGGATCGGCCTGTCCGCCGGCCCCGGGCGCGCCGGTCGGATTCTCCGCGGAGATCGAGCGCGTCTCGCCGTCGTCCAGCAACGGAATCTGTCCCAGCCCGGTGGCGAAGAACGAAATCGGCAGATCCATGCGCAGGCTCCACGTTCCGGCCCGGCGGTCCCGCCCGACACGCCCGATCGACACGCCTGATCGACGCGCCCGAACGACCTGCGCGAACGCCGCGCCGCGCCGCCGCCAGCCCAGCGCGACACTGTGCGGCCGACGCGGGCGTTCCGCAAGGCCCGCGGGTCGCGCGGCTTGGACCGCCGCCGGGCCCGTCTTAGAATGGGGGCGCGCCCGCGGGAGAGTGTGGTCCATGCCGCTGCCGTTCAAGTCGTTCGACGACATGACGCCGGACGACTACGCGAACATCGGTCTGAAGGTCGGGCTCGAAGTTCATCAGCAGTTGCTGACCCGTCGCAAACTGTTCTGCCGCTGCCCGGCCGGGCGCTACAGCGACGAATACGACGCCGTGATTCTGCGGCACATGCGGCCGACGCTGTCGGAGCTGGGGGAGTACGACGGCACCGCCCTAATGGAGAAGAAGACTCGGAAGAACATCTATTATCGCCTGCACCGCGACACGGTCTGCACGTACGAGTTCGACGACACGCCGCCGTTCTTCATTGACGACGAGGCGCTGGACATCGCCCTGGAGATCTGCCTGCTGCTGCGGCTAAACCTGGTGGGGGAGCTGCACATCGCCCGCAAGCAGTACCTGGACGGGTCGATCCCGACCGGGTTCCAGCGCACGGGGATTCTCGGCACCGACGGCTGGATCCCCTTCGGCGACCGGCGGATCCGCATCCGCCAGCTCTCGATCGAGGAGGATGCCTGCCGCGAGGTGTCGGACGTCGGGCACGACCGCGTGTACCTGACCGACCGTCTGGGCATGCCGCTGGTCGAGATTGTCACCGAGCCCGACCTGCACACGCCCCAGGAGGCGGCCGCGGTCGGGCAGATCCTGCGGCGCCTGACGCGCAGCACCGGCAAGGTCCGCACCGGCTACGGCGCGGCCCGCCAGGACGTGAACGTCAGCGTCGCCGGCGGGCAGCGCTGCGAGATCAAGGGCACGCCGCAGATCTGGCGCAACCCCCGCCTGATCTACAACGAGGCCCGCCGACAATGCAGCCTGCTGTACATCCGCGGCCTGTTGCACGAGCGCGGCGTCCGGCCGGAGACCTTCACCTGGGCGCATCAGGACGTGACCGCCATCGTCGCCAAGACCGACTACGAACCGCTACGGGCCGCGATCGCCGCCGGACAGGTGGTCCGCTGCGTCGTGCTGCGCGGCTTCGCGGGGCTGCTCAACGAGCCCACGCAGGAGCACACCACGTTCGCCAAGGAATTCTCCGACCGCGTGCGGGTGATCGCCTGCCTGACCCAGCTTCCGAACCTGATCCACTCGGACATGGCCTCCGAAACGCTCGCCGGGCGCGACTGGAAGCAGCTCCGCCGGCGGATGCGGGCCGACCACGGCGACGCGCTGCTGCTGGTCTGGGGCAACGCCGCCGACACCGAGACGGCCTGCCAGGAGATCGCGCTGCGCGCCAAAGAAGCCACGATCGGCGTGCCCAACGACACGCGTCAGGCCTACAAGGACGGCACCAACGGCTTCGAGCGCGTCCTCCCCGGCGCCGAGCGGATGTACCCGGACACGGACCTGCCGCCGCTGGCCATCCGCCAGGAACGGCTCGACCGCATCGCCGCCCGGCTTCCGGAGCCCGTATGGGACCGCGAAACACGCTACCGGGCGCTGCGTCTGCCCCCCGAGACCATCCCCGCTCTCATCGCGCCGCAAGCCGCCGCGCTGTTCGACCGGCTCACCGGCGAACTGGGTCTGCCGCCGCGCTTCGTGGCCGTGCTGCTCGCCCAGCGGCTCAAGGCCCTCCGCCGTCGGGGCGTGCCCGTGGACACGCTGACGCCGGAGGAGATCTACGCGGTCTGCGCGGCGCACGCCCGGGGACGCCTGAGCCGCGAGGGCCTGCCGTTCGTGCTGCGGCTCGTGGCGGAACATCCGCCGGTCGCGGGCGGCGCCGAAGCCGCGCGGGTCGCGGCCGTCTTCGCCGAGCACAACTTCACGCCGCTAACGGACGCCGAGCTCGACGAGGCCATCTCCCGGCGGCTCGCGCGGCTGGACAGCCGCAGGTTCGCCACCCCGCAGCAGAAGGCGCGCTTCCTGTGCGGGCAGATCCTCGACGACTTCGTCGGCCGCGTGCCGGCCGAGAAAGTCGTGCAGCGCGTCGCCGCGCGCCTGCCGGCCGCCGCGCCCGTCTCCCGGCGGGCCTGAGCCATGGCAGGCCCGCCCACCCCCGCGCCGACGCCGACCGCCCGCATCATGGACGGCCGCGCGCTCGCCCGCGCGCTGCTGACGGACACCACCCGCCGCGCCGCCGCGTTCCACGCCGCGACCGGCACGCCGCCGACGCTCGCCACGGTGCTGGTCGGCGACGACCCCGCCTCCGCGACCTACGTCCGCATGAAGGCGCGCCGCTGCGCCGAGGTCGGCATCCGCTCCGTTTGCGTGGAGCTCCCCCGCACGGCATCAACGGCCGAGGTCGTCGCGGCCGTGCAGCGCCTCGCCGCCGACCCCGGCGTGCACGGCATCCTCGTGCAGCATCCGGTGCCGGCGCCGGTCGACCGGCGGGCGGTGTTCGAGTCGATCCCGCTGAGCAAGGACGTGGACGGGGTGACGAGCGGCACGCTCGGCCGCATCATCCTCGGGCTCCCGGGGTTCATTCCCTGCACGCCGGATGGGATCATGCGGCTGCTGCGGGCCTACGCCGTCGAGCCGCGCGGGCTGGAGGCCGTGGTGCTGGGCCGCAGCCCGATCCTCGGCCGGCCGATGGCCTCGCTGCTGATCAACGCCCACGCCACGGTGACTCTCTGCCACTCGCACACGCGGGACCTGCCGGCGGTGGTGCGCCGGGCGGACGTCCTGATCGCGGCCGTCGGCCGGCCCCGTTTCGTCCAGGGCGACTGGATCAAGCCCGGCGCGGTGGTCATCGACGCGGGCTACAACCCCGGCAATATCGGGGACGTGGACTTCGCGTCGGCTGCGCCGCGCGCGGCCCTGATCACGCCGGTGCCAGGGGGCGTGGGGCCGATGACGATCGCGGTGCTGCTGGAGCACACGGTGACGGCAGCCGAGGGGACCCTCCCCCCGCCGCATGCGTGACCGAACGAGACCCGGCGCTGCCGATGGCCGGTAAGTTGGGCCCGGGGACGAGGGCGTGTGCCTGCCGCGCGTGACGATCTGACAGCCCGGGGGCGGGCGACCGGTCCGGGGCTACTTCTCTAAGTGTCTGTTCTGAATGACGTTGTGAATCTTGCGGGCCGGCGTGGGGGGCGGCACGTGCGCTGCTGGCGGTCTGGATGACCGCCGCCTGCGGGGCGGCGCGGAACCGGCGCTTGAGTCAACGGAGGTAACAGACATGTTTGCGTTGCAGCGATTCCCGTTCACGCCCGCCCTCGAGCTGCGGCGGGAGATGGACCGGCTCTTCAACATGTTCCTTCCTGAGGTGTTTGAGCCGCTTGGCAGCCCATACCCGGCACTGAACGTCTGGGAGGACGGCGAACGCCTCGTGGCCGAGGCTGAAGTGCCGGGGCTGGCCCTGAATGACCTGGAGATCCTGGTGCGTGGAAACGAGCTCACCATCCAGGGGTCTCGAAAGGGCGTCAACGGCGACGACGCGGTCTATCACCGCCGGGAGCGCGGGACGGGCGACTTCGTGCGGCACCTGACGTTGCCGGTGGAGATCGACGCGGACAAGGTGGAGGCCACACTCAAGGACGGTGTGTTGACGGTCATCCTGCCGAAGTCCGAGCAGGCGCGGGCGCGGCGGATCACGGTGAAGTCCGCCTGACGGGTCGAGCGGACAGGAGGTGACAGCCATGAACCATCCGACGCAGAGCGAGTGCAAGGTGACGACGACGACGGCCGAGCCGGAGCGGACCCGCGGCGGGCGCACCTACGTGCCGGCGGTGGACATCCTCGAGCGCGATGACGAGCTGCTGCTGCGGGCCGACGTGCCCGGCGCACGGGCGGACGACATCGACATCCAGTACGAGCGCGGCACGCTGACGATTCAGGCGCGGGTCGCGCCGCGGGGCGATGCGAACCGCACCTGGGTGCTGCGCGAGTACGGCGTCGGCGACTTCGTCCGCACCTTCCAGGTCGGCGAGGGCATCGACTCGCAGAGGATTTCGGCCGAGGTACGGGACGGCGTTCTGACGCTGCACCTGCCCAAGTCGGACGCGGCGCGCACCCGCAAGATCACGGTGCGCAGCGGCTGACGCGGGCGCGGCAGTGGACGCAAGCGCGGCAGATGGCCGCGGAAAGGAGTGTGGACCCATGGAACTCATTCCCTGGAGGAACAAGAGCAGATCGGACCTGGCGGAGCGGTCGCTGACCCAGCTCCGCGACGAGATCACGGGGCTCTTCGAGCGGTTCTTCCGCGGGCCCTGGGGGTTCGAGACCGGCGGGCTGGCCGAGCTGGCGCCGCCCGTCGAGGTGCGCGAGAGCGAGAAGGACATCACCGTCCGGGCCGAACTGCCCGGCGTGCGGGCGGAGGACGTACGCATCGAGGTGGCCGGACACCTCCTGACCATCGCGGGCGAGAAACGCGCCGAGAAGGAGGAGAAACGAGGCGGCTACCACTACAGCGAACGGCGGTATGGCGCGTTCCAGCGGGTCGTGCCGCTCCCGACCGAGGTCGACGCCGACCAGGTCGACGCAACCTGCCGGAACGGCGTGCTGACGATCCGACTGCCCAAGCGGCCGGGGTCCGAGGCCCGCCGCGTGAAGGTCCGCCACGCCTGAGGCCGCCGGAGCGGCGACGCGGAACGCGGCGCGGGACGGTCGCGCGACCGCGCGCGTCGCGCGACCGTCCCGGGCTTCGACGAGGAACGCGATGCCCACGTACGAGTATCAGGCCGATCCGGCGGAGCGCGGCTGCACCCACTGCCGGCAGCGGTTTGAGGTGCGGCAGAGCATGCAGGATCCGCCGCTGACGGCCTGCCCGCAGTGCGGCGGGCCGATCCGGCGGCTCATCTCCGCGTGCGGAATCTGCACCCAGCCCTCCGCCCGGGCGATGCTGAGCGACCGCAACCTGAAAGCCAAGGGTTTCACGAAACTGGTCAACGAGGGCGGCGGAAAGTTCCGGCGCGTGGTGTGACGCCCGAGCCGTTCAGTGCGCCGCCGCTTGCAGGTCGCTCCCGTCATGCGGGTGCTGCCGCAACGTAAGCACGTAGAAGCTACCGTACGTCGCCGAGCGGTCCCGCGCCAGGAGCCGGCGGGCCAGCTCGTCGTGTCGCTCAACGTACCGCGCCACGGACGGCGGCGGATCGAGCTGGTAGCTGCCGGAGCGGTAAATCATCGTCGCGCCTGGCGCGGCCGCCCGCAGCACGCTCCGAAACGTCGCCTCGAACACGGGCGGGGTCATCCAGTCGAAGATATCCAGCAGGTTGAACTTCGTCACGGTCTTGGGCGGCAGCGTGTCGAGGTACGGGCCGAGCCAGCCGTTGACGATCAACACGCGGTCCAGGTTGCGTCGCAGCGTCGCGAAGTTCTCCGGCAGCAGATAGGGCGGCACGTGGTTGCCGCGGAAGCGACCCGTGACGGCCTGACTCAGGAAGTAGTTGTCATGGATCGGGACGCGCGTCAGCACGTACTCGACGCGTTCCTTCACGTACTCATACATGTCATGCCGGCCGTCGACGAGGCGATATTGCTCGGGATGAACGCCGGCCAGGTACAGCAGCGGCCGACACATCACGAAGCGGCGCGACCAGGGCCCCCACAACCGCGGTGCGGCGTAGCGCGTATACCAGTGCTTCTGCTCCTCCAGCGTCCGTAGCTCGAAGAACGCCTCGATCCGGTCGCGCGGAATGCCCAGCAGCCCCAGAAAGCGCCGCAACAGCCGGCAGAACAGCCCCATGCGGCCGAACTGGTACAGCCCCCGGGCCGCCATCCACAGGTTCTCGTCCCAGAAGGCCTGGGCCCGCGGCGACAGCAGCGGCCGCAGCCGCGGCCGGTAGACCCGCGTGACCACGGCGGGGCGCCGCGCGGCGAAGATGTCGAAGAAGGTGTCGTGATCGACGGCGGCAACGGCGGCCAGTTTCAGCTCGAGAATCGCGTTCTGCGCCGGGTTGCCGTCGATGCTGATCAGGCGCCGGGGGCTCTGGCACAGGAAGTTCAGCGGGTTGCACCCGGCGGAGCTGATCGAGACGACCGTGTCGCGGTCGGTCAGGTTGAACGCCTGCCGGTCCATCTCGGGGTCTTCCCACGACATGTTGAACACGATGCCGTGGAAGACGAGGCGTTCCAGCCAGTTGCGGGACGCGGGCGACGGCAGGTCCAGCACGGTTACCATGCCTGGGTGGTCCTCCGGCCGCACGCGAGGAAATAGTAGCCTCCGGCGTGGGTCGTGACGGTGGTCTCCGGAAGCAGCGTCCGCAGGTACGCCGCGTAGGGAGCGCGGGTTTCGACATGGTTGAGGCGCAGCCAGCCGCGCAGCAGCGGTGCCAGCGGCCCCCAGCGCTCGAAGCGGCCGAAGTCGAGCACGACCAGCGTGCCGCCCGGCGCGAGGTGCGCCACCGCCCGTTCCAGCGCGGCGCGCCAGTCCGGGATCATCGTCAGGCTGTAGGCGAAGAGGATCGCGTCGCAGCGCTCGGGTAGCGCGAAATTGGTCGCATCGGCCTCCAGCAGCGTGACCGCCGGGTTTCCGCCCCAGCGGCGGCGGGCACGGGCTAGCATGTCCGCGGAGAAGTCCAAGCCCGTCACGTGCCCGCGCGCCGGATCGAGCTGCGCCAGCAGCAGGGGAAAGTTGCGCCCCGTCCCGCAGCCGACCTCCAGCACGCGGCTGTCGGGCCGCAGGCCCAGGGCCTGCACGGCGCGGCGTCGGCCGTGCAGGATCGCCCACCGCGTCGCGTCGTAGACGCGGGCGTGGTAGCGGTAAAAGCGTTGAACCGCGGTGGTGCTCAACCTGACGCGCTCCGGCTCACGGGTACGCCGTCCGGGGGGCTCCGAGGACCGTCCGCATCCGCGCGCGGCGTCGCGGGGCCGCCGGGCGGTCCGCCAGCGCAGTCGCGTCAGTCTAGCAGGCGCCCCCCCTGCGGACCAAGCCCCGGCGCGGCCGAAGTTGACAGTGACGGACTGGCGTCCGACAATCCTGCGGTGGGTCGGCGGTGGTTTACCGGCCGCACCGCCCCCACGGACCGAGCGGGCGGCGGTCCGGCGGCGGGACGACAGGCGAGGAGCGCGCGCATGGAGCAACCCTCGACGCATCTGAAGATCCGGCAGTCCGGACCGGTCTCGATCATCGAGTTCGCGGACCGCAAGATTCTGGAGGAACTCTCGATCCAGGAGATCCAGGAGGAGTTGCTCAAGTTCGCGGAGTCGCGGCCCGGGGTACAACTGCTGCTGGATTTCTCCAACGTGGATCATCTGGCCAGCGCCGCCCTCGGCATGCTCATCACGCTGCACAAGAAGGTGCAGGAGCAGAGCGGGCAGTTGCGCCTCAGCAACATCAATCGCCAGATCTTCCAGGTGTTTCGCATCACGCGCCTGAACCAGATGTTCGACATCTACGACTCGTCGCAGCAGGCGCTGGAGGCCTTCGGCGCGAAGAAGTGACGGCGGCGGTGCGGCGATGAGAGTGCCCCCCGATTTCGGTATCGACGACGCCGCGCTGAAGGACGTGACCGTCGCCAGCACGCTCCAGGCGGTCAAATCGCCCGAGGCGGAGATCATGGCCGCCCTGCACCGCTGCGGGTACGACGCCGATACGATCTTCGCGATCAAGCTCGCCTTCGAGGAGGCCGTCACCAACGCCGTCAAGCACGGCAACCACTCCGACCCCTCCAAACGGGTGTTCCTGCGGTGGTACGTGGACCCCGACCGGGTGGTGCTGATGGTGCGGGACCAGGGCTGCGGCTTTTGTCCGGCCGAGGTGCCCGATCCCACCGCCGACGAAAACCTCGAGCGGCCCAGCGGACGCGGCATCATGCTCATGCAGTCGTACATGACCCGCGTGCTGTACAACCCCGCCGGCAACGAAGTCTGGATGTACAAGGACAACCCGGCCCGCGCCCGAGGCAAACCCCCGGCATGACCCCCCGTCAGCCGCGTCGCACCAGCCCGTGCAGCACCACGTCGGCCAGGTGATCCGCCAGCTCCGCCGGATCGGGCGGCTTCTCGGCGAAGGCCGTGGTCTCGGCCACCGCGCCCACCAGCAGCTCCACAGTCCACCGGGGATGACGGTCCTGCAAGCGACCGCCTTCCACCCCGCGGCGGATCACTTCCGCCACCAGCTCGATCCCCGCCGCGCGGAGCGCCACCAGTTCCGCGTCCGGCGGCGGCAACTGCCCGGTCCGCATCAGCCGCGCCAACTGCGGGTGCTCCACGAAGAACCGCACCACGGCGTGCAGGACGCCTCGCAACGTGTCCTCCGGCGAGCCGGCGCCCGCCGCGCACAGCGCCCGAATCTCGGTCAGCACGCGCGCCGAGCTCTCCTTGAGGAGCGTCAGGTACAGCTCATCCTTGCTCCGGAAGTACGTGTAAATCGCCCCCTTGCTGATCCGCGCCGCCGCCGCCACGTCGTCCAGCCGAACCTCATGATACGGCCGGGCGGCGAAGTGCTCCGCGGCCACCCGCATGATCTGGGCGCGCCGCAGCTCGTCAGGACGTTGCATCCGAAAAGGCCTCGATAAACGCGCGCGGGTGGTTGACTCCACCGAGTAACCGCCTAGTATAATACTGACCGGTCAGTATTGTACGGAATCCGGCCCGTGTTTCAACCGGTTGTGATCCGAAAATGCGAAGTCGTTTTTCCGAACCGCGATGGCACTCAATGGCTAGTTGGCGGCCGACGACGATGGGAACCGGGCGAATGATTTTGCCACGCGTCGAGGGCCTCAACACGTCCATGATTGTTCCCAAGCGATCGTCAACAGAATGCGTCCTGTCCGTACGCATCCCGGGAGGTAGGGCCGGCCGCCACGGCGTCCGCGCTTGTTGGCTGGCACGTTTACCGGCTTTTGCGACTAAAATAGCTTTTTTATCGGTCGTAACAGTATCTGCGGCTACGTTGGCGGGGTGCTTTGCTGATGAGGCCCCCGGCCGTATGCCCACGGGGTCGGCCGAGAACAGCGCGCCTGCGGCCACGCAGCCGGCGTACGTGACCGTTCCTGTGGTTCGGGCCAAGCTGCGCCAGACCGCGCCGGCCGTCGGCACCATCCGGGCGCGGCAGGTGACCAGACTCGGCCCGCAGGTGTCCGGCCGGGTATCGGAGGTGCTGGTCGACGTAGGGGACCATGTGACGCGGGGTCAAGTGCTCGTGCGGCTCGATCCGACGCTGTTCGCGCTGGAGGTCGAGCAGGGCCGGGCGGCGGTGGCGGCGGCGCGGGGGGCGCTGGCGGCCGCAGAAGTCACGGTCGCGACGGCCCTGCGCGAGAAGGAGCGTCAGGCCGGGCTGATCGCCAGCGGCGCGGGGTCGACCAAGGAGCATGACGACGCGGTCAGCGCGTACGACCGGGCGGTGGCCGATCGGACGGAGCGGGCGGCGAAGCTGGCGGAGGCGGAGCGGAGGCTGGAGTGGGCGCAGCAGCGGCTGGTGGAGACGGAGATCCGCGCGCCCTACGACGGCGCGATCACGGCCCGGCTGGTGGATCCGGGCGAGCCGGCCACGTCCGCGCCGGTGACGCACCTGCTGGAGATTCAGGAGGTCGGCACGCTGTACCTGGAGTTCGCGCTGCCGCAGGAGCTGCTCGGGAGCGTCGCGGTCGGCACGCCCCTGGAGTTCGAGGTCGAGGGGGTGCCGGACGGGGCGGGCGTGGGGGCGGTAGCGGTGATCTTTCCGGCCCTCGACGAGGCGACGCGCTCGTTCCGGTGCCGGGCTATACTGGATAATAAGGCCCACAAATACAGTCCGGGGCTGCTGGCGCGGGTGCGGGTGGTGACGCACGAGATCGCCGACGCGCTGGTCGTGCCGCGGGCGGCGCTGACGCCGGGGGCCGCGGGCTGGACCGCGCAGGTTCTCGAGGCCGGCCGGCCGGTGGCCCGCGCGGTCGAGGTCGGCCGGGTCGGCGACGACCGGGCGGAAGTGCTGGGGGGACTGGCGGAAGGGGAGCGGGTCGTGCTGAGCGGGCGGTCCTGAGCGGCGGGCCCGCGTCCCAGGGGGCCGGAGGACACGCAGACGTGATCCTGTCCGACACGGCGATCCGGCGGCCCGTCCTGACCACGATGGGGATCGCGGCGATCCTCGTGTTCGGGGCGGTGTCGTTCCAGCGGATCGGGATCGACCTGTTTCCGCGAGTGGAGTTCCCGGTCATCACGATCCTGACGGAGCTGCGCGGGGCGGACCCGGTCACGATCGAGACGACGGTCACCGATCCGATCGAGGAGGCCGTGGCGACGATCAGCGCGATCAAGCACCTGCGCTCCACCAGCGCCGAGGGCTTCTCGCAGGTGGTGATCGAGTTCGAGCTCGAGAAGGACGTGGACGTCGCGTACCAGGAGGTGCAGGCCAAGCTCGGCATGATCCGCAACGAACTGCCGCCCGACATCGAGGCGCCGGTCGTCGAGAAGTTCGACATCGACGCGGCCCCGATCCTCACGGTGGTCGTCTCCGGCGACCTGCCGCCGGCCGCCCTCACGCACGTGGCCGACAAGACGGTCAAGGAGCGGCTCCAGCGCGTGCCGCACGTCGGGCAGGTGCGGCTGGTGGGCGGGCGCGAGCGGACCATCTGGCTTTGGCTGGACCGCGACCGGCTCGAGGGACACCAGCTCACGGTGCAGGACGTCGTCGCCGCGCTGCGGACCGAGCACGTCGAGTACCCCGGCGGGCGGATCGAGACCGGCCCGCTGGAATACGTCGTCAAGACGAAGGCGGAGTTCGAGTCGGCCGAGCAGTTCGCCGCGATGACCCTGGCCTACCGCGGCGGAGTGCCGATCCGCCTGCGCGACGTCGGGTACGTCGAGGACGGCCTGGCCGAGGAGCGCTCGCTGGCCCAGCTCGACGAGCGGCGGGCGATCGCGCTCCAGGTGCGGCGCCAGTCCGGCACGAACACCGTGCAGGTCGCCGACGCGCTGCGGGCCGAGGTGCAGCGGCTGCGCCCGGAGCTGGCCGCGCAGGGCGTGCGGCTCGAGATCGCGCAGGACATGTCGACGTTCATCCGCGAGTCGGTCCACGAGGTGCAGTGGCACCTGCTGTTCGGCGGCGGCCTGGCGGTGCTGATCGTGCTGCTGTTCCTGCGCAACCTGCGGAGCACGTTCATCACGGCGCTGGTGATTCCGACCTGCGTGATCGGCACGTTCGCGCTGATGTACGCGCTGGGCTTCACGCAGAACGTGATGACGCTGCTGGCGCTGTCGCTGGCGATCGGGCTGCTGATCGACGATTCGATCGTGGTGCAGGAGAACACGATGCGGCACGTCGAGGCGGGCAAGCCGCCCCGCGAGGCCGCCGCGTTCGCCACCCACGAGATCGCGCTGGCGGTGCTCGCCACGACGCTCGCGGTGGTGGCCGTGTTCATCCCCGTGGCGTTCATGAGCGGGATCGTCGGGCGGTTCTTCTACCAGTTCGGCCTGACGGTGACGTTCGCGGTGCTGATCTCGCTGCTGGTGGCCTTCACGCTCGACCCGATGCTCTCGTCGCGCCTGCTGCGCCAGCCAAGGCCGGGGCGGCTCTGGCACGCGTCGGAGCGGCTCCTCGGCGGGCTGGACCGCGGCTACGCGGCCCTGCTGGCCGTCGCGCTGCGGCGCCGCGGGACGGTGGTGCTGCTGGCCGTGGGGGTCTTCGTGGGCACCGGTTTCCTGAGCCGGGCCGTGCCGTTCGAGTTCATCCAGGCCGAGGACCAGAGCGAGTTCAACGTCCGCGTGAAGGCCCCGCTGGGCGCGTCGGTGCGGGCCACGGCGGACGTGTTCGCCCGCATCCGCGCGACCCTGGCGGGCCAGCCGTGGCTGGAATACACCCTGACCACCATCGGGGCGGACGAGCTCCAGCGGGCCAACGAAGGCCTCATGTACGTGCGGCTGGTCCCGCGCGGGCGGCGGACCATCACGCAGGCCGAGGCGATGGCCTGGCTCCGAGCGCAGGTCGCGGACATCCGCGACGCGCGCATCAGCATCGAGCTCGTGCCGCGCGTGTCGGGCGGCGGCCTGCGGCAGACCGACATCCAGCTCGAGCTGCGCGGCCCGGACCTCGACACGCTCGACGCCCTCGCCGGCCGCATCCAGGACCGCCTGCGGGCCCTGCCCGGCTACGTCGACATCGACAGTTCGTACGACCGCAGCAAGCCCGAGGTCAACGTGTACGTGAAGCGCGACCGCGCCGCCGATCTGGGCGTCAGCCCGCTGGCCATCGCGCAGACCGTCCGGGCCCTGATCGGCGGAGAGCGCGTCACCCGCTTTCGGGCCGCCGGCGACCGCTACGACGTCAGCGTGCGCCTGACCGAGCCGGACCGCTGCCGCCCGGAGGACATCGCGCGTCTGACCGTCCGCGGCCGGGCCGGTGCGCTGGTGAACCTGCGGAACGTGGCGTGGGTCCGGTCGGAGTCGGGGCCGGTGCAGATCAACCGCTACAACCGCGCGCGGCAGGTCACCGTGCTGGCCAACCTCAAGCGCGACCAAAAGGTGCTCGGCCCCGCGCTGGCCGAAATCGACCAGCTCGTGCGATCGCTGGGTCTGCCGCCGGGCTATTCGTACGGGTTCGTCGGCCAGGCGGACGCGATGCGCGAGTCGTTCGGCTACCTGCGGTTCGCACTCGGGCTGGCGATCGTGCTAATCTACATGGTGCTGGCGGCGCAGTTCGAGAGCTTCGTGCATCCGTTCACGATCATGCTCTCGGTGCCGCTCTCGGTGAGCGGCGCGCTGGGGGCGCTGATCCTGACGCGCCAGACCGTCAGCATCTTCACCATGATCGGCATCATCATGCTGATGGGCCTGGTCACCAAGAACGGCATCCTGCTGGTGGACTACACCAACACGCTCCGCCGCCGCGACGGCCTGGAGCGCGACGCCGCCCTGCTGCGGGCCGGGCCCACCCGGCTGCGCCCCATCCTCATGACCACGCTCGCCATGATCTGCGGCATGCTGCCCGTCGCGCTCTTCGGGTCCGAGTCCCGCTCCCCGATGGCCGTCGCGGTCATCGGCGGCCTGACCACCTCGACCCTGCTCACGCTGGTCGTCGTCCCGGTCGTCTACAGCCTGCTGGACGACCTCGCCCATCCCGGCCGCTGGCGCCCCCGGCCGCGCCGCCGGCGACCGCCGGTCGCGGCCGCCGCGGCCGCGCCGGTCCGGTAGGGTCGCGGGGCGGGCCGGGCGTACAATGCGGCGCGAGGAGTCCGCCGATGGGCACTCGCGCCAAGCGCCGCCGCCGCAAGCCGCACCCTGAGTTTCAGCGTCGCACGGAGCCGGGGGCGCCGCCCGGGACGCTCGTGCCCGCGCCGGGCGCACCGCCCGCGCGGGTGGACGTGATGGCCTACGGGGCCGCGGGGTCCATGGAACGCACGCTCGAGCGGCTCGAGGAGCTGCCGGCGATCCTGGCGCAGTGGCCGGTGGTGTGGATCAACGTGGACGGCGTCGGCGACGCCGCCACGGTGAGCGCGCTGGGCCGGATCCTGAACCTCCACCGCCTGGCGCTGGAGGACGTGCTGCACGTCCACCAGCGGGCGAAGGCCGAGCCGTACGGCGACCACTACTTCGTCGTGGCGCGGATGCCCGTGCTGCACAGCCCGTGGGAAAGCGAGCAGATCAGCATCTTCTTCGGCGCGAACTTCGTGCTCACCTTTCAGGAGCGCCCCGGCGGCGACTGCCTCGACCCCGTGCGCGTCCGCATCCGCGCCGGCTGGGGCCACCCCCGGGCGCTGCGGCCCGATTACCTCGTCTACGCCCTGCTCGACTCGATCGTGGACCACTACTTCCCGCTCGTGGAGACCTGCGGCGAGCGGCTCGACGACCTCGAGGACGTCGATCTCACGGCCCCGGAGCGCCCCCTGGGCGACTTCGTTCAGCAGATCCACAGCATCAAGCGCGATCTGCTCGCCGTGCGCCGCGTCGTCTGGCCGCTGCGCGACGCCCTGAACACGTTGCTGCGCGATCAGACGCCGCTCATCGCGGACGAGACCCGCGTCTACTTGCGCGACGTGCACGACCACACGATCCAGATCATCGACCTGGTCGAAAGCTACCGCGACATCGCCTCGGGGCTGACCGAGGTCTACCTCGCTGCCGTCAGCCTGCGCACCAACGACATCATGCGGGTACTCACCATCATCTCCACCATCTTCATCCCCCTCACCTTCCTGGTCGGCGTTTACGGCATGAACTTCAACACCGAGCGCTCGCCCTGGAACATGCCCGAGCTCAACTGGTACTGGGGCTACCCCCTGATCTGGATCATCATGCTCGCCATCGCCGCCGCGATGCTCGTCTCATTCTGGCGCCGCGGCTGGATCGGTCGGCCGCAGCGGCGCTGACGCCGCAGCCGGGCGGGGCGGGCCCGTCGTCGGCGGGCTTGTCAGCGGCGGCGAAACTGGCTGCTGCGCCGCCGGCTGCGACGCGGCCGCCAGTGCCGCCTCGATCCGGCGCACGATCTCCGTCTCGATCGTCGGCGAGAAACCCGCCGCCGCGTACAGGATCCGGCCGTCCGGTCCGATCAGATAGAACGCCGGAACGCCCGTCACCTTGTACTGCTCGGCCGCCACCGCGCTGCCGCCCAGCAGCACCGGATACGTCAGCCCGCGCTCCCGCATGAACGCCACCGGGTCCGCCGTCGTGCTGCGCTCGAAGCAATTCACGCCGAAAACCGCCACCGGGCGCCCGCGGTAGCGCTCGTAGAGCCGCTGCACGGCCGGCATGGCCATCCGGCACGGCCCGCACCAGGTGGCCCAGAAATCCAGCACCACCACCTTGCCGCGCAAATCGCGCAACCGCACCTCACCGCCCCCGGCGAGCGGCAGGGAGAAATCCGGCGCCTCGCTGCCGACCGGCAGCAGCCCCGCCTCCCGCCGTGTGGGCTTGCGGTCGCCGGCCTCGTCGAACCCCTCCGGTCGCCGCGGCGCGAACAGCTCCGCGTCGTCGACGCCGGCCGCCGGCGTCTCAATCCGGGTGAGCGTGGTCACGATCACCGAGGCCTGCGCGCCTGCACCCAGCCTCCGCTCGACGCGCCGCGGAAGTCGGTCGCTCACGGCAAAGAACCAGCGCGCCGTGCCACCGTCCGTCGCGTACTCCACCTCCACCCCCTGGCACCGCACACCGGCGATCGTCTCCTCCGGCAGGGCTGTGACACGCACGGCGCTGCGTTCGCGGCTGAGCCGGTCTGGGGCCGCCAGCGGCCGGACCAGCGCAGCGCTCACGTCATCGAGCAGCGCCGCGCCCGCGGGCAACGGCCGCCGCACGTAGCGGCGGGTCGCGTACTCGAGCGACGTGACGGCCGTGCCGTCGGAGGCCACGATGCGTCGGCCGCCGGTCCCGCCACCCGGCGGCGCGGGCTCCACCTCGATCCGCAGGCGGTGCCGCCCGCCCGGCTCGGCCGGCGCCGCGATCGTCACCGTGCCGCGCAGCGCGGGCAGATGGGCGGCCAGCGGTCCGCGCACTTCCGTCTCGACCTCGTAACGGAGCGACGGCAGGGCGGCGATGGCCGCGTCCGCGGCCGCCAGCAACTCGCGGGCGGCCGGTTCGGACGCTCCGGCGCCGGGGACGCTGAGGGCCAACAACACAGCCAGCCAGCGAACGCGGGTCCGCATGAATCGTTCCTCGCAGCGGCGACGCAGCCCGACGATTGTAACGGCCCGCCGGACGCGGGGGGGGGCGGCGGCCGCGGCGGCGGCCGCGGCGGGCCGGGCCGTTGACGCCCAGCGCCGCGGCCGCGATAACAGTCGCACCGCGGCCCGCCACGGGCCGGCGAGACGCCCGGAAAGGAACGGTCGCATGCGGAACGGCCAGTGGAAGAAATACCTGCTGCCGCTGCTGAGCGGCGGACTGTTGTGTCAGGTGCCCGGCTGCGTGGAGGCCGCGGCGGGGATCACCGCCTTGGCGACGTCGATCACGGCCGGCGGCGTGATCTATCTCGTCTGGCGCGTGCTCGACTAGGCGCTCGGCCGCGACAGCGCGGCGACACGGGTCCGCGGCCGGTGCGGGCGCGACGCGCTGGGCGGGGATCGGCGCTCGGCACTCGCACGACGCCCCGCGGGCGGCGGACGGTCGCCGCGGCCGGCGTTCCGAACCGCCCTTGGAGAACGCATCCTCATGCCGCGCAACATCATCGCCGGTCGGCCGTACAGCTATCACCCGTTTGAGTATCTGGCTTACGAGCACATGGCGGGGCTGGGGCTTCGGCACGTTGAAATCGTCGTGCCGAAACCGGACGAACTCGCGGCGACGCGGGCCGAACTCGCCCGCTGGGGTCTGACGCCCAGCAGCATGCACGGCGAATGCGATGTGCAGCGCGCGGACGTCGCGGAGCAGGTGGCCGCCCAGCTCCCGACGCTGGCGCAGTTCGGCTGCCGAACCCTGTTCGTGTCGGTCAAAGCGGGTGAGACGCCGCGGGACGTCGTGTACGGGCGCCTGCGGGAGGCGGGCGAGGTGGCCCGGCAGCACGGCGTGACGATCGTGCTCGAGACCCACCCGGACCTGGTCACCAACGCCGAGGTCGCCCTGGCGACGATGCGCGGCGTGAACCACCCGAACGTCCGCATCAACTACGACACCGCCAACATCTACTTCTACAACCAGGGGATCGACGGCGTCGCCGAGCTGCGCCGGATCGTCGAGTTCGTCGCCGCGGTCCACCTCAAGGACACCAGCGGCGGCTATCGGGCCTGGCACTTCCCGGCGCTGGGCCGAGGCGTGGTGAACTTCCCGGAGATTTTCCGGGTGCTCGACGCGGCCGGCTTCGCCGGTCCCTGCACGCTCGAGATCGAGGGCATCGAGGGCGAAGTCCACACCGAGCGGCTGGTCTGCGACCGGATCGCGGAGTCGCTGGGCTATCTGCGCGGCCTGGGACGCTTCTGAGGCAACGCCGCGGAACCTCAGGCCCGGCCGTTGAACTCGTGCACGGCCGCCACCATCGCCAGGTACGCCGGCGGAGGCACGTAGTCGGCGATGCTGTTGCCCGAGCCGCAGGCGTAGCCGCCGCCGGCCGCGGTGTGCGCGAGGATCGCGTGCGTCCGTGCCCGGATGGCCGCCGCGTCGTGGGTGGCCAGCCGGTGCACGTCGATGCCGCCCAGCACGGCGAGGCGCTCGTGCCAGCGGTCGTAGAACGCCTCCACCGGCTCGATGGCGTCCTCGAAGCTGTGCTTGGCATCGATCCCGGCCGCCACCAGCGCCGGCAGCACCGCCGCGATCTGGCCGCAAGAGTGCAGCAGGAACGGCCGCCCGTGCGCGTGCGCGATGTCTGCCAGGCGCCGGTACCACGGCACGACGTGCGCGACCAGCCACGCGGGGGACAGCAGCGGCCCGTGCTTATGCCCCAGATCGTCGCCCAGCCAGACCGCGCACACCGCGTCCATCTGGCAGTAGGTCTCGAACACACTCGCCACGATCGGCCCCACGCGGTCCAGCACCGCCGCGACCAGCGCCGGGTTCTTGCGGGTGGCGTGCAGGAGCCGCGTCATGCCCAGCAGATCCATCGCGAACTCGAGGATGCCGCCCGAGAAGCCGATCAGCCGCATGCCGTCCGGCAGCGCCGCGGCCGCGGCCTCGACCGGGCCGAAGTCCACATCGGCCGGCCGCGGCCAGGGGTAACGCTCCACGTCGGCCAGTTCGGCGATCGGCCCGGCGTGCTCGTCGGTCCACTGCCGCGCGGTGTCGGCGCCGGGGGCGGCGGTGAGCCGATCGACGCGGAACGGGATCGGCGCCGAAATCTTCATCACGTCGTAGCCGAGCCGGTGGTGGAGACGCAGCGCCCGGACAGCCGTCCGGCGCGCGTCGGCCGGGCCGGCCGGGGCCGGCTCGTCGAGCAGCACGTCGACGACGGTCGGATGGACGGCCAGCTCGATCAGCGGCACGCGGTCGGGCTGCTCGCGGCGCAGCACGGCGAGAAACCGACGGTAATCGGGGTCCGGGCGCGGCAGCCGTTCGACCAGTGGGTGCATGGTGTTCGCGGCCGCGGGGCACGTCGGGCCGCGGCGGTCGCGGCGGATTGTACCGCGGCCGACCGGCGGCTCACGGGCGGGCCTGATCGCGGGACAGGGCGGCGGCCAGGTCCTTGGGCCAGGGCACCTGCGCGGCGAGCTTGACGCGGACGAGCAGCAGCGCCGTCTCAAGCTGCGGGTCGACGTTGGGAGCCTTGTTCGGATCGCTGTCGAGCCGCTTGAGCTGATCCTCGGTGTACAGCGGCGGCTCGTCTTCCTCCTGCCGCCCGTCATCCTTGAGCCGTTCGAGATACTTCTCGCGCTCCTCATCGGACAGGCGCTGGTTGGCCGAGGTGGCCTTCTCGTTGTGGATCACGTCGCTGTCGCGCTCCCGTTCGAGCACGCGGCGGAACTCCTTGGGCGTCAGCTTGATCTCCCAGTCCGGATCGATGCCCCACTTTTCGGCGTCGGAGGCCTTGTGCGGTGTCCGTCCGCTGGGGAGGTAGTACAGCGCCGTGGTGAGCTTGAGCCGCACGTCGTTCTTGTCGCGCAGCCCGCGAACGTTCTGCACGCTGCCCTTGCCGAAGGTGCGCTCCCCGAGCACGATCGCGCGGTGGTGGTCCTGAAGCGCGCCGGCCAGAATCTCCGAAGCGCTTGCGCTGGCCTCGTTGACCAGCACGACCAGCGGCAGATCCCGGTACGCGACCTCGCCGGTGACGCGCTCCTGATGCTCCGGCTCGAGCCGGCCGCGGGTCGAGACCACCTGCCCCTCGGCGACGAACGTGCTGACGATGTCGACGGCCACGTCGAGCAGGCCGCCCGGGTTGTGCCGCAGATCGAGCACCAGCCCCCGCATGCCCTGCGCCGCGGCCTGCTGCAACGCCCGGCGCAACTCGAGCTGCGACTTGGGCTGAAAATTGGACAGCCGGATGTACGCCACGCCGTTGTCCCGGTCGAGCATGTAATCCCAGCCGTCCGGGCTGGTGTTCGAGCGCGCCAGCCCGCGGACACTGGTCAGCTCGATCCGCCGACGGATCAGGCGGAAGGGAATCTCCTCGCCCGTGCTCGGCCGGCAGATCGTGACCACGACCTCCGTCCCGCCCGGCCCCATGATGTTCCGCACCGCGTCTTCGGTGGTCCATCCCCGGGTGCTCTCGCCGTTGACGGCCACGATCAGATCGTCCGGCTGGATACCGGCCTCCAGCGCGGGCGAATTCTCCAGCGGCGAGACCACCTTGAGCCGCCCGGTCCGCTCGTCCACGCCGAGCTTGATGCCGATGCCCTCGAAGCCCCCCATCATCTGCTTGTCGAACTCTTTGACGTCGGCCGGCCAGATCATGCTCGTGTAGTCGTCCAGCGCGCCGAGCATCCCGTCCGTGAACTCGACCACCAGCAGCGCATCGGGCACCTCCACGCTGCCCTTGTTCGCCCCCTGCACGCTGCGGAACAGCCGCAGCAGGTCCTGGTAGTCGTACGACGCGGCCGACGTCACCGCCTTCCGCAGCTCGCGCAGCCGAGCCGTGAAGTGCTCCCGCAGCGCCGTGTTGGCCAGACCGTCCAGATACTCCCGCAGCTTCTGCGACTCCGCGACCGTCAGCACCGCGTCGAGCCCGCCCAGCGCCATCTTGCGGAAGTCCGGCTCGCGGTAATACATCCGCTCCACCATCCGCACGGCCGCCCGCAGCAGCGAATCATCTACGTCGCGAATCCGCTCCTTGAGCTCTTTCTGGTTGCGATACACGACCTTCAGGCGGGCTTGCCGCGCGGCCGCTTCCCGCCGCTCCTTCAGCTCCGCGTCGTCCGGGTACAGGCGCCCCAGCGCCATGTACAGCCCCAGCGCGTTGCCCCACTCGTTCGCCTGCTCGCGTCGCGCCGCCTCGGCCCGCACCCGCGCGGCCAGCTCCTGCACCCACGGCTGCCGCCCGAGTTCCTGCTGGTCCGCCGCGTACGCGACGGCCTGCGCCGCGAAACCCAGCGCCAGCAGCGGCTCGCCCGCCGCCAACGCTTTTTGCGCCTCGCTCACGTTCCACTCGAACGACGCCGCCTTCAGCGCCTTGCGGTTCGCGATGACCTCGTGATAGGCGCGCAGCCACTCGTCCGCCCGGCGGGCTGCCGGCTGGTCGCCCTCCGACCGCAGAAGCTCGGCCAGCGCCGCCCGCCCACTCTCGTAATCCCCCCGCAGGATCGTCGCGTAGGCGGCTGACAGGTTGCCCTCCGCCGCCCATGCCGCCGCTGGCAGTAACAAAGCGGCCGCCAGCACCACCCGGCGCACGTAACGCATTGCCATATAAAGACTTCCTTTCCCGACCCCGCCGGAAGGCAGTGCCGGAAGCTGAAGGCGGGTCAGGCACCGCCCAACCCCGTCCCCATTATATGATGCTACGAAACCGGCCGGCCCTTCACAAAGAGCGACCGCCTCCGGCCGCCCGCGCGACCCCGGTTGCCACGCCCCAGAAAACGTGCATGATGCGGCCATGCCGCGCCTCACCCGTCCGCCGCCGGCCAAGCCTTTTGCGTACGTCCTGGGGATCGACCCCGGGCTCCAGCGCACCGGTTACGCCGTGCTGGCACCCGCCCCGCTGCCGTGCGAGGCCCGCGTCGTCGAGGCGGGGGTGGTCGCACTCCCGCGGGCCGCGCCGCTTGCCGCGCGGCTGGTCGAGCTGGCCGACAGCCTGACCGAGATTATCACTCGCCACCGCCCGGCGGTGCTTGCTTGCGAGGAGCTCTACGCGCACTACCGGCATCCGCGGACGGCCATCCTCATGGGCCACGCGCGCGGCGTCGTCCTGGCGACCGCCGCCCGGGCGGGCCTGAGCATCGTGCCGGTCCCCGCCACCCAGGCCAAGAAGCTCCTGACCGGCAGCGGCCGCGCCACCAAGCCGCAGATGCAGCGCGCCGTCGCCGCGGCTGTGCGGCTGCCTGGGCGGCCCGAGCCGCATGACGTCGCCGACGCCATCGCGATCGCACTGTGCGGCCTCCGCCTACGCGCGGCGGCCGAGACGGTCGCCGCCGCCACGGCCCGGTCGGTCGCCGGTATCGTCGGCCGGCCGCGCGCGAGGGGGGGCGCGCGATGATCTGCCGGCTCACCGGGCGGCTCGCGACAGTCGGCGAGGACGCGGTCGTGCTCGAGCTGGGCGGCGTGGCCTACGAGGTGCTGGTCTCGGCGGCGACCAGCGCGGCACTCCGGCCGCTGTGCGGCGGCGAGGTCACCCTGTTCACGGTGCACTACTTCGAGGGCAACCCGGCCGGGGCGCACCTCGTGCCGCGGCTGATCGGATTCCTCGACGAGGCCGACCGCGCGTTCTTCCACCTCTTCACGCGCGTCAAGGGCGTCAGCAGCCGGCGGGCGCTGCGGGCCATGGCACTGCCGACGCACCAGCTCGCAGCGGCGATCGACGCCGGCGACCTGGGCCTGCTGACGAGCCTGCCGGAGATCGGCCGGAAGACGGCGGCCCAGATCGTCACGGAGCTGCGGGGGCGGATGACACCGTTCCTCCGCGCGTCGCCGGCCCCGCCCCCGGCCACGGAGCTGACCGAGGCGCAGCGGATCGCGCTGGACATCCTCGTGCGCTGGGGCGACCGGCGGGCCGACGCGCAGCGCTGGCTCGCGGCCGCCGTCGAGGCCGACCCGTCGCTGACGGAGCCCGAGGCCCTCGTGCGGGCGGCGTACCGCATCCGCGACGCGCGCGGCGCCTGAGCCGGGCCCCGCCGGGCCGCCGCGCGGCGCCCAACGCTACCGCCGATGGAACTGCCGCTCCAGCTCGCGGAGCGTCAGCCGGAGCGTCGTCGGCCGGCCGTGCGGGCAGTGGCTGCTCCGCTCCGCCGTTCCGCGCCGCGCCAGCAGGGCCGCGATTTCCTCCGGCGTCAGCGGGTCGCCGGCCTTCACCGCCGCCTTGCAGGCCAGCATGTCAAGCAACTCGTGCAGCAGCGTGTCCGGCCGGGGGTGCGCGGCGTGCTCGGCCAGGCGGTCCAGCAGGTCCCGCACGAACTGCTCGGGGTCCACCCGGGCGAGCAGCACGGTGGGAACCGCATGCAGCGCGACGCTGTTCGGCCCGGCCGCGGCCAGCTCCAGCCCCAGGTGCGCAAGCGTCTCGGCGTGCAGCTCGAGGGCCTCCAGCCGGTCCGCCGGCACGCGCACCACCGGCGGGATGAGCAGGCGCTGGGCTGCGAGGCGGTGCCTCTCGAGCCGTTGGCGGAGTTCCTCGTACAGGATGCGCTCGTGCAGTGCGTGCTGATCGATGATCGCCAGCCCGTCGTCCGTTTCGACCACGAGGTACGCGTTGTGGATCTGAATCGCGCGCAGCGGCGGCGCATACGACGCGGCGGCCGGCGCCGCCGTCGCACTCGTGGCCGCCGCGCCCGCGGCTGGCTCCCGCGGCGGCTGGGCCGGCGGCACCGGCCGCGCCGCTTCCGACGCGGAGACACCCGCCGCGCGGGGGGCTGGAATCTCCGGCGTTTGCGGCTCCACGCCTGCGGCCGCCGCGGCGGAGGGGCCGGCGACCGCGTCGAGCGCGACGCCGGCCGGGGCCCGGGCGGGCCCGGGACCGGAGCGGGCTCCCGCCTGCGAGAAGAACGCCACCATCGCCTGCCGCACGCGGTCGCGGTGCTCCGCGTCGTCGCGGGGCGCCCGCAGGGAGTGATCGAGCCGGCTCGTCAGGAACTTGTCACGCAGCGCCGCGAGCACCTGCCCGTGGACGTAGTTCGAATCCCGCCAGCGCACCTCGATCTTGGTCGGGTGAACGTTCACGTCCACTGCGGCCGGGTCGATGGTGATGAATAGGAAGACGACCGGGAAGCGTGCGGGATCGATCAGGCTGCGATAGGCCTCTTTGATCGCGTGCGACACGAACCGGTCGCGGACGTACCGGCCGTTCACGAAGACGTATTCCCACTTGCCCGAGCCGCGGCTCTCGGACGGCGGCGCGACGAGTCCGCGAACCTGTACGTCCGTGCCGCTGCGCTCGATGGGCAGCAGCGGCGCGGCCAGCTCCGGCCCGTAGAAGTCGGCGATCCGCTGACGCAGGTCCGCCGTGGGCGGCAGACGGTGCACGAGCCGGTCCTGCACGCGGAGCGTGAACCCCACGCCCGGTTGTGCCAACGCGATCCGGGCGAGTTGCTCGGTGATATGCCCCGACTCGGTCTGGTTCGTCCGCAGGAATTTGCGGCGGGCCGGGACCGCGAAGAACAGGTCGCGGACCTCGACGGTCGTTCCCGGCGGGCCGTGGCACGGGCGCGGCGGCGTCTCCGTGCCGCCTTCCACGCACAGCTCGTAGGCCACCTCGCTGTCCCGCCGACGCGAAACGATTCGCAGCCGCGCCACCGCGCCGATGCTCGCCAGCGCCTCGCCGCGGAAGCCCAGCGTTTGGATCCCGAACAGATCGTCCGCGCTTCGCAGCTTGCTGGTCGCGTGCTGCCGGACGCTGAGCGCAAGGTCCTCGGGGTCCATGCCGACGCCGTCGTCGGCCACCCGGATGAGCCCCCGTCCGCCGTCCTCTACCGCGATGTCGATCTGCCGCGCCCCGGCATCCAGCGCGTTCTCCACCAGCTCCTTCACCACGCTGGCCGGACGCTCGATGCACTCCCCGGCCGCGATGCGGCTGACCAGCGCGGGCGGCAGGATGCGAATCTGACCCATGCGGGCGGGCCTCCGGACCGGGGGGAGTATAACGGGCCCGCGGCGCGGCCCGCGGGGCGTGCCGGCCCTTGAAGGACTGTATTACGCCGTAATACAATGAGATGTTGCGCCCGGTCGCGGGCGCGGTGGGAGTGGCGCATGCGCGACGCACGGCAGAAAGAAAGCGTCGTCACGTTCAAGGCGGATGCGTCGTTGCTGGACGCCCTGCGGAATCTTCCGAACCGCTCGGAGTTCATCCGGGCGGCGATTCTTCAGGCCCTGGATCATCACTGCCCGCTGTGCGGCGGCACGGGCGTGCTGTCGCCCAACCAGAAGCAGCACTGGCAGCGCTTCGCGGAGCGCCACCCGCTGCGCGAGTGCGAGGAGTGCCACGAGGTGCATCTGGTCTGCGGGGAGGAGGAGCACGACCAGCTCCACCGCGCGCCGCGCGCGGCGCGCTGAACGTCGAAACGGAGGCGGAGCGATGAGATGGCAGACCGGAACGCTCGGCGGGCTGGCCATGCTGCTGCTGGCCGGGCCGCTCGCCGCGCAGACGACGGCCCCGGCCGCGCTGCGCGTGGCGGTCAGCATCCTGCCGCAGGCGTACTTCGTGGAGCGCATCGGCGGCGAGCGCGTCGCGGTTCAGGTCCTGATCGGGCCCGGCCAGTCGCCGCACGCGTACGAGCCGACGCCCCGGCAGCTCGCCGCGCTGGCGGGCGTGCAGGTGTACTTCACCGTCGGCGTCGATTTCGAGACCGCCCTGGTGCCGCGCCTCCGCAGCATGTTCCGCGACCTGCGGTTCGTGGACACCCGGCGCGACATCCCGCTGCGCTACTTCACGGCGGCCGAGAGCGCGGCCGGATGTCACGACCACGACCATGGATCCGGCAGCGGCCACGGCTCCGCCGTCGGACACGGTCACGAGCACGGGCCCGACTGCCGGCATGCACCGCCGGCGGCGCCCGCGACGCAGCCGGCCGGGGCGCGCCCGGACCCGCACTTCTGGCTCAACCCGCTGCACGCCAAGACGCTTGCGGCGACGATGTGCGCGACGCTGTGCGAACTGGATCCGGCCGGGGCCGACACGTACCGCCGCAACCTGGCGGCGCTGCACGCGGATCTGGACCGCGTCCACCAGCACCTGTCCGAGGTGCTGGCGCCGCTGCGGGGCAGCGAAGTCTTCGTCTTTCACCCCGCGTTCGGCTACTTTACCGACGCCTACGGGCTCCGGCAGGTGCCGGTCGAGGTCGAGGGCAAGGAGCCGACGGCCCGCCAGCTCGCGGCGCTGATCGACCGGGCGAAGGCCGCGCGCGTGCGCGTCATCTTCGTGCAGCCGCAGTTCGCGCAGCGCGCGGCCGAGGCGATCGCGCAGGCCATCGGCGGCGCGGTCGTGCCGATGGACGACCTGGCGCGCGACTACGTGCGCAATCTCGAGGACATGGCGGCGAAGATCCGCGCGGCGGCGCCCCAGGCAGCGCCCTGACGCCCCGGGGCGACCCGACGCCGCTCCGCGCGCGGACCCCGCACAGGGCGCGGACCCCGCACGAGGAACCGTTGTGGCCGACCTGCCGGTGATCGAGACCCGCGGGCTGGCGTTCAGCTACCCGCAGACGCCGGTGCTGACCGACGTGCACCTGACGGTGCCGCGCGGCGACTTCGTGTGCATCGTCGGTCCCAACGGCGGCGGCAAGACCACGCTGCTGAAGCTCATCCTGGGGCTGCTGACGCCTACGCAGGGGACGATCCGCGTGTTCGGCCGACCGCCGGCCGAGGTGCGCCGGCGGATCGGCTACATGCCGCAACACGCCCTGCTGGATCCGCAGTTTCCGGTCCGTGTCCGGGACGTGGTGCTCATGGGGCGGCTGCGGAACTGGCAACTGGGCCCGTTCGGCCGGGCCGATCGGGCCCGGGCGCTGGCGGCGCTGGCGGAGGTGGGGCTGGCGGACTACGCCGGGCGCCCCTTCGCGGCGCTGTCGGGCGGGCAACGGCAGCGGGTGCTCATCGCGCGGGCGCTGGCCTGCGACCCGGAACTGCTCCTGCTCGACGAGCCGACCGCCAACCTCGATCCGCTCGTGCAGGACGAGATGAACGAGCTGCTCCGCGCGCTCAACGCGCGCCTGACGATCGTCATCGTCTCGCACGACGTCGGCTTCGTCGCGCGGCACGTGAAGAATGTCATCTGTGTCAACCGGACGGCCGTCCGCCACGCGGCGCACGAGATCACGGGCGATTCGATCCGCGATCTGTACGGCCACGACGTGCGGCTCGTGTCGCACGCCCACGGCCACGCCGGCGAGGCCGCGCCGGGGCCTTGAAGGCGACGCGGTGCCTGGGCCGTGAGGGCCGCCGCCCCGCGGCGGCCCGGGAGTCCGACGGTGACGGAATTTATCGAGGCGGTGCGCCAGCAGCCGTTTCTTCAGACCGCGCTGCTGACCGGCCTGCTCGCGAGCGTGGCCTGCGGCGTGGTCGGCAGCTACGTCGTCGTCCGCCGCATCACCTACATCGCCGGCGGCATCGCGCACTGCGTGCTCGGCGGGCTCGGCGCGGCCCGCTACCTCGCGGTCGAGCACGGCTGGCGCTACTACCACCCGCTGCACGGCTGGGAGCCGCTGCACCCGCTGGTCGGGGCCGTCGTGGCCGCCCTGCTGGCGGCCGTGATCATCGCCGTCGTCAGCCTCCGCGGGCGGCAGCGTGAGGACACGGTCATCGGGGCGCTGTGGGCCATCGGCATGGCCACCGGCGTGCTGTTCATCGCCAAGACCAGCGGCTACCAGGTCGACCTGATGAGCTACCTGTTCGGCAGCGTGCTGATGGTGGGGCGGGACGATCTGTGGCTGCTGCTGGCCCTGGACGTCCTGGTCGTCGGCGTGGGCCTGCTGTTCTACAACCAGTTCCTGGCGGTGTGCTTCGACGAGGAGTTCGCCCGGCTGCGCGGCGTCCGCGTCGAGGTCTTCTACGTGCTGCTGTTGTGCCTGACCGCGCTGACGGTCGTGCTGCTGGTGAGCGTCGTCGGCATCGTGCTGGTCATCGCGCTGCTCACGCTCCCGGTGGCGGTCGCGGGGCACTTCTGCCGCTCGCTCTGGCAGCTCATGCTCGCCGCGGCCCTGCTCAGCATGCTGCTGACGACCAGCGGGCTGGCGCTGAGCTACGGCCCGGACCTGCCGGCCGGCGCCACGACCATCGTCCTGGCCGGCACGCTCTACGTGCTGACCCTGCTCGGCGCCCGCCTGGCCACCGGGCTGAGCGCCCGCCGGAAGGCCCGCGCCGGCGCCGCCTAGCGGCCCCGCGCCGGCCGCTCAGGCGTCGGGCGCGCTTGCGAGGCGGCCCCGGCGGCGCGGCAGCAGCAGGGCCACTTCGTTCAGCCGCAGCGCGTACGCCCCCGCCAGGAACACCCCCACGCCCAGCGCCAGCGGCCCGAAGGTCTCCAACACCCGCCCCAGCAGCTCCGGCCGCACCGCCCCCAGCGGCCCGGCCAGCGTCGCGCGGACCGGCCACACCACGGCCGCCGTGACCATGGCGATCAGCACCATTTTCGCCAGTGCCAGGAGGGTCGCGCGGTCGACGATCGCCGTGCCGCGCCGGCGGCGCAGCAGCCGCAGCCCCGCGATCACCGCCGCGCCGGACGTCACGCTCGAACTGACGGCGAACGCCGCCTCGCGCATCTCCGGCCGCCACACCAGCGTCAGGGTCAGCGCGAGGTTCGCCGGCAGCAGCACGACGCTGATGCGCAGCGGGGTCTGCACGTCGCCCAGGCTGTAAAACGCGCGCGTGACGATGTGCTGGGCGCAGAACGCCCACAGCCCCAGGCCGTAGTACACCAGCACGTGCGCCGTGCGCGCCGTGTCGTCGGGCGTGAAGCGGCCCCGCTCGAACAGCAGCCGCGTAATCGGCTCGGCCAGCACGACCAGCAGCATGCCGGCCAGCAGGCCCTCGAGCACCGCCAGCCGCAGCGACTGCCGCACCTCCGTCAGCCACGGCGTCCATTCGCCGCGGGCCGCGTGCCGGGCGAACGCGGGCAGCGCCGCCGTGGCCAGCGAGATCACGAGCACCCCCAGCGGGAACTGGTACAGCCGTTGCGCGTACGTCACCGCCGACAGCGCCCCTTCGCTCAGCGGGTACGCGAACGTCACGCCCAGCCAGTGGCCGGCCACCGGCCCGCCCGGCACATGCGTGAGCATCGTGCAGAGCTGCTGATCGAGGAACACGCCGCAGGCCAGCACGCCCTGCCCCAGCGCGACCGGCACCAGCAGCCGCAGCATGTGCCGCACCGCCGGCGCGCGCGTGCTCAGCCGCCAGCCCAGCGGCACGCCGTGCCGCCGCAGCGCCGGCAGCAGACTCACGACCTGCAACACGCCGGCCGCCAGCACGCTGCCCGCGACCACGTAGACCTGACGCGTCGGCTGGCCGGGAAACAACGCCGGAGCCACCCCGGCGGTGCCCACGATCATGCCAACGTTCAGCAGCACCGGCGCCAGCGCCGCTGGCACGAAGCTGCCGACGCAGTTCAGAATGCTCGACAGCAGCGCCAGCACGCAGATGCTGAGCATGAACGGCAACATGAGCGCCGTCAGTCCGAGCAGCAGCCGCCGCGGGGCCGCCGCGGCCGCATCCGCCGGCGCCGTCAGCCACGCCGCCCCGATAATCACCAGCACGATCCCGATGACGATCGTGACGGCGACCGTCAGCAGCGCCAGCGTGTGCGCCAGCAGCCGCCAGGCCGCCGCGCGCCCCTCCTGCTCGAGCGTCCGCGTGAAGGTCGGTACGAACGCGGGCGCCAGGGCCCCTTCGCCGAACAGCCGGCGGAAGAGGTTCGGAATCGCGAAGGCGTAGACGAACGCGTCCTGCACCCACCCCAGACCGAACGCCCGCGCCAGCAAGATGTCGCGGACGAGCCCGGTCACCCGTGACAGCAACGTGCACAGCGCGATCAGTTTGGCGGCGGAGACCACGCTCCGGGCGCTGGACATGGGTACGCATGATAGGGGGCAGCCCCGGGCGACGGCACGCGGCCGGCGGGCTCAATCCCCGCGGCGGCGGATGCGGCGCACCGGCGCGGGCGGGCCGGCCGCCGGCGGCGGCACCGGCGGCGGAACGGGGGCCGTGCGGACCCGCTGCACGGCCCGGCTGTGGCTGCACTGCGCGGCGCTCTCCACGTCCGCCTCGAAGCGGACCGCGATCCGCCGCGTCACGCCCGACGGCTCGTCGTGGCGGAGCACCCGGCCGAAGCGCGGCAGCGGCTGCGCATCCTCCCGCACCACCCGGTCGCGCGTCGGCATCTCCGACAGCTCCACCCGGACACCGATCGGCGGCGCCTCGCCCGCCGCCGTCAGGAACGCCGCGCCGCCCGCCGACACGTCCAGCATCCACCCGCTGACGCGCCGCGCCGCGTGCTCCGGCCGCAGCCAGAACGCGAACGCGCGCGGGCTGCGGGGATCGCGACGTCGCTCGGTTTCCCCAGCAGCCCTTTGCTCCACGGGCGGTCTTCCGGTAGAGAGCCGGTGGCAAGTCGCGCCGACGCGCGCCGGGCGCGGCCGTATCCTTGAGATCGGCCCGTGCCGGGGCGGGCTTCAGCGCAGCGGGCGCGCCCCCGCGGAGGTCCGATAGTCGTGTCCGCATCCTCGCCCCGGCCGGTGGCGGTCGATCTGGCGGAGCTCGAGGGGCTCACCTGGCGGGCGATTTTCGGCAACGATCGGCCGGTGGAGCTGGAGATCGGGACGGGGAAGGCGGGGTTCCTGCTCCGCCGGGCGCAGGCCCACCCGGAGCGGAACTTTCTGGGGATCGAGTGGGCCAACGAGTTCTACCGGTACGCGGTGGACCGCATGCAGCGGTGGCGGGTGCCGAACGTGCGGATGCTGCGGACGGACGCGGCCCATTTCATCCGGGTGGTTTGCCCGCGTGACTCGCTGACGGCTCTGCACGTGTACCACCCGGATCCCTGGCCGAAGAAGCGGCACCACAAGCGGCGGCTCTTTCAGCCGGCGTTCGTGGACGCGGCGGCGGCGTGCCTGGAGCCGGGCGGGCGCTGGGCGGTGCAGACGGATCACGCGGAGTACTTCGGGATCATCGCGGCGCTGTTGCGGGGGCATCCGGCGCTGGAGGAGGTGCCGTTCGACGATCCCGAGTTCGGGGTGTCGGGGGCCCGCGTAGCGACGAACTTTGAGATCAAGTACCTCAAGGAGGGTCGCACGCTCTACCAGATCGCGGTGCGGCGGCGGGCGTAGGCGGCCGGCGCGGTGCTCCGCGGGGCCCGCGGCCGGCAGCGCGGGGCGGTGCCCGGCGGCCGGCCGCCCGGTTTGCGACGCGAGGGCGGGCCGGTAGCGCTTCGCAGATCGGGCGACAGGCGAGTAAAATGCCGCCGAAGGCGACCGGCGGTCGGAATCCCGGGATTTGGAATATGGCCGGACACTCACACTGGGCGCGCATCAAACGGGCCAAGAGCGTGGCCGACGCCCGCCGCGGGCGCGAATGGAGCCGCCTGTCGCGGGCGATCATCGTGGCGGCGCGGAACGGCGGCGGCGACCCGGACGCCAACCTGCCGCTGCGCTACGCGATCGAGGCGGCGCGCGACGCGAACATGCCCAAGGAGACGATTGAGCGGGCCATCAAAAAGGGCACGGGCGAGCTCGGCGGCGCGGCGCTGGAGGAGCTGTTCTTCGAGGGGTACGGCCCGGGCGGCGCGGCGGTGATGGTGTCGGCCCTGACCGACAATCGCAACCGCACCGCCCCGGAGATCAAGAAGATCTTCGAGCTGCACGGCGGCAACCTTGGCGCTACCAACTGCGTCGCTTGGATGTTCACGAAGCGCGGCGTGTTCCTGATCGCCCGCGATAAGACCGACGAGGACACCCTCACCACGCTCGCCCTGGAGTCCGGGGCCGACGACGTGCAGGTCCAGGGCGAAGGCTACGAGCTCACCTGCGACCCCGCCGTGTTCAACACGGTGCGAAGCGCCCTGGCGCAGGCCGGCATCAAGCCCGACAGCGCCGAGATCACGATGGTCGCGTCCACGAACGTCACGTTGGCGGGCGAAGAGGCCGAGCGCATGATGAAGCTCATTGACGCGCTCGAGGAGCACGACGACGTCAACAACGTGTACAGCAACTTCGAGCTGTCGGCGGCGGACGCGGCGCGGCTGTCGAGCTGACGGCGCACGCCGCCGATCACCAGGAGCACGGCGGATGAGGCCACTGATCGCCCGCGCGCTGGGCGCGGGACTTAGCGCGGCGATGCTGCTGTCGGCCGGCGGCTGCACGACGGCGATCAAGCAGGCGTACTACGAGGTGAAAGGGGCCGACGGCGATGTGCGCCTGCTCAACGACCCGAGTCCGGAGGCCCTGCGACCGTTCGCCGCCGTTCGGTTCACGCCCGTCACGACCGAACTGCCGCCGCGGTACTGTCCGCCGGCTCTGCTTCAGGAGTACGACCGCTGCGCACGGCAGGCCGTGGCGGCCCTGCGACCGGAGTACCCGGGCGAGGGCCCGACCCTGACGATCGACAGTGAAATCCTGTACAACCAGGGCCGGGGGCTGCTCAGCGCCGGGCTGCTCATCACGCGGCTCCGCATGCGGGACGAGCAGGGCAACCTGGTCGTCGACGCGCTGCTGCGCTCTGAAAGCAAATCGTTCCGCGAGGGCCGCGGCGAGCATCTCGCCGCCTCTTCCATCGAGGCGTTGACCGATTGGCTCCGCGACCGGAAGCGGCCGCCGGAAGGCTGAGCGCCCGCGAATTTTGCTGACGGCGTCAGATCCCCGGGACGCGCCGCGGCCCGACCTCGCCGCACCTCGCGGCCGCGCGCGACGCCCGCCTACACCGCGACCCAGTGCGGCTGCCGCAGGCGTGGCGCGTCGGCCGCGAAAGCCCGAGCCGCTTCCGGCGTCATGCTCGGGTTGCGGTGGCGGATGTCCAGCAGCTCCGTCAGCGCCGCGAACGCGTCCGTGAGCGGATGCAGCCCGGCGAACCGGTCCGCGCCCGGCCCCGTCGCCGTCAGCAGAACCGGATCGGACGTGTGCGACACACCCGTCCAGCCGACGCCGTAGTGGTTCGCGAGCACCGCCCCGAGCACCCCGACCAGGTTCGCGTGCTGCCGGTTGAGCGCCGGCGGCAACGTGCCGCCGCCCGCCGCGCACAGCAGCCGGACCTCGGCCGCGGACGGCTCCAGCCCCGTCGCCCGGCGCAGCAGCGCGGCGACGCCCTCCTCGGCGCCCGGTTCCGACGCGAGCTCGACCAGCCGCGCCGTCAGCCGATCGAACGACATGGACGCGCCCGCGATCCGCGCGAAGCACGCCGGGCTGTCCTTGTACTCGTCGCCCATCCCGTTGAGCCCGGGGTTCGAGTTGCCGTGGTCCGACGTCACGATCACCAGCGTGTCGCCCCGCGCCCGCGCGAACTCCAGGACCTCGCCCAGCGCGTCGTCAAACGCGAGCTGGTCCCACAGCAGCGCCGCGATGTCGTTGTTGTGCGCCGCGTGATCGACGCGCCCGCCCTCGACCTGAAGCAGAAATCCGCCCTCCGCCGGCGACAACGCTGCCAACGCAGCGCGCGTCATCTCCACCAGCGTCGGCACCCGCGCGGCCAGCTCCGGCGTGTTCCGCTGGTCGAGCGTGTACGGCAGGTGCCCCACGCCGAACGTGCCCAGCAGCCGGGCCGACCCGCCCGCCCGCAGCAGCTCCGCCCGCGTGGCCAGGCACGCGTACCCGGCCGCGGCGAACTCGCCGCGCAGGTCGCGCCCGTCGGGTCGCTGCCCGGCCGAGAAATACTCGCTCCCACCGCCGAGCAGCACGTCCACCCGCCCCAGGTACTGGGTCGCGATCGTCGCCTGGTCGTCGCGCGATTTCACCGTGGCGGCGAAGCCCGCCGGCGTCGCGTGCGTGATCGTGGTGGTGGTCACCAGCCCGACCCGCCGCCCGGAGTCCCGCACCAGCGGCGCGAGCGGCGTCAACGCCGTACCGTCCGGCAGCACATTCACAGCGCCGTTGAACACGCGGCTGCCGCTGCCCCAGGCCGTCGAGGCCGCCGCCGAATCGGTGACCAGCGAGCTGAGCGAGTGCGTCTCAAACAGTCCGTGCACGACGCCGGGCTGCGTCAGCAGGCCGTACCAGTGCGTGCCGCGGCCGCGGACCTGCCGCGAAAACACCTCGGCCAGTGCCGGGACGGCGATGCTCATGCCGTCGGACACCATGAAGACGACGTTCCGCGGTCGGGCGGCCGGTTGGCTGCCGACGGGGCCGCGGCTTGCCACCGCGGGTGCCACGCCGGCGAGGCCGGCGAGCGCGCCAAGCTCAATCAGCTCACGTCGCGTCAGGCCGGGGGCGGTATTCATGCGGAATTCCAGGTCCGGTGTTCCTCGGTTGTGCGCTCTTTCCGGTCGGGCGCACCAGCGTCGAGATCGAGTATAGCCGTGCCCACCCCGCTGCGTGTGAGCACTGCGTTAGGAGTCGTCTGCGCCGTCGCGCTGCCGGGCGCGGGATCGGGCCGCGGCGGCGGGCCGCGGCCCGATCCCGCGCCCGGCAGCGCGACGGCGCAGACG
>Ga0209101_1000062_pt1 | contig 86951 bp, 72 predicted proteins | sample ConPoolayeCmetaG_FD_185481 | JGI IMG/M metagenome (GOLD analysis project Ga0209101, IMG submission 185481) | Hot spring microbial mat communities from California, USA to study Microbial Dark Matter (Phase II) - Cone Pool mat layer C metaG... ... | reverse complement strand
GGCGAATGCGATTCGCCTCGTCGCAATCCTCATTGTACTGGAGCAGGGTTGGAAGAGGTAAAGGGAGTAATGCATAAGGTTTGGGCGCTGTGGGAATTATTGCGATGGTTTAGTTTTAAGACCTGTAAAAATACCCTACAAAGGTAATGCGGGTTTGTCGATGGGGAGGCGTGAAGGGGAGGAAAAAGATATGTCGCGTGCGAGATTATTTTGCCGGGCTTTACGAACGGTTGAGTTAGGTTTCTCGGCCCGTGTGTTGTATAGATTTTTGGTGTTTCGTTGTTTTATGTTTTTTCTGGGCGTTTACCGCCGTGTAGGAATTCTTGGTAGGCTCTCAGGTTTTCCCATTCACCGTTGGCGGCCAGTAAGGCTTGAGCCGACCACGTGCCTGGGTCGTGCATAGCGTATTGGGAGCCGGCTTCGGCCAAGATGTCTTTGAGTTGTTGAACGGAGGTGGCGGCCAATTGTCCGTAGGTGGTGATGCCTTTGGAGAAGAGAATTTGCTCGATTTTCGGGCCGATACCTTCAATCACCTTCAGGTCGTCGCGCGCGCCCTCGAAGACGACGATGGGGGGTAAAGACTCTTCGGTCTCTTCTACCGGTTCCTCTTCTTTGCCGATAGGGGGAGGAGGGTCCTGAAGAGCATCTATGGGAATCATAGTGCCGCGCGGTACGGGCGGAATGAAGCGAATGCCTGGGGGCGCAGTGGCTTCTCTTTTCTGGGTAGAGAGTGTGGCGGTACTCTCCTCGCTCCGCCGGACGTCGGCGGGCTGTAGGGCGGGGTCTTCCTGTTCGGGAGTGAGGGCTAAGTCGATGGGCTGTAGGGAATCGGCTACGGGCACCGGTACTTCAGGCTGAGAGGTTCCGTCGGTAGTCTCTTCGGTTTCAATGGGCGTTGTGATTTCTAACGGCACCTCCTCGGAGGGCAGCTCTGGGGTTAGGCTGAGGCCCAGTTCGGTCGAATAGCGGCGGTTAACGCTCCGCAAGGCGTCTATTTCGATGTTCAGGGTATCCATAGCTTTTCGCAGGTTGTCGTTTTCCCAACTCAGACGCTGTACCTGCGCTTCGAGAGCGGCTCGTTCCGACTCGGCAGTAGCGTATCGGGCTTTGATCTGCTCCATTTCTTGGCGGAGGGCCTGAAGGGTAGCCGACAGGCTGGCATTTTCTAGGTGAAGCTTTTCGGCTTTTTGGCGATGACGGCTCCACAGCAGCCAGCCCAACCATAGGCCGATAAGAGCGGCCACAAAGAGCATGAAGAGGATCTCGAAGGTATGCGTGCTGAAGGTACCGGTACCGGGCCCCTGAAAAATGTTTTGTTTGAACATAAGTGGTCTTTACTTAAAGCCTCAAAAACCGAAAATCTACGGTTGGATGCGAATTTCGACGCGTCGGTTTTGGTATCGGCCTCTGGGGTGGTCGTTTGTAGCGATGGGTTCTTTTTCGCCTTTCGACTGACAGCGTATTTGCTCGGCAAGCACGCCCTTTTTAATAAGTGTTTCGCGAATGGCTTTTGCGCGCTGCAGGCCGAGGCGATAGTTTGTTTTCGGGTCTCCGACGTTATCGGTGTGACCGGTCAGGACAACCGTCCGGCGGCTTTCTTTCAAATATTGAGCCAGGCGGGTCAGGTAGTCTTCTATGGCGGCGTTGTCTTGTTGGCGAATGGAGTTGTAGGGAAAATGGATGAGTATCTCGTTGGGGCGTTCGCTGAAGGAGACCCGGTCTGTTCGGCCGGTTTCGCTTTCCGGGAGGGCAGCGGGCGGCTGAGGCAAGGGAGATACGGCCGGTGTGGTGTAGACAAAAGAAGCGTCTTGAAGCAGCGTATCTACGGGAAAAGGTATGGCTCGACCGGCAGCAGGTGGAGTTGGATTGTCGTCGCAGCGCTGTTTTATGCCGCAAACGTACCACCGCCAACAGATAATCGACCAGACCACAAAAGCGACCACAGGCGGTAGCAGGCGAGTGTTCATAGTGCAACAGGTATTGAATGGGGCAAAGTACGGGCTAAACTTTTTAAATTTTCGAGAAACCTTTTATCCGCAAGGCAGTTTATGAGTACAACTTTGCACCTATGAGTTCAGAGAATACCCGGCCGCGCTTGTCGCGCGAGTCGCTGCGAGAAGCCGCCTACCTCTTTCGGTTTATTTATCCGTATCGCTTCTATTTTTTCGGCGGGCTCCTGTTGCTGTTTTTATCCAGCGGATTGTTCATGCTTTTTCCCTATCTCGTCGGGAGAATGTTGGACGTGGCACAAGGTGCGATAGCAGACATCGACTTAGGGAGTATGGCCGTAGTGCTGGGCCTGATTCTTCTTTTTCAGAGCATTGTCTCGTACTGGCGCGTTCGTTTTTTTGCAGTAGTCAGCGAGCGCGGCACGGCAGACGTTCGGCGGGCGGTTTACGAGCGTCTCATTGGTCTGCCTATGGTATTTTTTGAGAAAAATCGCGTAGGCGAGCTGGTGAGTCGCTTGACGAGCGACATAGAGCGGCTGTACAACCTGCTGTACTTTGTCTTGGCAGAGTTCATTCGGCAGATTCTCATCTTAATCGGCGGTGTGGTAGTGTTGATGTGGATGTCGCCCCGTCTGACGGGAGTCATGTTGCTTACCTTTCCGGTTATTGTGGTGGGAGCGCTCCTCTTTGGGCGTTGGGTGAGGCGCTTGTCTCGTCGGCGCCAGGAGGCGTTGGGAGTGGCAAACACGGTGTTAGACGAGACCTTACAGGGTATACAAGCCGTTAAGGCATTTGCCAACGAACTGTATGAGCGCGCTCGGTATGCGCGGGCAAATGACGAAGTGGTCAACATTTCCATGCGCTATGCCGGCGGACGCGCGCTTTTCGCGGTATTCATCATCACCGTGCTCTTCGGAGCGCTGTTCTTTGTCCTGGGCTATGGGATGTACCTGATACAGACGCGCCAGATGACGGTAGGCGAGCTGATTGCCTTCGTTACGTATACGGCGGTCATCGGCGGGGCCATAGCGGGTTTGGGCAGTTTTTATACGGAACTTCTGGGAGCGTTGGGCGCAACGGAGCGCGTGCGCGAGATCTTGCAAACACCTACAGAGGTGGAGGAGGGCGCGCACCGCCGTCGAGCGGTGGCCCATCGGCTCAACGCCGACGTCGAATTTGCCGATGTGCACTTCGCCTATCCTACTCGACCGGATGTAGAGGTGCTCAAAGGTATTTCGCTGGTGCTTCCGGCGGGAAAGAAGGTGGCCTTGGTAGGCCAAAGTGGAGCGGGAAAGAGCACCATGGTCCAATTGTTGCTGCAGTTTCACCGGCCGCAGCGCGGCGATATCCGCATCGGCGGAGTAAGCATCTACGACTACGATCTGAGCACTTACCGAAGCCGACTGGCCCTCGTACCGCAAGAAGTGCTTCTCTTTGGCGGTACCATCCGAGAGAACATTTCGTACGGTCGGCCCGGTGCTCTTGAAGAAGCCGTCATCGAAGCCGCTCGACAGGCCAACGCCTGGGATTTCATCAGCCACTTTCCGCAGGGCTTGGACACCGTAGTAGGCGAACGAGGCATTCGCCTTTCCGGCGGGCAACGCCAGCGCATCGCCATTGCCCGGGCCATTCTGAGAGACCCCGACATCTTGCTGCTCGACGAGGCCACCTCATCGCTCGACGCCGAGAGCGAACGGGTAGTCCAAGAGGCCCTCGACCACCTCATGCGAGGGCGTACCAGCCTCATCATTGCCCATAGGCTTGCTACCGTGCGCTCTGCCGACCTTATCTATGTGCTCGACAAGGGTCGCATCGTGGAGCAAGGCACCCACGAGGAACTTTTGGCCCGTCCCGACGGCTTGTACGCTACCCTGGCGCGATTACAATTTGCAGAGGGAATAACGGTGGAATGAGTTCTGGTACGCTTTGAGGGCATTCATACCTTCGACGCCGCCGACAAATACCACTACTACATCTGACCCGATACGTCTATGAGACAATTATCTTTTCCTTCTGTTTTCATACTCCTTACCCGGAGTGCCGCACTTTTTGTTACCCAAACTCCCCTGATCGCCCAATTTTCGGAAGAAGGGTGGGTATTCAAAGGTCAGCAAGACAATATACAGGTCTATTATCGCCGCACCGAAGACGTGCACGAGCTCAAAGTGGCGACAACGATGCGCGGTACGCTAAGCGGTGTGGTGCGCCTGTTCGATGATGTTCCTAATTATCCTAAATGGGGCTATCGCCTCCGGTCGGCTCGGCTGGTGCAGCGCGTTTCGGAGGTAGAAATGTACTACTACGTGTGCTTGGATTTTCCTTGGCCGCTGAGTGACCGAGACCTCATCATGCATACCCACTTGAAGCAGGACCCGAACACCCGCATCCTGACGTCAACCAGCAGGGCCGCTCCCGACAGGTTGCCGGAAGAGGAAGGTACGGTGCGCATTCGGAAAGCCCACTCCAAGTGGGTCATTACCCCTGTGGCTCCCGGCCTACTGTCGGTGGAATACTACCTCTACTCCAACCCAGGGGGGCACTTGCCCGACTGGCTGATCAACATGGCCCTGGATGTGGGTCCGCGACAAACGCTCAAAAATATGCGCGCCCTTTTGCTCGACCCCTCCTACCAAAACGTGCGCTTAGCCCATATTCGGGAATAAAGCGCTCCGAGGCCAACCAACTTAGCGGGACGGCTGTTTGGATATGTCCAACGGTTGAAATATGAGTTACCCCAGCTTACGAGCGGCCGTGCGCGACTTAGAGCGACACGGCATGCTCCTTCGCATCCGCGAGGAAGTAGACCCGAATCTGGAAGTGGCCGAAATCCACCGCCAAGTGTTCGAGCAGCGCGGCCCGGCTATCTTGTACGAGCAGATCAAAGGCAGCCCCTTTCAGGCGGTGAGCAACCTGTACGGCACTTTCGAGCGCACGGCCTTTCTCTTTCGCCGTACTTTGCAGCGCGTAAAGCAGGTCATCGAACTGAAAAAGGACCCTACTGCCCTGCTGCGCGCTCCTTTGCGTTACGCTTCCGCTCCGCTCACTGCTCTGTCGGCTCTGCCCATGCGCAGTGTGCTTCGGCCACCTATTTTATACGGCACGACGACGGTCAGCCGTCTGCCGCAGATCAAGAGCTGGCCCATGGACGGCGGTGCCTTCATCACCCTGCCACAAGTGTTCACCGAAGACCCCGAGCGGCCCGGGCTATTGCACGCCAACGTGGGCATGTATCGCATCCAGCTATCGGGCAACGAGTACTTGCCAGACCAAGAGGTGGGCATGCACTACCAGCTGCACCGCGGCATTGGGGTGCACCACGCGAAATACAACGAACGCCCGGAGCCCTTTCGCTGCAGCATCTTTGTAGGCGGGCCGCCCAGCCACGCTTTTGCCGCCATTATGCCCTTGCCAGAGGGCTTAAGCGAACTGACCTTCGCCGGCATGCTCAACGGACGTCGCTTTCGATATTTCCGGCGCAACGGATACCTGCTGAGCAGCGACGCCGACTTCGTCATCACCGGCGAAATCCTAAAAGGCGTTAAGAAACCCGAAGGCCCCTTCGGCGACCACCTAGGCTATTACTCCCTCACCCACGACTTCCCGGTCATGCGCGTACACCGCGTCTATCATCGCAAAGACCCGCTATGGCACTTCACCGTCGTAGGTCGCCCGCCCCAAGAGGACAGCAGCTTCGGCTGGCTCATCCACCAACTGGTGGCACCGCTGACTCCTCAGGAGTTCCCGGGACTCAAAGAATTGCACGCCGTAGACGCCGCCGGGGTACACCCGCTCCTGCTTGCCATCGGCTACGAGCGCTACATGCCTTTCCGAGAGCGCGTGCCCGAGGAAATCCTCACCATTGCCAACCACATCCTCGGCTCCGGGCAGACCTCGCTGGCCAAGTTCCTCTTCATAGCCGCTGCCGATGACGACCCACACTTGGACACGCACGACATCCCTCACTTCTTCCAACACGTACTCGAGCGCGTGGACTGGCAACGAGACTTGCACTTCTACACCCGCACCACCATCGATACTCTCGACTACTCCGGCTCCGGGTGGAACGCCGGCTCTAAAGTAGTCATCGCCTGCCGAGGCGACAAGCGCCGCACCTTGAAGGCACAACTGCCTGAAAACTTCTCTCTGCCTCCGGGCTTCGAAGAGCCCGCCTTCTGCCTACCGGGTGTGCTGGCCGTAAAGGCCCCTCCCTTCCGAGTAGAGCAGACGGCCCGCCAACAGGCCGAAGAACTCTGCCGGTGGCTTGAAGGCTTTGCCCTGCCCCACATCGCCCTCATCGTACTGGTAGACGACAGCGCCTTCACCGCCGCTACCTTGAACAACTTCCTCTGGGTAACCTTCACGCGCGCCAACCCTAGCCACGACACCTACGGCGTAGGGGCCTTTATCGAACACAAACACTGGGGCTGCCGAGGTCCGCTCGTTATCGATGCGCGCATTAAGCCGCACCACGCACCGGTGCTGGAACCCGACCCCGACGTCCAACGGCGCGTGCGCCGACTGCTGGAACCATACGGATTCTGACCTGCCTACGGCCGCTCAAAGAGCAGAACCGGATCGCCTATAAGGACGCTCCGCCTATCAACCACAGAAGATTTTTTCTCTTTCGAGGAGAGCTTTTTATAAAAAATAACGCAAAGCCCACGCCAAAAGCCGGCCGGGTCGCCTCGAAGAGGGCCGATTTCGCTACAAAAAAAATTTCTTTTTGGAAATATAAACAAGCCGATGCTATCTTTGCGCTGCTTTTTTCAAAAAAGCAGCCCTCCTTCTAAGAGCGGCCCGTTCGTCTAGCGGTTAGGACGCATCCCTTTCACGGATGAAACACGGGTTCGATTCCCGTACGGGTCACCAAGTCCTGTCAGCGCCCAAAAAGACTGACAGGGCTTTTTCGTATTTGGCGATCTTTGTCGCAGGCCAATGAAAAACGTTCCGCTGCGGCAGAACCCTTAAATCGACTTTTCAATAATCACTTTTCTATGCCTGTATTCGTTCGTTTGCTGTTGCTTCTGACTCTTGCGGCGCCAATAGCCTGTCGGCAAAAGACACCTCAACCGCCAACAGACACGACTGCTGAAGAGCGCATCATCTTAGACTCCTTCGCCGACCTACAAATCCTGCGCTACGACCTGCCCGGCTGGGAAGAGTTGAGCCTCAGGCAAAAAATCCTCATCTACTACCTCAGTGAAGCCGCACTGGCCGGCCGGGATATCACTTACGACCAGTACGGCAAATACAACCTGACCGTGCGCAAGACGCTGGAGGCCATTTTTAATACCTACAAAGGCGACCGAACCAAACAAGAGTGGAAAGCCTTCGAGGTGTACGCCAAACGGGTGTGGTTCAGCAACGGCATTCACCACCACTACAACGAGACGAAAATACTGCCGGAGTTTTCCCAAGAGTACTTTGCCCAGCTGATAAACGGTACCGACGTCGGCGCTTTGCCTTTGGCGCAAGGACAAACACCGGCGGCCTTGTTGGACACGCTCTACCGAGTGATGTTTGACCCCAGTTTCCTGCCCAAGCGCACAAATAAGGCGGCCGATGTGGATGTGGTGCTTACTTCGGCCGTGCATTTTTACGAGAACATCACCGCCGATGAGGTAGACCGCTTCTACCAACAACAGCTCCGTGCAGCCGGGCCCAACCCGCCTCTGGTCGGCCTCAACTCGAAGCTCATCGGCGTAAAAGGCGGCAAGCCCTACGAGCGCGTCTGGCGGGCAGGCAACGGTATGTACGGAGCAGCCATCGATAGGATCATCGAAAATCTAGAAAAAGCCATCCCTTACGCGGAAAACGAGCAACAGCAGAGAGTCATCCGGCTGCTCATTGAGTATTACCGCAGCGGCGATTTGCGCAAGTTCGACGAGTACAACATTGCCTGGGTGCAAGACACGGCGAGCACCGTAGATTTTATCAACGGATTTATCGAAGTCTACCACGACCCCAAAGGGTACAAAGCCGACTGGGAGGCGGTAGTGCAATACAACGACCCGGAGGCTACGCGAAAGATGGCCATTCTCAGCCGCAATGCCCAGTACTTTGAGGACAATAGCCCGGTGGCGCCGGCGTACAAAAGGAAGCAAGCCAAAGGGATTTCTTATCGTGTCATTAATGTAGCCATGGAAGGCGGCGCTTGCGCACCTTCTACGCCCATCGGCATCAACTTGCCCAATTCCGACTGGATACGCGCGCAGTACGGCTCTAAGTCCATTAGCCTGAGCAACATCGAAAACGCTTACGCCCGCTCAGGTGGCGCCGCAGCCGTCGCCGAATTCGCCCACGACGAAGAGGAAGTGGCGCTGGCGCGCCGATACGGTGAAATAGTAGGAAAGATACACACGGCGCTACACGAGGTCATTGGCCATGCCAGTGGCCAACTGAAAGCCGGCGTAGCCCAGCCCAGCGCTACGTTGAAGCAATATGCGAGCACACTGGAGGAAGCCCGGGCCGATTTGGTCGCCCTCTACTACTTGGCCGACCCTAAACTGGTGGACTGGGGTGTCTTGCCCGACACGTTGGCCTATCGAGCAGGCTACGACCAGTATCTGCGCAACGGCCTACTGCAGCAGCTGCGCCGCATAGCGCCCGGGCAAAACCTGGAGCAAGACCACATGCGCAACCGCCACCTCGTCTCCGCCTGGGTGCTCGAGCGCGCACAAGCCGATAGCGCTGTAGTAAGGGTCGTGCGCCAAGGGAAGACCTACATCGACATCCGCAACTACACCCGCCTGCGCGGGCTATTCGGTCAATTGTTGGCCGAAGTGCAGCGCATCAAATCGGAAGGCGACTTCGAGGCGGCGCGACGGCTGGTAGAGACTTACGGCGTACGGGTAGACGCCGACCTGGTTCGCCAGGTACAGGAGCGCTACGCCAACCTGCCTACCAAACCGTACAGCGGCTTTGTGCAGCCTCGACTGATCTTGGTAAAAGATGCGCAGGGTAACATCACCGACGTGCGCGCAGAACCGGAGACGGATTTTGTGCAACAAATGCTCCGCTACGGACGAGAGTACGCTTTCCTGCCGGTTCGCAACGATTAACGGCTTTTTTCAGGCCACCTCGGCACACAGCCCACACCGCGGCAGCATCTTTGCTGCTGTTCAATTTGTTTTTTGAAAAATATGGCCACTTATGAAAATCCTCGCTTGGTGCTGGACTCGTCCCGACCCATAGCACCGGGACGGGTCGCCTGGAGGAGTCCCAGCAACATCGCCATCGTCAAGTACTGGGGAAAGCGCGCCGTACAGCTGCCCAGGAACCCCTCCGTCAGCCTTACCCTGAGCGCGGCTTATACGGATATGGCGATAGAATACGCCCTGAAAGAACGCCCCGAGCCGGCCATTTCGCTGGAGTTTTTCTTTGAGGAAAAACCGCACGAGGCCTTTAGGCAAAAAGTGCTCGCCTTCTTGGAAGCGGTGACGCCGATTTTCCCTTTTTTGCGCCAGCTGCATCTGACCCTTCGGTCGAGCAATTCCTTTCCGCACTCCACCGGCATTGCGTCTTCGGCTTCGAGCATGTCGGCTCTGGCGCTGTGCCTGTGCAGTTTAGAGCATCGCTTCTTTCACACCCTGCCCGACGACGCTGCCTTCGACCGGAAGGCTTCCTATGTGGCCCGCTTGGGCAGCGGCAGTGCTTGCCGGTCTGTTTACCCTTATGCGGCCCTGTGGGGCCTGACGGCCGCTCTGCCGTCCTCCTCCGACGAGTGCGCCGTGCCGCTGGAGGCACAGCTGCACCCGGTGTTTAAAACGCTCTGCGACGACATCCTGGTGGTGAGCTCCGCTCAAAAAGCGGTGAGCAGCCGAGCAGGACACGCTCTGATGGAGGGCAATCCCTTCGCGGAGACGCGATACGACCAAGCGCGCATCAATACCGTTCGGCTACTGGAGGTACTGCGCAGCGGAGACGTGGAGGCTTTCGGCCAATTGGCCGAAGGCGAGGCGCTATCGCTGCACGCCCTCATGCTGTGCAGCCGGCCGCCGTACTTGCTTTTACACCCCAACACGGTAGCCATCTTGCACCGCGTGCAGGCTTTTCGGCAAGAGAGCCGGCTGCCGGTGTACTTCACCCTCGATGCAGGGCCAAACGTGCACCTGCTGTACCCCGCCGAATGCGCCGACACCCTTCGGCCGTGGGTAGAGGCAGAGCTGCGGCCGCTGTGTGAAAACGGCTACTACCTGGCCGACCGGGTGGGCGAAGGCCCCGAAGAACGGTGAGGATAGGCGTCCTCTTTTCCTCCGAAAACCTACTGGAGGCTTACTCGGCTTCGGCGAGCGCGAGCGCTCTTTTTGGGCGTACAGACCAACGATTCCAAGCGCTTAATCCCAAGCCGACGAGCATAAGCAACGAACCCAACCACACGAAGTTAATACCCGGGAAGACGATGGCCTCCAACACGATGTAGTCGGAGCGCGGAGCGTTCTCTGCGATCTCCAACGGAATGCGCCGTAAAGCTTCGGGAGCCTTTGCAGCACCAATGGTCATCGTGGCCGTGCTCGGGTCGATATGCTCAAAGCGAAAATGAAGGCCCCATTTGGCAATTTCGTCCTTCAGATTGAGAGTGCGATTGTCGCGGATGAGAAAAACGGGCGCTACCGTTACCGTGTCTCCGTTGGGAGCCTCAACGCGCAGTTGGGCGGCTACGCCGATATCGCCCGGTTCGGCCGTGTAGTGCGGATGCTTAATCTCTCGACTGAGGCGCACCAATTGCAAGCGGAAGCCCTCAAAGTCGGCACTATCGCCTTCTTTCAAGCGCAGCGAACGATACCGGAGCCGTTCCTCGGCATCGATCAAGTGGGCCAAAGAGGCCTCTGTTAGCCGCACGCGCATTTGTAGCGGCCCAATCTGAGCCGGTAAAGTAAAAGCTCCTTGTTGAGGGCGCAAGTAGAGCATAGGAGCCGCCACATGTCCCACGGTGTCACCCGGCGAGTAGGCGCGCAACAAAAGGCCAAAGGCTATATCTCCCTTCTGTGGCCGATAGTCGGGATGCCCGGGCGACTTGGTGTAGTCTTGCAATACGATGTAGTGCTTTTGGGTAAAAATCGTATCGCCTACGGCAGCCGTGTAGCGCTCAAAACGGATGCTGTCCTCCTGTTGACGGGCAAACTCGGGGTCGAGTTCGGCCTTGGGTAAAGAAGATACGTGGGTAAAAATGTCGTGTGTCCAGTAGTGTTTGGTAGAGGGATTCGAGGCGACGACCTGAGTAAACTGGCGGTCGTACATGACGTTGGGATGTAGAACGAACTCCTCGCCGGTAAAGCGCCCTTGAGGGTCTTTTTTTCGGAAGCGAACGGCAAAGGTGCGCGTCTGGCGCTCGACGGTGTCGCCCAAATAGGTCGCCTCGTAGCCGCGAATAGGCATGGGAGCATCCCGAAGGAGGAGCACATTTTTGTTCAACTCCTCATTGCCCATACCCTCGATGAGGCCCTCCATGGCAAAAGTGTTCGATGATATCCAACGCTTATTCAGACCGGTAGCCAAAATCCCCAATAGCAGCACACCAAAGCCTATGTGCGAGAGGGCAGAACCAGCCTGCTTGAGGTTTCGGCGGGCGAAAGTGACCAGATAATCGGCATTAGCCACCACGGTGAACATGCCCGCGAAGAGAAGGGCAAAATACTGCCACGCAAAGAGGTCGAGCCACAGGGCGTTGAGGGCGGTCAAAGCGGCAGCACCGACCAAGGCCAGCAGCAAGTGCCGCAACAACGTGCGTCGCCACAGCGCCATCTGGCGCTCTCGATAACGCAACCATTGAGCAGTACCCGTCAGCAAGCCCACAAACACACCAATCCACAATTGATAGCGGTTGTGGTGCGCTACCGGGTCTTTCAAAGCCGCTCCTACGTAGTCGGGATAAAACAACTGCACCACCTTGTTCCACACCGGCAAAGAAGTAGCACCGGTAATCAGCACGGCCGAGAATAGGAGTACCAGAGAACCGATAAACATCCAAAACTCGCGCGATCCGACGGCTTCCTCCTGCTCGGGAGCGGGAATGTGTTTGCCCCTGGCGATGAACAGCCCCATGGCCAAAGCAGCAAAGCCCGCGATGAAGGCAATGAGCTGAGCGCCCAACCCCATCTCCGTAAAAGCATGGGCCGAAGAATCGCCTAAGATGCCGCTGCGCGTCAGGTAAGTGGAGTACAGCACCGACACAAAGGTCATCAAGTAAAAGGCATAGGTGCTGCGAATAGAGTGACCCGTGTTGCGCGCAATGAGGTGCGTATGTATCCCGGCTACCAGAGTAATCCAGGGAACTAAAGAGGTATTTTCCACCGGGTCCCAAGCCCAGTAACCGCCGAAAGAAAGCGCCTCGTACGCCCACGCCCCGCCCATGAGGATGCCCAGGCCCAGCACGGCAGCCGAAAACAACGCCCATGGCAGAGCCGGCCGAAGCCATTCGCGGTGCTCACCCGTCCACAATCCCGCAACGGCAAAGGCAAAGGGCACTAAGGTAGAGGCAAAGCCGAGAAAGAGCGTAGGAGGATGGATGGTCATCCAATAATTTTGCAACAGCGGGTTCAGACCGTTGCCGCTGATTTGGGTCAAATAGTCGGCGCGCTCAAAAATGGGCGCATCCATCGTGTGGCGCAGCAGGTCAAAAGCGCTAACTCCGAGACGGTAATCTCCAACATACAGACCCAGTATCATGGAGCCGATGAAAACCTCCACCAGCGAAACAACTGCCAGTACCGGAGCCTCCCACCGACCCGCGCGGAAGATGAGCACCAGCCCTAACGCGATGTGCCAAAAGCTCCATAGCAGAAAACTGCCCTGTTGCTCTTTCCAGAAGGCCGAAAAAGTATACTGAAAAGGCAAATCGTCTGAGACGTTGGCCCAGGCGTAGTAGTACTCGTAGTACTTGTTGACCAATATCCAAAATAAGGTGGCAACAACGCCCAACACCGCCAACCCATGGGTAAAAAAAGCCCCGCGTCCCAACCGAAGCCAACCCGGTCCGTCGGGCCGCTGCCGTCTTTGCACGGCCAAGTAGTACGCTACGGCGGCCAAAAGCGCAGCAACGAAAGACAGCACCGTACACAGATGCCCTATCTGGCCCGGCAACAAATGTTCTCCCTGATACTCCATATAAGGTGTTTATCGCTTCTCGGAGCGCACGTATACCTCTTCGTCCTTGTACTTGGAAGGGCATTTGAGCAACATATCCGATGCCTCAAAAACCTCACCGTTCATCTGTCCGGTAAGCACAACCTGCTCGGAACGCTCAAAATCCTGAGGCTTTCCCGCGCGCAAAATCACCTGCCGAACCTCTCCGGCGTCGTCGCGCAAATAGAAGGCCAGGTAGTTGGGGTCCTTCATCGGGTCGTACTCGATGGGGCGTTCCTTGACCAACTGACCCACCAGCTTCACCCGATCGCCCTTTTGTGCAGCCTGGGCGAAATTGGCGTAAGTAGTTACGTCCTGACCGGCCGAAATAAGAATGCCGATGGCAAGGGCAATAACGGCAATGGCAATTATATGCGAGCGCTTCATGTGCAGTTGTTTTTTATAACAAAGGTACACTGCTGAACGGCAGCGGAGCGTGATTTTCCTCTCAGACGAAGCTGACGACAAGTGGCGTTTGGTCAACGTACTAAACAAGTAAACCTTCCGAACGTTCACCTCCGGCCACACGGGCAAGTTCGAGAAAGAGAAACGCTCTACATGGCCGTAAAGTCGTGTCATCTGCATCGCCGTATGCCCATCTTTGCATAGCCTTCGCACAAGATGTCGTGAAACACCGGGAGGCTACTGTTGAACAGGAATGAGAGACGCGTTGTTTTGACACCGTAAACGATGTAGGTAAAATTTCCTTTGATGAGAAGCCCTCAAACGGCGACCAAACCTTTTGCCCTTTTTACTGCCCGTCGGCTCGCAAAAGTTCCCCGCTACAGCGTTATCTTGGTAAAAGGATGGGTACCTTTGCAGGCGGTTTTAGCGTTATTTGTCCCGCCCCTACCGGGTAAGGTAGGGTGAAGATTTGTCTTCCGAGGAAATCGAGACTCCTCGGGTAAAGCGAGCGATGGATACCCTGATTAATGTTGCGCAATTCTTACTGAGCCTTTCGCTGCTGATCTTATTGCACGAGATAGGGCATTTTTTACCGGCGCGTTGGTTTAAAACGCGGGTGGAGAAGTTCTACCTTTTCTTCGATTTTGCCCCCTTTCACGCGCTGTGGAAGACGCGCAAGGGCGACACGGAATACGGCATCGGCTGGCTTCCCTTAGGCGGCTACGTAAAGATATCCGGCATGGTGGATGAAAGCTTGGATACGGAAACGCTTAAGCACCCCCCACAACCGTGGGAGTTTCGCTCCAAGCCGGCTTGGCAACGCCTCATCATCATGGTAGGAGGCGTTACGGTCAATTTCTTGCTGGGCTTTGCCATTTTTGCCGGCATCCTTTTCTTTTCGGGAAAGGCGTACCTACCCAACACCTCTCTACCCTACGGCTTGGCCTTCGATCCGGTGCTGCTGGAGATGGGTTTTCAACAAGGAGATGTATTGCTCCAGGTAGGGCAGCGTCGGGTAGACCAGGTAGACCCGTCCCTTTTCCTCGAGGAGGTCGTGCTGAACAACGCGCGCGAGGTGGTAGTCTTGCGGCAAGGTCAGCGCATCACTTTTCCGTTGCCCTCCGACGCTGCCGAGCGCTTGGTCAAGGAGAAAGTATCCAGAAGCCTGCTCATGAGCCCTCGCATTCCCTTCTACGTAGAAGCACTGGCGCCGGGTAAGCCGGCCGAGGCAGCGGGCATCCGGCCGGGGGACCGCATCATAGCGTTCAACGACCAGCCGACGCCGTTTTACGACGAGTTTGTCCCCTTAGCCCGCGCCAACAAGGGCAAGCCGGCGCGTATTGCCGTAGTGCGCGGCGGCGATACGCTCACTTTCTCCTTAACCCTCACGCCCGATGGGCTCATCGGCGTGCGACCGCGCGTAGAGGGCTTTTATGCGGTGCAGCGCCAACCCTACACGCTGGCAGCCGCCCTGCCGGAAGGAGTACGCATGGGCATCGAGTTCTTGCGCAACCAACTAAGAGCCTTTGGCAAAATGTTTAGCGGAGAGCTGTCGGTCAAAGAAAATCTCGGCAGCATCATCAGCATCGGCAAAATGTACGGCACCTCCTGGGACTGGGAGCGCTTCTGGACCCTGACGGCCTCGCTAAGCATACTGCTGGCCTTCATGAACTTACTCCCCATCCCTGCCCTGGACGGCGGCTACGTCGTGTTCCTGCTGTGGGAGGTAATCACCGGCCGAAAGGTCGGCGACCGCTTTATGGAAAAGGCCGTAACCGTAGGGTTCTTCCTCCTATTAGGCCTGATGGTATACGCCTTTGGTCTGGACCTGTGGCGACACGTCTTTCAGCATCTCTTTTAGGAGTAAAGCGATGAACTACTTCGAGTTTTACGGCATACCGGTCTCGTTTCGCCTCGATGAAGAGCTGCTGCGCCGCATTTTTTACCAAAACAGCAAAAAATACCATCCCGACTTCCACACACTCGCTACGCCGGAGGAGCAAGAAGCCATGCTGCAGTGGGCTACGCTAAACAACCAAGCCTTTGAAACCCTCTCCGACCCGGACCGGCGCATGCGCTATATTCTACAAATCAAGGGTTTGTTGGAAGGAGAGGAACAGCAGCAGGTGCCGCAGGACTTTCTGCTCGACATGATGGACATCAACGAGGCCCTTATGGAGTTAGAAATAGACGGCGACGCGGAGCGCTTGGAACAGATAACACAAGAGGTCAACCGACAGGAGCAGGTACTGGAAGAGGCCATTGCACCGGTGCTCGATCGCTACACCGACGACGGTCCGCACAGCAGAGAGGATTTGCTGCTGGTGCGCGACTATTTTTTGAAGAAAAGATACGTATTGCGCGTTCGCGAAAAGCTCGCTACTTTTGCCGCTCGTTGAACCTATAGCGCGGGAATGGCGGAATGGTAGACGCGCTGGTCTCAAACACCAGTGACCGCGAGGTCATGCGAGTTCGAGTCTCGCTTCCCGCACCTGCTTCAGCATATCGCTTACGGCGGCGATGTGCTGTTTTTGTTTTCGGCCCAAGTCCATGGCCCTCATTATTACCCAAGACGGCTCGCACTCGGTATTTTCCGAACAGTACGGCGTCACGTATCACTCCCGGTACGGAGCGGTAACGGAGTCGCTGCACGTGTTCATTCAGGCCGGTTTGCGCTGCAAAGCGGCAGTGCAGCCCCGGCTGGCCGTTTTAGAGGTGGGTTTGGGCACCGGCCTAAACGCCTTTCTGACGTGGATGGAAGCCGAGCGGCGTAACTTGACGGTACGCTACACCGCCCTGGAGTCGGCGCCTCTGTCCCTTGCTGAGGCGCAAGCTTTCAATTACCCGGAGCACCTAGGGCTACCGGAGCGCCGTCCGGACTTCTGCCGTTTGCACGACTGCGCTTGGGAGCGCGCCGTTCGCCTGTCGGCGCACTTTTGGCTGCGCAAAAAGAGGATGCCCGTACAAGCCTATCGCCCGGTGCAGGCCTTCGACCTCATCTATTTCGACGCTTTTGCTCCTGGCGCTCAGCCGGAGATGTGGACGGAGGCCGTACTTCGCGCCATGTATCGCGCCCTGCGACCCGAAGGTATTTTGGTGACCTACTGTGCAAAGGGCCAGGTTAAGCGCACGCTTCGCGCTGTGGGCTTCGAGGTGGAAAGCCTGCCCGGGCCGCCGGGGAAGCGCGAGATGACGCGGGCTTGGAAGTAGAAAGCCGCCAACCTATGCCCGTAGGCGCAGTAGCGTGCGCAGGCATACGTCCAGGCGATCATCAAGAGGCCCGTAAAGGGCCGTGTAAGACATACCGCCCTCGGTGAGCAGACGCTCATACCAACCGAAAAGCTCCTCGCGCTCGTTGGGATGCTCGCGCAAGGGGTCGGGCTGCCAAGGGAAATCGGGCGCGCATAGGAAATAATGGTCGGCCGGTCGAGCACAACGGTAACCCTCCCGCCATAACCACCGCCCGTCAGGCGGTAGACCATAGCGGTAGTGCTCCCATATCTGCAAAACCGTCCAGTCCGTATCACACAACAGCAGAGAGGGCCGCTGCCGAGCAAACCACTCCTCCCAGGCCCATTGGCCGCGGCCAATGGCGGCCAAGTCGGCGCGCTCATAGGGGCGGCCCAAATGGGCCACATAGTAACGGGCAAATTCCGGCACCCAAGGCAGCCCCAGACGCCAAGCCAGCAGCTCGGTTAAAGCCGTTTTACCGGTGCTTTCCGGGCCCGTAAAGACAATTTTTACCAAATATCGGATCTACTTTCGGATAATGGTCGTATCGCGGTCGTACACCAGACAAGTGAAGATGCCCAGCGGATTGGCCGACCCGCCTACATTGCTTTTGATGCGGGCCGGTTGGGCGAAGGGATTTTGGTTGCCAAAAACGGCCAGCTGCACACTCTCCAGGAAGTCGTAGTAGTCTTTGGTGATGTGATACAGCGTATTAATGACCGTGTCGCCCTCGGTAAGCTCATAAGCCGAGCCAAAGGCGATGACCTCCGTCTGGGCGATTCGATCGGTAGCCAAAAAGTCCTGGTCAGGGAGACTGTCCAGGGTACCGTAGTTGAGCATTCGGCGGTAAAAGTTCTCCTGCGTGCGGTCATCCGTGATATACGTGAGCACACGCGCCAGTGTATCGCGTTGCGGGTTCCATTCTACCTGGATACTGTCAATGGGCACCTTGGGGAGCATGACAGTTTTGCCGGTAATCTCCTTTCCATCGGGCAACACGATGCGCAACTCATACACCACTCCAGGCGTAGCCGGCACGAGGTTTTTACCCGTGTAGTTGAAGATCTTCAGCGGTGTAAATTCGGCCGATAGGGTATTGGACAAGGTATCTACCCGCCCGTTGTAGGCAATGGTGACAACAGCCCCGCCGATGAGCGTCCGGTCTAAGAACGCCGAGTCCAGCCCGAGAGGGTCGAAGAAGCCGTAACTGCGCGTCAACAGCAGGCGGAAAGGCTTGCCGGGTTCCAGATAGCACTCTACCACCGGCTGACCGTCGTAGGTAGGCAGCACGAGGTCTATCTCTTTTTCCAAATTACAGGCGCCAAGGGCCAGCGCGGCGCCCAACAGTATGGCACTGGGCAAATATTTCATGGTACGTTCCGATTTTTCGGCATTAAAACTTAAAATTCCACGTCAACGAGGGCAGGACAGGGAAGAGCGAGACCTGTTTAGCGCGAATGGCTCTGGGCACCTGAATGGATTGGCCGGCATCGCCCAAGCGCTGAAATTCGGGTTCCAGGAAGATGAAGAAAGGATTTCGACGGTCGGTGGCATTGTAGATGCTAAGCGTCAGGTCTTGTTCGCTGCGGCGCGTCTTCCAGCGATAGGCAACACCCAAGTCTAAACGCATGTAGTCGGGGTACCGAAACGTGTTTCGGTCGCCGTATATGGGCACGACTGCTTGAAAGGGCGCTCCGCTGACGTCCTGAAACGTGAATCGGCCCAGAGGTAGCCAGGCCATGATGCCCGAAGTGTATACCCAAGAGGCCGTCAGCTGCCAACGGCGCGATAGTTCATACAGGGCTACCACCGTCAGGTTGTGGCGCGTATCGAAGCGAGGCGGAAAATAGGCGCCGCCGTTAATGTCGGCAAATTCTCCCCGCCGCACCCAGGCCAACGTGTAGCCTATCCAGCCGGTTAGGCGGCCGTCGCGCTTTTCTACTTCGAGTTCCAACGGGCTGAAAGCATAGCCTCTGCCCACCGTTAACTCGCCTTCCAGGTTGTTGTTGCCGAACAGCTCCGCCCCGTCGATGAAGTCCAATTGGTTCTGCAGCCATTTATACCAACCCTCCCACGTAATGAGCCACTTGCCTCGATACAGATACTGCAGACCGGCTGCAATCTGGTCGCTTACCTGCGGGCGCACGCCTTCTGTGCTCGGGTACCAAACGTCGGTGGGCAATGATAGGCCGCTGCTGGCCAAAAGGTGCACGTACTGGTTCATACGGGCATAGGAGCCCTTAACCGACCAGCCGTTAGTCAAGGTGTAATTGGCCGATACACGGGGCTCGATATTGGCGTAAAAAGCCGGGCCGTTTTTCCATGCCGACAACCGCGCACCGTAATTGAGCTTCAAGCGAGGCGCGACGCTCCAGTCATCGGCAAAGTACAGCGCGTACTCCATGCCGTCGAAGATTTGTCCCGACTCGAAGTTGATGCGCCCGTCGTCGCTGCCGAACTTAAGGCGCGCCACGCGAAACTCGTGATAGGTGGCATTGCCGCCAAAGCGGATGGCGTGCCGGTTGTCGGGCTGATAGTAAAAGTCCAATTTGGCGTTGGCGTCGATAACATTAGAGCCCAGCGAAAACGAAAAACCTTGTATGGCGTTTCGGATGCGATAGCGGTAATCGGAGAAAGTAAACGTGGCGTTGGAAAACAGCTTAGGCCCGTACACGTGGTTCCAGCGCACCGTGCCGGTGGCGTTACCCCAGTCAAAGAGAAAATCGAAGTTCTGATTGTTAAACTTGAACACATCGCGCCCAAAGTAACCGCTCACAAAGAGCCGGTCCCGCTCGGAGAGGGTAAAATTTACCTTGGTGTTCAGGTCGTAGAAGAAATAGTCGGGTATGGGGCTGGCATTCGGATTATCGGCATTGGCGCGGTTGATCGCCCGGGTAATGAGGTCGGCGTAGGTGCGGCGACCGCTAATGATGAACGACGACTTATCGCGCTGAATAGGGCCTTCTATCGTCAGACGGCTGGCGATGAGGCCGATACCGCCGGTAACGTCGTACTCCTTGTTGTTGCCCTCGCGCATGCGCACGTCGATGACCGATGATAGGCGGCCACCGTATTGGGCAGGAAAGCCCCCTTTATAAATCTTTACGTCTCTAACGGCATCGGAATTAAAGGTACTAAAAAAGCCAAACAAGTGATTAGGATTGTATACGATGGCCTCGTCCAGTACGATGAGGTTTTGGTCCACCCCCCCACCGCGCACGAAGAATCCCGTGGTGCCCTCCGTGCCCGAGGTGATGCCGGGCTTGAGTTGCAAAATCTTGAGGATGTCCACTTCTCCGAAAAGGGCGGGCACGGCTTTCGCCTCGCGCGCGCTAAGGGTCATCACCGACATCTCGGTGCTTTTAACCTTATCTTCTAAAGGGTTAGAAGTAACCACCACCTCTTCAAGTACCGAGCCCTTGGGGCGCAAAGCTACATCCAAGCTGAGGGCGCCTGGGGTGGTTTTTATGCGGCGAAGAGCGGTCTCATAGCCCAGGTAACTGAAGCGCAGTACAACTGAGTCGCCACGGGCCGGCAGCGAGAAGGAGTAAAAGCCGTATTCGTTGCTCACTTTTCCTTGCTGCATACCTACGGCCTCTACCGTTACGCCAATGAGCAATTCGCCGTTTTCGGCATCGGTAATTCGCCCACTGACCACGGTTGTTTGCGCATGTGAAGAGCCCACAGCTGCTGCGAACAGCAGAGTAAGAAATAGAGGGAGTCTCATGACTATTCCAGGTGTTTTTCTGCCTGAGTACGCAGATGAAACGCTCAGATTATCTTATAGTTGAGGGGTTGGCCCAACATCCGACCACCTTAACGTTTATCGGGATGAACAAGCCAAAAACACCGCCTAAAACGACTTGTCAGAAGAAGAACGATGAACGGCCGGGCGCTGCAAGGCAGTTGGCGTCAACGGAGCCTCCTGAACAGAAGGACTGAGTTTACCTTTGTCGCATGCGTTTATTTTGCCTATGGCATCCGACACGGCGATTGGGGCAGCCACAGCAACCGCTGCGAGTGGCGCTAGACGGCTCCAAAAGCATCAGCAATCGCGCCTTGATCATCGGAGCCCTGCGCGGAGCCGACCCGGCCGATGGGCTAAAAGGCCTCTCTCGAGCGGCCGACACCCAGACCTTGCTGCAGCTGTTGCGCCGGCTGCCGGACGAATGCCACGCCGGAGAGGGCGGCACGACTTTCCGCTTTTTGGCGGCCTATTTGGCTCTGAAGCCGGGTTGTCGCCTACTCACCGGCTCGGCGCGCCTTTTAGAGCGCCCTATAGAACCGCTGGTGACCGCGCTGCGACGCTTGGGCGCACGCGTCGAATGTCTGGGCAAGGCAGAGGGCTTTGCTCCGTTGCGCATCTGCGGTCCACCACCGGCCCGACTCCATCCGATACGGCTGGCCGTGCCGGCCGATGTGAGCAGCCAGTTCCTGTCGGCACTGTTGCTGGTAGGTCCCTATTTGAACGGCGGGCTACAACTCGCACCGCTGGGCGAAGTGGTTTCAGCACCTTACCTGGAGATGACCCTCGGCCTGATGCGCTATTTTGGAGCCCAAGTGGAGCGGGATGCCGACGGGCAGATAAACGTCGCCGCCGGCTCGTACCAACACCGCACCCTGCGCATAGAGGCTGACTGGTCAGCAGCCTCGTACTGGTACGCCTTTGCTGCCCTGTCCGACACTGCGCACATCTGCCTGGAAGGGTTGCAAAGCGACAGCTGGCAAGGCGACCGCGTATCCGGCGAGTTGGCCGATGCTTTTGGAGTGCGGAGCCATTTTTGCCAACGCGGCGAGGTGCCCGAGGTGTTGCTTTGCCGACAGAAATCTCCTACCGTGTTGCCGCCAACCTTCAGTTACGACTTTCGAGCGTGTCCCGACTTGGTACAGACCTTCGCCGTGCTTTGCGCGGCCAAAGGGGTGCCAGCAGTCTTCACAGGCCTGCAGACGCTGGCGCACAAGGAGACGGACCGATGCGCTGCCCTTCAGACCGAACTGGCCAAGGTGGGTGTTCGATTCAAGCCGCTTGCTGCCGGGCGCAGCGACGCCTTTCGCTTGCAGGGACGGGCACAGTGGACACATCCGCCGCGGTTTTTTACTCACGGCGACCACCGCATGGCGATGGCTCTGGCACCCCTGGCTCTGATAGGCCCTATCGAAATTACCCATCCGGAAGTGGTAGCCAAATCCTATCCGAGGTTTTGGGAACACTTGCAACAGGCCGGATTCATCCTGGAAGAGCACACCTTATGAGCCGGCTTATTCGCGCACACGGCAAACTGCTCCTCACAGGAGAGTACGCCGTACTCGACGGAGCAGAGGCCCTCGCCCTTCCGGTTCGCTACGGGCAAACACTACAGGCTCAGCCCACCGAGCAAACCGGTCGCCTACGCTGGACCAGTCTTGACCGGCACGGCCGGCCCTGGTTTGAAGGCACCTTCTCGGTACCCGAGTTGCTTCCGCTTCAAGCCTCAGACGCATCCATAGGCCGACGCTTAAGCGAAGTGTTGCGCGCTTGCCGACACCACGGCCAATCGTTCCTGTCGGACGAGCAAGGATGGGCGGTGCACATGGCGGCCGACTACCCTCTAAAGTGGGGCTTAGGCAGCAGCAGTACCCTGGTAGCCGCCTTGGCCCGTTGGGCCCAAGCAGACCCCTACGCCGTGCTGTTCGACACCTTCGGTGGCTCGGGCTACGATATCGCCTGTGCCTTTGCCTCCGGGCCGATCTTTTACCGCCTATCAGAAGGCAAACCCCAGGTGCAAGATGCGCCCTTCCAACCGCCTTTTGCCGAACAACTCTTCTTTGTTTTTTTAGAGAAAAAACAAGACAGCCGAGAGGCCATCCAACGCTTCCGCGAGCGCGCAGCACCGCCCGCAGGCTGGCTTGACGCCGTTTCTGCCCTAACGCGTCGGTGTGTCGCCGCCCTGACCCTGGCAGAGTTCGGCGAACTGCTGCGTGAACACGAGCGATTGATCGGAGAGATGCTCGGCCAACCGCCTATACAACAAAGATGGTTTCCCGACTTCGACGGAGTCGTCAAGAGCCTCGGCGCCTGGGGAGGTGATTTCGCCCTGTGCGCAGCCGAGGGTATGGCCGACGAAATAGCACGATACTTCCTCACGAAGGGTTTTCCCGTATGTATCCCTTACTCGCAAATGGTATTGCCCCCTGCTTCACCGGATTAAACCCGCAGAGAGGCCTCTCGAGGGATACCGGTCAGACCTCTCGGCCATTAAAGCGCTTTCGGGCAAAATGAGGCCTACCGACGTGCCAGCAAAAAGCCCGACGCGGTGTTGCACCGGCCGGGCCTCGTATCGTCAAACCAAAAATCAATCCATTACTGTTTCAACCCTCCGCCCGCGGGAGGAACGGGGTCTTGATCGCCGGTATCCTTCACTTCGCCTTTGATGGTGAGCATGCGCGTTTCCACCGCTTCGTTAGTCGTGATGGTCACCGTCTTCGTGAAGGCACCCGGACGATTGGTGTCGTAACGCACCTCGATATAGCCGGTTTCACCCGGCATGATGGGCTCTTTGGGATACGTCGGTACTGTGCAACCACATGAGCCTTTAGCCGACTTGATAATGAGCGGCTCATTGCCCGTGTTGGTAAACTTGAACTTGCGCAGCGGGTCGGCACCCTTGTTAATAACACCGTAATCGATAGTGGTGGTCTCAAAGGTCATCACCGGCCCATTCTGGGCTTGAGCAAGAGCCACAGTAGCGCCTAAAAGGGCGAAAGCGAAAAGGGAGAGTAATTTTTTCATTGCCTTAAAACGTGTTTGTGAAAGGTGAAGGTCTGTCTTCATACTTGCATGCACAAAGGTAGAATACACCGTACGCCCTGCCCAAGTAGGCTGCTGTTAATGATGTCCAAACAAAAGCAAAGCCTTCTTTAAGAGCCTACTTTCATCTGATTATCAACGAAAAACGACGAAGGCCTGCTCGTAAATGCGGCGTAGGATGGACCTTTGTTCGGTGACGATCTCGGCCGTTCCGTTTAGCTGATGCTCCAAAGGGATGCTCTTTCCATAAGTAGTGAGTAGCCCGCCGGGTAGCGAAACGGCAACGGTATAGTGGTCGTCGATGGGCACGACAGATTTTGAATGGATGACGCCCACGAGCACGCCGAATTCGGCGTGGGGGTATCCGTCCAGTTTGATGATGACCTGCTGACCGGGCCGTACTTTCCCGCTATTAAATACGGGGAGCTTCAGGTGCGCCACGACGCCGTCATCTTGAGAGGGAATGATGACGAGCAGCTGCTGTCCGGAGCGCACGTATTGTCGGCTCAGGAAGATGTTGCCGTTCAGGGCGACCCGGCCGGCGGCCGGTGCGGTAATGAGATAAGTGCTCTTCCAGCGGTTCAGCGCAGCCTGTAGGTTGCTCAGTGCTTGCTGGACAGCACCGGCAGCACTCAGCCCTGCTCCGGCATCGGGAGAGAGGGGCTCTTGCCGGTAGCGCCGCAGGGCGGCCAGTTCGCTTTGCTTTCTGAGTAGACTTTCCTCAGCAGCGCGGCACTGGCGCTCGAGCTCATCCAGAGCCCGGCGTTCGCGCTCCCACTCCGGGCGCGACAACGCGCCGGCTTCATAGAGCGTACTCATCTGGCGGTAGCGTTCGCGAGCGATAGCCAGTCGGCTCTGTAGGCTCCGCAAGGAGCGCTGTTCGGCGGCTATGTTTTGCTCGGTATTGGCGATCTTCTGGTCTGTGGCACGAGTATTTGGAGGCGCAAGTACGCCCCTGTTCCGTTTGCCAAGGTTGTAGGACTCCACGGCTTGTGCAAGAGCGGCGTATTCCGTCTGCATTTCTCCCAGCTGTAAATCGCTCGGCAGTCGAATGCGCTCGATGGAGTCGGGAATACAGCGCTGCCATTCGTCCATCAGGGCGTCTACTTGCCGCACATCGTTATACTCGGCCGTACTCTGCAACACGGCGAGTACTTGGCCCTTCTGGACCATTTGGCTGTCGCGGGCCAAGAAAGCGGCGAGGTAGCCTTCGCGAGGGGCCGCGACATCGACCGGCGGGGACGTACGCATCAGCGTAATGCGAGCCGGCACTACGTCGGCATACTGGACTACTGCTGCTACAACTATCAGCATCGCCACCCCCAGGAACACAATAAAAGTGCCCCATCGGACCAGCCAGCCGGGCGGTGTGCCCAGAATTTCCTGGACTTCATCCGAGCGCAGTTCGATATATTCGCGAGAGGGGGTGCTCATAGGCCTAGCTCGAGTTGATTTTTGATGAGGTGATAATACAGACCGCGACGCGAAGTGAGCTCCTCATGTCGGCCTTGTTCTGCAATTTCGCCCTTGTCTAATACCACAATATTATCGGCGTGTCGCACGGTGCTCAAGCGATGGGCGACGATGACGACGGTTTTATTCTCAAATACCTGCCGCAAATTTTGTAAAATGAGGCGTTCGTTGTAAGCATCTAGGGCGTTGGTGGCCTCGTCAAAAAAGAAATAGCGCGGGTTTTTGTATACCGCACGAGCAATCAGGATGCGCTGGCGCTGCCCTTGGCTCAAGCCTATGCCGTCAGGACCTACGCGGGTATTGTAGCTCAGGGGGAGAGACTCGATAAAGGCGTGGATGTTCGCCACTTTGGCCGCATAGATGAGTCGTCTTTGGTCAATGGTATCGCCCCCTAGGGCGATGTTGCGGGCAATGGTGTCGGAGAACAGAAAGCCGTCTTGCATAACGGCCCCGCATTGAGCGCGCCACAGGGCGGGGTCTATGTGGTCGAGGTTGATGTCGCCGATGCGTATGGTGCCCTCTGTAGGAGTATAAAAATTGAGCAAGAGCTTGATTAGCGTCGTCTTGCCGCTGCCGCTACTGCCCACGATAGCGGTTATCCTCTTTTCCGGTATGATGAGACTGATCTGGCGCAGTACCAAGGGGTCGTGTGGACCGCCGTAGCGGAAGCTCACTTTCTCTGCCCACAGGTCGCCGTTATCGGGCAGCGTGTTTACTCGAACGGCATCGACCGGCTTTTCGTCCGGCTTGGTGTGTATTTCGTTCATCCGCTCCAGACTAATCTTGGCCTCTTGAGCGGCGAGGAGAAAGTGTACCAGTGCTTCCAGCGGTGCACCGGATTGGCCGATGATGTACTGCACCGCCAGCATCATGCCCAGCGTCATCTGACCGTCCATGACGGCCGTGGCGGCGATGAAGGAAATGAGGATGTTGCTACCGTGGTTGATGAAGGTCGCCCCGGCGCGCTGCATCTGGTCGGTGGCCAGATAATCTACGTTTATGCGAAACAGCTTGGCTTGGATGCGCTCCCAGCCCCAGCGCTTTTGGCGTTCGGCATTGTGCAACTTGATTTCTTGCATACCGTTGACCAGTTGCATAAGGGTACTTTGGCTTTCGGCCATCTGGTCAAAACGCCGATAGTCTAACGAGCGCCGCCGCTGCATGAAGAGCAGTATCCAGCCGAAATAGAGGAAGGCCGATATCAAAAACACCCAAAAGATAACCGGGCTGTAGAAGAGCAGCACCAGGCTGAACACACCCAAGCTGAATACGGAAAACAGCGTGACAAGGGAAGAGGAGGTTAGGAAACGCTCTACGCGCTCGTTGTCGTAGATGCGCTGCAGCAGGTCGCCGGTCATCTTGGTATCAAAGAACGACATCGGCAGCCGCATCAACTTGAGTAAAAAATCCGAAACCAAGTTGATATTCACCCGCGTACCGATGTGCAGCAGTATCCAGCCTCGAATAAACTCCACCGCCATCTGACTCAAAAAGAGCATACCCTGGGCGATGAGTACCAGATAGACGAAGTTGTAATCGCGCAGCTGCACCCCCTTGTCTACCAGTGCTTGCATGAGAAAAGGGAAAGCCAGCTGGATAACACTGCCCAGCAAGAGCCCCAGGAGGAGCTGTCCGATAAGCGCTCGGTAGGGGCGAACGTATTTCCACAGAACGCCTAATCCCGCGCGCTGGTCGCTCTCTCCTTCGCGCCGGTAAAACTCCGGGGTAGGCTCTAACAGCAGCAAAATGCCCTGTGGTTCTGTCTGATACACGCTGCTGAACCAGTCGTTCATGAACTCCTGCTCGGTCAGTTGTAGCTTGCCCACCGCGGGGTCGGCGATGTAAACCTTTCCGTTGGCAATGCGGTATACGACGATGAAATGGTTCTGCTTCCAGTGGGCGATGCAAGGCAGTGGCAGTTCGTTTTGCAGACGCGTGAAGCTGGTTTTCACTCCTAGGGTGCGCAGGCCGATCTTCTCGGCAGCGTCGGCGATACCCATCAGAGAGGCGCCCTCCCGATCTAAGTAGGACAGCTCGCGCAGATATTCCAACGAGTAGTGCCGCCCGTGATAGCGGGCAATCATGCGAAGGCAGGCGGCACCACAGTCGGAGGCGTCTAACTGTTTGTAAAACGGAAAAGAATCCGCAAGCATGACCGGAGGAGGGGCTACTCGTTGATCTTCTTGAACTGCTTATCCAAGTAGAACAATTGACGCGGTTCGTGCCCCAAACGTTCGACGAGTGTCAACAAATCGCGCACTTTTCGCTCGGCCTCCTGTTGTTCGAGTACAAAAGCCTGCAAAAACAGGTAGGTAGCGTGCTCGCCGTTTTGGATACACCAGCCGGCCAGATCGTTGATTGCTCGCGTTACGCCGGTCTCCAAATCGTACACCGTTTGGAAGGCATCTAACACATTTTTAAACTTCTCCTTAGGCCTATCCAGCTTATTCTCCAGGCGCGCCTGCCCGCCGTTGGCATTGATATACTTGAAAATCTGCAACATATGCTCGCGCTCTTCTTCTGCGCTGCGATAGAAGTACTGGGCAATGTTCGGTAGGCTCTCTTTTTCCGCCCAGGTAGCCAGAGCCAAATAGGCATTTGAGGCGAAAGCTTCTCGCTGAATTTGTTCGTTGAGCTTCTCTTGAACGGCATTAGATAACATAGTGCAGTGCGTTGTTTTTTGATGAAAAAAATATCTTTATGTGCTTGCTGCTACCCTTATTCGAGAGGAATGAGCAAGCAAACGAAGCAAGCACGAGAGGCAAATTTCCACATCTTCTCAGCCATAGTTCGTTATTTTGTGAATAACCTTTAAAAAGCCCTCGAGTTTCCTGTGCCAATGTGGGCATGCACAAGGGCCTAAGGCGCCCCCTGGCGTTTTTTCCCGTAGGCTTCGGCCCACTCGAGCATTTCGGTCACTACGTGCAACACGCTCTCTCGCGCGCGATAGCTGTGGCTCTCATAGGGCAACAAGACCAGGCGGGCCATGCCGCCGTGGCCTTGAATGGCTTGGAAAAGGCGCTCCGACTGTATGGGAAAGGTGCCCGAGTTGTTGTCTTCTTGTCCGTGGATGAGCAAAAGCGGTCGGCGAATACGGTGCGCATAGGTGAAAGGCGACAGCCGCAGGTACAGCTCCGGAACTTCCCAAAACGAACGGCGCTCACTTTGGAAGCCAAAAGGCGTCAAAGTTCGGTTGTACGCTCCGGAGCGGGCTATACCGTAGGCGTAATCATCGGAGTGAGCCAGCAGAGTAGCCGTCATAAAGGCGCCGTAAGAGTGCCCTCCGACGCCGACGCGTTGGCGGTCGATGAGGCCCAGCGAGTCTAAGTAGTCTATGGCCGCTCGTCCGGCGGCTACCGTTTGTTCGATGAAAGTATTGTTCATGGTTTCCGGGTCTCCCACGATGGGTATGGTAGCGTTCATCAGGACGGCGTGTCCCTGAGTCAACAACCCCAGCGGGGTAGCATCGCGAAAGAACGTAAAGGTGTTTTCCGAACCGCGCACCTGCCCGGCCGTAGCCGCATCGGAATACTCCAGCGGATAAGCCCAGATGAATAGCGGCAGGCGCTGCCCGGGCGAGTAGTCCGGCGGTAGGTACAGAGTGCCCGACAGCGGCACGCCATCGGCGCGGTAGTAGCGGATAAGGCGCTTTGCGGCGCGGGTGAGCTGAGGAGCCGGGTCGGCGAAAGAGGTGAGTGCTTTGCGTGCTTTGTCTTTTAGGTCTATCAAATAGAAATTGGGCGGCTCGGTTTTGCTCTGATAGCGCGTGACAATGCGCTGCGTGTTTTTGCCCTCGAACATGACAAACTCCTCGAAAGCATCTTCCGGACAGACGTACACCGTTTGGCGCTGGCCGGTTTTGAGGTTTATTTTGTCCAATCGCGGAAAATCGCCCCTGGGCGAGGCGCCGCGGGCGGCAAACCAGGCCCAGTCGCCCTCTTGGCGGATGACGCGGTGGCCGTTGGGCAATTGAATATACAGCGGGCTTCCTGGGTCGCTGTAGTCGTCGCGAATGTTGCGGTCGAAAAGGACGGTTTTTTCTTCAGGGCGGCTCAGGTTGAGGCGGTAGGTGGTCGTCCAACGCCGGTCACGGTCGTATTCGGTAAGCAGGACAATGTCGCTGTGGGCCGTCCAGTCTATGCGGCTCAGGCGGTGCCGAATTTTGGCTATCGACATGGGGGCTCCTGTAAAGGGTGCATCCCATCGAAACAGCTCGTCGCGGTACTCGGCTTTTCGCGTCGGGTCTCCTCCGTCGAGCGCTTCTACCCATAATAGGCGGGCAGGGTACAGGCTTTGCCAGCGAAAGTCGCGCGGGCCGGTGACCACGCCTTGCCGCGGGGTGTCGTCGCTTACCGGGCGGCGGTCTACTTCGCGCACCGGTTGGCCGTTAGCATCGCGTATTTCGGTTCGGCGCGCGAAATCGTAGTAAGGGACGCGATAAGAAAAGGGTTTTTGAAGAACGGTTACCAGCAGGTATTTTTCGTCGGGTGACCATTCGGCGTCCATGTAAAGGTCCGGCAAGCACAGCTGATGCACTTGACCGGTGCTGCTGCTAAAGACGGCTATTTGACTGGTAGCATAGTATTCGAAGAGGCGCTCGTCGTCGGCGTTTTTGAGCAGATCCTGGTGGGTACGCACCTGAGCCAGTTTTCCCGGAGTGCTCTCCTCCACGATAGGTCCCTCGGGTACGGGAGAGGGCTTGGGGGCCGGTTGGCGATAGGCCGGCACCACTTTTACCAAGAGGCGATCGCTATCGCGCATCCATTGGAAGGCCGGCCCCAACACGTCGTTGAGCATCATATTGCCTGCGCGATAGCATTCGCCCGTCCGGGCATTGGCTACCCACAGCTCGATGCCTCCCGGGGCCTGTATACCGAAAGCAATTTTGCGCCCATCCGGCGACCAAATCGGCACACCGGCCAAGGAGCCGTGCACCGGAAGCCGAATGGGCACCGGTTCCTCTTGCCACAGCCACCGTATCCAAGCACCCGTGTACTCCGTCGTAATCTGCCGGCAGTTGAGCGCCGTGTCGATGCGCAAGCCGGCCAGGCGCCCATAAGGACGGGCCAGCAAGGCAATGCCGGGGTTAGCCGTATACTCGACCATCAAAATAGCCTCATGAGTAGGGCTAGGGCTCGTCAGCGGCGGCGGAGGGGCCGTCAGCAAAGCCGTTACCTCTTCGGGAGGTTGCTTATAGCGTTGCGGCTGAGCAAGCAGCTGCCCGCTCACGCCACAAGTGACGCAAAGGGCCATTAATGGAATGCGAAAGAAAAACATGCAGCATCTTTTTTGAAAAACAACACCCGCAAATATCCTTTTCTTTGCCCGTCTAAACCCTACTGCCGCCTTGTCAGCCCGACATGAATAAAATTTTCAACGAAGACTGCATAACCGGCATGACGCGATACCTGCCGAATCACTGCGTCGATTTGGTCATCACCGACCCGCCTTTCGGTATTCGCTTCCGCGCACGGCGGAGCAATTACAACCGCACGGCCAGACGGGTTTTAGAAGGCTACGGCGAAGTGTCGGGCGAAAGCTACCTTGATTTTACCCGGCAATGGCTGGGGGAAGTGCGCCGGGTGCTCAAGCCCGAGGGTAGCCTGTACGTGTTTTCCGGGTGGAATTATCTGAAAGAGCTGTTAATTGCTCTGGACGAGCTAAACTTTATCCTGGTCAATCACCTCATCTGGAAGTACCAATTCGGCGTCATGACCCGGCGCCGATACGTCACCTCCCACTACCACATCCTATATGCTTGCTTGGACGAGCGCCGACGGAAGTTTTTCCCCTACAGCCGTTTTGCCCCCGATGCCCGCAGTACTAACGGTGGAAGCGCGCACTACCAGGACAAAGAAGACGTGTGGATAATCCCGCGCGAATATTGGACGGGCGATGTGAAGACACCGACGAAACTGCCCGCCGAAATTATCCGAAAAATACTGGCCTACAGCAGCGAACCGGGCGATGTCGTCCTCGACCCTTTCTTAGGTTCCGGTCAGGTAGCCGTAGTGAGCGCCCAAGAAGGGCGGCAGTACGTGGGCTTTGAGATTGTGCCCGAGTATTTCGCTTTTGCCCAAAGACGCCTGACCGAAGGAGCCTACCGACTCAAGGCCCATCCTTAGCGCACCAGCAGCACATCGCCGCTGTGTTGTTCGCGACGGCGGCCTTCAGGGGTATCGCTTTCCCATTCGGCTACCCATACGTAAACACCCGGCGGTGCGGCTCGATGCCCCCACTGCCCCGCCCAGGCCAACTGCGGGTCGTCACTTTTAAAGACGAGATTGCCCCAGCGGTCGAAGACGCCGAGCCAAAAGCGCACCCACACACAGGAGAGATCGATCCGCCACGTATCGTTCAGGCCGTCGTCGTTGGGAGAAAAGGCATTTGGCGCGTAGAAAAAGCAAGGGTGGCAGTTATAGTAATCCACCGCCACGGTATCGGAAAAAAAGCAATGAGCCGTATAGCCGCGTAGTGCGTACAGTCCCGGGCGGTCGATTTCTAAGAATGGCTTTTGTGTACCGTCGCTCCATTGCCAGCGGGTGAGGTGGTCCGGGGCGCGCAAGCGCCACGTGTGGCCATAGCACAAAATAGTATCGCTGCCCAAAGAGAAAGGCTCCTCCACGGCTATTTCCACAACGGCCGTATCGGCCACACAGGTAGCCGGTGCAGGTGCGACGTAAGAGTAGATTCCCGCGGAATTTCGCGAAGGGTCGAAGCGCCCTCCGGGTAGGTCAGGTATCCATTTCCCTCCGGGCGTAGGCGAACCGCCTAATACCTTGAGCAAATCAATGGGTTCTGAACCGGAGCACAGTACGGTGTCGCCGCTGTAGCCGGCCTCACCCGCCCGCGCAATGTGTAGATAAGCGTAGCGCACGCCCAGAGGGCCACATCTGCCGTAAGGCAATACACTTACCCACCGATCGCCCGGTGTAGGTGCGTTGCCTTGGTGCCAATAGCGCACCTGACGCAACGCCTGGGCAAAGTCGTCCACCGCAGTGCTACCTCCGTTGCTCCATACCAGCCATCCCGCTTCCCGCTCGATGAGGGAAAGACCGTTGGGCCAGCCGCCCAACACTTGCAACCGCTCTTGACCGGCGTCTTTAGCCAAGACCAACCGCAGCACGATAGAATCCAGAGGCTCATCTGCCAGCAACAACAGGTCCGCATCTGCTATCGGCACAGCATAAGGCGACCCGCACAACGTGTCGGCTTTAAAACCGTCGTGAGCGGCTCCGGAGCTGTCATCGGCATCGAGGTCCAGATAAAAACCGATGTCCAACCACACGTTGTCCAATCCGCCCCAATCTGGGCCGGTTCGGTACTCTCCGCGGATGCGCAAAGCCGTCACGTTGGTCAGAACACTTTGAAACTCGTCGCGAGTAGGAGCCGGGCCGTTGAGCTGGTTTAAACGCCAGCCCGCATCCTCTCTTAGCAGCACCTCAAACGCCGTCCAGCTCGTACCCGGAATGTAAGGTAGGTCGTATACCAAAGTGAGCCCCCCGCCCATGAGAACAACATCGGGTCGCCCGCCCACAGGGCTGTGGGCCTGCGTCGTGTCGCTGCAATACTGCTCCCAGCGCAAATGACGCCCATAGGCACCGCACTTGTTTCCCCGAAACTTAGCCGGTGCCAGGAAGTACCATATATCGCCCGTAGCCGCATCCAAGACACGGATATGGCCACCCGGATTTCCCCCCGTAGGTACCCATGTAGCGACACTGCTCGCCGGATCACCTACAGCACCCCAGTCCTCATTGCCGGTGTCGAACGTACTGCGCTGGGCCACCATTCGCCCAGGGCTCCACCCTATCGCCCCGAGTAACACAAAGAAATAAAGAGTAAATTTCATAAAATATTCTACAAGAATATGAGGAAAGGGCACAAAGTTCAAATACCATTCTATTTTTGCCGGCGACTATCTTGTGTCTATTTTATCGTTTTACCTCTCTCATCGCTAAATCCGATATCGTGCAAGCAGACGAATCGAAGGTCTCGGAGCAGCCAAACAAATGGCGCCACCTCTTTCAGCACTCCCTCTTATTGGCGGATATGATGGTCATCGGAGGTATAGTAATTGCCGCGACTATCTCCCGCTCAGCATCGGAAAAGCCTCACACGGCTTCGGCTTCAGAAGCCACTCTTTCCGAAGAGCCGGTGTCGTACCGCTGGAATTTTCCGCTCAGCCAATTTCGGATAGAGGAGCATTTGCTTCAAAGAGGCGACGCTTTAGGGGCCATTTTACTCCAAAAAGGCCTAAACCCTCAAGAAGCAACGGCGGTGGTGGAAAGTTGTCGGGGCGTCTTCCCGCTCACCTCGCTGCGCATGGGCAAATGCCTGTACTTTTTGTGCCGCCAAAAAGGCGGTGATGCCAAGCCGTGGTTCATGGTGTACGAACCTTCGCCCTATGGGTATGTCGTCTTTCAGCTGCGCGACGTGCCTTGCGTAGAAACGGTTAGCCGCCCTATAAAGATAGAGACCCGCACTGCTGCCGGAACGGTCAAGACTAATCTGTGGCAAGCCCTTACCGACAGCGGTCTAAACGACAACTTGGCCGATGCCCTAATCGATGCCTTGGCCGCATCTGTTGACTTTTACCGTCAGAAGGTAGGCGACCGCTTCAAAGTCCTCTACGAACAGGATGTGATCGAAGGGCAGCCGGTAGGTTCCGGCCGGATATTGGCCGCCGTTTACGAGCGCGACCAAAAAGCGCATTACACCTTCCGCTTTAATAAAGAGGATGGAAAGGTCGAGTATTACGACTATGAAGGGCGGCCGGCGCGAAAGGCCTTTTTAAAGGCTCCGGTTAAGTACAGCCGTATCTCCAGCCGCTTTAGCCGGAGTCGGCTGCACCCCATCCTGGGTTATCACCGCCCCCATTTCGGCACCGATTACGCCGCGCCTTACGGCACGCCCATCATTGCCGTAGCCGACGGCGTAGTAGTAGAGGCCACCCAGCGCGGCGGCAACGGCAAGTACGTGCGCATTCGCCACGACAAGGTGTACGAGACGCAATACTTGCACATGAGCGGCTTTGCTGCCGGCATACGCCCGGGAGCGCGGGTGGTGCAAGGGCAAACCATCGGGTACGTCGGCTCCACCGGCTTGGCCACCGGCCCGCACGTGTGCTTCCGATTCTGGAAAAACGGCCAACAGGTTGACCACTTGCGCCTTAACCTTCCCCAACCCGAACCTATATCGGGCCCGCTATTGGATGCCTTTAAAGTCGAGCGCGACCGACTCGTGGAACGGCTCGAAGCAATACCCTACCCGGTCGAGTCGAACTACGACGGCAATATCTACGGCGCCGAGCAAATAGCTCCCTGACCTGGAAATCAGTAGGCCTTACCGACAAGGGCAACGCCGGCTTAATAATTTGGTAACGCCCGCTTTACCTATTCTCCGTTGCAAGTTTCGGAGGTTTGCAAGGACATACGGAAACGACGTCTTACCTATGCTCCCTTGCCTACCTCCCGACCCCTACGTGTTCCTTCAAGGTAAGGAGGTGTGCTTAGAACCCCTGCAATACGAGCATTTTCAGGCGCTGATTACTCTGGGGAGCGATGCGCGCATTTGGGAGCACTTTCCCGATAGTCGTGCGGAAAAAGACAAGCATCGGAGATACTTAGAAGAATCCCTCCGTTTGCGCGAATCAGGGCTTCATCACCCTTATGTCGTTCGACTTACGGCGAGCAACTGCCTTGCTGGTTACACTCGGCTGCACAATTGGGACATCCCTAATCGACGTGTGGAAACGGGCTCTTGGCTGCACCCGGACTTTTGGGGTAAAAACATTAACATAGAGAGCAAATGGCTGCTGTTGCGCTATGTTTTTGACGATCTAAAGGTTATACGAGTGCAGTTTCGCACCTCGCCGCACAACACGCGCTCACGCCGGGCATTGGAGAAGCTGGGCGCTACTTTTGAAGGCATCTTGCGCTACGACCGCTTGCTACCCGACGGCCGGCCGCGCGACTCAGCGCTATACAGCATCATTGCCGCCGACTGGCCGCAGGTGCGGGAACACCTGCTCGCCCGCATGCAACAGTACTCCTCTTCGATCACTCCTCCGGCAGCTGCATGAAGCCGGCATTTGCCTAAGGCGCTTTGGGAACTAAGAGAGGCGCAGTACCTTCGCTGCCGATGATGACGCGTATTCCGGGACTTTTGCTGCGCCAGATAACCTTACTGCTTCTTATGCTCGGGCTGGCCGGCGTTATTTTTTTTACCCTTCGCTCTTATTTGCCGGTCTTTTTAGGGGCATACACCCTGTACGTTTTGTCGTCACCCTTAATGAGCTTCTTAGTGGACCAGAAGCGCTGGCCCTCGGTGCTCGCCTCGCTTTTCATCATTCTGCTGGCCGGCGCTGCTTTAGGGCTGCTTCTCTACGCTTTGATTCAACTCGTGCAACAGCCCATAGTAGCGGCCCTCCAGCACTCGCCGGAGATCGTCCAAAACGTTGAACGGCTGGCTACTTACTTGCAGCGCGAATACGATTTCCAGCTCATTACCCCCGATAATATTCGCACGGCTACTACGTGGATAGGCAAGCAAATGAGCGCCCTCATATCGGCAACCGTAGAAGGCGCGGTCATGACCCTTTTGGTAGCCTTCACCCTTTACTACATGCTGATGAACCGAGAGCGTCTGGAGAAAGCCTTTTACGACTGGTTGCCTTTCAGCAAGAGCAATGCCACGGAGTTCAAAGAGCGCCTCAATGTCCTGGTCTTTAGCAACGCGCTGGGCATCCCGTTCATGGGCATTTTACAGGGCCTTTCGGGGCTGCCCTTCTACTGGCTCATTGGCGTGCCGAATATGTGGTTGTGGTTTGCGGTCACCTGCATCTCGGGTATGTTGCCCATCGTTGGCGTAGCGCTGGCTTACGTGCCTTTATCTGCCTTGATGTTGGCCAATGGGCAGCCGCTTAAGGCAGTGGCCGTATTCCTATACGGCTTTGTGGTCATCGGCTCGGTAGACAACATAGGGCGGATGTGGCTGCAAAAAAAACTGGGCGAAACGCATCCCCTCATCACCCTGTTCGGCATCTTGGCGGGCTTACAACTGTTTGGATTTATTGGATTTATCTTCGGCCCTATCCTCATTGCGCTTTTTTTGCTCATCGTGCGCATCTACGGGCGTGAATTCGGCCGCAAGCGCTCTCCGCGCCGCGCTTGAGTTCTCTGTTGCACAGGTGCGGTCCTCTTATCGGCTGTCAACCCAATAAAAAAGCCCGCCCTGGCAGCGGGCCGGCTCTCTCGTCGGGATACCAGGATTCGAACCTGGGACCCCCTGCTCCCAAAGCAGGTGCGCTACCGGACTGCGCTACATCCCGAATGAATGAATGACGGCTGTTGAAAAAAAGGTGCGGATGGGGCGGGATTCGAACCCGCGGTACGAGTTTACCCCGTACGACGGTTTAGCAAACCGTTGGTTTAAGCCACTCACCCACCCATCCGGGCCCGATGGCTTTAGTAGGGCAAAGGTAGGCCCCTCGGCGCCGTATGTACAAATTTTGAACGCGTTTTTTTCGCCGGCAAAAAACTATCCGCCTAAGCTCAGCTTGATCTTTTTCTCCAACTCCTCTATTGCGACGCGGAAGGCCGGGTCGGTATCCATCATGTCCTGAACCGTTCGGCAAGAATAGATGATCGTGCTGTGGTCGCGACCGCCAAAAGCCTTTCCAATGGCTTTGAGGGGGAGATTGGTCAGCTGCTTGCACAAATAAATGGCTACGTGACGCGGCACGACGAAGTTGCGCTTTCGGCTCTCCTTAGAAAGGCTCTCGATGGGCACGTTAAAATGTTCAGCCACCACCCCCTGTATAGCCTCGAGAGTAATGCCCCGGGTGGGTAATTTGATGAAATTCCGAATAACAGATTTGGCCAGCTCCAAGTCTACCTCCCGCCGCATAAGAGTCGATTGAGCCAGTAAGTTGACCATGATGCCCTCCAGGTCGCGCACATTGTCTTTGACGTTATAGCAGATATATTCGAGCACCTCCGAGCCGACGGCGACACCTGCGCGCTCAAACTTCGTCCCTAAGATGGCCATGCGCGTCTCCAAGTCGGGTGCCTGCAGGTCGGCGCTAAGGCCCCACCTGAAGCGCGAGATGAGCCGATCCTCAATCCCTTCTAAATCGTTTGGGGCGCGGTCGGAAGTCAAGACGATTTGGCGACCGCTTTGGTGCAACTGATTGAAAAGGAAAAAGAAGATTTCCTGTGTCTTTTGTTTGCCCGACAGAAACTGGATGTCGTCTATGATCAGCACGTCGAGCGATTGGTAGAAATGCACCAAAGTATTTATTTCGTTTTTCTTGATGACCTGGATAATCTGATTGGTGAACTCTTCGGCCGAGAGGTAGAGCACGAGTTTGTCCGGATACCGCTGTACGATTTCATTGCCAATGGCCTGCGCCAGGTGCGTTTTTCCCAAACCCACGGCTCCAAAAATAAAGAGCGGGTTGAAGGCCGTTCCGCCGGGTTTTTTCGCCACGGCAATACCGGCGTTGCGCGCCAGGCGGTTGCAGTCGCCCTCGATAAAGTGCTCAAAGGTGTAGTTAGGGTTCAGATTGGGGTCTACCCGGTCGCGGCGAATGCCGGGAATAATGCGCGGGTCCTTTATCTTATCTACGTCAACCCAACCGGGTATTCCTGAACCCTCCGAAGCCTTCTCCGACAACGGTTTTTCCTCGACAGGCGAATGTGCCGCTCCGTTGCCGTTCATGATGCAGTAGCGCAGCTGCCCTTTTTCGCCCAGCACTTGGTGAATGCTCACGCGAAGCACTTGCACAAAGTGCTCCTCCAACCACTCGTAGAAGAGCTTGTTCGGCACGGCAACGGTGAGTACCGAACCTTCCAACCTCATAGGCCGGATAGGCTCAAACCACGTTTGATAGCTCTGCGGTGGCACGTTTTTCTTGATGATGTGCAGACAATTCGCCCACACCATCTGGCAGCTGTTCATCATGGCCAGAGTAGTTTGTAGGATTTGGAGAGACCCCCGAAAGGTTAGAAGTAGAAAAGTGATTGCCGGAAGGGAGGACAAAGATTGTGCAATCTTCCCACAACCAAAAAGCAGCAGAGTACTTTTCGACGAAAAAATTTTTAGGCCTGAGAAGCGCCTTAGGTAGAGATTTGACAATCAAAAGTATAAGAAAGGAGCCTCAAAAAAGGGTGCTTTTTTGCTCTTATGTTTGGTAATTTATCTTTTTTGTTTTAAAAAAGAGCAAAAAGCGGTTTTCATTCAAAACAATACTTCGTATTGCTTGATCCTTAATCGTTTGGGCGATTTACCCAATGAAGCTATCGGAAGGACGATGCGCTGGCGCTTTCGGAGCGGCCTGGGAATAGCCTCTTTGCGAAAGATGAGGGGCCTCAAAAAAGCCGACCTGCCTCGGTACGAATAGCCACGATGGCTTGCTGTAGGGGGGTGGGTTCGCCCTGCGCTTCGAGCATGGCGAAGAGGCGTCTAACCAAGGCCTCGTCACCCTCCTGCGGGTCGAGTCCTTCGGCCGCTTGGGCAATGAGTTCGAGCGTCTGTTGTTTGGCCGTGCTAATAATGCGCCAAAGGGTCTCGGAGACGTATAGTTGTTGTGAGGAATTGTGGTCAAACTCCTGGTTAATTGCTAGCAACAAGGCGTGGGTGAGCTGGGCGGCGGTCATGCCCGGCATGCGCACCCGCAAGAGAGTGTTCGGTATGGACACCCGGTCGCACAGTAATGTGAGCCGTTCGTACGCCTGAAGGCGCAGCGGAAGGGTAATCTTCTGCGCTTCTTGGCGCAGCATCACTCCATCCATCCGCTGGCGCTCTTCCAAGAGAAGCTTCAGCACGAAATAAACCGTGAAGAAGACCACCAGCGAAGGCAGGGTCAGTTTGAGCATTTCCAACAATAAATCCATACAAAAAGAAGCGTCTCGGCGCGAAAGGCGCGGCAAAGGTAGGCAAGTCGGCCGAGCACAAGCCCTCGAGAAGGGTAGTCTTCTTGCCGGGCATTTAACTTTTCAACACTTTAAGTGTTTGTGAAGTGTATTTTTGCCCTTTGAAATATTCGTTTGCAGTATGGAAAATACTCAAGATAAGCCTCTTGTGAGCCCGTCGCCTATTTCCCTAACACCGGGCGCGTTGGAACAGCTCGCTCTTATCCGCCGTGAGGAAAATATTCCGGCGGAATACGGCCTTCGCGTCGGCGTTAAAGGAGGGGGCTGTTCGGGATTTTCGTATATCTTAGGCTTCGACCTGCCTCAAGAGGGTGATGATATCTTCGAGGTGGGCGGCATCAAAGTTCTTATGAATAAGGCTCATGCCATCTATTTACTGGGCATGGAGATCGATTTCGTGAACGGTTTGGACAACCGTGGTTTCAAGTTTAACAATCCCAACGCCACGTCTACGTGTGGCTGCGGCACGTCTTTTGCTGCATAGGTCGCTCTGCCTATGAGCACTAAAAAATGCCGGGGGGTAGGCTCATCCGCCCGCCGGCGTTTTTTGTAATGCCGCCATCCTTGGCGCTATTCGAATTCTACGATAAAGGTACGGGCATAACCTTTCTTTTGGGCTGCTTTTTGCTGGGCTTCCGCTTCTTTGCGCGAGGCGAACGGCCCTAAGATGAGCTTGAAGGTGACAGATGCACCGGTTTTTTCATGGCTGACGATGACCTTCTGAGGCCATATGCCTTGCAGTTTTTTGATCTCTTTAAAGAGATTATCGGTTGACGTGAGCACGAGCAGTTGGATGCCAAAAGAGCGGGGCGGCACCGTTTTGATCTCGATTTGATAGAGTTCGGATACACTCACTTTGTAAGTGCTCGGGGCGATGGCCTGTTGGGCTTGTGGCTTAGCCGAGGAGGCAGCAGAGTAGGTCGCGGGGCTTGGGCCGACAGGAGCAACTCCCGGTACGGCCAAGCGAGTGGCAGCTTCCGACGCAGAGGAGGCTCCTTTTGCCGTGGTAGCTGCCTGCTGGCGGGCGGGCTCTACACGCCTTTCGGCAGCGGGAGCGGTCGGTTCGGTATGGGCAGGGACGTTACTCGTCGTGCCGATCACCTCCACCTTCACCTTGGCAACGCCATCTCGCGTGAGGCCGATGGCCTCGGCCGCTTTGCGGGAAAGGTCTACGACATAACCGTTGACAAAAGGCCCGCGGTCGTTGACGCGCACCTCCACCGATTTCTTGTTATCTAGCCGGGTTACGCGTAGCAGGGTGCCGAACGGATGCGACTTGTGGGAGGCGGTGAATTGATTCTTATCGTACAGCTCGCCGCTGGCGGTTTTTTTACCTTGATGTGCATCCGGGTAGTAACCACATTTACCGTACTCGGGTTGCAGACTTTGGGCCCAGAGCAAGGGAAAAGAAAGCCCCAAAAAACAGAACAAAAGGGTTACTTGCAGGCCATAGCGATGAAGAGACATAGGTCAGGAAAATTTTTCGATAAAACTAAAACGGTTTGTGGAGCCCAAAAGCCACTCGGCCGGCTGGAGTTCACAGGCGAAAAGGTCTAACAATCTTTTGTTTCGACAAAGCCCTATCAATATAGGCGCACCAGTTGAAACTCGACCCTGCGATTCAGGGCGCGCCCCTTGGCGGTTTTGTTGCTGGCAATGGGTTGGCTTTGACCATACCCAACGGCTCTGAGGCGCTCGGGCTCAATGCCCAGCTCGATGAGTTTCTCTCGGCATCTGGCTGCGCGCTTTTCCGAGAGCTCCTGGTTTTTGCGCGGCTTGCCCACGGCATCGGTATGGCCGGCTATCGTTACGATGTAATGGGGATAATCCTTGAGGATCTCGGCGATTCGCTCGACGACGGGCAAGGAAGCGGGTAGCAGTCTGTCGGAGCCGGTTTCAAATTGGATTTGCTTGCCGGCCTCTTGCAGTTGACGGATCACCTGTTTTTTCAGTTCCGGGCATCCGTAGTTGGCGGCCGAGCCGACGGCATAGGGGCATTTGTCATCCGGGTCGGGAATTCCATCTCCATCGGTATCGGGGCAACCCTGGAAGGTTGAGGTGCCGCTCAAGGTAGGGCAACGATCTAAATAGTCGGGTATGCCGTCGCCGTCGGTATCCGGGCAGCCCCGGAAGGCCGGCACCCCCGGCCGGTCGGGGCAGAGGTCGTCGTAGTCTGGCGTTCCGTCGCCGTCGGTATCCGGGCAGCCCAGGTGGGCCCAGGTTCCCGGTTCTGAAGGACACAGGTCGAGCAAGTCGGCTATTGCGTCGCCGTCGGCATCCGGGCAGCCGAACGTTCGGGCAGGCCCCCAGGCGTAAGGACAGGCATCGCGTGGGTCGGGTATACTGTCGCCGTCGGCATCCGGGCAACCGTCCAGATGATGCAGGCCGGGCAAGTCAGGGCAAAGGTCCTCTATGTCGGGTATGTTATCCCCATCGCGGTCAGGGCAGCCGCAAGCGGATACAGGCCCCGCCACTAAGAGGCACAGATCTAAGCTGTCTTGCAAGCCATCGCCGTCGGCGTCCGGGCAACCTCGGGCCGAAGGCACTCCCGGTACAAAGGGACACTCGTCGTAGTCGTCCACAATGCCGTCGCCATCGGCGTCCGGGCAGCCCCGGTACTTAGGCGGTCCGGGCGACAAGGGGCACTTATCGCGGCGGTTGGGTATCCAGTCGCGGTCGGAGTCTACCTCGCGAATGCGCTGGGTGAGGGTAATGCCGGCAAAGGCAAACCAGTCGCGGTTGCCGGAAATGCCGGCTATCGAGACGCCGTCGAGGTAATCCGAAAACACCGGACGCATGCCCAGTTCCAGGCCCAAGATCCAGTAGCGGTGAATATCCCACCTGAGACCTCCGCCGAAGTGGAGCACCGGAGTGGGCGGAGGAGCCGGGGCCTGCTTGTCGGCCAAGATGCGCTCCGAGGGAACGATCGGGTTAGGCACGTAGCTGTCGTTATAGTCGGTGCGGGTGCGGAAATAATTGTAGCCAGCGCCGGCAAATACGTAAGGGCTCAGAATCTTTCGGAACCGCCAGCCGTTGCGGCGCCGATATCCCAAGATATCCCACTCCAGCAATAGGGAACCCTCGTGGAAGGCACTGGTAAACTTGAAAGCGCGCTCCGCCCGCCAGAAAGGGTCGGGAAAATGCGACTCATCGCCGGCGATTTTTCCACCCAAGTAATTGAGGCGCAGTGCAAAAACCGGCCCAAAATTCCGGCGCAACAATAGTCCGTAGCCTATCTCTCGGACCTTGTAGTCGTAATAAGAATATTCGTTCAAGTCCCCCGCGTAAGCCGTAATGCCTCCCATCACACCCACCTCCCACGTAGCCTGGCCTGTCAGGCGGCATAGGCTTAGTACGGTTAGCCATAGGGAAAAGCCATACTTCATGCGTAAACCGAAGGTTGTTAAGAAGGAAAAAAAGACAGGAATAGGTGTTTTGCGAGGCGAGATAAAAAGGAGGGGGCTCCTCACTGTTGCAAAATCTGCACCAGTTCGGCATCCGAAACGGTAATTAAGCCTGAATCGCGTAAGCGCGGCAGGACAATTTTCCAGATGGGCTCTCGGCGGAAAACGGCTGCAAACAGCGGGAGGGCCATTTCCATCTGTCCGGCATTGGCCAGAGTGAGTGCAGCCCAGAACTGCAGTTCTACTTGCTGTGGAAGCAGCCGACGGGCGGCCTCGTACGCCTGCAAGGCGGCGCGCATGTCGCCCTTTTCGAGAAAAACATCGCCCTGGTTCATGTACTCGTATGCCCGGCTCACCTCGTAAAGCCGCCTCAGCTCGGCCACGGCGTTCGGATGGTCTTCTACGCGCAAGTCAAGCAAGCGGTCATCCCAAGGAGCGGCACCGGGCTGCCCGCGTACGATGAGTAAGGCGGCCGACTGTTGCCCACGAAAATCACCGCCCGCCGCCTGGGCGGCCTCTAAGGCCAAAAGTAGCCGCTCGGCCAAAGGTTTACCCAAACCGGTCTCCATTGCTTGTTGCATGGCCAAACAAACGTCCGGGCCCAACATCATATTTGCTTGAACGGCGTATCGATTGCCCACCACGTGACAGGCGTAAGCAATGCAGTCTTTCCCGGTGTGGACGGCTACTTGCCCCCGCGCATCCAACAAGGCTACCTGTCGAACCGACTGCCCCGGGTCACCTGCCAGCAGACTGTCCAACGCGTCTCGAGCGGTCAGACCTCGGCGCATGAGCGCCAACCCCTGCGGGCCGAAAGACTTATTGACAAACGACTGCGTAGCGACTACTCCTACACCCGCCTCTGCCCAGGGGACTAAAGCGCCTACATTGAACCAGTGGCTTTGAACGGCTACACCTAACTGGCCGCTCGCACTGTCCTGGGCTACAATCGAGAACGTGTGCGCCAACGGCTCGCTCACAAGGCGCATCCATCCGCCTTCCAAGGAAATTTCTTGCTGGGCGGAAACGGTGGCAGCATAGCCCAGAACAAAAAGAAGAATGCGTTGTATCCGTCCGTGCATAGGCAAGCGCTGAGCGATAGGCCTACGGCAAAGATACACACTCGCTTTGCTCAGCCTTCCCCTTGCTCAGAGAATTCGCCCATTTTCTCCTCAAAAGGCGCCATTCTTTATAAAAGAGCATTTTTTTAGTATTCCTCACCGCCGGCCGTTTGGAAAAAGCAGCAATGCCGACGGGCATTCTCACTGCCCTTTACGGGCAGCGGTGTTTTCAAATAGGCATGAAACATTCCTCAAAAAAAGCCGCCGAGCGCATTACGCGTCGGCGGCAGAACCCCAAAAAACCAAATGAAAACAATCTTCCTTTTGTATTACCTGCCCCTGCTCGTCTGCAAAGACGCTTTTCTGACGCCTTCGACGACAAGAGTCACACCATTGTCGGCGGTCGTCCGGCCGATTTGCAAGCCGTTAACAGCCAAAACGGGTGAGCAGGCTTCATTTTGAGGTCTTTTTGCCGCGTTAAGAGAAGCCGGCTTTGCATGTTGTTAACAATCCATCCCTATTCCACTCGAACCCGTATGCCTTGGGAATGGCCGGAGAACTCGGGAGCATACATGCACTGAAGGGTGGCAATGCCCGAAGAAAAGTCACCGCGGTAGGCCACCACCACGGGGTACTCTATAACATAGGTGCCGCGGGGCAGGTAGTCTATGAAGAAGTGCGTGGCGAGATCGCGGGTGCTTTCGTAATAACCCAAGCCGTCTTGCCAACGGTATCCGCTTATGACGTTTACGGGCTCGAAGGCGGCAGCACGCATGTCCTTCAAGTGCACGAATTCCATAGGGCGGTCGGTTCGGATTTCGAGGCGTACCCTGAGGCGGTCTCCGGGTTTGAGCGGGCTATTGTCGGTGATGGCAAAGAGCTTTGGGCCGGTAGGAGTGTTCTCTTCGCGATAGAGCTGCTTAACTACGCTGAGCGGGGTGTTGCGAAAGGCGACTATTTTATCGAGGTCTTCAAAGTATTGCCAGTAAGCCGCGCCCCAGGCGATGGTGGGATTGGGGTTTTCCACGTGTATGGTACCCCATTGCGGTCGGATTTCGCCGCCCGTCTGGCTGTATTTGAAGTACCCGGTTCCGGGTTCGTACTCTCTGGTGTCGAGCGCTTGGGGGCCCATCAGGAGCCGAACGGGTTGGGTAGCACTAAGCCAGTTCTGGCCGCGCAAGAGCAGGGCGTATACCGCTTCTGCGGTAGCTTTGGTGCTCTCCCAGCGGTTGGTCTGCTTGTTTTTGAGCAACCAGATGCGCATTTCCTCTACGGCGCGCGCATCACCGGCCACCTCGTCGAAAACTTCGATGAGGACGGCCTGCGTTTCAATGGGCAGTTGGTACCAATACATGCCGCGGTCAAAGGGCCAGTACATGCCCAACTCCTCTTTTGTTACGGCGCGTTCGCGCAGGCTGGCCACGATGTCCCGAGGGGTATCGGCGCGCTTGTAGCGGTGGAGGGCTAGGGCGAGCAAGCCTTGTTCGTAGAGGCTGCGCCGGAGCCAATAGCGGGCTCCTTGTTCCAGATAGTAGGCCGTCACCGGATCGGGTTTATCGGCGGCAAAAAAGGATGTGGTGTATAGATAGTGGACGGCTAATCCATCCAGGTGGTCATCGTCTAAACGGATTTTTCCCTCTTGGGCTAAGCGTTGCAGCTCGTCATAGCGGCGCCGGATTTCGCGATGGCAGAAGCCGAGCGCCTTATCGAGCATTTCACGTAGCCCAGGGTCTTGCTCTGGTTGGAGTACGCCCAAGCGCTGCAAGTGCCCCAGGCCGGCGACGATGTGCTGGGTAATGTACCCGTTCTCCCGCCCACCGGGGAACCAAGCCCATCCGCCGCTTTCGGCCTGTCGCTCTGCTAAAGTACGGAAAGCACGCTCGCGCTCATCGGCCATGCGCTGAAGGTCAAACAGCAGCGCGATGTTTTGCTTCTGTTGCTCTTCGCTCAAGGCATCTAACACCCAAGGCGTCTCTTCCAATAGAGCGCTCTTAAGCTCTTGGTTTTTGGTGAGGTTTGACTCTAAAGCCTTGCCGGTGCCGGCAGCCCAACGGTCGTAAACACGGCGGATGGCCGGCAGTTTTTGCGTCACGTGGGTGGCCAGCGCGTTGGCATAAAAGCGACTGAAGATCTGCTCGCTGCACTCGTGTGGGAACTCCATGAGGTAGGGCAAAGCCTGTACGGCATACCAAACAGGGTTGCTGCTGAACTCCACCGTGTAGCGATGATGGCGCAAAGTGGCCGAGCGGTTGTTCTGAAAGCTTTCAAAGACAAACGTCTTTTGCTGTTTCCCTCTTACGGTAAGGGGTAACGTCTCTGTGACAAGCATGCGGTTGGTGACCACCGGCACCGTGTTCTCTTCCCCATCTCGATGCTGCCCGCTTTCGGCAGACACCTGCCAGGTGAGGGCGCTCAACCGGCCTTCGGGCACCCTCAAGCGCCACGAAAGAGCCGCCGACTGACCCGGAGCCGCACTAAAGGACACCTTTAGATCGCGCGGTGAAAGGCCGAAGTCCACCTCTACCGACTGCAGAGAGAGCGCGTCGAACAGACCGAGGGTAGCCGTCCCGTCGATCGCCTCCTGAGAAAGGTTGCTCACCTTGGCCGTGAACTCGATGACATCACCCTCGCGCAAGAAGCGGGGCGGATTGGGTAGTACCATCAAGGTCTTTTGCGTCACCACAGTACGCTCTTCCAGGGCTTGTTGCAACTGCTTAGTATGGGCAAACAGCAGCAGCTTCCACCTCGTAAGCGCCTCGTTCATCGTGAACTGAAGCACCACATTGCCCTCGGCATCGGTGCGCAGCTGAGGAAAGAAAAACACCGTTTCGTTGAGGTTGCGCCGAATAGGCGCCGGTGTGGGTGGCGCTTTTTCGTATCCGGGTGGCTCCACCGGCGGCTCCTCAGAAGGGGGTAGTGCCTTTGACTCCGCCACGGCTCCATCGGCCATCGCCGGCGCATCGACTTCTCCGTCCTGAGGCATACCCGGAGCCGCGCGCATCATCGCCTGATACATGCCGTACCGATATCGGTACAAGGGGAAGTCAAACCAGTTCAACTCGGCATATTTCCGGTAAACCGCAACCGGCGTTTCTCGATGAAGGTAATAGACGAAGCCGTTTTGCATACCGAAGCCGTCGGGCTCCAAGCCGAGAAAATGATCGTGAAAAGGGAAGGCAATCTTGCTCCAACGGTGCGGCAGAAACTGGTCGAGGGAGGCATCGTACAGGGCAGCAACAAGCTCGGCGGCGACTTTTTCCTTCTTAGGGCCACGGATGTTCAAGCGCCATGTCTCGCGCTCTCCCGGCTTTAGGCGATCGCGGAAGGTTTCAAAGACGATGTTCAATTCCTTATTGCTCCACGGCACGGCGAGCCGGTGTGGCCCTGAGCTGTAAAAGCGGTTGTGCTGAACGGCAAACGCGTTTATGCCAATACCTCCGCGATCGCTTTCTTGCACGGCGATATCCAGGCTCTGAGCGCCGCTCACCTGCAACCAACGAGGGGCCTGCGCCTTGCCTTCGCGTCCGATGAGGACCAAAAAATGCAGTTGCTCACTACCACCTACCCACAAGCGGGCCGCCTCGCCCGGTTCGGCGATACTCTTTTCAAGACTGCTGCCGGGGTCGGAAAAGCGCGTCGAAGGGTCTTTTGCATCCCAAACGCGCACTATTCGCTTAATCTCGATAGGCTTTCCGAAGGCATCCTGGGTTTTTAGCACGACCTCGTAATAGCCGGCCGTTAGCAGGCCGCCGTAAAGGTCCAAAGTCAAGTCGCCGCTGCTGCGAAAGGGCAAAGTGCGCACAACTGCTTGTCGCGCCCATCGGGCGGGATCGTCCTCGTCCTTCCAAGGATACAGAGGGAACTCACTGCGAAAATCGCGCTCGCTCAGGGCCGTTACATCCGGTACGGGCCAGTAGCGCCGAATGAAGCGCCGCTGTGGAGCCGTCAGGCGCACCACTTCTACGGTGCCCTCGGCCTCTTGGGCCTGTCCGGCGCTGTTGGTCGTTCGGAGAGCAACGCTGCGCAGTGCCTGAAGCTCGACTTCTGAAGGTAGCGCCCAGTCAACCTGTAGCGCCACATAGCCGGCAACCAGTCCGGTCTCGCCGCTGCGCGTCTCTCCGGCCAAGTCCGTGACGTCGGCCATGACGGTGTACTGGAAGGTAGGCAAATCTTTTTCCGGAAGTCGGCGGTCGGGTAATGCAGTAAAGGTGATAAGAAAAGAGCCGTCGGCCGCCGTGATGGTAGTGCCGTTGGCTATCTCCACCGTTTCCATCGTTCCATAAGGGGGCCAAATCTTGCGCCAGCCGCCCCAACCTACTGGGAGTTGCGGTTGGCGCACGACGCGATAGCGCACCTGGGCGCCGTCTACCGGGTTGCCGGCGTAATTGCGCGCTTCTCCGCGCACGCTGACCTGCTCGCCCACGCGGTAGCTGCCCTCCAACGGTTTAAAGGTGACCTCAAACCTCGGACGCTTGTACTCTTCGACGGAAAACGACGCCTGACCGGTATAACCCTCTGCGCGCAGGCTCATCGCCCCCGTTAAACCGCCGCGCGGCGCCTGGAAGGCGCCGTTGAAGGTGCCGTATTCGTTGCTGACCACATCCAACCGGCCTTTGGGCTGCCCATTGACGTCGTATAGCGTTATCTGGGCTTTTGCATTGGGCAAAATGCGCGGCATACCTTTGTCGTTGCGCTCCAAAAGCACTCCTTTGAAATAAATCGCCTGCCCTGGGCGATATAGGCTGCGGTCGGTAAAAAAAACGACCTCTTGAAAGGAGCGACTGCGCTCTCGCCGGTATTGGTAAAAGCTGCGGTCGAGCCAGAGGGTGTCGTCCCCTCGGCTAAGCCGAACCACGAGCGAGTGCCCCTCGCCAAAGTCCGGCCGCAATAGGCCATCCTCGTCCGTAATCGCCCGGCCGACCATCACGTAGCCGTAGTCGCGACGGGCATTCTCCCACTTGTATGCGAAAAAATCGCCCCGCACGCCGGCGAGCGGGACTCCGCTTTGACGGTCTACTACGGCAAGATGCAAGGCACCGTTGAAATCGTACGACACGCCGGCCAAGCGAGAGCAGGTAAAAGAGGTATAGCTTACCGGGTGTCCTTTGCCGTCGAAACGCTCGACGGGCGAGACCATCACGGCGTAATTCCCCACCGGCAAAGGTGGTAAGCGCAGCTCGGTGCGATGCTCGCGAAAGTCCTCTGGCACCTCCAGTGGCCACAGGCGCTGCTCCAGCGGCGGCAGCGGCGCCAGATCGCCGAAATCCAGACTGCGCCGCTCAGGGCTCCTCTCTCCAGACAGCGCAACCACTCGAACCCACAGTTGCCGGATGTTCTTAAAGCTGACCGAAAGCAGGATAGGCCGGTCGGGTAAGCAGACGCGTTCCACTTGGACCTGCAGCGACGGGCTTTTGATTTGTTGAACCAGTTGCGCGCATAGCGCTGCGCCATACGTTTTAGGATGTCGAGCCATGGCGCTTTCGCATTCGGCAACGGCCTGTTGCAGCAGGTTGCTCTGGGCGTTTTCCGCCTGCTCGCTCAACTGGCGATAGGCCGCACCCAGATGATAGGCAATCTCCGGGTCGGAGGGGTGGTTGTAATACTTGGCGTTCAGAAGGCGCAGCGCCTCGGCGTAACGCTCCAGCTTATCGGGCAAAGTGGAGTGGTTGCGCACAAACTGCAAGCGCAACAAGTCGGCATCTATGAGGGCAGCGGTGTTTTTATCGGCCAAATGAACGGCCAGTACGCGCTGAAACAGGCGAATCCCCAGCCAAACGCCGGAGTTCGTGTCGGCACCGGGGAAGTCAAGGCGCACAAACATCTCCGCCGGGGCGAATGCCTCCGGCCGGTCTAGGTAGAACTCGTAGGCCGGACGCGTAAGGTAACTGCGCTCATCGGCAAAGTGCTTCAAAGCGCGGTGGGCCAAAAGGTCGAACAGCGTAGGCCGCAAGGAAGTGCCGTCTATCGAGTCGTTCACTCCTTGGGTAAGCAAAGCCCTCAGCGGCGCTACATCTGTAGCGCACAGCACCTCTTCATTGGCTACGGAGGCGCGGTAATAGCGCAGGGCTTGTAGTTCGATCTGCTCGGCCGACCAGCTGCGCCAGTCGTCGCCCGCATCCTCCGGAGAGGGGCTGCGCTGGGCAATCTGCCAGCCGCGGTTTTGCAAGTAGGTACTCCATAATTCACCCAGCAAACTCTGCAGCACCGAGCGCTCCGGCTCAGGTGCACGCCGCTCCTCTTCGGCGAACAGCGAAAGTGCTTTTTCCAAACCCTCCTCTTCTAACTGAACGGTGTACTTTCCGCGATAGATCAGCGCTTTGACCATTTGCGGCGTGTTTCCCTCGCGCTTTGCCCGCGCATACAGCACTTCCGTTTGCTTCAGAGCGCTCTTCGGCAGTCCTTTTTTTTCCAGACTATCTATGACGGCCCACGCCTCGGCGTAGTCGTCATAATGAGGTAAAGTTGGCCGGATGGTATCGGGCATGACCTTTTCGAGGGGCTGGTTGGTGAGCCGGGGAGGCAATGTAGGCCTTTGGGCATATTTGCAAAAAGCCAGGACAAGGGGCGCTAAAAGCAACAAAAAGCGTGACATGGGCAGCGCTGCTCGGTTTTTTAAAGAACAAAGATGGTAAATGCTCGTGCAAGTTGCCGATAAAGATGCGTGTCGAGCAGCGGTTACATAATGTCGGGCAAAAAAAGGCCTTGGCTCTCCGGCTCTTCGCCGGTCGGCTTAGCGAAGCAGATGGAGGTAGGACTTCGACGCCCAGCGATCGTCCACACCGATTTTGGCCCAATTACCTTGCTCTTCAAAGATAAAAACCTCCTCGTTTCGCATCAGCACACCCACGATATCGAACTGGGTGCTGGGGCCGCTGCGCACATTGAGGGTAGCGGTGTTGGTAACGATGGCCCGCTGCACATCGCGGACAAAGCCGGCCGATACCCATTCTTGCTTGGAGGCCGAGATGCGGTACCAGTTGCCTCGAACCTCGTAAATGCGCAAGACCGAGCCAAACGACGTCACGTTGATTTTTCGCCCTCTCGCCGACGGTTGATTGCGCACGTTCAGCCACGCGGACGTCACGTAGCCATACTTGAGCACGGGAGGCGGCACTTGCCCGGTTTGCAAAAGGTCGCGCACCAAGGGCAGAAAATTTGCCTCGGCATCGGGCACCTTATTCCCTCCGAAGAACGCCGTGCCTGGGCACGTCTTGGTGCTGCCCGAGCCGTTGGTGCGGTTGCCCGTGCCCAGGTCAAACCAGTGGTGATAAACAATGCGGTCGGTCGTGGCCGGTATGTTGAAGCGCCGGCACAAGGCTGCCGTCACCCGTACGACGGCCTCGCGCTGCTCTGGGCGCATGACGTCCTTGCCCTCGTCAAAATTTCCGACGTTCTCGATGCAAACGGAGTGGGCATTGAAGCCGAAGATGCACGCCGGCGACACCTCTAAGCTACGACCGGTGACAATGTGGCCGTCGGGAAAGATACTGAAGTGTTGACCGATATCCATCCAACCGTTGACATTCCTGTGGAAATGCTGCATCGAGCGCTGCAATTCAAAGTGATTGTTGCCCTTGAAATGCACGTAACTGGGCGCCCACGTGTGGTGCTCCTGTATGTACAACACCGTTCGGGCGACGTCTTGTTGACGAATCCATGCGTCGAATTCATCCAAAGAAAGGAGCCGAAAACCAAATCGTTCTTGCATAAAGGTATAAAAGGATGTTTCAAAGTAGGCGAGCGCCGGGCAGTAAGCACCGGACTTGGGACCAAAATAACGACAAAACAGAGCGGCCGTTGCAGCTATTGAAAAAAACGCCCTACTTCTTTTTTATGCGAGGGGTCGTCGAGTTTTTTATATCGCTGCGAAGCCGAGGGTATCAACCGATAGCAATTGGCGCTTTCCTTTTTTACCTTTGTCGCTACAGGGCATATTGCCGACAAGCTATTCTCGTGTCCTGTAAGACGGCTTAGCCCTACCCCATCGATACGTGTCGAAAAGTACCGATAACACGCCGCAAGACGCCCTCTCGCACAGGTTAGTCCTGAGCCCAAGTTTATGCCTTCGAGTTCCTCTTTAGTCCCTGTTCTCCGCCCACATGCGGAAGAAGCCTACAAGGCCGAGCTGATGGCCATAGAAGGCGCCGACGATCGGCCTCGTCCGCCGGGTTGGCGCTTGTCGCCGTGGGCCGTCGTTACTTACATCGTGGGCGGCCGGGTGGGAGAAATGGCCATCCAACCCAAGTACATCGGCCCACGCCGGCTGGTAGAGATGGCCGTGGCTACCCTGGCTACCGACCGAGCGCTACTGCTCGTCGGCCCGCCCGGCACGGCCAAGACTTGGCTGAGTGAACATCTGGCGGCGGCTATTGGCGGCAACAGCACGTTGCTGGTGCAAGGCACGGCCGGCACCGACGAGGATGCCTTGCGCTACGGCTGGAATTACGCCCGGCTCATAGCCGAAGGGCCCTCTAGAGAGGCGTTAGTACCCAGTCCGGTGCTGACGGCGATGGAGACCGGTCGGCTAGTCCGCATCGAAGAAATCACGCGCATGCCCGCCGATGTGCAAGACGCCCTCATTACCGTCTTGTCGGAAAAGACGCTCCCGATACCGGAGTTGGGCATAGAAGTGCAAGCAAGGCGTGGCTTTAATCTTATCGCCACGGCCAACGACCGCGACAGAGGCGTTCACGAGATGTCGGCCGCCCTGCGCCGCCGGTTCAACACCATCGTCTTGCCCCTACCCGCCTCGCTCGAGGAAGAGGTGCGCATCGTGCAGCAGCGCGTCGCCGCCATGGGCCAGGTGCTGGAATTACCACCCGAGTCGGTTTCCCTGGCCGAAATTCGCCGCCTGGTCACCATTTTCCGCGAGCTGCGCAATGGGAAAACGGAAGACGGACGCACGAAGCTGAAAAGCCCAACGGCTACGCTCAGTCCGGCGGAGGCCATCTCCGTCATCCACCAAGGACAGGCGCTGGCCGTCCATTTCGGCTCCGGGTGCTTGTCGGCCCAAGACCTGGCAGCCGGAGTAGTAGGTGCCGTGGTGAAGGAGCCCGCCACCGATGCTCCCATCTGGGCGGAGTACCTCGAGGCCGTTGTGCGACAGCGGAAAGAATGGGAGGACTTGTACCAGGCATTCAAAAACTTAGAGGGCGACCACTATGGAGCGTAGGAGGGTCTATGCCGGCTTGCTGGAGGCCCGCCATCGCGGAGAAAAGCAATTAGCCCTCCTGCTCGACCCCGACAAGGCGCGCCTCCGGCACTGGGAACGAGCCGTAACTCTGGCCAGCGAACTCGGCGTGCATTACCTCTTCGTCGGCGGCAGCCTGGTGGTCAACGACATGCTCGACGCGGTGCTGAGCAGCCTCCGACAACGCTGCGCCGCTCCTATCGTCTTGTTCCCAGGCAATTCTTTCCAGCTGAGCTATCGGGCCGACGCCTTGCTGTTCTTATCACTCATCAGCGGGCGCAACGCCGAGCTGCTCATCGGGCAGCACGTCATCGCCGCACCCTTCTTGCGCCGCTCGCCGCTGGAAATCATCTCCACCGGCTACATGCTGGTGGAGGGCGGAGTCGTCAGCTCTGTGCAATACATGTCCAACACCTACCCGCTGCCGGCCAACAAGCCCGACATCGCCGCATGTACCGCCATGGCCGGTGAAATGCTCGGACTGAAGACCATGTACCTGGATGCCGGCTCGGGAGCCGTCCGACCCGTCCCACCCTCCATGGTAGAGGCCGTGCGCACCGCAGTGGACGTACCGCTACTGGTCGGTGGCGGCATTCGCACGCCAGAACAGGCGGCCGAACGCTGGCACGCCGGTGCCGATGTGGTAGTAGTAGGCACTGCTATCGAACAACACCCCGAACGGTTGTGCGAATTTATGTCGGCCGTACCTCGAAAGCACTCTGCCGAATAAAATTCCCGTAAATAGGGATTGCAAGCACTCCACCCCCTCCTGACCGGGACAAGGCAGGTGGCGATTTCACACCAATGGCAACCACATTTAAGGGTTTGTGTAAATCGACCGGCTGTGTGGCTAAGAAGTGCTTATTCCGATTTAAAGTACCGATACGCGACTCCTGCCAGAGCAGCTCCCGCAACCGGGACAAGTACGAATAACCACAGCTGCTCCAGCGCCCAGCCACCGACGAACAAGGCCTGGCTAATGCTTCTGGCCGGGTTGACAGAGGTATTGGTGACGGGAATGCTCACTAAATGGATGAGCGTAAGTGCCAGTCCAATAACTATACCGGCAAATCCTCTCGGTGCTTTCTCGTCCGTTGCGCCCAGGATCACCAGTAGGAACACAAATGTCATGACGAATTCCGTCAGAATGGCCGCCGCCATGCTGTACCGGCCCGGTGAGTGCTCGCCGTATCCGTTGGCTGCAAAGTCGCCAATAGCGCTTCCGTTGCCCGTGACGATGGCGTACAACACCGCTGCCGCCACCACGGCACCGGCTAATTGAGCGATAAGATAAGCGGGAATCTCTTTCGAGCGAATGCGGCCGCCCACCCACGCTCCAATGGTGACGGCGGGATTCAAATGGGCACCAGAGATGTGTCCGAAGGCATACGCCATGGTCAGAACGCTCAGGCCAAAAGCCAGGGAAACCCCAAGCAAGCCTATGCCCACGTTCGGGAAACCGGCCGCCAACAGGGCGCTTCCACAGCCGCCCAAAACCAGCCAAAAGGTACCGATGAATTCGGCTAAACTTTTTTTCATAAGATATAGTTTGTTTTGCGTTTTGAATATTTTCTATCTCGGTCTACCCGTATTCCTCCTCTCGTTCTAGGCAAGCCTTGAAAAATACACTCCCTCTATCGCGCTCGGCGTTTAGACGGGGAAAAGGACTGCGGTCACTCAAAACGCCCACATATTGAATCACTCCACAACCGCTATTGAGCAGAATCGCCTGATGAGCGATCAGACGCATAGTTGACAATTTCATCCAGAACATAGATAATTTCCGGAGATACTTCCTCAGGCTTTAGTAATTTAACAATTTCGAAGTACTTATTTTTAGAAAATTCGATAGGTCTGCTGAGTTCGCGGAAAAAAAATCTGAAAATTTTGTCCATCTCATCGCTTGCCTTTTGGTCGGTCCAGTAGTCGGCGTTTGCGTCGTTTAGTGCGTATCTTGGAACAATGCTTTCAATGGCGTTTTTCATTGCCGCTACTTTCCTCTCTCTCTCATTTGAATTAAACAAATCTATATGCGGAAACGGCGAGTCCACCCAGCGGAGGAGAAATTCCGGTCTAAAGAAATAGTTCTCTATCTCTCTTCGCTGCCAGCTGTATTCAAATAAACCGTCCATCTGGTTCAACGGATTAGTTGTCCTGTCGAAAACGGCCATACCCTTTAAATCAGGGACTGCATCTTTTAGCGCACTGAAATGCCTGCGAGCAATAGCGGGGTCGTTTTGGTTCATCAGATAGATGAACGTTTCTTTGAGGATGCCCTCGGCTTTGTGCTTTAAGACGCCGGAAAAAGATTTTAGGATATCTCGATCGGTGGAACCTTCTAAATACAGGACGAACCTCTTCCTCTCGGCCAAAACGTAATTTTCAAATCCGTAATCTTTCAGGGATTTGAGAATCTGTCTAGCATTGCGATCGGTTAAGAGCTTTGGTGCGCGAACAGGATAAAAGATGACGATCCTATCTTCGGCGGAAGACTCGTTCATCAAAACCTCAGAATGCGTAGCCACAATCAGTTGACTGTGGCGACTTTGAGCAATTTCTTTTAACAAATTGTAGATTTCCCTTTGCTTGAGTATCTCCAGATGAGCATCCGGCTCATCGATGAGTAAAATGGAATGAGGATTCAGCAAAACGCAGGCAGTCAGTAGCAAAATTTGCTGAAAGCCGCGACCGGCCGAGATAATCTCCAGGCGATTCTCGCTACCCTCCTCGCAATAAAAAAGTTGTAATTCTCCGCGCGAGTCCAACTCCGGCTCCTCTAAGTCTACCGAGAAGAAATCCTTAAATTTTTTTCTAATAAAATCCCAATCTTCTTTGGGATTACGCCCTGCAACCTGAGATGCCGTTTCGGGATTGCAGACCAAATAGCATATATTTCTCAGCACTTCAGCCGTACGTCCTTCGCCGATTCGCGCCGCAATAGTTTCGGGTAGCAATTTTTCTTCCGTGCTCTTTAAACCCGACATGGTCGGCAGGTAAAACACTCGCAAGGATTTTAGGAGGTCAGGCCGGTGTATGATGGCGTTTTTGTCCGGATCTAGCGGGCGAACGTATATCACTTCCTCATCGCGGTATTCAAATTCCAAACCGCATTCCCATTCTTCACCGCCGGATATTCCGGTTACCGTTATTTCTATGTTTACGTGTTTACTTCCTCTTATTTTCCCCTCCTCGGTGCGCTCGGTTTGCAAGGTAAAAAGGTTGTTCCACAACATCTTGCTGTGTCTAACGGGAACGGTCAAGATGTCCTTGCGGTTGATGGCAACGCCTGTTCTCTTGGAAGCGTTTTTACCGCTTCTTTTGTCTATCCATTTGACCAATCCGAGCTGCCAGAGCGATATGGCCTGGAGAAAGGTCGTTTTACCCGAGTTGTTTGCTCCTAATAGTACAACATTCTCTTCAATTTCTATTCGACCGGTACTCTTAAGGCGCTTGAAATGGTTAATTTCTATTGAAGTAATCATAACTATCCTACTCGAGCCATTATTTGCTACAAAACTCGCGGGAATCTACTGCACAAATAGTTTAGCGTCTTAAAAAAAGTTTTGGCGGTAAAGGCGGCAATATAACCCGCCTGGTTTTTTTACATCTGCGCGTTTGCGCCCCCGACGCGCCAGGCCCTTGAATGCGACACTTTTACGGCTGCGTTAGGGAATGGCCTTTTTTTTTAGAAAAAGGCCTAAAAAATTTTTTTATGGACGAAGCGTCGTATATTTGTGCCCACAAGCATACGCTCTCAAGGGAGTTGGCGCCGTTGAAAAGTGCCCTCGGACGGGGGCTAAAAACGAAAAAAAGCCGCGTGAGCGGTTTCAAAGAATAAACCGAAGGCGGGGGCCCTCCGGCCCTTTCAAATGAGAGAGGGGGGAGGGCTGTTTTTGAAACTACCTCTTTTTCCCACATACGGATATACTGTTAGAAAGCGCTGAGCCGGCTGTGCACGTTCACACGGCCGGCTCTTGTTTTATGGCGCAGTCTGCATGGGGCGAGGGGTGCCTGCGCCGAGGTCCCTCCCTTATTGCGGTCTGGGTCAGCGGGCGACGCTCATCTTGGCTACTTTGGCGGCACCGGTTAGTGCGTTCTCCAGGCGAACGATGTAGGTGCCGCCGGGCATGGATAGGACCTCGAGTAGGAAGGAGTTGTCGCCCGGTTCGATGCGCACGCGTTGATGATAGAGCAAGGAGCCACCCATGCCGTGCACCGATAGGAACGCCTCATAGGCCTCTACCGAGCGGACGATGATCTCGGTGCTGGTACGGGCCGGATTGGGGTAAATCAGGATTTTATCTTGCGGTACTTCAACGCCGGCCGTGTTAGTCGTGGAGCCACCGTAGTAACACGAGGGGTGGACAGCGTAGGACGGAGCAACGAGAGGAAGTTTGGCGTAAGGAGCAAAGCGGCTCTCGGTGAGCACCTGGTCGTTAGCACCCAGCCAGTCCTGCAGCAGGGTAGCGAATACCTGTCGGTAATCGTGCTGGAGGTTTTTCAGCTGGTTGTCGGCCGTAAGGTCGCCGAGGTTGACGTTGGTGCCTTGCACGCCGGGGTTAACTCCTTTTCCGGCGATATACATAGGTGCCAAAGTGCCGTGGTCGGTGCCGAACGAGCCGTTTTCGGCGGCGCATCGGCCAAACTCTGAGAAGGTACAAACGACGGCCTGGTGGGCTATGCCCATCTTGTCTAAGTCGTCTAAGAATGCCTTTACGGCTTCACTAAGGGTCTGGAGCAATTGAGCGTGTGTACCCAGAGCCGTGTTACCGGAGTCCACCTGCGCGCTGTGGGTGTCGAATCCGCCTAAGTTACACAGGAAGACCTTCGTCTTACTACCGCCGCGCAGCAGGCGGGCTACCGTTTTGAGCTGGTTGGCCAACGCGGTATTGGGATAGCTACCCATGTTGGCGCCGGCGTTGAAGACATCGGTAATGCGTTTGGCATACTGGTTAACGCTGCGCTCTACCGACATGATGTAGGCCAGTTCCTCTCCGTGTTCGCTGTCGGGCAGGTCCAAGACAGGGGCGCCGCCAATGGTTTGGACCAGCGAGTAGAAACCCGCCGGGTCTTGACCGCTCAAATTGATGGCGTTTTGGTGCTCGGTTTCGGTATGAAAGCCCAAAGAAGGGTTGGTACTGCCCAGCTGAATGCCCAGAGGGTCGGGCATGGCGAGCGTCGGCGCGCCCTTTACGTCGGGGAAGAGGGCCTGTAGGGAACGCCCCATCCAGCCGGAGCCGATGTTGAAATTGGCCGGAGTGCCGTCGCCGCCGGTAAGCCACAGGTCGGTGCTTTTGAAGTGCGACTGGTTGGGATTGGGATAACCCACTCCCTGGACGATGCTCAGCCAGCCTCGGTCGTACAGGTCTTTGAAGGCCGCCATTGCCGGATGCAGTCCGATACGGCGCTGGTCCGAAAGGGTGCTGTCCAGTTCCATCCAGCTGTTCTCGGCCAGTCCTACCGTAGGGCGCAGGGTTCGATAGCGATCGTACTGAGCAATGGGAACGAGGTTGTTCAGACCGTCGTTGCCACCGTTGAGCTGGATAAGCACCAGGGTGCGCTCGCGGATGTCGTCGCAGCTGTTGAGCACATGGGCCAGGCGAGCGTTGGCAAAGGGGCGCAGCGCAAAGCCGTTGAGCACGAAGGAAGAAATGCCGGCTGCAGGCGCTATTTTGAGAAAATCTCGGCGTTTCATATACCGTAAAAGTGAGATTGGGTGAGCGATAGGCGTGATTAAAAGGTCTGAAATTCCTGCGAGTACAAGACGGCTTTTAGCAAGCGCTCTAAAGGAATGCGCACCTCTGCGGGGTTATTGGTTTGCAAATACGCCTGCCATTCGTACGTCCAGTCGTAGGGTGGCAAGTTGTTCAAGAAGACCTCGCGATAGAAGTAATCGAACCGCTCGGCACTAACGGTGGTCGGCAACAGATAGCGGAGAAACTCCTCTACCAACGCGTGAGGATCGGCTGCGTTAGAGAAGAAACCGCTGTTGCGCACCCATTGCACGATATCCAACTGAAAAAATAACTGGGCATTGGGCGTAGCGCCTAATCTCATGCGGCCGGTAAGCAATTGCTCCGGAAACTTATAGCGGCCGATGATGGTGCTGGAGTTGAACCACTGGCGACTGTATTCAGGCTCCTGGTAATAAGCCGGGTACCCTGCTACATCGCTTGCCAGGAAGAGCGGAAAGCCCGCCGGAGAAAGGACCCGCTGCAAAATACCCGTGGAGAACAAGTCTTGATAGAACAGTTTAGGATTGGCATTCGGGTCGGGCAAGGGGATGCCGAAAAAGCTGAGCATCTGCAAAGTAGTATCTAAGGGTGAGCGGATCATACCGCCGATGATTTCGTCGCCCATTTCGGCGTCGTCCTCGTCGTAAAAATGCCGGCTCTGCAAGAGTTGTCGCAGCACGGGCAAGATCTCGTAGTTATTCGAGCGGAAGGTCTGGGCCAGCGGCTCAATGATGTCGGCCTCGATCTCAGGCGTAATGTATCGGCTGACGAAGAAGCGATACAGCCGCCGGCAAAACGTGCGTGCCACCTCTGCCTGAGCAAAGACCATGTTGACAAAAGCGTCCAGCTCTTGCCACATACCCGCATTCGTGGTAGCACCGGGAATGGTGGTGTTTTGAAATTTGCTGCTAAAGGTTTTCGGGCCGGTGTCGTGTTGGGCAATAGCCGTCACCCCACGTGGGATACCGGTTTCCGGGTCCACCGAGTCGCGCTGCCCACGCGCCCGAAAGCCCGTAAAGACGCGCGCCGCCTGCACGATGTCGTACTCGGTATAGGTAGTGTAATCCTCCGGCCCGATTTGCGGTCCTTTGCCGATGGTGAAGAGCTCGAAAAACTCGCGTGCAAAGTTTTCGTTGGGGTTAGACTTAGTATTTTGATGGTTGTTCAAATACCGCAACATGCAGTTGTCGGTGACGATCTTGGTGGCCAGCTTTTTAAAGTTGCCTAAAGCCGCCCAGCGCAACAGCGACAAATAGTCGAAGAAGTGCCCGTTTCCAAACGAGACGGCCGTGACGATAAGGTGCTGGTGCAAAAACAGCGCCATGCGATGCGCGATGCCCGGGTCTTGCAAAGCCTCGCTTACCCACCAAGCCATCACGTAGCGGCGCAACACAAAGTCCTCGGCAGGAAGTTCTGCCGCCGGCGGCATCAGCCAAGTTACGTTTCCGTTCGGGCCGGGATAAATGGGCTGCTGCATTTTCAGAGGATAGACCTGGAGCAGCCGATCGACGGCCTTTTCTACCGATAGGCCGGCCAGCTCATCTATGCGCGCCTTGGTGTATCGAAAACTCGTCCGCCGCAACAGGTGAGCAGCACGCCGATGTCCCAAAGCGCTTACCGTCAAGGGTTGAAGTGATGCCATAGTGAAAGGATATTTTTTGAAAAAAGAAAGTGCCCTCCGTGATTTTCGATGAGACCGTCCTCAGAGCGATGCGTTTAATACCGGCGGCAATTTTTGCGAAAAATAAAGACCGATTGGTTATATCTCAAAATATTTCCGTAAATGAGTCTCGCATCTTTGCATGCGGCCGCATTGTCTTCTTTTCGGTAGTGGAAAGTCGTACTGGTTTTATACTTTATTTATACGACAGTAGCCTTTCGACATAGCTATTGCCGGGGGAGCCTGGACGACTTTTGGCGGCAACACATTGGCCGGTTGGCACGCAAAGCATTTTCTTTTTTAGAAAAGTATACATTCCACGTAAAAACTTAGCCAGATTGAAAAACAATAGTTTGGTGGTGTGTTAGATTAGTTTACGGTTAAAAAAGACTATTTTAACGAAGAGTCCGGGTAGTGGAAAAATATAACCGATAAGATTGGTATTGTAGTGGTAGGCGAACAGTTTGAAGTGCAGATGAAGCAGGTATTCCTTTTTCGAGAAAGGAAGCGCTCTGCGCACCAGGCAGCTTATACGTCGCCGCAACGTACGGTTGAGGCGCTTCACAGGGCCGGTGAGGCCACTTTCCTTACTCACCAAGAAGTGCGTGCTCGTCGGTAAACACCGATATGCTCGCCAAAAACGCCTCAAGTACTCGTAAGGTAATTTGCGCCAAAGCCTCTTACACGACTCCGTCGAACCATCTGCGATAGAAAGGAGAGAGTCTGTCTACTTCGATGGCATGGTACTACCCATGCCCGTATTTGACGGATTTTCATACCCACAGAGGTGAGTGTTTCATCTACCGCCAAGCGGTCGTCGGCGTGTCCTCGGAGGAGAGTAGACCGGAAATTAGGGAGTTGCTGGGCTTTTTTTAGCCGGTGGAGTGCCGTTCGAGGCGAAACTCTCGGCACTCGTGCCGTAGGGCGTAGGCTCTGCCGCTTTCGGTAGAGGCGTTCCGCCGGCGCCCTATCTCCCGTGCGACCGGGTTGTTTGCTCTGCACTGAGCGGTAGCCGCCACAGTCCTCGCATGTGTGCGTTTGCGAGCCCGAGCGGTTTTTGCCGTTTTTCACAATGGCGGTGCTCTTGCAGCGATGGCAATGATAAAGCGCTGCTATCAATGTCGCAAAAATATGAATCGGTTACGCATTTCCACTACCGACCGTTGTACGGGTCTGTTGAGCCATTCGGCGACGGCTCGGCGGGCAGTGTGGAGCGGCATCCCGTGCGTCGGTTCCCGGACAAGGGCGTTTACCAGGTCTGCCTCACGGTGAGCACCCCCTACGGCACAGACACGCACCGCAAGACGCTCTACCTGGGCGTGTCGGCCCAGGACAACCCGGTGCTGCAAGCCCGGGGGCAGGTGTGGCCCAACCCGCTTCACGACCGGCTGGCGGTGGCCCTGAGCGCGAACCCGCGCAGCCCGGTGTTCCGCCTGCACGACACAATCGGCCGCCTGATGCGCCAGGAGTGCCTTGTGTTGGGCGTGAACGAGATAGAGGCCGACTCTCCGGCGGCCAGGACGTACTTCCGGCAGGTGACGTCGGGCGGAGAGGTGGTAAGGAGCGGTAAAATCAACAGACTCACCATGAGGTACGAGACGTTCCTCGCGCTTTATTTGCGGTCGGCTCTACACGAGCGAGAAGGCTTTGGCTTCGTTCAAGTGGATGGTCGAAACGCTGATTTTTTCACCTCTTCCGGTCGCGGCCCTGCCGGGTCGCAACCGGAATTTTTCATTTTCCTTTGGATGTGATTTTGTTTTTGCGCCGATAGGCCTCAATGCGTAGGCTTAGTCCTCAAATTACATAGCCCGTAGAACGATATTATCCGCTTTTTTAGCCTCCCTGATGTCCATGCGAATAAAGGATATACCTTTGACAGGCCCGCACCGGTTCTTCCAAATGCTATTCCGCGCGTATGCACACCCGTCCCTTGTTTCGCAAGCCTGTCGTTTTTCCTTCTTCGGAGGTGATAGCAGCCGAGAGCACCCGACACGGCGGTGTTAGCCCGCCGCCTTACGCTTCGCTGAATTTGGGTAAGCACACCGCTGACGCGCCGGAAAACGTCCAGGAGAATCGCCGGCGCTTTTGCGAGGCTGTGGGTTTTTCTCCGGCGCAGCTGGCCTATAGCCATCAAATACACGGTGTAGAGGTGTGCGTGGTAGAGGCGCCCGGAGCGTATATCGGCTACGACGCCCTAATCTGTTGCCGACCGGGTATCGTGCTGGCGGTCTCCGTGGCCGACTGCGCTCCGGTGTTGCTGTACGACACCCGGCACCGCATTGTGGCCGCCGTACATGCCGGCTGGCGAGGTGCTGCAGCGGGTATCGCATGGAGCACCGTGCAGCTCATGGCCGAACGGTTTGGCACGCGGGGAACCGACTGCCTAGCTTATGTGGGGACGTGTATCGACGAAGACAGCTTCGAGGTAGGGCCTGAGGTAGCGGCTCAGTTTGACGGGGCGTTTGTCCGCTTCGATGCTGCCGAAGGACAGTACCGCGTGGATTTAAAAGGTGCGTTGGTCGCCCAGCTGCGTTCCGCATCGGTGCCTCCGGAGCAAATAGAGGTTTCCCCCTTTTCTACCGTACTGCATGCCGAAGACTATTTCTCTCACCGCAAGTCCGGCGGCCAAACAGGGCGCATGTTGGGCGTCATCGGGCTGAAGTAGCGCCTGGGCTCAGCCTTGCGAAGACACTACCGACCTCGATATCAGAACCTTATCTATTTTGCTCTTATCCATATCTACTACTTCGAAGCGATAGCCCTCTGCCTCAAAATGGTCGCCGGCGCGCGGTATTTCGCCTACTTTGTGTAAAATATAGCCGGCCAACGTAGCGTAATCTACATCCGGATTTTCAAACTCGGAAATGGGCACAACCTCGCGCAGCTCATCTACCAAAATGCTCCCCTCTACCAGCCAGCTGCCGTCCTCGCGCTCCACAATAGGAGGCTCCTCGACGTCGTCTACGTCGGGCAAGTTGCCGAAAATGCTCTCGGTGAGGTCGTGCAGCGTGATGATGCCCTGTATGGATCCGTATTCATCTACCACTACGGCGAAGTAGTTGCGCTCGTTGCGAAAGCGCTCCAGAATTTTTAAGGCATTCATGGTCTCTGGGATGTACAGCGGCGGAGTAGCAATTTGGCGCAGATCGAAATCCGGCCGACCCATGTTATCGATGTAATCGCGCAGCTTCACCACACCTAAGATGTTCTCGATCGCTCCGTCGCACAGGAGAAATTTCGTGTATCCGCTCTGCCGGATAATCCGGTCGTTCTCTTCCAGAGGGGCCTGAACATCTAACCATTGCAGTTCATTGCGGTGCGTCATGATGGCATAGGCATCGCGGTCTGCAAAGCGAAGGATGTTTTGGATAAACTCACTTTCCTTCTCTTCCAAGACACCTTGGCGATTCGCCTTGAGCACCAGGCTTTTGATCTCCTCCTCCGACACGTGCGGCTCTACTACCGGTCTTTGAAGAAATAGCTTTAGCAAGCTCTTGGACAGGCGCTGTAACAAAACGTGCCCCGGATACAATAAGCGAAGGGGCAGGAAAACGAAAGGGCGCGCAGCGGCGGCGGCTCCTCTGGGGTATTGGGCCGCTATGTATCGCGGTATCCATTCTCCTATCAGCAGCGCTAAAAACGCCACCATCAACAGCATGCCCACGGCCGAGAGAAGCTCGGCATAAGGAGCCAGCGCAGAAACATCGCCGAGCGCAGGTATCAGCCGGCCGCTCATTACCCACCCTGCATAAGCTCCCTCCGCAAGCGTTAGCAAAAGAATGGCTGCCCGAAGGGTATCTTCTACGACCTCAGGAGTTTCGCAGGGCGGCCGATGAACGGCGCGGGGAGGTGGGCCAATGACGCCTCGACTCATGGCGACCTGTCCACCCGAACCAAGAGCAACCTTGCCCAAGGTGAACAAGCCGTGTAAAAGAATAAGTGTTAACAGTATGGCTATATCCATGAAAGTCGTTTGCAAAAATACGGCAGCCTACCCGTATATGCGCAGCCCCAAGTGGGATACCTAAGTCATGTTAAAAAATGTTAAAAGTGAAAAATCTTTTGGGGTTAACCTTTTCGCCTCCTACTTTTGACGTCAGAAAAACAACTGCACCATCTAAACGTCTTTTGGCCTATCGGAGATAGCTTGTACACATCAAACGCTATTTGACTAAAAATCACCGACTTAGCGTATGCAAGCTATGCCCGTTTTGGTCAGCGACCAGGAGCTCATCGCTCGTTACATGGATGGTGACGAGGCCGCCTTTGAGGTCATCCTCCACCGTTATAAGGCGCGCATTTACACCTCTATCTATCTCTTCGTTAAAGATAGAGCATTGGCGGAGGACATTTTTCAGGAGGTGTTCATCAAAATTATAGACACCTTACGCAAAGGCCGCTACAATCACGAGGGCAAGTTTGTGCAATGGGCGCTGCGCATTGCGTACAATTTGTGCGTAGACTACCACCGCCGCAACAAGCGCCGCGCCCATGTGGGAAAGACGGAGGAGTTCGACATTCTCGACATCCTCCGTGCCAACGACGACGGACCGGACGGCGAAATCATCCGCAGCGAAACGCATCGCCGTATCCGACAGCTCGTAGATGCGCTCCCCCCGGAGCAGCGCGAGGTAGTCATCTTGCGCCATTACGCCGATATGAGCTTCAAAGAAATCGCCGCACTGACGCGCGTGAGCATCAACACCGCCCTGGGGCGCATGCGCTACGCCCTCATCAACATCAGAAAAATGATGGCCGAAAAAGCCATTATCTTGCAATAACAACTACTCAAAAACCGCGAGCCTGACCGCATCGGCACGGCGTTCTGCAAAGAGTGGCGCCGTGCCGACTTCGTTTTAGGGGAGCAATTGTTTTACTTTTGCACCGGTCAACAACTTGCTCGGCATCGATCGATGAACTGCGGCATTCGCATCAGCGTAGTCATCCCGACAAAAAACGAAGGGCGATACATCGGCCCTACGTTGCTGCAATACGAGCCTTATCTCGAGACCCTAGGGCTAGAAGTTATCGTCTCCGACGGCGGCAGCACGGATGATACCCTCGCCGTGGTGGAGAGTGTGCAGTCGCGCTGGGGGACGGAGCGCTTGAAGCTGGTTCGCGCTCAGGGCAAGCAGAACATTGCCATCGGCCGAAATGCTGGAGCCGCTCTCGCCCGGGGAGAGTTTCTGTTTCACACCGATGCCGACGTTCTCATCCCCGAGCCCGCGCACTTTTTTAACACATTGTTACGAACGTTCGAGCGGCGACCTGAAGTAGTAGGGGCAACCATGCCCATACGGGTCTATCCGCATGAGGCCACCGGCTTAGACCGCCTCTACCACGAGCTCATGAATTACGCTATTCAGGCCTCTTTCTACATCGGCATATACCTGTCGAAGGGAGAGTGTCAACTTGTGCGTAGAAGCGTATTCGAGCGCATAGGCGGCTACAACGAGCGCATTGTAGCCGGAGAGGATTGTAACCTCTTTTATCGGCTGCACCGCGAAGGGCGTTTGGCTTATCTGCGTCGGCTGTGCGTATATCACTCTCCTCGGCGCTTTAGAGAGTACGGCTACTTGCGGATAAACCTCATTTACCTGCGCGAGGCCCTTTCGCTATTGTTCCTGCGCCGCTCGTATGTAGAAGAGTGGAAAGTGGTGCGGTGATTCCTCTAACCGATAGAGGACGCTTGGCTCAAGCCTCTAAGGAAATAGGCTTTTTCCCGTTTTTTTGCGGGCAAAAACCGCCTTATGCGCATTCTCAAATTCGGAGGCACCTCCGTAGGCACGCCTCAAATCATCCAAGACCGGCTGCTGCCTATCTTGGTAGGCTATCACCGCCGACGCCAACCGTTTGCAGTGGTCTTTTCCGCCTTTTCCAAAGTAACGGATTCGCTCATCCAGATGGCCCGGCGCGCCGCCCAAGGCGATAGCACCTATTTATGGCTGCTGGACGAGCTGCACCGGCGGCATTCAGCATGCATAGAGGCCCTATTACCGGCGGAACACCGCTCTCCCGTGGAGTCCTCGCTGGAAGAGCATTTTACCGACCTAAACGACATATTACACGGAATTTATCTGCTTCGAGAGGCGACGGCTCGGTCTTTAGATTTCGTGCTTAGCTTTGGCGAGCGCAACTCGACGCTCATCTTAACTCACGCCATGCGACAAGCCGGATTGCCCGCCGAGTACGTAGATGCTCGGCATATCATCCGGACAGATGGGCATTTTGGCCATGCGCGGGTGGACATCGAAACTACTTATCGGCTTATCCGAGAGCATTTTGCCCGGCATACTCACGCCATTCAGGCGGTAACCGGTTTTATCGGCAGCACCGACGAAGGGCTCACTACCACGCTCGGCCGCGGAGGGTCGGATTACACGGCCGCCCTCTTAGGAGCAGCCTTAGAAGCCGAGGCCGTTGAAATATGGACCGACGTGGACGGCGTGCTCACCGCAGACCCTCGCCGGGTAAAGAAGGCCTTTACGCTGCCGGCCATGACGTATCGGGAGGCCATGGAGATGAGCCACTTTGGCGCAAAGGTGATCTATCCGCCTACCATTCGGCCGGCCATGGAAAAAGGCATTCCGCTGTTGATTCGCAACACGTTTAACCCCTCCTTCGAGGGCACCTACATCGGCCCATCCGTACCTCCGGAGCAGGTGCGCCACCCGGTAAGGGGAATCTCGAGCATAAACCACATCAGCCTGATGACGCTGGAGGGCAGCGGTCTTTTTGGCGTACCGGGCACGGCGGCGCGGCTCTTCAGTGCCCTGGCCCGCGAAGGGGTAAACGTAGTGCTTATTACCCAAGGTTCCAGCGAGAGCAGCATTACCTTCGCCGTTTCGCCTCAGCAGGCCGAGACCGCTCGGCAAGCCGTAGAGCGCGAGTTTGCCTACGAACTGCGTAATGGAGGGGTAGAGCCCCTGCGCATAGAGCACGATTTGGCAGTAGTCGCCATCGTGGGTGAAGGGATGCGCTACACACCGGGCATTTCGGGGCGCTTATTCCAGGCCCTGGGACGAAACGGCATCAACGTGGTAGCCATAGCCCAAGGCTCCAGCGAACGCAACATTTCCGTCGTGCTGTCGGCCGCCGACGAAACCAAGGCGCTCAACGCCATCCATGAGGCATTCTTCCTATCGGAGACGAAGACTGTAAATTTGTTTATCGTCGGCACGGGACGCATCGGCAGCGCGCTTTTGGAGCAGATAAGCCGTCAGGCGGACTTCTTGCGCCGGCGCCGGCGATTGGAAATAAAAGTAGTGGGCTTAGCCAACAGCCGACGCATGGTTCTCGAACCGGACGGCATACCGCCGGCGGAATGGCGAACCAAGTTAGAGCAATCGCCGCCGGCGTTCTCCATGAGCGCCTTCGTAGAGAAGATGAAGCACCTGAACCTACCTAATGCTATTTTCATCGACAACACGGCCTCTGAGGAGGTGGTGCGTTACTACGAACACATCCTGGACGCCAGTATCTCCATCAGTACACCCAACAAGTTGGCCACTTCGGCGCGTTGGGAGGCCTACGAGCGCTTAAAACGCATCGCCGAGCGCAGAGGAGCGCTGTGGCGCTACGAGACCAATGTAGGCGCCGGGCTTCCTATCATCAGTACGCTAAACGACCTCATCCACTCCGGCGACCGCATTTTGCGCATAGAGGGCGTGCTTTCGGGCACGCTGTCTTTTTTATTCAATCACTTCACAAAAGGCCGGCGCTTTTCGGAGGTTGTCGAAGAGGCTCATCGGCGAGGGCTTACCGAGCCTGACCCTCGAGAAGACCTGTCAGGCAACGACGTGCGGCGAAAAGCGCTCATCTTGGCCCGTGAGATGGGCATGTCCATAGAACTGGAGGAGGTCATTGTAGAGCCCTTTCTCCCCTCCGATTGCTTTGAGGCGCCTTCGGTGGAAGCTTTCTTCGAGACACTTCGCCGGTGCGACGCGCATCTGGAAGCCTTGCGAGCGGAAGCGGCCGAGCAGGGGCAACTTTTGCGCTGGGTGGCCTCTGTGGGGCCGGAGCAGTGCCTCATCGGCTTGCAGCGCATCGGCGCCGACCATCCTTTTTACGGCTTAGACGGCAGCGATAACATGGTGGTATTCACAACGGAGCGTTACTCCGACAGGCCCTTGGTGGTGCGCGGGCCGGGTGCCGGTGCTGAAGTGACCGCCGCAGGAGTTTTCGCCGAAATCATCGGCATGAGCACTGCCTTGAGCGCGCGAGGCTAACGCCTTCGTTCAGAAACCCGGGCGAAGCGGAATGCCGACCGGAATCTCTACGGCGCGCAGCCGTCGGCGTTCGTTAAGCCGAACGGAGCGATGTCTGAACAAATGCCTCAAGCCGAAGCCTACCATCAGACCCGTTCCGGACACGATGGCAGTCTGAGCCGTCAAGGGATAATCGTCAAAAGCGGCCCCGATGAGGGAAAAACCGGCCCACGAAGCGCCAAAAAGCATGAGCATCGGCCCAGAAGCGCGCAAGAGACCCGGATATTGCAGGCGAATAGCTCCTATGTCGGACAGCGCTCCGTAATGCCCGTCCAAGGCTACGCGCTGACCGTCCATTTGAACGTCCGTAATCAGGGAGTGGCGCCACACGGCATCGCCCTTGAAACGATACGTCAACTCGTCGCCGCAGTAAAACTTCAAGGTGCGCGCCCGGTTGACCCGTTCCAGTTGAATAAATTTTTGCGCAAAGACCACAGGAACTGTTGCCGCAAAGACAAGGGCCAGGGCTATACCGCGTAACTTCATAGACAGCAGTTTTTCAAACCTTAAATCTACATCCTCAACAACGAGCCGGGCGTTTCGGCTATATCCGGCTAAAGCAAACGACTTTTTTTTACGCTTCCGGCTGAAGAAGAGGATTCCGTCGCAAATACTCGTCCTCTTTCTCTCGCATAAGGGCCCGTTCGGCTTCCGTGGCATCGGTATAGCCCGCTAAATGCAACAGGCCGTGTACCATTACTCGGCATAGCTCGTGCTCAAACGATACGCCGTAGCGATGGGCATTCTCCCGAACGCGCTCTACACTGATGAACACATCGCCGTGAGCAGCGCCGGCGGTGTAGGGAAAAGTAATGACGTCGGTGTAATAGTCATGCTGCAAATACTCGGCATTGAGCCGGCGCAGATACTCATCGGAAGTAAAGATGTAACACAGCTCGAGCACACGGAGTGACTCTGCTGCTGCCACCCGGAGCAGCCATGCCTTAAGCACATCCTCGGGCGGCAATTCAACGCAAATATCCTCCGTATACAGACGGATAGTGCCTTCCCCTACGTCCTCAAATGGCCGGGACAACGCCATGCTTTACTTGGGATAGGGGAGGTTGAAGTGCATTTCCACCGTGCGTCCTCCTTGTGTAAAGCGGCAATCGCTGCTCAGGCGCTTTATCAAAAAGAGGCCGCGCCCGCCGCACTCCTCCAGATGCTCTGGGCAGGTAGGGTCGGGCACTTGGTTCGGGTCAAAGCCCGGCCCTTCGTCCGATACGCGTATAGAGAGCGTGTTCTTTTGCTGGCGAAGCGAAATGGAAACGCATTTGCTCGAGTCGCCTCGATTGCCGTGCACCATGGCATTGGTAACCGCTTCGGTCAAACTAATGAGAATATCATCGCGCAGATCGGGAGGAAGATTCAGCCGGCATGCGAGATCTTGTACAAGCGGTTCCACCTGGCGCACATTCTCTGGGTTAGACGGAAGAGTCAGGTTCTTGTGTAAATTGCTCATCAGCGAGTCGGTGGTGTGTTAAAGGTAACACCTGGCTTAAGGCGGGATTAAACGAAAAGACGCTGCAATTTAAGATTTTATTAAGGTTTTTGCAAGCGGTTTTGCGGATTTTTTTTTAACAAAGAACTGCTTAGACGAGGAAACGGTCGCAAGTAACCATTTTTCGGTAAAAAAGTTTTTGCTCCTGCTTCCCTGCGGCGATATTCAATGCCTTTCCGTGGCCCTGCTACACGCAATTAGATCGGGTTTAGGGCGTCAGGGTTGCTTTTTGAAGGAGTGCTGGGCTTTTTTTGGGGATAGAGAAAACGGAGGGTTCGCTGCAGCCCTTGAAATTTGACCCGTTTGACGGCGGATTTTCGGAAAAGCTTTTGGAAGACCTCCTCGGTGATATCCAGCCATTGGCGTTTGGTCATGGTCAACAGTTCGGGGTGAGGTTCAAAGGCGGGCTCTTGGTGTCGGCGAGCAAATCGGTTCCAGGGGCACACTTCTTGACAGATATCGCAGCCAAACATCCATTGTTCCATCTTGCCGCGAAACGCTTCTGGAATATCGTCGCGCAGCTCTATGGTAAGGTATGAAATGCACTTTGCGGCATCGAGCCAATAGCCGCTCCGGCTGATGGCCTGAGTGGGGCAGGCGTCGATGCAACGGCGACACGTGCCGCAGTGGTCTCGAATAGGGTCGTCGTAGGCCAGCACGAGGTCGCACATAATTTCGGCCAAGAAGAAGTAAGAACCGGCCCGTGGATTTATGGTCAGCGTATGCCGCCCGTTCCAGCCGATACCGGCTCGGCGAGCCCACTCGCGCTCCAACACCGGTGCGCTATCCACAAAGCAGCGGCCGTGGATTTGGCCGAATTTCTCCTGCATGTAGGCCAGCAAGGCCTTGAGGCGTCTTTTGACCACGTGGTGGTAGTCTTCGCCGTAGGCGTATTGGCTAATTTTCGGAGCCTCTGGGTCTTGAGGCTTGTCGGGGTTGTGATAGTTGTAGGCCAGGCAAATGACGGTTTTGGCTCCGGGCACCAATCGCGTAGGGTCTATGCGTAGGTCGAAGTAGTTTTCCATATAGGCCATTTTGCCGTGGGCCCCTTGGCGCAGCCAGGCTTCCAATTTTCGCGCCTCCTCATCCAGGCGCTCTGCCCGTGCAAAGCCGACAAAGGAAAAGCCCAGGCGGTAAGCCTCGGCGCGCACCAGCTCTGCTCGACTTTCGGCCGTCATGGCGCAAAATTACGCGCGTTCGCAGCGTTCTATGGGTGAACAATTGTCGAGCAACAGGTTGCCGCGGTAGGGCCGAAAGACACCCGGAGCATAGTAAACCTCCAAAATTAGATACTGCAAAGGGTGATTGGGGACAAATTGAAAGGTGTAGCGCCTCCAATCGGTATGCGAGATGACCGGCGAGGAACACAGCAGCTGCTTTTTGCCGGGTTGGTCACCGCCCCATACGCGCAAACGCACCGGCAGATCGTATCCGACATAGCGAGGAGTATGGGCCAAATACAGGGAAAAAGTGTAGCACACATTGGCTTTTAGAGTCGAGTTAAGGCGCTGGGTGATGTCCTCTGTGGTGCCGTCCTGCCGCGTGACCAAAGCCACAAAGGCAAAGCCGTCTTGGGGGGGCAGATGTACTCCCCAAGCACCCGGCATGATGTCGGGCGTGCTGCCGGCATTTACCGTCATCCATTCTCGGGGCACTTTTGATGCCGCCGGTCGGTCTTCAAAGGAAGGATTTCTGAGCATTACCTTCTCCTCTGCCCGCTGGAAGGCCGCTCCCAGGGCAAGTCCAAAAAAAAGTACTGTCCGCGTATTCTTTAGCACAATCATCTCGATAAGGTGACTTCTGCATCAGCGCAGCAGGGTGACGGTTCCGCTCTTGAGGCGCTCCTCACCTTTGCATCGGTATCGCAATCGGTACAGGAATATCCCTGCATTGAGCGGTTGTCCTTGGGAGGTGCCGTCCCAACCATCGAACACCGAAGCCGCCTCGAATACGCGCCCACCCCAGCGGTCGAACACCTCAAAGGAGATAAACTCATCCACGGCATAGGGATTGCTGATGGAGAAAAAGTCGTTTCGCCCCGGCGAGGCCGAGGGCGTGAAGGCGTTAGGGATGAATATTTGGTTGCAATCCAATGTGTCGGGGTCGATTACCTTCACGTAAAGCGTGTCGTAGGCCGTGCAGCCCTGGTGCAGAAAGCTCAGGCGATACGTTGTGGATACCGTAGGCGTAATGAGCGGCTCTGCGCCGTTGGGCTCGGACACGGTTCCCAAGGGCGACCAATTGAGGTTTTGCGTACAGGTGGGGTTAGTGCGCACGCGAAAGGAATTACCCAGATAAATGATAGTATCACCCGTCAGGATGCGGTCGGGGCGCACATAGAGGGCGTCGATGTCCTCTGCGGAAAGCGCCCGGCTGTAGATGCGCAGCTCGTCGAATTCGCCGAAGAAGTACTCGTCCAACGGGCAGATGGGCTCGCCCAACTTGAGAATAGCCCCTGAGCTCAAGTCCAGGCGTGCAGAAGTGCTGCGCCGGTCTTTGAGCTTTCCGTTGATGTAGATGGCATAGTTGGTATTGTTTCGCACCAAGACCACGTGTTGCCAGCAAGCCGTTGGGTCCAAATCTGCCGTTACGGTGACGAATGCGTTCGGGTTTTGGGTCAGGCCAGAGCTGATGCGACGGCTCCTAGGGTTGTAGCGCACCCAAAAAGCTTTGACAGAAGGGTCGCACGCCTCTTGCTTAGAGAGGATGACCTGCGAACCGCCTGCATTAGGGTTTGTCGGACCGGCTTTGAAATAAAAGCTGACGGTAAAATCGCTCAAAGAGAACACTTCGCCGAGCGGCCCAACGAAGAAGACGGCATCGCCTTTGCCGTCTAAAAAAAGGGCCGAGTCGAGTACGCCGCAGCGGCAAGAAGGGTCACCGATCAGCGCTCCTGTGGAGCCATTGCCGCTCTCATCTCGGGCTTTGCACTCGCTAAAGGAGAAAAAGGCGACCAGTTTTTCGTTGATGTTTTGAGCGGAGGCAACTGCCGATAGGCTAATGAAAAAGCAAAACCATCGAATGCGCATGTGCATAAGTGTTTTTGAGAAATACAAACGCCCTCTATGAGGCCAAATTATACTCGAAGGCTGCCCCCAGGCGGCGCAGTTGAGCATTAAAAGCGAAAATGAACCAAATCGGCGAACAGCCGTATCCGCTTTTGAATGAGATGCTCGTCGAGCTCCAGGAGGCGCTCTACACTGAACTTCTCTACGCAAAAGGAGGCCAAAGCCGAGCCACAGATGACGGCTCGGCGCATGTTGTCCATGGAAAGGTCACCGGTGCGGGCTATCCAGCCCATGAACCCTCCGGCAAAAGTATCGCCCGCTCCGGTGGGGTCTGTCACCTCTGCCAAAGGCAAGGCGGGGGCGTAGAACAATTCGTCGCCGTGGAACAGCAGCGCGCCGTGCTCCCCTTTTTTGATGACCAAGAAGCGCGGTCCCATGTTAAGGATGGCTCGAGCAGCCTTCACCAGAGAATACTCACCCGACAACTGGCGCGCCTCTTCGTCGTTGACGGTAAGCACGTCAATACGCTTGAGCACTTGTTTAAGGTCTTCCATGGCCGTATCCATCCAAAAGTTCATGGTATCCATGGCCACCAAGCGCGGCCGGCGCTCCAACTGCTCCAGCACGCGCCATTGGACGCGAGGCGTCAGGTTGCCCAACATCACGTACTCGGCTTGGCGATAAGTCGGCGGTAAGACGGGGTCAAAATCGGCCAACACGTTTAATTGGGTATCCAGCGTATCCCGAAGATTGAGGTCGCGATAATATCTACCGGCCCAGAAGAACGATTTTTCTCCTTCTTTGACCTGTAGGCCTTCCAGGTCTACCCCTCGTTGACGAAGGAGCCGAAGCACATCGGGAGGGAAATCGTCTCCGACCACCGAGACGATGCGCACCGGTTGGGTAAAATAGGAAGCAGCCAAAGCAATATACGTGCACGCCCCGCCCACAACCCGCTCCGCCCGGCCAAAAGGCGTTTCGATATCGTCAAACGCTACGGTACCCACCGCTACTAAACTCATATGGAAAAGGATTTGAAATTGATGGTCACGCCGCGCAAAGATGCGAAAGGGCATGGGGGTACGGGCTAACTTCTTTCAAAAAACCAGCTGCTTTTGTCAGGGCAACGGCCAACAGCGAGTTCAACTCCACGACGCCCGCTTCCAACAGAAAAAAAACATGGCCGCATTAAAGGTCAAAAAAAACAAGTTGTTTATCCCCGAAAATAGGATGACGTTCTCTATCTCTCGCATGTCGAGGAGGTAAATCATACCGGCTTGCAAGGGTAAAGCCATCGGCACGTAGTAGCGATTGAGCGATAGCCACGCTCGGGCGGTGCAGATCTGATAAACAATGGCGGCCAATTGGCCGATAGCTCCTGCCAGCATGAAGGGAAGCAGGTAGTCGGTAAGGCCTGTGTATCCTGGGCCCAGTATCCACAACAAGGAGGATGGGTGCACGGCGGCCCACCCTATGAACGGAGCGACCAGCGCCACGGCTATGCCCACCGTGCGCAGGCTTAAGTGCAGCACGCGCCGTGCCGTTTGCGCTTTGGCCAAGTCCGGCAAAGTGTAGTTGGCTACGAAGGCTTGAAAAATTCCGAAAACCACCCCTAAACGCCCTAAGGCTCCGATATCGGCCAGCCGATCGGCCGAAGCGAACCAGGCGCACAGCAAAAGGGCAATTTGGCCCTCGAACGACCAGTACAGCGTGCGCAACGCATTGGACCGAACAATCTGCGTCAGGCGGTGCAGGTGTACCGCATCCGCATGCCGGTACTCCACCAGCAACGGTTGAACAGAGCGCCGGTGTGCTATGTAATTAAGGGCCAAACACAGCACTATCCACCCTACCATCATCCACAACGGCCCATTTACCTCCATCAAGAGCGTTACGCCTAAGAGCTTGAGCACTGCAGCCGCCAGGTCATTGCGCAGCAGTGTGAAGATCGCTCGCCCCAGTTGCAACACTATGGCGTAAAAATTCGCCTGCATCTGCACCCAGGCAGCGGTCAAGAGGAAGGCGGTCATGATCACGGTGTGCGTCTGGTCGGCACCTATTCGAGGAAACTGCCAACTACAGTACGCCACAAAGCCTCCTGACAACACCAACCCGATGCGGTTGCGCAAGCGCTGGGCGGCATTCAGCACCGAGCGAACGGCGCGCCCGTCCGGCCACAGTTGCCCACCCAGCCCTAATACCGCCGAAGTCAAACCCATGTTGGTGGCGTTAATCGCGACAGAAACCAGCGCAAAGGTCAAGGAATACGCCGCGTAATCGCCCTTGCTTAGGCCGCGCACCAACAGGAATCCCGTCAAAGCGTGTACGCCCATCAAGGCAGCTTGCCCCGCAATAAACCCTCCTGCGCGCAAATGCCGCCGAGGAGAGCCACCTTCTCGGTCGTCGGTTGCCGGCATGTTCGCCATTTGCGCGCAAAATAAACGAAAGGCACACTACACCGCTGCACACCCTACCACCCGAACAGCCGGCCCTACTCCTGTGAAACGCACAAGGTAATCCCTCTCTCCAGTTCACTCCCACAAGATGCTTTGCCCCCGCCGCATGTACCGTCGAAGATTCATCCAAAAAGCCACCACCAAGTAAATGACCAGCGGCGAGCCCATGGCGATGAAGGAAACGTAGATAAAGTACTTGCGAACTTCCGCCGGCGCAATGTGCATCTTTTCGCCTATGTACTGGCAGACGCCAAAGGCTTGCCGCTCAACGAGGTCTTTTAGCCAATGGTTTAACATAGGACCAAGGGTGCTTATTTTGGACCAACAAAGATAAAGAACAGCGAGCGCCGGGTGATGTTTTGGTAAAGAGGTCGTTTTTTCATGCCCGGGCACAGCGGTCAAGCCGCCAAAATCATCCTTTTGGGCGATTTTGCTCAATGCGCACATCCGCATGAAAGCAAATCTTGCTCTATATTTTTTTCAAAAAGCATTGCCCGGCTATGTCTCTTCCTACAGGCGACTCTGTCGAATCTATTATCGCGTTTGAAGCCCTGCAGGGCGAGTTGGTATACCAATTTGAGCACCATTTCCCCGACCCCCTGGCTCCAAAGGCGGTGATTGTCATACCCAGCCAGACGCTCGACCAGGAGATCCTGGCTAAGGTGACGGGTATTAGTCACTATGAGGAACGGCTGCTGTGTTTGCTCATGTTGCTGCGTATGCCGCGCACACACTTGATATACGTCACCAGCCTACCCATCGATGAGGCCATTATCGACTATTATTTACACCTACTGCCGGGAGTTCCGCCCCGGCACGCCCGCCAACGGCTTACCTTGCTCAGCTGCTACGACGGCTCGCCGCGTTCCTTGACCGAAAAGATATTAGAACGCCCGCGATTGATAGAGAAAATACGCCAAAGCATACCGCCCCATTGCGCCGCCCATATCGTAGGGTTCAATATCACCCCTTACGAGCACGCCCTGGCCCTACAGCTGAGGGTGCCTATTTACGGGACGCCTTATTGGTTAAACCACCTGGGCACCAAAACCGGCAGCCGAGAGCTGTTTCGCCAAGCCGGCCTTTCTCTGCCCCCGGGCTACGAGCATCTGCGCGATATGGACGATGTCCTGCAGGCCCTTCAGACATTAAAACACGAGCACCCCGATCTTCGGAAGGCCGTAGTAAAGCTCAACGAGGGCTTCTCGGGCGACGGCAACGCCACGTATTCGTTCGAGGAGCACGGCATGCCGCTGTGCGAGGCAGACCTGCGCACCCACTTGCGCTTCGTCGCCGAAGATTTGCACTACGATGTTTTCGCTCAAAAGATGAGGCAAATGGGAGGCATTGTCGAGGCTTTTATCGACGGCAATCCCAAGGTGTCTCCCTCCGTACAATGCCGCATCACCCCCTTGCAGCAGGTGGAGGTGGTCTCCACACACGACCAAATACTCGGCGGACGACACGAGCAAGTGTACATAGGCGCTACTTTCCCGGCACATCGCGCTTACGCCGATGAAATCGGCCATCTGGGTTACCGAGTAGCCGAGGTGTTGGCCGCCAAAGGCGCGAGGGGCCGCTTCAGCATAGATTTTGTATCGGTAAAAGAGCCGGCGGGGTGGTGGCGGCACTTCGCGCTGGAAATCAACCTCCGCAAAGGCGGCACTACCCATCCTTACCTGATGCTGCAGTTCCTGACGAACGGCTACTACGACCATCACACGGGCAGCTATCAAACGCCCAACGGACAATCGCGCTATTATTTCGCCACCGACAACCTACACGCCCAGGCTTACCGAGGGCTGACCGCCGACGACCTACTCGACATTGCTGTGTGCCAGAATATCCACTACGACGCAGCTACCCAGGAAGGCGTCGTCTTTCACCTTATAGGCGCATTATCGCAATACGGCAAGCTGGGCGCCGTGTGTATCGGCTCTTCTCCCGAGCGGGCAAGGGCTTTCTTCAATAGCGCAAAAGCGGCACTCGACTCCGCCACTTCACTCTAGAAAGTAGGCTCCCAAAAAGGCTCCCACCGTAGCCACAAAACCCATGAGGAAGACGGTGTAAGAGTAGGTGAGCAGGCGATATTTTTTGTCCAACACCTGGCCGAGGTGATAGAGGTCGCGGGTCATGTTGCCGAACAGCAGCCGGCCGTCGCGCAACATCGCATCGGTAGCCGCCTCGTACTGGTCTAAGGTCAGGTGCACAAAGCTACCGAAAAACACCGGGCTGGGCACTTGACCCGGCGTCGGCGATACGCCGGTAACGCGCGGGCGCGAGGAGAGCACGGCAAAGGTCAGCGACGTCAGGCTAGTGACCAAAAAAATGACGATCGGCAACACGTAAAGGGGGTTGCGGCTGGTCAACGTTTGATAGGTGAGTAGGGAAATGGCCACCGATAACAGGATGGAATTGACGCTGATCATGATATGCGCCTTGTTGTCGGCTATGGCGCTCAGGCGGATATGGTTGGCGTAATTGGCGCGGAAGTACGTTTGGATGCTGGACCGCAATGGGCGGCGCGCCAAGCGCTCGAAGCGCTCCACCGGCCGCTCGCGCTTAGGCTTGTCGGCAGGTGACTCATCGGGGGAGCGGCGCGCATTTTGCAGCGCCAGCATGGGCTCAAAGTACCGCTTGGCATATGCCGTATAAAAACGCACGCGGCGGCGCTCGGCCGACACCCACCGGTCCCACTCGGCATCCGTAAAAGTTTTTTGCTCCAACAACTCCAACTCCAGGCGAAGCAAGGCCAAACGCTCGGCTCCGTTTTTCTCCCAGGTAGATAGGGCTACCGCGTCGCGCAAAAGCGCGGCCTCCGGCGTAAAGGGCGGGCCGGCCTGATAGGCAGAAGCCACACACTGCTGAACCCGATGAACCACCTCTAACGCACATCCTTGGCTCACCAGGAAAAACTCCGCGCGTATGGCACCGGCATCGGCCGGAGCAGCAGGATTCTCCAAATAGCCGATGTTGAAGAACCAAGCCGCCAGCATGGCCGCCTGGGCAACGTCGGCAGGTGCTCGTTCCTCTGCGGCCAACAACGCCACGTATTCGGCCACCTCGGCCGCCTGAGCGTAGTTGTGAAACGCCAATCGCGGGTCGTGCCGCTCGTTCCACAATTGCAACACGTACGACCGGGCGGCAGCCAACAGGGCCTCCGCCTGCTCCTCTTGCCGAACTCCTGCTGCCGATTTTCGCTCCATAGGTCGCACCGCGTACGGCGCAAAGGTAACGCCCGGCCCGCTATACCCCAATTTCCATACCAAAACAGGCGCGAGGCCCGCCGAGCATTTCTCCGACGAGCCTCGCCTGCACAAGGTCAAAAACCGGATATTGTGACCACGACTGGAGTCGAACCAGCACGTCCTTTCGGACACTACCCCCTCAAAGTAGCGCGTCTACCAATTCCGCCACGTGGCCCTCTTCAATCTATAATGGAAATGGCGGGCAAAAATAGGGCTAAAAGCCGAAGTAAAAAAGAGGTAGGCCAAAGTTTTCCTTTTCACGCCTGCTCCAACAGGTGACATTTGAGGAAGCCTCTTACTACAGACAGGGCCTGCTCGAAATCTCGGTTGTTATTGACGACCAGGTCGGCCTCCTCCCGATAAGGCAAGATATACCGCTCGTACGCCGGCCAAATGTGGTATTGGTATTTGTACAAAACGTCTTCGAGTGGATAATTGCGCTCCGCCCGGTCGCGATGGATGCGGCGGATGACCTTGAGGTTTTCTTTTGTGTTGATGAAGATTTTCAAATCCAGTTGAGCGGCTACTTTCTTGTAATGAAAGATGAACAGGCCCTCCACGAGGATAATGGGTGCCGGCTGCACCACCAGCCAACGCGGGGTAGCCAGCGGATTGTTGTAAGTGTATTCCTGTCGCCGAATGGTTTCTCCTTGGCGCAAGCGTTCCAAGTCTTGTCGGAAGGCCTTTTTGTCAAAGGACTTGGGCAAATCAAAATTCCGCTCTCCTCGCTCGTCGGTGTGCTGCAGCTCGCGCGGCAAATAGTAGTTGTCCTGCGAGAGCACACATACCTGCTCGGGGGTGAAGTGGCTACACAAGCGTTTAACGAAGGTGGTCTTTCCGCTGCCGCTCCCTCCACAGATGCCAATGGTCAAAGGGTGGAAAGGTGTGGGGTCGCTCATGCTGTGGTGAAGTGGTTGCTTTTGGCGACAAAAATAGGCGCACTTTTCCACCCGACCGATAACGCAATTATTGTTGCCCTGTGGTCCGTCTTTGGGCACAAGGAGGTGGCACCGGCTACGCGGGTTGGTCGCCGTCGTCTTCTCCCAACAGCTCTTTGGCCTTATCGGCTAAGTAGCCCAGAGCGCCACCCGGATGGGCCGCCACTTTCTCCTTGGCCGCTTGGGCTTCGGCAGCTGCTTGCTCGGCCTTTCGGCGCACCTCTTCGGCGGCTTGCTCGGCTTTTTCGCTCCACTCTTCCAGACGCTCGCCCACGCTCTCTTTTAGTTCCTCCAACTTTTCCCCTGCTGCTTCGAGGAAGGGAGCCGCTTTTTCGCCTATCTCCTCGGCCACCTTCTCTATTTTCTCTGCGGAGCGCTCCGCCATTTCGCGGGCAGAGTCGAGAATCTCTTCTAACTTATTTTTTTCTTCCATGAAAAAGAAAAGAGTTGTTTGGCGGGAAGAACGGTGGTCTTAGCTGCGCTCCTCCCAGATTTGCGCTAAATGTACGATGGTTTCGGCGGCTTTTTCCATGTCTTGAACCGAAACCCATTCGTATTTGGAGTGAAAAGCATGCTCACCGGCAAAGAGGTTGGGGCAGGGCAGCCCCATAAAAGACAGGCGCGAGCCGTCGGTGCCTCCGCGAATGGCGCGGCGAAGAGGTTGCTCGAAGCCGGCCCGGCGCAACGCCTCTATAGCGTTTTCTACCACCTGCGGGTGCCGACGCAGCACCTTGGCCATGTTGCGGTATTGCTGCACGATGGTCACCTCGGCGCGCGAACGCGGGTATTGCTTCAAGACGCCGTCTACAATCTTTTTCAGCGTGCGCGCGTGGCGGCGCAGCCCTGCCTCGGTAAAATCTCGCAAGATGAACTTCATCGTCACGCTCTCCAGACCGCCCTCCATGGAGGTGGGGTGAATAAAGCCTTGGCGGCCCTCCGTGTGTTCCGGGCTAAACCGATCGGGCAATTTGGCGAGAATCTTGCCGGCTATTTTCATGGCATGCTCCATCTTGCCCTTGGCAAATCCGGGATGGGCCGGCACACCGTAGATGACGACGGTGGCACCGTCGGCGCTAAAGGTTTCGTCTTCGATACTGCCGGCCGTTTCTCCGTCGATGGTATAGCCGTACTTGGCACCGAGCTTTTTCAAGTTCACCTTGTCCACCCCGCGCCCGATTTCTTCGTCGGGTGTGAAGAGGATGCGGATTTTTCCGTGTTTGATGTGAGGGTTTGTCATCAAAATATGGGCGGCGTCCATAATGGCGGCGATGCCGGCCTTATTGTCGGCGCCCAGCAGAGTGGTGCCACTGGCGGTGATGATGTCGTTGCCGTGTTGGTGCCTGAGGTCTTCGTGTTCGCTTTCGCGAATGACGATGCCGGGGTCGTCGGGCAAAACCAGGTCTTGGCCTTGATAATTGACATGTACGATGGGCTTTACTCCGGTACCCGAACAGTCGGGGGCCGTGTCCATGTGAGAACAAAAGCAGATGACCGGCACCTTCTTGTCGGAAGTAGCCGGTATGGTGGCGTACACGTAGCCGTATTCGTCCAGCTCCGCATCGCCGATGCCCATTTCGTGCAGCTCCTGCACCAGCAAGCGAGCGAGGTTCTTTTGTTTTTCGGTGCTGGGCGTGGTCGTGCTGTTGGGGTCACTCTGGGTGTCTATCTGTACATAGCGCAAGAAGCGCTCCTTGACGGTGTGTTGGAAGTTAGCCATAGTTAGACGGTCGATTTTTCGCCTGCGAGTTGGTCGCTTTCCGGCACCCGTTTAGAGATTTTTTCCAGAAGAGCCCGCGACTTCTCAGACAGTTGCGCCGGGTCGAAGGGAATGACGTTTAGCATGTCGAGCAGGCAGTTGATGCGCGCTTCCGTATCAAAAAACTTATTGACCACGGCCATTTTCCGCCGTTCAACCAGACAATAGCCGCTTTGGAAGTTGCCCTTTTCGTAGCGAAGGGTGTAGTCCAGCTCGGCGAAAAGCTCCTCCAGTTTCTTTAGCGTAGAAAGGGTGTAGCGCATAGGAATGTCTATCTTGCCGCGGCGAAGGTATAATGTAGAACCGGCTAAAAAAATGAATTCACTTGCTTGTTGTTTTCAAAAGCGCGGCGGCGCGCTGTTGGTGGCTGCAGTGATCCTGCTCGGCGGTCGTGGGGGAAACACGGTATTGGCCCAACGCTTTCGAGCAGGTGTGCTGGCGGGGATCACCGCTTCGCAAATCGACGGAGACGCCTCCGCGGGCTATCATAAAATCGGGCTCCAGGGCGGCCTGCGGGGCATGGCCGTGCTGTCGCCGACACAGGCTTTGAGTGTAGAGCTGCTCTACACCCAGCGCGGCTGTCGCAGCGAGGCGCAGGACCCCGTCTTTTTTCGCACCACTCTGCACTACGCCGAAGTACCCGTGCAATTCCATTGGCGCCTCTGGAGCAGCGGCAGTGGGCAAGCGGTTACTCTCAACCTGGGGGCCTCCTACGGCCGCCTGCTGGGCCACACCAACGACGCCGAACTGGGCGGTGGTATCACGGCAGCGCTTCCCGACCTTCGGCGCAACAGCGTATGTGCCCTGGCAGGGCTTAGCCTGTTTGCCACCGAACACGTCGCATTTCAATTCCGCTACCACCACGCCTTGATGCGCCTGTACGACCCCTTTGCCAAGCCGGGAACCAACTTCGCCAACTCGCTCATCGAGCGCTTCTTGGCTTTTCAAGTGATGTATCTGTGGTAAATCGCCCTTTTAGTACCAATGCACCAATACGCCGTTGTCGATTTAGGAACGAACATTTTTCACTTCTTGGCGGCAGTAGCGGATGCCCATCAGCCCAACGGCTGGAGCGCGCTGCAGCGCGATCGCGCCGTGGTACAGCTGGCCGAGGAAGGCATCGAGTACATCGGAACGGCGGCCTTCCGGCGCGGCCAAGAGGCGATGCAGCGCTTTCGCCGACACGCCGACACCCTGGGCATTCCTCCGACCTCCATCTGCGCCATTGGCACCGCTGCTCTGCGAACGGCCCGGAACGCCCCGCACTTTGCACAAGCCGTCGAGCAGGAAACCGGCATTCGCCTGCAGATCATTTCCGGCCAACGCGAGGCAGAGCTCATCTTCAAAGGTGTGCGCCAGGCTGTGCCCTTCGCTCCGCCGCCCTACCTGGTCGTAGACATCGGCGGAGGCAGCGTGGAGTTCATCCTTGCCGAAGCCGACCGGGTACACTGGCAACAGAGCTTTCCCATCGGCACCACCGTACTGTATCGGCGATTCCACAAGAGCGACCCTATAGCGCCGGCAGAAGTAGCCGCACTGACCGATTACTTGGACAACATACTGGGCGAGTTGTGGCAAGTAATGCGGGAGCATCCGCCTAAGGCCCTCGTCGGCGCTGCAGGAGCCTTTGATACGCTCGACGAACTCATCAACGAGCCGCAACACGACGAGGCTCTGTACGGACACATCCACAGGAGCGGCTTTGAGCAGCTTTACCGGCGCTTGTTGCCCTCTACCCTGCAGGAGCGCTCCTCCTGGCCCGGCCTAAAACCGGAGCGCCGGCAAACCATCGTCGTAGGCACGGTGCTTATCCAGCATCTGCTGCAGCACGCGCCTGTAGACGACATCTACGCCTCTAAGTATTCCCTCAAAGAGGGCGTGTTGGCTGAATGGGTCGCTGCTCTGCGTTGAGCCCTTTCAACCGGGCCGTGCTCAAACCTGTTCGATTTGCTAAAAGGCGCGTACCCGTTCAACACAAACCGGCTGCTGAGAATTCTCATCGGCGAAAGTATCGCTCGAAAAAATCCACCACCCGCTCGTCAACGATGACGTCCTGAGGCCGAACAGGGTGGCGCAGCACCAGTCCCTCCAACGAGCGGCAGCGGCTAAGGGCGACGTACAGCTGACCGTGCTCGAAGGCACCGCCGGCCAAGTCGATGACCACGCGATCGAAGGTTTTGCCCTGACTTTTGTGAATGGTGATCGCCCAAGCCAAGCGCAAGGGGAGTTGCCGAAAGACGCCGATAACCTCTGTGGTGAGCTCTCCGGTAGCAGGGTCTATCTTGTATCGAATGATTTCCCAGTCGACCGGCTGCACCTCCACCGTAAATTCAGGTTGATGCGCCTCCTGAATCCGCACCTCCACCGTGTCCTCGTCTAAGTGCGAGACGACACCTATGGTACCGTTCACGTACTGGCCACCCGAGTCGTTTCTGATAAACATCACCTGCGCACCCTTTTTGAGCAGCAGCACCGGATCGGTGGGGTACACGTTGGGGTCGAATTGGCCGACTATCTCGGCCCGATAAACCAAGGCGCGTCCGGGCAGCCGGCCGAGTTTCTGATGGTTGATGCGGTCCACCGTGCTGTTGCGAGCGCAAAGTGTCAGATATCCGTCTTCATGAGGAAAATGCGGATCGTAGCGCTCGTTGAGGGCATCCAGCTCCTCGCCCGTTAGCCGATTGGTGCGCACGGCCTCCAAAAGTTGGAGAAAATAAGGCGAGTTTTGCCGATAGATGCGCCTCAGTTCAATCATTTCAAAATCGTGCGCTGCGCGCCCGAAGACATGGGCGGAGAAGAAGTACGGCGAGACGTACTGAGAAGCGAGGTAATAGCGCTCCTCGGGGTTTTTAGAGACGACCGGCGGCAGCTGAAAGAGGTCGCCGAAGAAAACGACCTGCACTCCGCCAAAGGGGGCCTCGCTTCTACGGACGTGCCGCAAGAAGGCGTCTATGGTGTCTAACAGGTCCGCTCTCACCATAGAGATTTCGTCAATCACCAGCACCTCTATCTTTTCGTACAGCAGCCGACGACTTTTAGCAGCAAAGCACAGGCTGCCGAGCATTCTGGGAGTAATGAGGTGCGGAGGAAAGCCGAAAAAAGAGTGTATGGTCTGCCCTCGCACCTGTACGGCCGCCGCACCGGTCGGCGCCAGTACCACCGTTTTTTGGCGGGTCGTATGGCGGAACAGCTGCAGCAACGTGCTCTTGCCCGTCCCGGCCCGCCCGGTGATGAACGCAGGGCGCCGCTGCTGCTCTAAGATGTGGAGCGCATATCGGAAATCGTCGTTGAGCAGTAAAACTTCGCGCTCGAGCATAATTAGCGAAGGTAAACTATGTTTGCCCAATAGAGAAAAAGGCATGCCCGACAAATATTTGGTGGTCATCGGCGGCGCAACCGCTACGGGCAAGACCGGTTTGGCGGTCCGGCTGGCCAAGCATTTCGACACCGTCGTCTTGTCGGCCGACAGCCGGCAATTTTACCGCGAGATGAACGTCGGCACGGCAAAGCCCACGCCCGACGAGCGCCAAGGAGTGCGGCATTACTTTTTGGACACGCTGCACGTAAGCGACAACTACAGCGTAGGAGACTACGAGCGAGAGGCGCTTCAGGTGCTGGAAGAAATCTTCCGGGAACACTCGGTGGCGATCCTGGTTGGCGGCTCGGGGTTGTACCTTCGGGCCGTGTACGAGGGTCTGGACCCTTTTCCTCCTATCTCTGAGGCTACGCGAGCCCGGGTGCGAGCAGGCGAAGAGACGGGAGGGCTCGCCTGGCTTCAACAGCAGGTGGCGGAGCGCGACCCGCACTACTTCGAGCAAGTAGACCGCCAAAATCCTGCTCGGCTGCGAAGAGCGCTCGAGGTTTGCCTCGAAAGCGGACTGCCTTTTTCGGCCTTTCGGCAGCGTAAAAGTGCGCCGCGCTCCTTCCGACCCCTGCTCGTACGCCTGCAACTGCCGCGCGCCGAACTCTACGAGCGCATCAACCAACGCGTAGACGCCATGATAGCCGCCGGCCTGGAGGTCGAAGCACGCGCCCTATGGCCCTACCGCCACCTGCCCGCCTTGCACACGGTAGGCTACGAGGAATGGTTCGAGTTCTTCGAGGGAAAAACTACCCGCCAGCAAACCATCGAAAAAATCAAACAGCATACCCGCAACTACGCCAAACGACAGGAGACCTGGTTCCGAAAACACGGCTCATGGACGCCCTTCCATCCAGACGACTGGGACGGTTTGCTCCGGTGGCTATACGGGCAAATGGAATAAAAGACCGGCGAGATACCTAAAGTTCTGGCAAAGGGATTGTTCGAGCACAAGCACGCGCCGGCGCAGTAAACGCCTCCCACGCCGCCCGTTCACAAGAGGTGGTCGAGTGGGCTTTTGACTCTATGCCTATGGACTTTGATAATGGGCACATAGACTTCCGCGATCTTACGGAACGATGCTTCAACAGTTTTTGGACGTAGAGGGTATCGGCGCCGCCTTCGACCAAGTGGCGGGCGAAACTGTGACGCAGGAAGTGCAGAGAAACCGCCCCGCCGACCTTTGCCCGTGCAGCAGCCTGTCGCACCACCGCACGGCTCTCCCAATACTTCGTATACCGAATGTGAATCGGCATGTTGGCCGGGTCAATGTCGGCAAGAGTGAGCGCCGGCACCTCCGACACCCTCAGCCCTGCACCGTATAACAGTTTCAAGATACAGCGATGTTTGATGTTATCTGCGGCCTCTATCATGCGCTTCACCTCTTGTTGGCCGAGGTACTTAGGCAGGCGATGTTGCCGCCGCTTAGGGTAGAGGTGCCGGAGCTTTAGCTTGCGGTTGAGACACACGTCAAAGTACAGGCCGATGGCGCCGAGCATTTGTTTTTGGTAGGAATCGCTCACGGCTTCCTTTTCGACGAGGTGAACTATGTAGTTCTCGATGTTGCGCTCCGCAACCTGCTCCAGATGGTAGCGCTCAAAGGCACGGAGGAACTTGGAAATGCACCCAGAGTAGGTTTTAATGATGTTTTCGGCGTAGCGCCGAAGTCGAAGTTTTTGCCGAAAGGCAGAGATATTGCTTTACATACTGCGCAATTGCTTTTATTTTTTTTAGGCAAAATTAAGCATAAATCGTTTGTTTTCAAACCTTTAAACGTTTTTTTAAAAAAATCAAATCGGGATTTACGCAATACGCATACAAGTATATTTATGCAATGCGTAAATTTGGGCGTTATAGGCTATGTTAAACAAACAACACTTCAAACAATGACAGAAGTAGAAAAATACATATTACAATTTGAACCAAACGTTCAAGAAAAATTAAATACTCTGCGACAATTATTTTTTGAAGTGTTGCCAGACACAGAAGAAAGCATTCGTTATAAAATGCCAGCTTTCAAAGTAGGTAAACATCATCTCTACTTTGCAGCCTATAGAAAACACATTGGACTCTATCCTGTTTACGGCTTGACAGAAATAGAAGATAAGATTTCTGAATTCAGAGCGAAAAACACAAAAGACACTTTGCATTTTATGCTTGACAGACCTTTGCCGATTGACTTGATTAAAAATATTATCAAAATTAAATCATTACTTTAATCAATTGACAATTAAAAATGGAGATAACACCTGAACATAACGAAAGAATAGCAAAAATGACTTTTGCTTCTGTCTATCCTTCTTACGTGGCTAAAATAGAACGGAAAGGAAAGACAAAAAAAGAATTACACCAAGTAATAGAATGGCTAACTGGTTTTGACGAAAATAAAATTCAGGAACTGATTGACAAAAAAGTATCATTTGAAGAATTTTTTAAATCGGCAAAGCTAAATCCAAATGC
>Ga0209101_1000061_pt1 | contig 87588 bp, 67 predicted proteins | sample ConPoolayeCmetaG_FD_185481 | JGI IMG/M metagenome (GOLD analysis project Ga0209101, IMG submission 185481) | Hot spring microbial mat communities from California, USA to study Microbial Dark Matter (Phase II) - Cone Pool mat layer C metaG... ... | reverse complement strand
GTACCAATTCAATCGGCGATCTTTTGAAGTGGCTTTCCAGAAGCTCTTCCTCTTCTGGGGACAGTTCTAGTTTATGCATTCCTCATTCTACACCGAAAAGGGACATTTTGTTTTTAAGTGGCTATATCTTTCATTCTCACTTACCTTTTCAGCATAACCAAAAGCAACAGCAACACCAAATTCCCTAGCTGTATCATAAATTGATTTGAGATATATATTATTATCCATTTGTCCCTCTTCAAAAAATGCATCCAAAGAACTAATTTGTTCTGTATAAAAGTAAGGGAAGAAAGAGGAGAGCGCTAACTCTGAAAATACTATTAAATCAGTACCCTTATTAGAAGCAATTTTTATATTATGTAAAATTCTCTCTAGATTATAGTCTTTAATTGATTTCACATTCATGCTTTTCAATAAGGATTCCCTATTTGGTGAATCATTTATTCTACTCACGAATAAGTTGTCGTACAGATCTGATGGCAAACCACCTAATTGCACTGCTGTTATTTTAATTTTTGTGTTAATATCCATCAAAAGTTAATTTAGAATATCTATAAGTCTGCTTTATATCATAAATATTGAATTCGCACATTGTATTGCGGCGCAAATTTGGTAATTTTCTATTCTTCATAAAAAATTGCAAAATTGTCCACTAATTCTAGTTTTCCTTGCAATTCTTTGCTTGCACCAACGACTTTGAACTGATAGGTCTTATCAAATCTACCTCGCATCTCAATCATTTCTTCCAATAAAACCTTTTTACTAAAAGCTTCTTTTTTCAAGTCTTCGGGTAGAGAGTTAATAACGTTGTCCCAAATTAACCTTAAATTTCCTATAAGTACGCCGTCGTGGAAGAACACATCAAGCTCCTCTCTCGAAACAACTGCATCTTCAAAATGTTTCCTTACTTGGTCAGTTTGTAAACTCAAAATATAATTTCTAAATTGGTAAGTTTTACCAAATATATGGAGAGTTCTGCAAAAGTGATATCACTTCCTTTGAAAATAATTACTTAGTAAGCGAAGTAGTGCTTATTTACTTAATATTGCCTCTATAGGAAGATTACTCAGGAAGACTATGACAATTTTAGAGTTAAATGGCGCAGGAAACAGGATGAGTTTAAACAACGACTTGATACAATTTATAAAGCCGATGAAGAGTATTATATTACCGCTTCTTACTTACTGGAACTGGCTTCTCGAAGTTATAAATTATTTATTGGTTCTGAACCTGAACAAAAACGGGAAATTATTCAACTTACACTTCAAAACCTATCTATGAAAGATGGAAAGCTTTACTACGATTGGCAAAAGCCTTTTGATCGGATATTCAAATCCTCGAAGAGTCTAACATGGGGTGACTGGTGCGATTTGAACGCACGACCTCCTGTTCCACAGACAGGCGCTCTAACCAGCTGAGCTACAGTCACCATTAGCTCAATAAACAAATTTGCAATGCACAATGACATTGGTCCCGATTTATTCCAGAAAAAAGCGGTATCTTCAATTATATCTATTGCTAGCTTCGCTCTTCTGTACATATATGGAGAATGCAGTCTGCCTAAATAGTAAAAATGCGCGCGGTGAGATTCGAACTCACGACCTACTGCTTAGAAGGCAGTTGCTCTATCCAGCTGAGCTACGCGCGCACGAATCTAATCTGACTTGCTATCTATTCAGTTTATTCTTGACAAACAAAATTAGTCACAGAAGGTACAGAATACTATTTAAAATAGTTTTTCAAACGATTTTGTTGAGAATTATAACACTATTTCGATATGTATTTAAATGGCGTTCATTATTCTAGCGCTAACGTAAATAATGAAATTAAAAAATATAGAATTTAATAATTGTTTAGAAGATTTTAGGATTTATAAAATTATTATTAAATATATTATGATTCTAGCTCCTTATTGGAATTTTTTTATCTTTCTTTAAAAGTATAGTAACTACAACAACAAAATAATCAGAACTATGATAACTAATGCAATCGCAAACCCAAATATAAGGAGGTTTCTTAATCGAAAAGCTATGATACTCGCCTGATCTACCAATAAATCATATAGTTTGCCCAAAATATATTGTTAGTTTAGAACCAGCTTTAACATTAATTTCAGTATATCTGATTTCCCGCTGACACTTTTGTCTATTTTACTGAATTTCGGCGGGATATGGGAGAGTGCCAAGCTGAGGCACTCTCCAGATATACAGTGTTATATACCCAGACGACCGAAGGAAGAAGAGCGCAGCGGGGCGAGATTGAAAGGAGCGAGTTAAAAAAATATTTTTCATTTAATTTCATTTTGACAGTCTTTTTATTCAATAGTCATAAATTGTTTTTTTTTATTTTGGATTTTGAGTAGATGGGTTAGGGGTGAATGTCCAAAATTCGAAACTTCTTATTTTTTCTTAAGGACTACAAGTATAGAATTACCCATTAAATATAAATCGTTTTTGCGATCTCTATATATTGTTTGTAATTCTTTAATGCGATTATCACTAACATCCAGACAAGAAACACTATTAAAAAAGTCATCACATGTTTGTCGTTCGTCACCTGACATTTCAAGTGTATCTACTATTGTCTTTAAAATTGTGAAAACTTTTTTAATATCTCCGTCTCTCATTGCATTGGAAATTGATAATACGATTTCTTGATTTGATAAAATCGCATCATCAATGTATTTGTCATACTTAGTTAAAACTCTTTTTGCTTGTTGATGTAATGCTGCCTGCTCTGAATATCTTTCTTCTCCATCAAGCCTTTCTCTTTCAGGAACGTAATCATCACTAAGCCAAGCTAGATAAGACAAGCCAGAAGCAATTCCTAATGGTCTACTTTTTTCATAATCAATCTCCAACCCCACCTGCTTCAATTTAATCTCCCAATCTGAAAGTCCTAATTTACTTTTATGCGATGATTTACGCTTGATTTCAATATGTGGATAATGTCCCATATCTAACTTATACATTGAGGGTAAGACTATTAACGCCCTTCCATTTGCCGAAAGAACGCGAGCGATTTCTTTTAATGCCGTGTCAGGATTTTGCACATGTTCAAGTACGTCGACGCAAGTGATTAATGCAAATGAAGAATCCTTCATCGGGATCCTTAGCATATCTCCAACAACTCCAACTACGTTTGTATAGATTTCATCTGGTCTCACTTCTAAATCGCTAGCTAACCTTGTATCAAAGTATAAAGGTGAAAGATCCATGCCTATGTAATAAATTCCTTGTTGCTCCATTTGAAATCTAAGAGAACCTTCTCTCTTAATGATTGGATTAACATTGCAACCTAAATCTAAGACACAACTAGCACCAGTATCTTTCGCCAACTTGGCGAGTATTTCATTTTTATAGGTTGTATAGGGCGAACGTAGTGTTCCCTCGATGTATCGACGAGCATATCCTTCGCCATAATGACATTCGTCCATTGTTATATTCTTTATCCTATTAAAATTACTTCCGAAGCGAAGCAGAGAAAATACCGCTATCCCTCTCATTAGACTTGTTGCGAAATAAGCGGATTTGTCTTTACCTATAACGTTTTTTTAATAAAAATAAATCGTAACATGTACTTTCCAGTAGATTGAAGATTCTTCGACATTTTTGTTACGCAAAGGCTAGTTATTTCACAACGACTCTATTATAAATAAAAAAACAAATTTATTCCACTTTTTAAAAAGCCTGTCAAAATTCTTATAAAAAGAAAAATATTTTTTAATTGCGTATAATATAATAAGAAGAACTTTACTTATTTAGACATTATACCACTTTTATACTAGCCACTAGTAAGAATCACAGTATTTCTAAAGTTACTCCCTCAAATTTGAATTTACTGTACCACTTTTGTCTTATTTTCTACGAAAATTCATAAAAAGGAGAATAATAAAGTAAAAATATAAATTCCTAATTTCGTTAGATTCTTCTAATTCATAATTTAAATATAGGAAACTTTATATAAAATTTGTTGAATTGCAAATTTAAATAACTCTCCTACAACGTCAGCATTGAGGTCATATATTATTATGAAAGATTTTATAAAAATACTGCCAATCTTCTAGCGTAAACCAAATATGTTCGGACAAACAGAATAATAATAAGAATTGCTACAACCATTGAACCTATTATACTTAGCACCTGGTGGCACTTCATAACCTGCAATATATTTCGTCCATTCCACTAAAAATTCTCATAAATCAATTTTTATATTATTATTAATTCGAGAACTAAAACAACAAAAATGATAACAGAAATAATTTTAATAGATACACTTTTTTTGTTCTATATATTTCATAAATAACTGTTAGAAATAAAGATATGATAATTTAAATTAAAGTTGAAGAATTAAATTAATTAATATACCTATAACTGCAATATATTAAGAATTATGGAAATAATTGAAGTATATTTAGTAGGTTTTGCTATTTTCATCTTTTTAAAATTTATTTTTAATATAGCATAATAAAAAAACAATAATGTGAATAGGTAAATATAAAGTACAAATCAACAAATTACAATTCTATACCCTTTATTTTTAGGAAGGCAAAATTGATCAATGTCTCTCCGACCCAACCCTTAATTTTATTAGAAACTGCATAAAGTATTTTTGCCAGCTTTCTGCGGTGGTATTGTAAATATTGTCGTAGGCAAAAAAATCTACCCAAGCTTCTCTAACTCTTGCAACCTCTTTTCGTTGCGAAGGAGTTAAGTTTGAAGCCAATGTAAGATCTATTAATTCAAGTGAACGAAAAAATGCTAACTTCGCATATTCTTTATTGTCTCTATTTCTCCATCTAATTGCTCTTTCAACTTCACCACCAATGTTAACCAATTGTTCTAAAAAACAGAATTCTTCCCATCTACCGCTTGCTAAATTTTTATGCTGATATTTGAGAGATTTCATTCTACAATCAATTTATTAACTATCTTTAAAATTTTCTTCTGAATTTTCACGTTATCAATTCCCCTAGACAGATTTCCACAAGACGGTCTTAAGTTTATCATCGAATCAAACTCAATTCTATCTTTACCTTTAAGAAATGGATAAATATTAATCCTCCATAGATTCTCCTGCTTAGAACCTCACTCTATCATAATTGCCTCTTCATCTGAATGTAATTCGCCGAAAAGTGCCATTTCTTCGGTTTTGACGTCAACTACAGCTTTTATCAGATTACCAAAAGTGGATTTTGCAATACTTTGAAGTTCTAAAAGTTTTATAGGTTCGGATATAATTTTAATCATAAAATAGATGTTAAAAATCACTAAGGAAATTATACATTTAATTTACCGGAATACATATTCTGCTTCACTTTTACAATATTTTGAACATTAATATTACACACCATGCTTATATATAGGCAAAGATGGTTGAATCGACGACTAAAATCTCCTCACAGATTACATTTAGTTAGATATCGTACACTTGCGTCGCCCAAGATTATCAAACCAATGAATTGAGAATCAACTGAAAATTCAAAAATTCGAGATTATTTTTAATTCTTATTTCCATTGTTTACTGCTAACTATACACTGCCTTTGTCTTATATTTATCTAAACATCTCTTCGCCGTAATACTTAATATTACTTTTAGACTATTTTTACATATCGTGCGGATACCCATCCAGTAGTTCCGTTACCTAGATCAATCAAAACCCAGCCAGTATCTGTCCTTTGTTTTTCTATGAATCTCTGTCCTGGCAATACCGTTGTGATAATATTGCCATATCCAGATGCTCTATCCCTTACATTAAGCGTCCCTGTCTCTGTATCAAGTATCTCGACAACAGTTACATTAATTCTATTTATCTTTATAGAAATATTAAATTCTGTATCCTGATAAAGATTCCCATTTAAATCAGTCAGAAGGAATGTTTCTGTTTGTTCTCCAAAATATAGTGGCACATTCAACTTAAATTCATAAGTAGCTTCTTCTCCTGGTCTAAGTAAAACGCCAGATGTCATGATTTCAACCTGTGAAGGACTCGACCAAGTACCGTTAATATAAAAAAGACTAACGCTATTATCCTTTTTCTGTGCAATAATTTCCGCATCAGTTCCTTTAAATATAGAATATTCGCCAATATTTCTTATTTTTAACGAAACTTTAACATCAGCACCAGGATCCACTTCTTGTTTTGACAGATTAACTTCCTTAACCTCTATTTTGTATTCGCGTTTAACTGGATTATATTTGTTTACTAATTGTCTCTTTATATTTTCAATAGTTAAATTGAATTTTCCTGCCATATCCTGAGCCGTCATTGTAAATGTATTTTCTATATTTGAGAATTTAATTCTTTTAATAAATACTTTAGAAAGAGGGATTGCATTTTTATTTGCTAAATCAATAATGAGATCGCTTAATGGATTTATACTTTCAAATGAAAAATCTGTTTCGTTAATTTCAGACAGATAAGCTATAATTATTGGATTATCAGGCCCATTGAGAAGTTGTCCTTTTTGTTCTACTCCATTTTTTATACCTTGAAAGACTAAACCATCTGAGGTAATCACATAATGAAATTGTATATCACCTAAACCTAATCTACCTGCCATATAATAATAAATTGCCTTAAACCAATCTATACTGTTTATGTGATAATTATTTATCTTTTCTATCGGCGCAATCACAATACTTTCTGGCATTGCAAAACTAGCCATCTTTTCTGTACTATGGAGTCTTTCATCCAACTTTGTCTGTTCTCGAGTCAAAACCTGAGCAGAAACAACATGACTTAAAGGAACCGTTAGAATACATAATATAAATATTATCAAAAATACTTTTTTCATTAAAATGATAAAATAAATAAATCAAGGCCTAATTTAGCTTCTATTATACCTTGTTTAATCTGAAAATCCAGATTTAATAATTTCTCAAAAGCTCTTTTGATTTTTATAATGCTTAGACGTTTAGCTGCTTTACAATATTTAGTCACAATAAAAGGATGTAAATTTATAACTTTAGCGATTTCTAATGATGATCTTTCTTGATGAATTTTGACCAAGTATAAAATTCTCAATTGTCTCAAAATAAGACTCAAAATAAGCGGGAAGTCGCTTTGTGCAGTCAACAACCTCTCTAAAATAAGTAATGCTTTTTTATTATTTCCAAAAGATAAATTATCCATAAGTTCCCAAATACTCTCTTCTTTAGATAAAATAATCACCTCTTTTATATCATTAATATCCACTACTTTTTTATTTTTTGATTGTAAAAATAGAATTAGCTTATTTACTTCTTGACTAAGTAAGAATTGATTTGTTCCAATCATATTTATACATTTATCTATTAAATTTTGTGATATTTCTATATTTTCTTTAGTAAATAAATTCAGCAGCCACTCCTTTAATTTAAATATATTTAATTCTTTATATTCATAAATTTTCGCAACTCTTTTTAATTCTTTAAATAATCTACTACGTTTATCTACAGAACTATCATCCCAAAAAATAATATTATCATTAGTATGATTTTTCAATTCTAGAGCTAAACACTCTTGGAGCTTCTTTGACTTATTTTTGAAAAATCTTTTAATAATTATTAATTGTTCATCAGAAAAAAAACTACTCATTTGAGATGATGCCAAAATATCGTTTATACTAACCACTTCGTCTCCTTCAATATTACTTATATTGATCATAGGATTAGCTCCAAGGCTAGCATCTCTAAGTTCATGTAGCTTCTTCAAACTTAGATAAGAATTTTCACCATATAGAAAATAAATCATAATTACTGAAATTGGTAAACTGGATAGTATAAGTGTATAAAAGGCAAATAACAAATTTATTTTAAAGTATAATTAATCACTAACCCATCTTTCTTAAATTGAACATCATCTATGTGTACATCTACAGATAAGTCAGTTTTTATCAGAAATGATAATAAATCGCCCGTACTCTGATCAGAAAATTTTCCCTGCGCCAGATTTACACCTTTTAATAACAAATCACCAACGAAGTCTTTTAGAAATTGTGGCAAATCTAATCTACCAAATCCAAGCTTTTTCACTTCTAGCTTATTCTCACTATTCTCACTCAGTTCGATGATTAGCCATAACGGAGTATCTGTATCATAATCTAAGTTACCTATCAGACGGAATGTATCAGGTTCGAAATCAACTCTTAAATCATCGCCTCCACCGATTTTTTGTCGCACCAAAGCACTGACTTGAGATTCATTGAGCGATAAAACATTGTTTCCAAAATTTCCCACTGATGAATTGATATAGTCCATAGCTTGCTCTGGTGTATATTGTTCTACAGATGGAGGAGTATATTCTCCATTCAAAAACTGCTTTAAAAGGTTCCAGGTGACTGGCGGTCTAAAGACAATAGTAATAAATAGACATACTATAAAAATAATTATCAACACACATCCTGTGCATGCAAGATTCTTTATTTTTCTAAACCACGTAAAAGGATTTAGGCTGATTCCACCACCACGAGATTTATAAATGACCTTTTCAATTATTTCATGTTCTGGTTTCCCTTGTAATTTTTCTAGACCAGTCTGTGTAGAATTTACTTCGGATAAAGTTTTCGCTACAGGCTGATTATCAAGTTTATTGATAATTCCTCTATTCTCACCTGGCAATGGTGGTAATGACCTGTCAATTATTGGCTCGCTTTTTGTTGCAGCATCATCACTTATTATTTCTAAAGGTTGAGATGCATCAATTCCTATACCCTCTTTCATTTCCTTTTCGGTCTGTAGTTCAGCCAATGATTTACCTGTACTAGAGAATGAGACACTTTGAGTATCACTGTCTGGCTCAGTAGCTACTGGCTCAGTTGGTTTTTGTTTATTATCCATAATTTATTTTTAATAGACTAATAATAATATATCATATAAGAACATTGAAACAAAACAAAAAAGCGACATTAATCAAGGTCGCCTATACAATATATAAATATACTCTAATGTTAGACCACTGCATGAGCAATGAAACTTTTGAATTTTTAACCTATATCTCTCTTATCTCAATTGCCTCTTGGGGGCAATTTTTCGATGCATCTCTTACTGCTTCAATTTCTGCTTCATCAGTTACAGTATTTTTTAACACTTGCATGTATCCTTCTTCATCATAACTAAAAACAGTATCTGCCAAAGAAGCACACGTGCCACACGCAATACATTTTTTCTTATCAATTGAGACTTTTATTGCCATGATTAATTGATTAATAAATTTCTTAAAATTTTATAAAAAAAATATAAGATTGTCTAGGCATAGTTCAATTTATTGACTAACTTGTATTTAAAATTTATGTTAATATCTAGTATGAACTTCTTTGACCTAATCCAACAATACAAACTTTTTGACTCCCACTGTCATTTAAATAATAAAGAATTTAACAAAGATCGGACAAGGGTTATACAACAAGCATTTCAGCAAGGCATAGAGGCGATCATTGACGTCGGAATGGATATCAGATCTTCGCAAAAATCTATCGAAATAACTAGTCACCAACAATTTCAGGACAAAATATTTTCAACAATTGGTATACATCCAGAAGTCTTTATACCCGGAAGTGATCTTTATGAGGAGAATGAAATTGATTTAGAAAATATAATTAACGAATTAACAGAATTTATATCCCATAACCTGAAATACATAGCTTTTATTGGTGAGACTGGCCTAGACTATTATTGGCTGGAAAAAAATACAAATATTGACAACGAAATAATGGGACGAGCGAAAAGTAGACAACAACAAATGTTTCTTCGACACATTGAGCTCGCTAGAAAGTTCAATTTGCCGCTTACGATCCATTCTCGCAGTTCTGTTGATGATTGCATTAATTTAATAATCGATAAAAATGTAAAGGGTGTTTTCCATTCTCTCACTCCAGATGAATTAGCAAGAGGAACAATATTTGATCAAAAGAAAATTTTTTATGACCAGGTAAATACAATTCTTGAAATGGGTTTTTTTATTGGAATTAATGGAATAATTACTTATAAGAGTGCGAAAATTTTGCGAGAAGTGTTCACAAAAGTGATTAAGGAAAAGACTCAGCAACAAAAGGTTGAACCAACGATTATTCATATTGTTGAGAACTTGTACAATGCAGGTTTCGTGCTAGAAACTGACTCGCCATTATTAAAACCGAGTGGATTTACTTCACTTCAAAAAAAGAGAAATGAACCAGGTGCTGTGAAGGTTATTCTGGAATTTTTGCAGAAGATATTATAATAGTGTTCTGAAAGAGAGATAAGGAATGGTATGTCGTATGCAACAAAGCTTAACTAAAACCAACATCTAGCAACATATAACAAATTAATGTAAGTCCTAAACTGTAAGCTTTTAAATTAATATAACGTACATTACGTACTATACTTTGTATAAATATCCATTATAAAGATAAAAAAATATATAATTACTAGAAGGAGCGCAATATGCGGTAGTTATAAGATTTGAGGAAATTGATAGCAAAAAAGATAAGAAAAAGTCTCGTCGATATAGAAAATGAAACGCATAAAATTCAAATGCAAAATACTAAACATAGTGACTCTAAAGAAAAGGTAATTAGAGATAAAAATTCTCTCGGTTTAAAAATTTAAAACAGACGATTTATGTAAAGAATTTCAATAGTATGATTTTTTCATTTGTCTAACTATCAGTATTCTACTACTATTTTTATATAAATTTTTAAAACATATATTTAGAAATTACCATAGATCAGAATCAAACCCTAGATAACTTACTCCAACTTCACCACTACAACCGATGGATAAACAATCTGTATTAACACCACCAATCACAGAATCAACACCTAATAAACCTACTACACCAGTTGTAGAACCTACACTAGAAGAAAAGGATAAGCCAGTAATTAAAATAAAAATTCTCAACATATTAATAAGTTCAATCGTTGGCGATTGAATCATAATGTTAATAGTTTATAAAATAATTATCAATTCTCATTATTTTCTTTTGATTATTTCTTTTCCGACAAAATTACGTAGAACTTCTGGTACAGTTATGCTTCTATCTTTATTCTGATAATTCTCAAAAATGGCTATCAAAATTCTTGGTGATGCAACCATTGTATTATTTAGTGTATGAACAAAGTGTTTGTTTCCATTTTTATCCTTGTATTGAATATTTAACCTTCTGGCTTGCCAGTCTCCTAGATTACTTGCACTATGGGTTTCACCATAAGCGCCTTTTCCACCTTTATAACCAATTCTACCCGGCATCCAGGTTTCTATATCATACATTTTGTATTTTCCAGCACCCATATCTCCTGTACATTGTCTGATGATTCGATATGGGAGCTTTAAATCCTGCAGAAACTCTTCTGAAATAGATACAAGTTCTTCATGTAATTTATCTGAAATATTATAATCATCTTGGCAGATTATAAACTGTTCTATTTTTAAGAATTCATGTATTCTATAAATACCCCTTGTATCACGACCATAACTTCCAATTTCTCTGCGGTAACATGGATTAAAACCGACATATTTCAGCGGAAGATTTTCCTCATCTAAAACTTCTCCTGCATGATAACCACCGATACCAATCTCCGCAGTTGCAGAAAGATAAGTTTTCTCTTCTTCGAGCGCGCCTGTTTCAGTTTCGTTTCTATTGCCTATCTCATAAGCATCACCTAGTCCAAATGGAAAATGTCCAGAACCATAAAGTGTCCATTCTTTAACTAAAGATGGCGGATATAATAGGATGAAACCCTTTTCAATCATCTTTTTTATACCATACTGCATGAGCCCCATGTGCATCAACACTGCCTCGTTTTTCAAAAAATAACCTCTAAATCCAGATACTTTCACACCACGTTCAAAGTCAATTAAATCATTAATTTTTGCAAGTTCTATATGATCTTTTATTTCAAAATCAAATTTCTTAGGCTCACCATTTTTATCATCAGGCGACCAGTACCTAATTACTATATTTTCAGAATCGTCTTTACCAATAGGCGTATCTTCTTTCGCTATATTTGGTACCCAGAGCATAAGCTCACGAAATTCTTGCTCAATTTTTTTATACTTTTCCTCTTGCTTTTGAATCTGCTCTTTTATTTTTTTCCCGGCTTCGATCAGTTCTACTGGAGGTTTACCACCAAGCCTCTTTATTTCTTGAGCATTTTTATTTCTTTCTGCACGTAGTTCTTCAATCTCATTTAAAAGTTTATTTTTTTGTTTATCAAGTTCTAGGAGTTTATCAATATCAATTGAAATATTTTTGTCTTTTGCTGCTTCTTTATATTTATCTCGAAGTTCACGAATTTTTCTGATATCCTGCATAAGAAATAATTAAAAATATAAATTATAAATTTAGCTATTAGCCAGTATTGGATAGTTAGTAGCTATCATCCTTCAGCTATCTACCAACCATCTATACCCATAAATAAAAAAGCCCTCACATATAATTACAAAAAGTAATTATATATAAGGGTTCTTTGTGCTTAAATTAAAGCCATAAATACAGAACTGTGCCACCTAAATTTCTCTTAACTTCTTAAATAAGAGACGCTTTTTTGTATTATGAAATTTTTAGCTATATCTCTTCGGTCGACCTAGAGACTTTTTATAGAAAAACCTCTCAGACTCTCTCAGCGTGGTTCGCGTACATGAATTAATGAGTCTGTCTCTGTTAGAGTCTGCACTTGAAGTACATAGAAATTCTAACAGAGCTTTATCTAACAGTCAAGACAAAATGTGAAAACAAAATGAATAAAAATATATTTTAACAAAGACGCTTTGCAAAGAAACCGAATAACCTATCGATCAGTGATATTTTATATTTTTTAGTTTCTTTATTTTTTGATGAATTTTGATCTACTGAATTTTGCTGTCTTTTAAAAACAGATAGTCTCCTTTGATATCCCATTATGGATAAATTTTTTTGAGTAAGTAAGTTATTTAAATTATTTATAATACCTAATTTATCTTTGATTTCTGCTCTCAGTTGGATCAGCTCTGCTTGCTGAGCATGAAATTTTGCTTTTATTATTAACACTTCTTGTCTGGCTTTAATGAGATCAACATGCTCTTGACTATCAATCATCTTTTTAATTAGTTGATCTTCTGTTATACCGGCATTTAAAAAATAATTTAAATCACTCTGATTCGGTTCACGCCCAAGAATTTTCACATAAGTTCTTCTTATCATCTCCTTTCGTTCATCACGAGAAGACATATAAATATCTGAAGAAGGAGGAGCAAATGGTTGATAAGGATTTAGCGAAGATATATTTGGTTTATAAAATTGTTGTACTCCTTGACTTTGAAATTGATGGATTTTGGGTTCAGATTTTTTCTGGTTTTGTTTTATATATTGTTGTGTATATTGTTGAGAGAATTGAGTTGATTTTGTTTTGATATTTAAATAATTTAAAATTCCATTTGTTATTGCTTTGGCAATTAAATTTATATTTGCCTCATTACGTAGATAATTAACATCACTGTCATTATCTAGATAAGCACATTTTACAATGACTGAAATAGGATTTACATTAAGTATTGGATAAGCATGCAGGAAATCTTGATTTATGGCTATACTCCCAACAGCCTTTAAACTTGTACTATTTCGTACTGAATCAAGAATTTTCCGAGATAAATTATCTGCTTTATTTTTGTTAGCACTTTTATAATAAACCTCACATCCAGATTTTTTACCATCAGCATTATTTAAGCTTATCTGTATCAAGATATCATTATATTGTTCATGAAAACCTGTATTGTTAATCCAGTTTATCTTCTCAGGAATTCCTAACTCATATGGTATCGAAAGTGTTAATATACCATTCTTTCGCAATTCCGGAATTATTGCTTTTACTATCTTTCTTGTAATGTCTGCTTCATTTTCACCATTAGCACTAATGCCAGGATCTAGAGAAGTGCCAGATGCTGCAATAATTACTCTCGGCATATATCTATCTAAAATTAGTTAATTTCTTATAAATATCATCAAGTTCTGCATCATTTTTAAAAGGTATTACGATCTTACCTCCAAATCTTGATCTTACGAGTGTTAGTCTCGAGGTATATATATTTTTTAGATTTGTTTCTATTACTAAAGTTTTTTGATCCAAAAGTATCCTTTCTCTTGTCTTTTTACTAGTCTTACGACCTTCATTCAACCTTCTTACTAATTCTTCTACTGCTCTTACACTTAGATTATCCTTAACTGTAATTCTATATGCTTGAAGTAAAACATCTGGTTCAGATAACCCTAGCAATGCACGTGCATGGCCTTCATCTATTTTTTCGTGTAATAATCCTTCTTTAACTTCGTCTGGCAAGGTTAAAAGTCTAATCTTGTTTGTAATAGCAGATCTAGATAATCCTACTTTCTGACCTATTACTTCATGCGGCATATTAAATTTGTCTATAAGTTCTTTAAATGCCATGCCTTCTTCTAAAGGATTTAAATCAGCTCTCTGAATATTCTCAACTATAGCAAGTTCTAACATTTGCTGATGAGACGCTTCTTTCACAACAACAGGGACAACTTTTAATCCAGCTAATTTTGCAGCTTTTAATCTCCTTTCTCCAGCTATCAGTTCAAATTTATTGTTTTCATTTCTTGTAACTATCAGAGGTTCTATCACTCCATGTAACTTTATACTATCAGCTAAATCCTTTAGACTCTCTTCAGTTATTTCTATCCTTGGTTGATATCTATTTGGGACTATTTCCTCTATTGACACCTCAGGGATATATCCTTGTTTGATATCATGAATGGATTTTTCAGATATTAGAGCAGATAAACCCTTGCCCAAAACATTTGTCGCCATAACGTTTTCTCTAAGAAATGTGATAAAAATACTATAGCAATGAAAATGATAATTATCAAGTTCATTCTTAAAAATAAAAAAAATTAAATATCGAATAACAAACAAGGCATATTCATTCTATTTTTCTTGTGCTATTACAACGAAATAAGACTTTGTATCTTTGCTCAATTCTATAATTCTATAACTATCTTCTAGATATTTTCTCAATTTTTCTTCTGTAAAAAAAATCTGTTCAACTTTTAGATCCTCTATTACAGCTTCGACTGATGGAACAACTAAAAATAGAAGACCGCCAGTTTTTAAAATCCTATTAATTTCATTCAATGTAGCTTCAAATGCCCCTTCGTTTGTATAATGGATAGAATTAACAGCTAAAACAGCATCATATGAACCTCTACGTATAGACTTTATTTTTCTATGTATATCAGCAACGTATACTTTTCCAGGTAAATTTTTGCTCGTAAGCCATCCTTCAGCAAGACTAGCTGCCGATGGAGAATAGTCGATACCCGTCACATTGAAGCCCAATTCTGCAAGTTTTACGAGATTTCTCCCACTTCCACAGCCTAGGTCTAAGACAGTTTTTATGTTTAAATCTCTGAACTTATTTACCACGCGTCTGAGAGCTAGATGAGGTATTAAATAATATCTACCATGTGTTGTATAAAATTCATCCCATTTTTTCTGCATCATCTATGTAAGTTAAGAATTTATAAGACAGGGCGACGGACTTTGGGCTTAAAATTCTCTATTCATCGCTCAACCAAACCGTTCTATTACTTCGTCAGCTAGTTTTTTGTATGCGATTCCTCCTGGAGAATTATCATCATATTGACTTATAGGTAATCCATGAGATGGAGCCTCAGAAAGTGTAACATTCCTTGGTATTATAGTTTTAAACACTTTGTCTTTAAAATAATTTATAACTTCGTCAGTCACTTGTCGAGCCAAGTTTGTTCTCGCATCAAACATTGTCATTATGACTCCTCCAATATCAAGTATACTATTCAAATTCTGTCTGATTAATTTGATAGTGTTCAAAAGTTGTCCTAAGCCTTCAAGTGCGAAATATTCACATTGTACGGGTATAAATATTTTATCAGATGCAACTAAAGCATTTACTGTTAGTATTCCAAGAGATGGAGGACAGTCTATAAATATATAATCATATTGGTCTTTGAATTCATCTAATTGTTTTTTTAGAATTGATTCTCTGCTCAGCATGTTTACCATTTCGATTTCTGCACCAGCAAGCTCTATTGATGAAGGTACCAATGATACATTGTCAAAATTAGTTTTTACAAATACATCATTTAAGCATTTATTTCCAATTAAAACATCATATATGCTTTGGTATGGACTTTTATCACTTATAGTATTTGAAGATAGAGAATTGATCCCTAGAGTAAAACCTATTCCTGATGTTAGATTTGATTGCGGATCTAGATCAACTAACAACACTTTCTTATTTTGTGTAGCAAGATACACTCCCAAATTAATGGCAGTTGTAGTCTTACCTACACCACCTTTTTGGTTTGCAATAGTAATTATCATAAAAATACTCTAAATTGATATCAACTTCATTCTACATGGAGCAGGGGAAATTATGCAAGTAAATTAGGTTTTAAGTAATAAATGGTTAGCAGATAGCTGATAAATTATAGCCGACAACTATATTTTATTTTTCATCATAAATACCAGTTAAGATACCTCCAAATTTTTCTAGTGGTAATAACCTAAAAACGACTTTTCCTTTTATTTCATTCTTGCTCACAAAACCTACCTGTATATATCTAGAATCTTGGCTATGCTGGCGGTTATCACCCATAACAAAATATTTCCCTTCTGGTACTGATATTTCTTCGCCTTCACGTATGAATGCTACCGAATCAATAGCAACGTTTGTAGTATAATATGGCTCGTTTGGGATATAATGTTCAACAATTTCTTTATTATTTACAAAAATTTTATTCTGCAGAATTTTTATAGTGTCACCAGGCCCCGCTATTATTCTTTTTATATATTCGCTTTGCTCTGGTTGTTGGAAAATTATGACATCTCCTCTTTGATAAAAAGCGTGTAGATTTCTTCCAAGATCTGTCCCATCTAATAATTGTGGAATTCTATTGACTATTAATAAATCTTTATCATAAAAATTTGGCTCCATACTCCTACCATCTACTATATGTGGAGTTATAATAAACAAATAGAATACCACCCCAATTGCTAATATTATTACTATAATTTGCAATACGTCTACTAACCTAGAACCTGCTTTAGCTTCTTTTGGTGCTCTGATAAAAGTAGTATCTGGCATATAAAAAAAGAATTAAAATTTATTACTGCTATATTCATTTTCATCATAAGTACCTGTCTGTATAAGTCCAGGTCTACCTGGCGGCCAATATCTAAAAAATACCTTACCTTTTATATCTGCTCGATCGACAAATTGTACTGTTTTATATCTAGAATCTTGACTATTTTGTCTATTATCACCCATAACAAAATATTTTCCTTCTGGTACTGATATTTCCACACCTTCTTGCAGGAAACTTGCTTCCTCTGATGGTAACATAGTTTTAAATTGCGGTGTATTTGGAATGTAATGTTCGTTAAGTACCTTGTTATTTACAATTACCTTATTATATTCTATTTTTATAGTATCTCCAGGTCCCGCTATTATTCTTTTTATAAAATCAATATTATCAGTATGTTGAAAGATAATAACATCACCTCTCTGATAATCATAATTTAAAATTTTGCCAATAGGAGTACCGCCAAGCCATTGAATAACCTTATTTGTCAATAATAATTCACCATTATAAAAATTTGGCTCCATGCTCTCTCCTTCTACTTGATGTGGCGTAGCTATGAATAAATATATGACAACTGTTATCGCCAGAGCAGTTATAACTGTTTGTAATATATCAACTAGAACTGAACTAGCTTTTATTACTTGTGGTTCAGAATTATATTGCGTATCAATCATTAAGAATAAATTTTAGACTAAAGTATGTTATAGTATAGCAAATCTAAAACGTCAAGAACTTGGTTTTAATAAACCTCAAATTAAGTAACAAATCACAAATTTAAAAAACAATATCTTGTTTTTTCAATAAAATTTAATTTGCGAATTTACTATATAAGCATAGCACACATTTCAAAAAGAATTAATCCATATATGATCTACGCACATCTTTCTACGCCTTATACTCTACGGCCTAATACTTTGCGCTCAGCACCATTGTATCTATTTCACATTTTCCTTTAGAATTAACAAGCATATGAAGTGGAAAATTCTAAAAAAAATCGAAAATAAAGTTATTACAGAGCTTAAAAATTATCCAGATATAGTAAAGCAACTACTTTTCAATAGAGGAATCAAAACTTCGGCTGATGCAAAAAAGTATCTTGATCCTCAAATAACAGATATTCATGATCCATTTCTTCTTTCGGATATTGAAAAAGCTATAGAAGTAATTCTTTATGCTAAAGCAAAAAAAAAGAGAATCTTCATCTATGGTGATTATGATGTTGATGGTGTTGTAGCAACGTCAATTCTATGGGATTTTCTTTATCGAAAGCTCAATATCAATGTATTACCATATATTCCTTCACGCTTTGAAGAAGGGTATGGTATGAGTAAAACTGGTCTTGACCACATAGTGAAGAATGGAGGAAATTTGGTCATAACTGTTGATTGCGGAATTAAAGATAATAAGTTAATTGACGAATATTCTAAACAGAAAAAATTAAAATTTATAATCACTGATCATCATACAATTCCAGAAGAAAAAAATGGTAGACAAATTATCAATAGAAATGCCTTGGCAATAATTCATCCAAAACACCCAAAGTCAAAATATCCATTTAAAGAAATTTCTGGTGCGACAGTTGCCTGGAAACTTATTTGTGCCTTAAGTAAGGAGTTAAAGAATAAGCTGACTTTTGATCCAATGAATTATCTAGATTTAGTGTCATTGACTGTGGTGACCGATATTATGCCGCTAATTGATGAAAATCGAGTAATTGTTCACTATGGTTTAAAGCATATGAAAAAAACAGACAATATAGGACTTAGAGCTTTAATTCTAAATAGCAAAATTGATTTCAATAATATTGATACATATCATTATGGCTTTGTCATTGGACCTAGACTGAATGCCGCAGGCAGAATTGAACATGCAATTCATGGTGTAAGACTATTATCAACAGGAAGTCATGCAAAAGCTATAGAATATGCTGAGAAAATTTCTGCTTTAAATTATGAGAGACAAAAATTAACAAAAGAAATATTAAATTCTGCTCGAGAAAGAGTTATGAAAGAAATGAAAAATGAGAAACTACTCTTCCTTTGGGGAGAAAATTGGCCAGAAGGGATTGTAGGTTTAGTGGCAGGAAAATTGCAAGAAGAATTCTCGCGACCAGTATTTGTAGCCTCAGTGAAAAATGGTATCGCTGTGGGTTCTGCTAGATCAATTACAAGTTTTAATGTTACAGAAGCAATTTCAATTAGCTCTGATATATTGATCAAATATGGTGGTCACTCACAGGCAGCTGGATTCTCTCTCGATGCTATGAATCTGTTTGAGTTTAAAGAACGACTTTTAGAATTTGCAAATGAAAAATTGACAGATGATGATTTTATAAAGACTTTAGTTATTGATGTGGAAATAGACATCAAAGATATTGACCATGTACTTATAAATTGGTTAGAAAAATTTAAACCATTTGGCCTAGCAAATAGCACCCCAACTTTTTTGATAAAGAAATGTGTTGTACTTTCCAAAAAAAATATTGGTAAAGAAGGTAATCATACAAAAATTATATTAGGACAAGGTAATCATACTTTGGAAATGCTAGCATTTTATCAGGCTCATAAATTCCAAAATGTGAAGATTAATGATAAAATCGATGTGGTTGGTAATATAGAACTTAATAGTTGGAATGGGTATAAAACGGTACAACTAAAACTAATAGATTTTACTAATAGCTTTTAGTTTTTCGCTATCAATTTTCCGATATCTATTATTTAGATTAAATTTTTATAATTAAGAAATTCGAAATTTTAGAGAAGTATAGGACGGTTAAATTACACAACTTATCTTTCAAGATTTATAAAAAAAACAGCATTTCACCTATATTATTTTCTTCGAATATTACTGAAGAATGTATATGAAATAAAGACAATTATTTTGCTCATTTTATATAAATCACTATTAGCTTTATATTTGAAACTAAAAATTATTTAAAGTTTAATTCATAAGGTTAAACAAGTTAAACAAATAGATAATAAATCTAGCTAATAAATCATTTAAAAACTAAAATACATAGTATTAAAGAATGTTCTTTCTTAGAAGGTTAAAATAGTTATAACTAAAGGGTAAATAGCTGATGGCTTATTATATTACTAATTCTATGTCAAGTTTTTTAGATAAATATTCATATAAAATTTTTACTACCATTATCTGGGTAGTTTTCATAACTCCTTTTCTCGCTCCAATTTTTATGCATTTTGGATTAGAATTACCAGCGAAATTTATTTATTTCATTTATTCATATACATGTCATCAATTTGCTCATAGGTCACTTCATATTTTTGATTACCAATGTGCATGGTGCACTCGAGATACATTTACCTGGGCAGCATTAGCTGTTACAACAATTTTGGTACCCAGACTAAAAATAAAGCCAATTAAATGGTATTGGGTTCTCGTTTTTACAATTCCTATAGCACTTGATGGTGGGATTCAAACAATTTCTACTTTGATAGGATTCAAAAGTGGTGTAGATTTTTATACAAGTACAAATTTTACTCGGGCTGTTACAGGTGGGCTATTTGGGCTTGGTATAGGTCTAATAATAGTACCAATGATATATGAATTATTCTCTATGGAAAAGCTAAAAAGTAATCTTAAAATTTATTTCAAAATAAGCATTTCAGTCATGGCAATTCTTATATCTTTTTATTTTTTCATAGTTCAGGTTTGGCAAGTGACGTCAACTGAATACAAACCAGAAAATTTTCTAGATTTAGCTGTCAGAACACCTCAAAACTTTGAAGAGCGTTGGATTAGGCAGGCACATGGAGCCTGTAAGCCTGATAAACCAAAAACTATTTTGGGAGATGGTATAGGTGATTTTGTTTTTTTGCCAGATGATTGCTTTTAAATAGATTTATTGTCAGTTATACACTATCAACTCTCCAAGATAAAAATTTATAATTTAAAATTTGTTCTATTGAGCCTCGGTTTGATCACAATCTAAGTGATAATTCTTAATTCTTTTATCGCTATTGGTGGCATTTGTACTATTCTGAGTCTGTTACGCTTGCTAGCTTTGCATGGGAGGCTACTCCACCAATATAACTAAGGCTAAAAACTATCCATCTAACAATTCTAAACACCTGATATCTACTTTGGTCAGTTATTTTTCACACTACATTGGATCTCCTATAAAAATGATATTTTAGAGGTAGGTTTTTATTTGCTATTTATAACATTACTGTCCATTTACCTAACAACTCTACTCATAAATCTTTTATACCACCTCTTTGGGTCAACAAACCAATTCTCCACTTCTATCTTTTCTTGTCTAGTTAAATAACCAATTTTAAATCCAATTTTTATTATAGTTTTAGTATTTGTTAATGAAAAAAATTTCACTTCATTCTTTTTCGCATTTTGTTTTGTAATATTAGTGTCATAAGAATTTACTGCGATACAATATCTTGCTTCGCAGCCTGATTCACGAACGGTTTTTACTGTTTCAATTGCGCTTGTACCAGTTGAAAATAAATCTTCTATAACTAATACCTTACTTCCTTTCTTCAAATAACCTTGGACTTTTCCCCCAAGTCCGTAAGACTTCGTGGTTGGTCTTATATATATCATAGGTAAATTTAATTTATCAGCAATCCAAGCTCCATAAGGAATCCCAGCAGTTGCAGTCGAAGTTATATAATTAAATTTTGATAATCCAATTCTATTTTTAATTACTTTTAAGTAATAATTAATTATTTTTTTTCTAATTTTGGGGTAGGAAATAACTCGTCTAATATCAATATAAATAGGAGAGCGTATACCTGTAGTGTAAGTATAAGGTGGATAGAAACTAAAAGTTACAGCTTTGGTTGTGAGAAGCATTTTAGCAGTATTGATTGCTATATCATTCATAGAAATGAATCGTTTAATGAAATGAAATGAAATGAAATTAAATAAATACAACAACTGATGTTGCCGTATATTTCCATGCAACTAATGATACTACGATAAAATTCATATTAAAAATTTTAAATTTAAAATAGTTAAATTTTTACAATTCTCAAAGTAAGATTTTTTAAATTTACTATCCAAAGTTAAAAAGTCTCCAGAAAACTCTAATATTGAACAGATCATAAATCCTATACTTTAAATTTATCATAAAATGAAAATGCAAGAAACATTGCATATATTGACTAAAATAAGGCTATTGGTGAAATAAATATAGAACCATTCTTTATTACGTATTGGATAAATATCATATAAAAAGTAGTACCGACCAATGCAACACAAATTATTACCATAATGGGAAAATTTGATACACCATATATCCAAGCTGAATAATTTATTAAATCATTAATAGAAAATAGTATATTTAATGATGTTCCTCCTACATCGATTCCTAAAAAAACAGCAACACTTCCCCCAAAAAATCCAGCTAGCATAACTACTATCAATGCCTTAGTTTGTTTGGACATGATATTTTTATAATAATTATTTATTTTTAATATTATAATTTTATCTATATTTATTTATTTCTTCTCTAATTTTTATCGTCTCTTCTCTTGCCTTTTGGGCGAAATCTTCACCACTCCCTGCATATATTACCCCACGAGAAGAATTAATAATCATTCCATTTCCTTTTGAATTTAATCCTGCTTTGACTGTTTTCTTAACATTTCCGCCCTGAGCGCCAATTCCTGGAACTAGAAATATCATATCTCCAGCGATTTTGCGAACCTCAGCAAGTTCTTTGGGATAGGTTGCTCCAATGACCATCAGGCAATTTCCTTTTTCATTCCAATAATTAACTACCCTTAATTAACTACCCTTTTTGCGACTATTTTATAAAGCTTATCACCAACAATAGTTTTCAAATCCTGAAATTCACCCGATTGAGGGTTTGATGTACGACATAAAATAATAAGCCCTTTATCTTCTTGTTCTAGAAATGGTTCTAGCGCCTCTTTACCTAAATATGGATGAAGTGTTACAGCATCCATTCTCAGATAATCAAAAATATATTTAACATATTCCTCATTCGTACTTCCGATATCTGCTCTTTTTGCATCAAGTATTGTACAAACATCTGAATAATTTTCATTTAAAAAGTCCATTGTCATTTTGAGTTCTGCTATGCCAGAAGCTCCACGTGCTTCATAAAATGCTGAATTAGGCTTGTATGCGCAAACAAGGTCATAAGTCGCTTCAATAATTGCCTTGTTGAATTCAAATTGAGGATATTCTTTTTTCTTTATATGTGCTGGTAACTTATCGAAATCACTATCAAGACCAATACAGAGAAGAGAACTATTCTTCTTGACAATATTCTCGTATTTTTGTTGAAAATTCATAGGTTTTGTAATTTATTTTTTATTATTTTATCAAATTCTTTATTTGTTAAAAGTTTTCGTCCAATTACAATTTCTCTTATTGTTTTTCCTGATATCACTGATTCTTTTGCAATTTTACTCATAGCGTCATATCCAAGTTTTGGTGAAAATAACGTTGCATAAGCTGTTGATTTTTCTAGATTTTCTTTACATCTTTCTTTATTTACTTTAAGTAATTTTATGCACTTTGAAGCAAAAATATCAATTGCACTTATAGCCATTTCTATAGAACTGATAAGAGAATCGGCAATAATTGGAAACATAATACACAATTCTAAATGAGAATTTTCTGCAGCATGCTTGATTGTTAAATTCTTACCAGATAAATAATAATATACTTGATTTATTGATTCTGGTATAACTGGATTAATTTTACCTGGCATTATAGAAGAACCTGCCTGCATAGCTGAAAGTGTTATTTCTCCAACGCCACCATTTGGGCCACTCGATAAGAAACGTAAATCTGTTGCAATTTTTGATAAATCTAAAAAAAATAACGTAATAGTATTATTTAGGTGAACAAAATCACCACCACTACTTGTTTGGGACATCATATTAGTTGCAGGTCGAAGTGGAAAACCTGTTAATTTTTTGAGTACAGTATAAACATTCTTTATATATTGTTCTGAAGCATTCATCTTATTTCCAACTGCTGTACCACCAAGATTGAGTTCGTACATATAGACTAAAGCATCTTTTATTCTTTGTTGATTTCTTTTTATAATACTTAAGTACGATTCGAATTCTGAGCCAAACGTTATCGGGATTGCATCCTGCATATGAGTTCGTCCTAATTTAATTGTATCTTTATATTCTTTTGCTTTTTTATAGAACTCTTTTATAAGGTTATCTATCGATTTTAATAATTGTTTAGTCAATCGTATACATGCAATTTTTAGTGCAGATGGATTGACATCATTAGATGACTGAGACATATTTACATGATCATTTGGATGAACTGGTTTATGAATTAATTCTGTCGCTCTACTAGCGATAACCTCGTTTAAATTCATGTTTATAGAAGTCCCTGCTCCTCCTTGCAAACCAACTGTTAAAAATTGATCATCAAATTTACCAGTTAATACTTCATTACATGCTTGAATTATTGCCTCAGCAATATTTTTCTCCATCTCATTTGCTTCACAAAGAGCCATAGCTGCTGCTTCTTTTATCAGTGCCATATCGTATATTAATTTTTTACTAACTTTGTTGTACGGAAATGGGAAATTATCTATTGCTTGTTCTGTCTGCTGACCATAATACTTTTGTCTAGATAAATTTTTAGCCATATTTTAAATTTAAAATGATAAGAACTAGTAGTAAGTAATTTTATTTAGGCTCTGAATTTAAACTTGGTACTTACAACTCACTGCCACCCACAGCGAATTCTCTTGAATGACATTATGCATACTCTTTAATGCGTTCACATTATGTCCTTATTCAGAATACTTAAATTGACTTTAGGCTCTTTATTTAGTACTAACTATAGACTTACCTACCGGCCTACCTGCCTATTAACCTATTGGCCTATTCACCATTTTCCAAATCTCCTGAGCTAAATATGGATTCCATATTGCTCCAGTAGCACTCATGATAGCATCAACACCAATTTGTTTATATGCATTATAATCTTCTTTTTCAATCACTCCACCAACGCCAATAACAACATATTTCATCCCATATTCTCTTCTTAAGTCAACCAACCTTTTTGCCATATCAAGTCCAGCCCATTTTATACCATGTCCACACGTACCGCTTATTAACCTTCCTTCGCCAGATAAAGCTTGATTGCCGTCTTTATCTAGAATTTTCGCTGGAATTGTATTTATTGCCGAGAATCCATCAACGACATTCCCCAATTTTTTCACATATTCTGATAGATTTTTTTTGGAATAGGCAATTTTTATAATCAATGGCGTATTGCCAATTTCTTCTTTTATAGCAGTTGTTATCGCAAAAACTCTTTCAGTATCAAAACAAAGTAAATCAGCAGTACCTTCATTTGGACAACTCAAATTAGCTTCAAGAATTTTGGCTCCTGTTTCTTTTACTAGTTTTGCCCCCAAAACAAAATCGGCAATATATTTAGATATATCACCGTCTTGCGACTTCGTACCTTGGAAACTCCCAATAACTACCTGGCCAATCCCTGTAGCTTTTATAGCATCTGACATATCAGGCTGCCAAATATCTGGATCCATAGATGGAACTCCAAAAGAATTTGTTATAGAAAGAGGCTCCTGATAATTTGTATCTGCAGTAAGCCCTTGTTGAGCTTTTTCTAAAGTAATGTCACCCTCTACTTTCACTGCTAACACATTTGGCCATGGATATGTTGGATTACTTTTTGTACGGACAGTTTTGTATACTGATACATCAAACCCTTTTCTAAGTGCAGCTTTTACAAATTTCCCATTGAGTAAAGGGCCTGCTGGAATACCAAATGGTAAATATACTTTCTGACCCAAGAATTCATAATTTGGTTCGCCTCGTTTTGAAAATGTTATATTATCGCTAAAGACGCCAAACGGGCCTTCTTTATAATTATCCTCATATGATTTACTTGGATCATAAAATGGTATTTGTAACATAAATTAATCATTTGAAAAATGGAAAAAGTTTTGAACTTTCACCTTCAATTAGTTCAAATCAGCATACAAAAGATAGGTAGCCAACCAATTTAAATTTAAACTCACAACTCGCGACCTACCTATTTAACTTGGCTAAAGGTAGATCACCCTATGATCAATACTGACATATTTTACCCTATTAAGTTTTTCATAACCATTAAGGCAACTTCAAGGTCGGTAATCAGATAAATACCCATATCTATTGCACCTTTTTTGATTAATTTGCTGTCTGTAAATTCTCCATCTTTTGCCATAGTACCTCTTTTTGGAATGTTTATAATCATATCAAAAACTCTACGCCTCAATAAATCTGAAATGTTCGGGCTTTTACCTATTTGTGAAATTTTATAAACAATATTTGTCCTAACTCCATGTTTCTTCAAAAACATATGGGTACCATCAGTTGCATGAATAATGATATTCTTTTTCTTAGCTAATTTTTTAATCGTAGGTAATAAAACCTTTTTATCAATTTCTCTACCTACTGTCAAAAGTATTTGTTTCGCATCAGTTGAAAAAATTCCAGCCTGGCCATATCTGACTACACTCCAATCACCTGACTGTTTATCAAGTAAAGAGAATAAAGAAACATTTCTTATATCTGATTCTCCGAAAATATATTGAAGCATCCGTTCATTACCAATACCATAACCTGCATGAGGATTAGTCATTTTTTTCTTAATAATATCTATATACCATTTAAAATCTAAATATTTACCGCCTCTCTCAATATGAAGTTTATACATAGTAGAAGTTATGAGCCTTTCTTTTAATCTTCCAAAGTCATGCTCCCTGACTGCCGATCCTGTAGCTTCTCCAGAGTAAGGCAAAATCAGATCAGCGGATAGGACAACCCGTGGATCTTTTGTATAAACTTTCATATTAAAGAATTTTATTTCCTTTGGATATTTTGTGATAAAAACCGGTAATCTATATTTACCCTTATTAACTAATTCTATAATTCTAGCCTCATGTTCTGCTTTCAGATCATCACCAAATTTCAAATTCTTATATCCATTTTGATTTAAAATTCTCACTGCTTCTTCATAACTTATCTGAAGAAAATCATTTTTTGAAACATAAGCAAGTTCGTCGATATCACGTTTATAGATCTTTGACAATTCTTCTTTATTGTTTCTCAGGACTGCTTGTAACATACTTTGTATAGAATTTTGAATATGCTCAAGCAAGGTCTCAAACATTCTATCTTCATTATAATCTTGCCTACTCATATGTGCATATGTGCAATCAAATTCTTCTTCCGTCAATCGAAATTGTCTTAGATGCCTTTTATCTTCTTTTTCCTCATCACGGCCTGAATGAATGACTGTATAAACAGCATGTGATGATTGTAATGACTGCTCTAGAGATAATTGTCCTGTTTGTGTAAAAAATAAAGGAATATTCAACCTATTTCCAATTTTGAACAAAGTGTCTACATTCTCACATGCTCCTGTTATACCAACAATTTCTGGAACATCAACATAGGTAATTTTTGCTTTTTTATAATTTTCATATGCACCATTGTTCAGACTTTCATTTATTCTAATCAAATTCGCAAAATGTTTATTGTAATCAATTAAAATATCTTTTCCTTCGATTGATAGTCTTATTTTTTCCATAGAAAATAATTATTAAAAAATAAAAATACAAAAAAAAGAGCCTCTTGGACTCTCTGTATAAGTAAATAAATGAACATTTGGGTTGGATAATTTTCACTTGTCGCATCAACAAGTAGTTATCATTGAAAAAAAACATGTGATATTTGTTTAGTTATAAAAACTGTATCTAAATTACATTATATTTTTTTAGTTGTCAATAGTGCGCAACATTGATCAATTTTGCCTCCTCTACAATATTTATTTCAGATAGTTCGTATTGGACTATTCTATCTTTTTTCGTATAATCTCTTTTATAGTTAAATAGGAACAAAGCTATATTCCGTGAAAATAAATTCTACAATGAAAAAATCAACAATAATTTATGTGATGTCAGACTCTAACCAATCAGGAGCCCCAGTGCATGTTTTGAGCTTGATCAAAGGACTAAAAAAATTTTTCGATTTCAAAGTAATAGCTCCGAATGGTTGGCTTGTATCAGAACTAGAACTTTTACATATAGAAGTTTTTGTAGTACCTATAAATTTATTTTCATTCTTTAAAATAAGAAAATATTATAGAAATTTTCAAAAAAATAATCTTATCATTCACTGTCATGGAGTAAAAGCGGGAGGGATTGGAAGGATTGCTGCACTTGGACTTCGAAAACGTCTGGTTTATACAGAACATAACTGGACAAAGGATTATCATTTAAATCAAGAAATAAGAAAACCTTTTCAATTATTAGCCTTGCAGATTCTTTCGATTTTTACTGATAGAATAATTTGTGTTTCGAAAGCTGTGATGAATTTTTACTTGCAAAAGAAGTTGGCTTCTCTTGATAAATTAACAATTATCTACAATGGAGTACAAATTCACAATATAAAACAGAAGGTAAATAATCCAGATGAGGTGGTGCTAGGTATGATCGCATCTTTAGTGAAAAGAAAAGCAGTTGATCTATTAATAACCGCTTTATATAGATTGAAAAATTTAGTAGGATTAAAATTAAAATTATTGATAGTAGGAGAAGGCGAAGAAAAGGAAGATTTGAAAAAGCTAGTCCACGAATATCATCTAGATAAATCTATTCTCTGGCTTGGCAATATTTGTGATGTGAAGAATTTTCTATCAAAGATAGATATCTACGTTCAAACTTCACTTGATGAATCATTCGGTATTGCTTTAGCTGAGGCATTACTTGCCGGCATCCCTGTTGTAGCCTCGAGAGTAGGCGCTATCCCAGAATTGGTAACAGACAAAAATTCTTTATTTAGAAAAGGTGATGTAAATGATTTAATGTTAAAATTGAAAGAATGTATAGTCAATCTCGAAAACCGGAAATATAGGGCTTATTCTCAAAAAGAATTCTTACAACGGAAGTTTTCTGAAGAAGTAATGGTTAGGAATTATAAAGAATTTTATAATAATATTAAATTTTAGTGTTTAGTGCCTTATAATCTAGTTTTAAGTTAAATAATTACTTTAAAATCTTTCGTTTTCTACCTTTTACTTCTAACCTTATTTAAATCTTTTCTTGTGGTAAATTGAATGTTTTTTTAATTTAAAATCAACTACTATATTAATAACATTTTATAGTAATAAATTTAAGAAATAAATGAAAAATTTCCTGTCATAATTATATTTTCTCTCCTATTTATTTGGAATTTTTATATTATCAATATCACTTATACCCCCAAAAGCTTTGTAAATATTTAGAGAAGTGGATTAGTTGAATAAGTCTTAAAGAATAAAAAGTGAGAGATTATAATGTATTGATTAACTACCATACACTCCCACATATATAACCCTACTACAATTCTACCAAAATTACTAGAAAAAATCCCAAGATTCAAATTTGAAAAACTAGTTAACAAATACCTTATTCTTAATGGTGCGTAAGTCCTGTTACAACTTCTTTATTTCCATACTCCTTTAATTTCAGCACCACAATACACACATTTTCCATTCCTTAAGGCCTCAATCTCTGTATAGGTCCAATCTCGTCTTATGATTTTTTTCTTACACTTCGGACAGTAAGTGGAATGCAAATCTTCTCCCCAGATATTTCCTATATATATGTAATTTAATCCGACTCTCTTTCCAATATCATAAACTTTTTTTAGAGAAGATTCTGGAGTATGAGAAACATTTTGCATTTTATATGCTGGATGAAATGCGGTTACATGCCAAGGAATATCTGGACTAATTTTATAAATAAACTCCGCCGCATCTTTTAATTCACAAGTAGAATCATTTCTTCCTGGTATAACCAAAGTCGTAATTTCTGTCCAAATGCCAAGCTCGTAGAATCTTTTTATATTTTTTTTCACAACATCAAGCTTACCTTTTACTATTTCTCTATAGAATCTTTCATTAAAAGCCTTTAGATCAATATTTATAGCATCCAAATAATCAGCGATTAGATCTATTGATTCTTTTGATTCAAATCCATTACTCACATATACATTTTTTAGACCTTTTTTTTTGGCTAACTTGGCACACTCATAAGCCAGTTCACTAAAAATTACTGGTTCATTGTATGTATAACCTATTGATTTACAGTCTAATTTGAAGGCCATATCAATTAATTCTGTAGGAGAATAAAGTTCTGATACTTCATCAATAATATTCTTAATTTTATAAAATTTTTCAGTATCCGGAATTGTTTCTAGGCAAACTTCTTTTGTAGGCATAGTATGCCAAGAATTTTGACAAAAAGCGCAACCAAAGTTGCATCCAAAAGTACCAAAAGAAAATATTTTAGTTGCTGGTAGGAAATGAAACAAAGGTTTTTTTTCAACCGGATCGATTTCTGGACCAATGATTTTTGCTATATTATCTACCTCATTATAAACTAGAGTACTTAACTTACCTTTATTATTTAGCCGAATTCCACACCTGCCGAATTGTTTATCAGCAAGTTTACAATACCACGAACAAGCATTACACTGAATAATATCTTTTCTTATACGTTTAAACAAAAGTTTTGCCATATAGATTATTATACTTATTTTGACTCGATATGCCAAAAACTAAACATAACCATCAAATCATTGAATATTTTAATTTTTTAAATTATTTTAGTTTAAAGAATTCACACGAAATTAAAAATTAGTCCTAAAGAAATTTATTCAAAGGTTCTCATAAGGAGGTTTTAATGAATTTGGTGCTTGACAATTTCTACATGGATTATCTTTTTCTATCAAACTATTGACCTACTTATCTAGAACAAAGACCAATAAACTTTTGATCCATATTAACCTATATTGTTATAATTTAGAAAGTAAAATATTTTTTCAACTTTAAGTAATGATTTTAGCAATAGATTATGGGAAAAGAAAAATCGGATTAGCTATTAGCGATGAAACGTTAACCATCGCACAAAGACTTCCTATTCTTGTTGTAAAAAATGACGCTGAGGCTATAAAAAAAATTGTAAGTATTTTAGATAGTTCAAAACAAATTGATAATATTCTAATTGGCTTGCCATTGGGCCTCAACCTTTCACCTACACAGATAAGTAAAGTAGTTAAAGAATTTACAAATAAACTGAGAAATAAAATAAATGAAAAAATTTCTATTACTTTCATCAATGAAGTACTTACATCTAAAAAAGCCTGCATCGGTAAATCAAGAAAATTTAAAAAAGAAAAACTCGACGCAGAAGCTGCTAGAATTATGCTTCAAGAATATTTGGATCATATGAATCTTATTCAATCCAAGATGAGCCCAAAATAAAATTGCTGTTTCTAAGCTCAACCAGCAAACAAATAGTTAAGTACCCATATAGAAGGAGACACTGAAACTGTGTCAATACTCAATCTATCTTTTGCATTCTACATTTCTTATTCCTAATTTCTCATTCTCACTCATAGCAACAAATTTCTTAAGTTCTTAAACCTAATTCTTAGTCTAATTGCCTTTCATGAAATTTTATGTATATTATATTTAGAGTATATTTTATATCTTATTATTTTCTCACATGAAAATTTCCTTTGCTCGATATATTCTTATCTTATCTTTTGCGTTACTATTATCTATTCCTATCATCAGCCTGCTTTGGAGAAATAATATAGTCAAAGCAGAAGAATCAGTACTAGGGGATTTTGATAACATTGATGAGGCACAGATGAAATTACTCATAGCAAAGCCAGCAGTAGTACAAGTCACAAACATCATATCTGGTGATGTGGTGTTACAGTCCTCTGCTGCAGCTGAATATAATTTACCAGCACTAGCTGGTAGGACATACAAATTTGTTTTAGGTTTTTCAGGGTCAGGTTTTTTTATAAACGCGGATGGATATTTAATCACTAACGGTCATGTTGCAAAGCCAGATGATGATTCTATAACAATGTATGCCTTTGCTCAATTATCTAAAACTATCATAAAAGATATTTTTAGAATAAGTTATGACGCGATTGGCTATTCAGTAACAGATAGCGAATTAGATTATTTATATCAAGAACATTTGAATAAAACATATAATGGAGATACATGGGCTTTAACTAAAGCATTTATAGCAGATTATGATGCAGGAAGATTCAAATTCAATAATATTCAAAAAAATAATTATATTCAAACTGGTGTAATTTCTGGGTCAGAAAAAATAGTGAAAGAGTATGGAAAGGCAGCAACTGTTGTTGATTCTCCATATGATGGAGATTTTAATTCAAAAGATTTAGCATTACTAAAAATTGAAGGTTCAAATTTTCCTATTGTAGAAATTGGTTCTTTTAATAATGTTCAAATCGGTACAGAGGTATACGCAATTGGATATCCAGGTATAGTAGAATCAGCTACTGGTATTTTTACTGACGTCGGATCAGAATTAGAGCCATCTATAACAAAAGGTATAATTTCTGCAAAGAAAAAATTAATTGATGGCACAGAAGCATTTCAGACCGATGCTGGTATTACCCATGGCAATAGTGGTGGGCCAGTTATCAATAAAGAGGGAAAGGTAATAGGAGTTGCTACTTGGACTTTTGGCGATAACCCTGGCGGAGAAAGTTTTAACTTTCTTATTTCTATAGATCAGGTGAAAAATCTTCTTTCCAAGAATAATATTTCTCCATCAAGCAGTGTAACGACTGATAAATGGAAAGAAGCGCTAACTGCATATTCTAATAAATGTTATAACACAGCTAAAGAAAAGTTGACAACTGTGAAAAATTTGTATCCTGACAACGTTGACGTTGATGACTTAATCACTAAGTCTCAGGCGGCAATTGAAAGAGGAGAAGATATGTGTCAGATTCAGACAGGCATAGGTGTGATAACTATTGGTGTAGTCATTTGCTGCGCAGTAGTAATAATAGCTGTAATAGTAATAATTGTATTAATACTGATCGCAAGAAGAAAAAAAACAGCAATAACTCAAGTTGTGGCCAATACAAAAGAATCACAACCAAAGGCAAAAATTGACAAACAGTCATAACAAATAGTAAACATATCCAAATGGGGGAAACATTAAAAACTAAAAATAATCGAGCTTTATGTGAAAATCCATGATATATATGTTCAAAGCTCATGCTTTGAGTTAATTAACCTAAAAAGCTGTCGTACCTGAATTCGGTCTCATAACCAAAGATCTCGCTCGCCTACCTCTTGAGGTGAATCGCGATTCTCAATTAATAAAATACATTTTTCAAAGTATCAATTATTAAAATTTCTTCTTATCAACACTCTTGCGAAGTTTCGAACAACCTTGTCGCAAATGATTGAACTAACTGTTAAAAAACTAAAAAGGTAAGACAGTCCTATCTTATAGGTTTTAAGTTTTAGCTTTTGTATATAAAATTCAACCTATCACTTATATATAATCATTGATAATGCCACAACTCAAGCAATGGCTTAACAAAAATGGGGAAAATTTATAATTCAAGAGTTACGCACTAGAATTTAACACGACTCTATTAATACTTTATGACATTTTATACTTAAAAGACGTTTATTAGATATCGTTTTAAAAATTTATATCACTATATAGTTATTTTTTGTGAAAGAACCAACAACACATACCTTTCTGGGTTCAAAAAGTATGCAAAAAGATTTGGTATAGAATTAGTGTTTAATTACCTTTAACAACCAACATATAAATCTCACCCCTGACATAGTTCTCTAAAAAGCCTTAGAAATATTTAATAATCTATACACAGTTAAAAACATTGATAAAACTATATTCAATATATTTTGATAGGCATAGTGAACAAGTGCGTAAAGTTTTATTATATAATTGTTAATGTGGCTAGCTATTGGAAATAGAAATTATGAATTTAGAATTAGTACTGACGCTAATTCACCATCTTACTTAGCTGCGAACCAAGTGTATGTTCAAAGCGAAAAACTGATAGCTGGCAGCGGATAGTTAATAGCAGAAGTCATACGTGTAATTTTGTACAACGTTACTCTATTTCTCTAAGTATTTATTTACATTATCAAAATGCTCATTTTCTGTTACTGCATAATATGGCGTACCATCAAGAGCATGTATGAAATAAAAATAATCAGTATCAATAGGACTTAAACTATATTTTATAGATTCAATTCTTGGATTACAGATTGGTGCTGGAGGAAGTCCGATATATTTATATGTATTGTACGGTGAAGCAATCGCTCGATCTGCATCAATAGTCATTCTATCATTTTTGCCTGTTATATAGTTAATGGTAGCGTCAGCCTGTAAAGGCCAATTAATTTCGAGCCTATTATCAAAAATACCAGCTACAATTTTTCTATCCTGATCGTTAAAACTTTCTCTCTCAACAATTGATGCCAAAATCAAAGCATCATAAAAACTATATTTTCCATTATCTATATCAAGATTATCAACTTGTTTTATAAATTCATCTAACATTATCTCTACTATATCTTTTGCAGACATGTCAGCTTCTAGTGCATATGTATTTGGATAGAGAAATCCTTCTAAAGAATTACTTTCTGGCTTATATTTATTTAAAAATAATTGAATATTTTCACTAAAAATATAATGATCAGGTGCTTGTAATATATTAGAAAATTCATTGATATTAAATACATTGCTATTAAATTCTTCTTGCCGTTTTTGTAGAATTGTTACAATCTGTGAAATTCTAAGACCTTCGGGAAATGTGACCCAAATTATGTGTTCTCCTCCAATTCCTTGTAATATATCAGCTATTTGTTTCATAGATAAATTATTTCTAAGGCGGTAGGTGTCGGCAATAAGAAGCGATCCAATATTATTAATCCTAATATAAAAATCCCAGAGTGTTTTGTCCTGAATCAAACCTTTATCTAACAGTAATCGACCTATCTGATCAGGAGTCATTCCAGGCTGAATTTCAATTATTACAATTGAAGAATCATCGCTATTTGGTTTATTAATGCCTTCACAATACCAGCTTCGGAACCAAAAATAACTTATTACTACTCCTACAACTATTAATATAATAAGAAATAAAGAACAATTCATAAAAGAAAATCTTGGTTTCTTCTTCCATCTATTTTCTAGATAATTTTTTTGTATATCCATTATTTTAGAAAAATCGAATAAAATAATAAGTGTAAATTGTATATGTTTAGTCACAGAAGATCAAATTAAGTTTTAGGTAATAGGCCTTAGCTGAAAGCAGACAGCTAAATGAGTTATAATATCAGCAACTTTTTTTATATATTATATTGAATAAAAATAATATACAAAGTTGTGTAATTTGTTGTAATTTGTCATTTATAAAATTGTCCTAAATATGCATTTGAATCAACAAAAAATTTCAAAATATAGAGTTTACGCAACTAGTGTACCGAAATCACGGGAGCATTCCCTTGATATTTTACGTGGTATAGCTGTATTTCTTATGATTCTATCCCATGCAATATATTTTCTTCACGATGGATCAAATAATATACTACATTCTATACAAAATTTTGGTGATACTGTTGCTTTTACTACATTTCTACTTGTATCAGGAGCGGTTATATATATTAACTATCAAAGAAAAAAGAATGATTTTAAAAATTTAAAATTAAGTATTCTAAAGAGGATAATAATTCTCTTAATTTGCTACTATATTATCGCATTTATCTCGGCGCTAAAACTTGATAATCTATCACAAGCTACCTTAGGACAATTAATTATCGATATATTAATTCTAAAAAAAATCCCTGGTTTTACAGAATTTTTAATAGTATTTATTGTCTATTCTTTCATTTATTTTTTATGGCCTAAAACAGTTGTAAAACTTGGTAAAAAAACATGGAGAGGTATTTTAATTGGATTAATTATATATTTAATAGGCTATGGCCTTTATTTCATAGAGATTCCAGAGCCTATTAATTTTTATAAATCTATTTTTGCCGGAGATAAAATTCTTTTTATATCAGAAGGTTTTTATAGATTTCCTTTACTTCAATATTTCATTGTTTTCATAATTGGCATAAGCCTAGGGAGATTTTTGTATCATGAGATAAATATCCAAAAGAGAAAAAAAATTGCATTCCTTGCTATGCTTTATCTTTTATTTGCTATAACGCTAACGCTCATTATCAAACCGTATGAGAATTTCAGTGAATTTAATGATTTTGAAAGATGGCCTCCTACAATTCCATTTATAGTTCTCGGATTATTTTTTTCTTTTACCGTTTTGTTATTTATACTGAAACGATCTTCAGTTCACCTGCAACCAAAGTTATACAAAATATTAACTGCTCTTGGCCAAAATGCTTTTATGTATTTCATGATTCATTTATGTATTCTACAAATATATGACAAATTTATATGCAAAAAATTTGATTCGTGGATTATCTCACTTTCACTAGTAATAGTTTTATTTTTTATCACAATATTGTCAGGCAATATGTTGAACATAATATTAAATAAAAAACAAAAACTGGATTCCAATCAACAAGACTTCATGATAAAAGAAGGAAAAAAAACTAAAACAAATATAATCATAGCAATGTTATTGATCATAACCATAGTTACACTCGGCGTGATAGTGAAAAAAAATTCCACTCCTAATGATGGTTATGTAAAACGAACAGGACAGGTTCAAGGTACTATTTATACCAAACGTGAAGATACACAAACACGCTGGTGGAATTACGATTACAGCTTCCAAAAAAGAATTTCGATATACAATCAGGCCTTATTCTCACCTATTTATAAAGATAGTTGGGTTAGTTTTGAGATAGATCATGCTAGCCTTATAGCCCAAAATAAAGCCAGCCATAATGGTAATGATCTACGAGTTGTATACTTCCACAACGATTCTTTTAGTGAAATACCATATGTAATACACAATAAAGGCTCAAGTACGACGAAATTATATTTTCGGTTAATAACTGATATACCTACTGCAAAATATGATAGAAATTACTATTTATATTATGGAAATAAATTAGCAGCTAACCCTCCTCTAGAGATTAGAATTCCTAGCCATCAAGCTGAAGCAGCAAAAACAATTATATCAAAAGAAATAGCTGGACTAATTTCGATCAGCGTAAACCACTATTGGATTTTAAAAGACGAGAATGTAGGTCAAAGTGAAGACTTAGAAATTACTATGAAAGTTAATAGTAATAATTTTGCAACAAGTCAGGATGTAAAATATACTTACCAAATCATTGGTACCAATCTTTTTGGAAAACTATTTGAGACAAATAGCAGAGCTTATCAAGCAACGATTAATATAAGTACTCTTAAACCTGGTATTTACCAAATTCAGGCAAAAGGAGAGGCTGTGGGGATAGAAATTTTAAGCCCGAAGGAATCATTTGTTGTATCTTATCCGCTTTATGTAACTTGGTCAATAGATTGGGAGGGCTATGATGTGAAAGATGAATTTTTATCGTCAATGGAAAAAATTTCTAGCCAATATGGTATACCTATTTCACACTTCTTCAATCCCAGAATTTATATAGGTATACCTTCAGATAGAGCAACAAAATTAACAGAATGGATTAAAAATAGAAAAAATAAAGGAGACTCTATAGATATGCATATGCACATGTTTGTTGATATGGTAAAAGCTGCAGATGTAGACCCTTATAATACAGGAGGAGTTGATATAAACGGTAACTCCATAACAAAAGCACCAAGACAACAATGGGGAACAAATCTTCAAGGTGGATACGATATATTAATTTCGTCTTTTAATTATGATGAATTGACAAAAATTCTCGCTTGGGGCATACATCAATTTCAAAACAATGGACTTGATAAGCCAAAAGGCTTCAGAGCAGGTGGATGGTTTGCTGATTTAGAAAATTTAGCCGCCATTGAGGATGCTGGCTTTTTATATGATTCCTCTGGTAGAACTGCTTTTAGCTGGGGCAATAATAAAGTATCAGGCCCCTGGAACCTGCAATCTACAACGCAACCTTATCGACCATCCAGAACTGATCAAAATTCTCCTAATCCGCCACCGAATTTTGGTATATGGGAATTTCCTAATAATGGTGCTGATTCTGGTTCATATACTGCTGAAGAAATGATTCAGAGATTTACAGATAACTATGAAAATGGCGTATTGAGAGAAAAAAAATTAGTCACCTTTCTTTCACATCCACATTGGTTTAATTATGATGAGCCAAGGCTTAATATATTATTTACTCATATAAACAAATTTTTGTATAAAAATGACAATGGTCCTGTAATTTATATAAATCTTAATAAAGCTTATGAGGCATGGACTTACAGTTAGATGTTAGGATATTCAGGTGATAGCAAGTTTGTGATGAAATATAAGGGAAATAGAAGATAAAAGTCAGTAAGCAAAAAGTATGAGGTAACATCACTAATAGCTAAAGGTTATCAAGAAATGGTAACCCGTTTATAAATAGGTTTAACCATTAGTAATTTAACAAACGAAGTAAGTAGTATTAAAATTTTAATAGAATTTTATATAAAAATGCAATCTATAAAATTTCAAGATGGCTTTGAAGTTAATACAGGAAAAAAATCTAATTACACTGGCCTAAAAATATTATTAGTTCTAGCTTTATTAGTTGTCCCTCTAGGGATCTATTTTTATTTTAGATTTTTAAATCAAAATCAAAAAATTTCTCTCGATAGTAATGCAAATAAATTGGTGCCTGATATAAAAGGTATAGAAACCTGCAGAGATCCATTAAATTCTAAATTAGTAAAGTCATTATACTGGTGGGACGAATCCTATCCTTATTATAAAGAAATATACATTTCAAAAAATTCTGATTTTAATACAAATAAGGGAATACAGTTCATATTTGATCACCAATCTTTGGTAAAAGAAACTAAATCTAGACAGGATGCAAAAGATATAAAGATAATAAAACGGAAAGGCAATGAATTTAGTACTGTACCATTTAATATTGCTAATGCCAATTCTAATACTACAACAATAAAATTTATTGATGTTGGTTATGAAGGAGATGTAAATTATTTATTGTATTATGGCAATTTAAGTACAAATGCGGAAAATCCAAACGAAATTACTTTGAACAATGAAAATAGCTATAATATCTGGCTCTCAAATGAAATCGTCTATCCATTGCATATAAAACTAGATAGAATATGGGCACTAAAAGGCTATGAAAATGGGAGCATTTCTATAACTGTAGATATTGATCCAAACTTGAAGATTAATATACCAGCAGTACATTATGAAATTCTCGGCACTGATATTGTTTCTGTAATTTTACCAATTAATGGAATTTATCAGACTAACGTTAACTTTACAGATTTAGCTCCTGGCACTTATCAGATACAAGCGACATTATCTGACGATTGCTATACAATCAAAAGTACTAAAAAAACTTTTTATGTTTCATTTCCTTTATTTGTAGTTTGGTCTATGGATTGGGAGGGAACTTCTACTAGAGAAGAATTTTTAAACAGTATAGATGCTTTAGCAAATAAATATGAAATCCCAATTACACAATTATTTAACCCACGAATCTATATTACTTCTAGCATAAGCCAATCTAACAAAGATTTAATGACTAACTGGGTAAAAAAAAGAAAAAATGAAAAAGGAGATGAAGTTGGCCTACACATTCATATGTGGAAGGATATGGTAAGTGCTGCATCCATACAACCAAAAAACTATCCTCAATGGGGCGACAGAAATGATGGATATGATGTTTTATTTTCTGCTTACGACTATAATGAAAGTGTAAAAATTATAAAATGGGCAATTAATGAACTCAAAAAGCATGGTTTTGAAGATATAATTACATTTCGAGCTGGAGGCTGGATGCTAGATAGCGAAAATATAAAAGCACTTGAGTCAAATAAAATTAAAATTGATACATCAGCACGGACAAAATATATATGGGGTAGTAAATTAGTTCATGGCTTATGGGACATACAAATAACTACCAAACCGTACATGCCATCGAAAGTAGATATAAATAAAACAAATGCTGATCATTTTAACGTCTGGGAATTTCCAAACAACGGCGGAGATTCTGATTACTATGATTATGAAGAAATGAAAGCAAGGTTTGACAAGAATTATACAGATAAATTTATGAATGAACCGCAGGTAGTAACTTTTCTTTCACATCCACATTCATTTAACATTGATTATCCAAAGATGGATAAATTATTTGGTTACATAAGTCAATTTAATTATAAATATGATAAAGGGCCTATTGTCTTTATCACCCTAAAAGATGTACTAAAGTTTTGGGAAAAATATGAATAACGAGTAACAGGAAGTTTATGATTTTTCGTTGGTCAAACGGATACTGTTGTTAAAAATTAAAATCAAGGTTAAAGGTAGAAAAAATTTTTTTCAATTTTTTCTGGTTTATATAAACAAGTTTACATAAAGAAGAATTACTATAAACGCAACAAGCGGTATAAGTAAGTTATCATCAATTTTTTGAGAAAGAACTTTTATATCTAAACTTTCAAAAAACATCGCTATGGTAGCTGCTAAAAGCGCTATAATTGGTTCTATAACTATAGCAGCAGCACTTGCCCCCATTATTATGCCTGCCATCAACCCAATTAGATTTTTTTTCTTGTTATAAGGTAGAAAAAATCGTTGAAATAATAAACCAAATATTGTACTTGAGGAATCGCCAAAAGTTACAATGAGAAAAGATGCAGTACTTATCAATGAAAGATCTGTATAAATTATTGCAATAATATGTAAAATTAAATACGCACTCATCAATGTCAATGGACCCTGACCGATAAGAGAATCTTTTCTTTCAAAACGTTTAAAAATTCTGTTTATAAATCTATTGGAACTTGAAATATTGATCGCTAAGAAGAAAATAAAGCCTAAAATATAAATAATTATGGTAATATAAATATTTATAATATTAAAATGAATATTCAAAACACCTATAGTGCCTATAACCATATGTAATAACTGCCTGAGGATTTCTTTTCTAGTTGAAATAACCTGATTCATAATTCTAAATACATTATTCTAAACAAATTCTTCTAATATTTCTTCTATGTTATAAACTCTAACTTCATCTTTTAAAAGTGACTTTTTGCCTTTACGATAAGGTATTCTATCCATAAATGGAAGTGCTGTTTTATCTTCGAATATCACTCCTGTGTATCTTTTTTCATTAGAATAGTCTACTGTCTCAATTGCCTTGATTCTATTAGTTCTGTCATAACCATTAAGTTTATCTATATTTACAATTCTCTTCTTAAACCAATCTTGATCTTCAAATTTATTGTATGATGGACAATGTTGGAAAATATGAATAAAACTACAGCCGTTATGTTGCATAGCCGCAACTATTAAATCTTTTAATTGTTTCTGATCTCCAGAGAAGCCTTGAGCTACAAAAGTTGCTCCAGCAATCAGAGCAAATTGAACTGGATTGAGCCTTTCTGCTATGACACCCCAAGGTGATGCTACCATAGGTTGATTTTTCGGAGTAGTCGGAGTTTCTTGACCAGTAGTCAAACCGAAATTTTCATTATCATGCATAATTATTGTAATATCATAATTATTTCTAATTGCATGAATAAGATGATGAATGCCTTCATCCATTATCCCTCCATCACCACCTATAGCTATAATCTGCAACTTTCTATTGGCCACATATGCACCAGCAGCAATTGGAATACTTCGTCCATGTAAGCCCTTAAATCCATAAACATTTATTTTATCTGCTCCATTACCATTACATCCTATATCAAAAGTTATTAGAACATCTGTTGGAGTTAAGTTCTGGTCAGCCAAAGCTGACTTTAGAGCCCCAAATATCGCGAAATTACCACAACCAGGACACCACGTCGGCTTAACTGGACTATTAAAGTTCAAAGCTGTTACCTGCTTATTCCTTAAATTATAGCTCATTAAAATTCTTTTTAAGAATTATAAATAAAATAATATAATTTTTTTCACTTAATATTTATAGTCTAAAACCGTCTCCCACATTTCATCTCTCTGTAAACTGTCAACTGTTTTTGGCTTTACTTCCTTTTTCATTTTCTATTGCCTTCTCTATTATTTCTTCGACAAAAAAATGCCTTCCTTCATACTTTAGAAATCTTTCATGAAACTTCACGTTTGTATACCGAGCTAACAAGTTTCCAAATTGACCAGTTGCATTATTCTCTACAAGAATTAATTTTTTTGCTTTTGCTGCAAATTTTGATAAAGTTTGTACTTTCAGTGGATAAACATAACTATAGTGTAGAAAATTTATTTTTTTCCCTTGTCGTTCGAGTTCATCCATTGCGTCAAGTATAATATGCTTTGTTGATCCCCAACCTACAAAGGAAATATCTGCATTATCTGTGCCATAGATAATTGGTTCCGGGATACTATCCATAATACTTTTTTCTTTTCGCAGTCTTTTTTCAATTATTTTTTTAGTCAAAATAGCATCCTCTATAGAATTTCCATGTATATCATGTTCATCACTATTTGCGATAAAAGTATTGGCTCTATCGCCAGGAAGCCATCTCTCTGACACGCCATCCTCTGTATACTCGTAGCGTTCTTTTTCTTTGTCAAAATTCTCAAATAACATTTTACCTCTCTCTATTTTGATCTTATTATTATCGAATTTATCTGTAGAATATATGCTTTCTCCTATATATTTATCTGTAAGAATAATTACAACAGTCTGATATTTCTCAGCTAAATTGTGCGCTTGAGCAGTTAAATAAAAACATTCATCTGCATCTCCTGGCGCGAGTACTATTCTAGGAAATTCTCCATGACCACCATAGATAGCAATATTTAGATCACTTTGTGCCGTCCAGGTAGGCATACCAGTAGCTGGACCAGGCCTTTGTCCAAGTACTACAACAAACGGTGTTTCTGTCATCCCGGATAAAGAAACTGACTCTGTCATCAGATCGAAACCACCCCCGGACGTAGCAGTCATCGCTCTAGTGCCAGCATGATTCGCACCAAGCGTTAGATTAGCTGCTGTTATCTCATCTTCTGCCTGTTTAACTACCATACCTGTCTTATCAGCGTATTTAGCTAGTACGTGGAGAATTGATGAAGAGGGAGTCATTGGATAGGCAAAATAAGCACGCACTCCAGAAGCAATAGCCCCAAATGAAATAGCCTCATTTCCTGTTATTGAAATTCTTTTATTAGCAAATTCCTGAGGCTTAAATCTTTCTAATAATTTCGTCTGTGTATCTAAAAATTTAAAACCTGCTATCGTACATTTCTTATTATTTTCTTCTATTTCTTTAGTTTTATTAAATACATCTATAACTGCTTTTGTAATTATTTCCGGACTAAGACCAAGTAGATTCCAGACAGCTCCAATCAAGATAGAATTTGTCATTATGACATCTCCTCCAACTTCCTTTGCTTTTGATGATAATGGTAGACTAAAAACTTGAATATTTTTTTCTTTTAGTATTGCCATATCATCTTCACGAAGTTGTATTACGTCACTATCATAAATAAAAATAGTGCTAGCCTCTGCCTCTTTTGCCAAATGGGTAAAACTCGCCTTATCAATAGCTATATTGATATCAGCATATTTTGAAGTAGAATTTAGTTCAGAATCAGAAAATTCTATCTTGTAAGAAGCATAACCACCTTTGATAAGTGACGGATATTCTCTATATGCAAAAGTAAAAAAACCAATTCGTTTCAAAGCTCTCGATAAAATCATCCCAACAGTATTAATGCCAGTACCCGAAGCTCCGCCTATTTTAATTGAAAATCTATGTAACATAGAAGTGTATTTTAAATTTTAGATATCTCCTTACTAAATACTACTTACTTTTTCATTCAAATAAACCTATATACTAAAAACTCATAATTTTAATTATCATTACTCTTTTATGGATTATTTCCACCAGAAGATGTATCTGCCTCACCACTATAATATAATAAGTCCTTAGTATTTTCTATATGTTGAAGCACATCCTCGCGCAAATTATTTTCTATCATATTCACACTCTCTTTAAATGCCTTGTTTCCTCCAGTAATAGAGGTAAACACCTCTAGCCCTGTATAAAGGGCTACCATCAAAAACGCAAAAATTATAAGCATTTGCCACGATTTAGGCATTGGTTTTCAATCTAACTTCATTAATATCCCAAAAATAAATATAACATTCTATTGTCATCTCCCATGGTTTTGTATTGATGTCTTCTACCTCTCTAGAATAATAACTGACTGTACTAATATTAACAGGTTTTGGTAGGCTTTCAAGCCCTTGTAAAAATGTTTCCAAACCAGTTAATTCTCCTGACACTTTTATCACAACCTTTTTCTGCGATACTATATCATTTGTAATAACCATATCTGCATCGACAAATTCTGCCCTCTCAACTTTTAGATAATCCAAACTTACATTTTTTTGTACAGCAAGATTTAATAAATTTATTAACATAAAAGATTCTTTTGGTTCTTCTTTAAAATACTCTTTCAGATAGGCTATCCCAACACTATACCTTTCTGAAATAGAACTTAAATTTACAAGTCGATTCATCTGTTCATCTATATTATTTATATAAACTCTTTTAATATTATTTTCTGAAATTTTATTTGTTATAGAAATCCATGCTGGTCTAATAGCAAAAAAAACCAACGAAATAACAGCAAGTACAGTAACTCCAAATACTGCATAGGTTTTGCCTGGTGTGGTTTCTATAATCGTTTTTAATTGTCTACTACTAAAACCTAGAGCCATAGCAACTAAGTAATAAATTATAAGCCCAAGACACAAGCTGGTCATCTAAAATGGGAAAAAGCTATCACTTAGAGAGTGGTCCCACTTTAGGGAGAAAAATCAAAGACTGATCTTATGTCAATGATAGACAAATAAATAGGCCCGTAAACAAAAAAGGCTATAAACCTTTGTCTATATCAAAAAATTTTTATTTTAATGATCTATAAATTGTTCTCTCAATAAGTTTTGCACGCAAGGTAAAATTTGCCTCTTCGTACTCATTCCTTCCAGCAGAATCAATATTAACAAGCTCAACAGACTTAAATAATTTCTCTTGTTCTTTCATAGAATTCATATTATCTTTAAATGCAGTTTCTAGTTCATTTATAAATTTAAGAGGTATAGAACCAGAGATATTGACCTCATCTTTAGTTAATTGAACACTTATAGTGCCACCATACTTTTTTATTAAATTATTTATAAAAATGACTTCATCACTATAATAAGAAGATGCTTTCCAAATATCTTTATATGCATCTGCCTTTACCTGAATGTCCCTTAAATCCTTTTCTATTTGTGTATAGGCATCCAATTGAGTATCTTTTTGTTTAATCTCATCATCCAATTGTTTACCGATCGTATCTACTACTATTCTTACAGCAAATGCTATTATTACAACCATCTCAACCAAGATAACTATAACTCTTGCTGTTCCCACCATCCATTTATAAACTTTATCCCATGCTGTTGGTGGAGTTAATTGTGGACGTAATAAATTGAATCCTCGTTGAGCCATATAGAAAAAATTATAAACCAAAAACAAAATCATATTTATTTATAATATGATAAGTTTACTAAGCTAGATTGTCAAAAATAAGATGATAAAGTATTGAAAGTTTTGTATTATTTATATACATAAATTACTATGAATTGGTATAATTCAGGCAATATTCTTTCGAAGATATGGCCTAATGAAGGGTTAATTAGCTAAACAAGATGCAGGTGAATTTATCTGGATTAGTCCTGCGTTGCAGAAAGTAGCTACAAAATAATGAGAAAAAAAAGATTTTATCGACCGATGGAAGTTAAAATTTAAAGGAAGAAATCACGAAAGCTGAAGCAAATCGCTTTAGCGTATTTGCATAATCTGTGGTGCATCTCCGACGTGGAAAGGTGGCTGAGTGGCTGAAAGCGACGGTTTGCTAAACCGTTATACACATTTTTCGTGTATCCAGGGTTCGAATCCCTGCCTTTCCGCCAATTTACGATTTTGTCATTTTTGGCAGAATTGGAAGCGGAGCAAAGCTCCGCAGAAGTCGCGCTCCGCGCGAAAAAGGCTGAATTTGAAAGGATTTGCCACGCTCCGCGTGGCGAAAAAGAAATGTTTTGGTTTTGGATTTGAAAGTTCGAACCAATCTTTTTTAGAAAATCCCGAATCCTTTCGGGATTTTCTTTGGAAGCGATAATTTTGGCTTGGTTTGCGTCTTTTACGCATCGGGCGGCGAGTTCGAACCGATTATTGCTCTTTTGCTCAAAAGCGGATAATTTGTCTTTCAAAACTTGTTTTTGATTGATGAGCTTGTTTTTTGCTTCTTGATATTCTCGGATATTCAGCACGCTTTCAAGATAGGCGGTCATGAGTTTTTCCAGCTTCTCATCAAGTTTTGAAAGTTCCGCCCCATGCTTTTGAGCGAAAGAGCGAGACAATTGCGCCGTTGCTTTTCGTTCCTTTTCAATTTCCGCCAACATCCAATCGGCGCAATCGTCGGACAAAGAAACTTTTTGAAGCTCGGCGATAAGTGCGGATGAAATTTTTTCTTCTCGCGTAAATACTTTTTGCGAGCATTTGTGGTCAGGATTTTTGCGGGTGCAATAGTAGTAAGTGTAGGATTTTCCGCTTGGCTTGACTTTCTTATCTGCTGTAATTGTGTAGCCGCACTCGCCGCACTTGAAAAATCCTCGATAAAGAAAAAATTTCATCTTGTCCGCTTTCTGCGGTTTAGACTTTCTCGCCATCACTTCTTGCACTTCGTCAAAAAGTTTCTTTGTAATAATCGGATCGTGTTTTCCTTCGTAAAATTCGCCGTTGTAGCGGATAATGCCGTAGTAGAACGGATTTTGCAGAAGATACTGAAAATTTGAAGTGGAAAGCATTCCGCCTCGCCGCCCACGCAAACCAAGCCCGTTGATAATCTTTCGGAGATTTTTGAGCGTATAGTTTCCGGTGGCGTAGGCCTCAAATGTTTTCTTAATGAGTGGAGCTTTTTCTTTGTCCAGATAAATCTGCTTTGTTTCTTTTTTGTTGAGATAGCCAAGCGGAGCCATTTGAGGCCACAGCCCTTGTTTCAATTTTTGACGATGTCCGCGCTTGATATTCTCCGAAAGATTATCAACATAATATTTTGACTGCCCGAACGCTATTGAGAGCATAAACTTTCCTTGCGGTGTCGGATCAAACCAAAAAATTGGGAATTTTAGCTCTTGAATTACGCCAGTATCTACAAGATAAATAATTTGTCCGCCATCAACGCTATTTCTCGCTAGTCTATCAGGGTGCCACGCTTAAGTACCAAACCGTTCTTTCAAATAAAGCTGATCTTGTGGTTGATCGATTAGATTGGCCATTAAGATTGCGCAAATCAGGGTAGGAAATTCATTAATGAATGACCTACCATTTTTATTTAATCAAAATTGTATTATCCTTCCTTTTTAAGCTATTTTTTCTTATACTTAAGTATATGGCAAACCTTATTTTATCCTCACATGGATTCCAAAAAAATAAAACTTTAAAAAAGAAGTTGCTGGCTTTGTTGCCTAAAACAGTTAAAAATTTGTCTGTGGCTATTATCACCACTGCCTCGGCAGAGTGGAAAGAAAAAAATAAGCATGCGATTTTAGCGAAGCAGGTGCTTGAAAATATGGATTTTAAGCAAGTAAAATTTATTGATATTGAGTTTGAAAATCCGAATAAGTTAAAAAAGTTTGACGTTATATATATCAATGGTGGCAATCCATTTTATCTTTTATATTATCTTAAAAAAAGCGGTGCCGACAAAGTCATTGCTCGGTTAGCTAATAAGGGAGTAATTGTTGTCGGAATTAGTGCTGGTGGAATCATATTGGGCCCAAACATTAAAATCGTGGATTATTTTGACAAAAAAATAAATACCGTCAAATTGAAAAACCTAAATGGACTGAATTTAACTGACACTGTCATCTATCCTCACTATACCAAAAAGGTGGAAGAAAAAATAAGAAAATTTGAAGATAAACATCAATGCAAGGTAAGACGTTTAACCGATAATCAATCTGTAATTATAGAAAAGTAAATTAATTATTAGCGGAGCGCCAACTTCGTTGGCACAAAAAATAAAACTGACGAAAACAGACCTCAAATCGGGCGAAGCCCGAAAAGCAAAAGGGCAAAAAGGAAGGTGGTCTGGGGGAAGGAATTTTTGCCCTTTTGCGAATTAAAATAGAGCGTTTCCGCTTTTCTCTGATTAAGAGAAACACAAAACAGAAAAATTTTCTTTTCCTTTTAAAAGAAAAAATTGCGCGCGAAAAAATTAAAAAATGTAGAGAAAATTTTTTCTGTTTTGGTTTGCCGTAGCGGAGCGGAGGCAAGCGGAAACGTACCTCATTATTCTGGATTCTGTTCAAAAAAGGTTAGAATTTCAACCAAAAGGTACCGCCAGTTGGAAAAAAAGGTTGCTGGCGTGCCCTTGCAGAGGGCGAGCCAACAAAGACATTTCCTAACTGGCGGTGTGCTTTCGAAAAAATTCGAACTGATTTCGCACAAAATTTGTAGGGCGGGCTGAATTCCCCCTAGACCCCCCTTCCGCCCGCAGAAGCGACCCTTTCGGATTGAAAAACTGCCAAAGAAACTGAAAAAATATCGGCTTGAACTTCATTTTGGGCCAAAAGCGGGCTTCCCTCATTTTTAATTTGATTGATTTTATTATATTTGTTATCATAGTATTGATGATTGCTAAATGCCAACATCTTTATACTAACATTATATGGAAGAAAAGAAAATGAATCAAGTCAAAACAATAGGCCATAAAATCAAAGCATGGCGTAAAAAGAAAGACATTACACAAGACGCTTTAGCTAAAAAAGCGGATATTCCCTATACGACTTTGGCTAAAATTGAGAGTGATGTTATTCAAAACCCGTCTTTACAAACGATAACAAAAATCGCCGACGGCCTCGGCATTTCTTTAGATGATTTAGTGAAATAAAACTATGAAAAACATTTTAAACATTATCAAAGATTCAAATTACAGCTTTTCGCTTTTTGATCAAAAACTCATTGATGAGCTTGAAGGTAAAATCACATTCAAAGACGGCAAGCCTTATGTTGTTTGCGCTATCCGCAAAAAAGAGATTATTTTAAAACCGGAGGAAGTCGTCCGCCAGCTCTATGCCATGAAACTGTTTAAAGAATACGGTTATCCCAAGCAAAGAATCAAATTTGAACATCCAATCCATTTTGGCCGCGAGGTGAAATCCGCTGACATTGTTGTTTTTGACAAAGATCGCCCGACTGTTGAGTATATTATAATTGAAATCAAGAAGCCAAAACTTCAAGACGGTAAAAACCAGCTTCGCTCTTACACCAACGCCACGGGAGCGCCGATTGCCGTTTGGACCAATGGCGGACAAATTTCGCACTACAACCGTAAAGACCCGAATTATTTTGAAGATATTACTGATATTCCAAAAGCCGACCAAACGCTTGAAGATATTTTGAAAGAAAGATTTACACTCAAAGACTTAATCATAAAGGACAAAATTCCGAACGAGGGAAAATCGCTCAAAACCATTATTCAAGAAATGGAAGATGAGGTTTTGGCGAACGCCGGGGTAGATGTTTTTGAAGAGGTTTTTAAACTTATTTTTACTAAACTGTACGATGAATTACAGAGTAAGAAAGACAAGATGCGGATTGAATTTTATCTTGAAGATAAGTTAAGCAAAGAAGATCGCGGAGATTATGACAAGGTAAAAGAAATTTTGGTAAAACTTGATGATTCTAAATTTCGCGTTCTGGAATTTAGAAACACCGGACAATCAGAAAGCGAACTCAAAAAGAAAATCCAAAAACTTTTTGACGAAGCCAAAGCCAAATGGCCGGGCGTGTTTGACGAAGCGAGCCAAATTCAGCTTTCACCGTCTCATCTTTCTGTCAGCGTTTCCAGTTTACAGGATATAAAACTTTTCAACTCCAATTTGCAAATTATAGACGAAGCCTTTGAATATTTAGTCAACAAATCGTCAAAAGGCGAAAAAGGCCAATATTTCACGCCTCGCCATGTGATTGATATGTGCGTCAAAATGCTCAATCCCAAGCCTGGCGAATACATGGTGGACACAGCGGCTGGTTCTTGCGGATTTACTGTTCACACGATTTTTCATATTACCGGTCATTTATTCCAAAACACGGATATTTCGGAAGAAGAAAAAGAAAATGTGCTCAAAGTTTTTGGTATTGATTTTGACGAAAAAGTAGTACGCGTAGCCCGCACCCTAAACCTGATTGCCGGAGACGGAAACACCAATGTTTTGCACTTGAACAACTTGGATTATGACCGCTGGAATGAATCAATCCAAAATCGCGATTGGCTGGAAGTGTATGGCGCTGGCTTAAAACGGCTTGAAGCTCTGCGTAAAGATCCTAATTCTTACAAAGAATTTAATTTTGATATTTTGATGGCCAATCCGCCGTTTGCCGGCGATATTAAAGAATCCCGCATCATTCACAAATACGATCTGGGTTACAATGAAAAGAACAAACCAAAGTCAAAAGTCGGTAGAGACATTTTGTTTATTGAAAGAAACTTAAACTTTTTAAAGCCCGGCGGAAGAATGGCAATTGTCCTACCGCAAGGCCGTTTTAATAATACTTCTGACAAAACCATTCGTGAATACATTGCCGAAAAAGCCAGAATTCTTGCAGTAGTCGGGCTACATGTCAACACTTTCAAACCGCATACTGGCACAAAAACTAGTGTTTTGTTTGTCCAAAAATGGAACGATGACCCAAAAGTTGGTCCGCTTTGTCCGAAAGTGGAAGACTACCCAATATTTTTTGCTGTTTCAGAAAAACCAGGCAAGGATAATTCCGGCGAATATGTATTTGTGAAAAATGGCAATAATCAGCCAAAACTAGATAAAAACGGCCATTTGATCATTGATCATGACTTACATAATCACGACGGCGAACTCCCAGATGGCATCGCAGAAAAATTTATTGAATGGGCAAAGCAGGAGGGTTTGAGTTTTTGGAGATAATTATGAAAGAAAATAATAAAAAAATCGCAATTTATCAGACTCCAAATAGAGCTGTGGAAGTTCGTTTTGATGCAGACAAAGAAACTATTTTTTTGACGCAACAGCAAGTAGGTACGCTTTTTAACGTGCAAAAAGCGGCCATTTCTAAGCATGTTAAAAATATCTTTGATACCGGCGAGCTAGAGAAAAAATCAACTGTTTCCATTTTGGAAACAGTTCAAACCGAAGGTAAAAGAACGGTAAAAAGAAAAGTTGAATACTATAACCTAGATCTCATTCTTTCCATAGGTTATCGGGTGAATTCTGCAAAAATTTATTGTCTTGAACTATGATATATTTGATTTCATCAAAACTATGATTACCAAAAATCCGATTGACAAAAAGTATAAACATTCTGATATAACCGCCCAAATTATAGGCGCGGCAATTGAGGTGCATAAAATTTTAGGAAATGGTTTTCAAGAAGTGATTTATCAAAGAGCTCTGGCGATAGAAATGGAAGAGCGGGACTTGAGTTTTTCCAGAGAACGTGAAATAGAGTTACAATATAAAGGGAAAAATATTGGCACGAGAAGAGTAGACTTTTTTGTTGAAGAAAAAGTGATGGTGGAAATAAAAGCTGTCATTCAACTGGAAGACGTCCACTTAGCACAAGCAATTAATTATTTGGAGGCGTATGATTTAGAAATTGGACTACTTATAAATTTTGGCGCAAAAAGTTTAGAGTTTAAAAGATTGATGAGAAAGTTAAAAAATCATAGCCCATCGCATAATCATTTAAAATCATAGTTCAAGACATTATGCAATATTCAATTGTAAATTATCGGGATTTGGAAAAAGGATCATTAAGGTTTGATTCAGAATATTATCATCCTCAAAATTTACTTCTATTACAAACATTGAAGTCAAAAAGTCATAATCAAATTGGTGATTTTGCTTTTGTAACAGACGGCATTCATGCGTCTATAGATTTTGATGAAAACAGTAAAATAAATCTTCTATCTGCGAAAGCTCCTAAAGAAAATTATTTTGATTTATCAGGTACGGGCTTTATTTCTAAAGCACAAGATGAAAAAAATAAAAGAACTAGATTAAAAAAAGATGATGTTGTAATTTCTACTGTTGGCACTATTGGGAATTGTGCCGTCGTAGATGAAAATATTTTGCCAGCAAATTCTGATCGTCATGTTGGTATTATAAGAATCGAAAAAGGATATCAACCATATTTTCTTTCGTCTTTTTTGCTTTCAAAATACGGAAGATTCCAAACATTTCGCGAATCAACTGGAAATGTCCAATTAAACCTTTTCATTTACAAAATAAAGGAAATTATTGTACCGAACCTTCCCCAAAATTTTCAAAAATTAATTCAAGATGTTTGCGTTAAAGCTCATGAACTTAAGACAGATTCAGTAAATTTTTACTCCCAAGCCGAAGTGTTACTTCTTTCCGAACTCAGGCTAACCGACTGGAAACCAAAACATACGCTCGCTTTTGTTAAAAACTTTTCTGACACTCAAAAAGCCGAACGCATAGACGCAGAGTATTTTCAGCCAAAATATGAGGAAATTGTTGAAGCGGTGAAGAAATATAAAGGTGGGTTTGATAAAATGGGAAATTTAACAAAATTAATCGGGCATCCTTCAAATCCGCCATACGAAACAATAAATACTGAAAACAAAACTTTTATTATTACACAAAAACATTTATCAAATTACTTTCCTGTAGATAATTTTTGGAAAGACGAAGAGGCTCTTTATACAACGGATGATTTTATTGAAAAGAATAAAAAATATATTCTTCAAGATAATGATATTATTCTTTATTCTGTCGGCGCATATATTGGAAAAGCAAATCTTTATAACGCTAATATAAAAGCGACCATTGGTAGTTTTTTAACCTTAATAAGACCAAAAATAGAAAAAATAAACCCCTTTTATCTATTGGTTTTTCTTAATTCAAAAATAGGACAAGAATTAACAAGAAGAAATTCAAGAGGGCTAGCTCAGCAATATATTTATCCTTATGATACAAGACAGGTTATTGTGCCAATTCTAGAAATATCCAAACAAAAGGAAATTGAAAGATTAATTTTAAGTGGCCAAAAATCCCACAATCTCTCCAAATCCCTGCTTGAAATTGCCAAGCGAGGCGTGGAAATGGCGATTGAAAAAAACGAACAAGAAGCGGGAAAATGGATTGAAAATGAATTGAAAGCGTTGAAAATTGAAATTTAAAAAAAGAATTTGCCGCTAAATTAAAAATATGAGCAAAATTGATGAAATTTTACAATCAAAAATAAAGCCAAAATAGAAGATTACTCTTTTAGCCAAAGATATTAAAAAGGATAAAAAATCTGTTGATGAAGTTGTTAGTTACTTTGAATCCGCACCCGCCGGCGATCAAGGGCATTTGATAGAATCTTTGGAATATGTTTCAAAAGATAATCCTGACCTGGTCGTCCATCATCTTGATTTTGTGATAAGATATTTAGAAAATAAAGCACCAAGAGTTAAATGGGAGTGTGCTAGAATAATCGCCAATTTATCGTTAAAATTTTCAGATAAAACCGAAAGAGCAATTCCCGCGCTTTTAAAGAACGCAAAAGATAAAGGAACAGTTGTGAGATGGAGCACTGCTTTTGCCCTTGGCGAAATTGCCCAAAATAATCCTAAAGCGGCAGAAATACTGCTTCCTAAAATGAATGGATTGGTAAAGAAAGAATCAAATAACGGCGTAAAAAATGTTTATTTGAAGGCGTTGAGAGTAATTGGAAAATGAAGGATAATTGACATTGCTGATATAGAGACTCTATTAAGGTTAATTTAATCTATTTCATCTTCAAAGGCCGATTTATGCAAATTTTGGTTAGCCAGAGTTGAATATGAAAGGATTAAAGAAATAGAAGATCTAGAATTGACAACTGGGTTTAAGCTCGTGACTTCATTTCCAATTTTCTATCCGCCTAAGTGCCTATTTACCCTAGTTTTTTACTAATACTAGTATACCCACCTATCTCGCTATGCAACTTTATTTCTCCAAACTTATTCTTTATGTTACAATCCAAAGGTGAATAACGAAATTAGCCAAACACAACCAAAAATTCTCAATGTCGCTATTATCGCTCATGTTGACCATGGCAAAACTACGCTTGTCGATGCTTTTCTCAAGCAGAGTAATCTATTTCGTGATAATGAAGCTGAAATGTTCACTGAACAAATTCTCGATAGTGGTGAACTTGAGCGAGAAAAAGGCATTACAATAAAAGCTAAAAATGCTTCTATTTTCTTCAATGATTACAAGATAAATATAATTGATACGCCTGGTCATGCTGATTTTGGTGGAGAAGTAGAACGAACCTTACATATGGCTGATGGTTGTCTGTTGTTGGTCGATGCAAAAGAAGGACCAATGCCTCAGACCAAATTTGTATTAAAAAAAGCTTTAGAACTGGGACTAGCGCCAATTGTAGTTATAAATAAAATTGACAAAAAAAATGCTAATCCAGCTCAAGTATTGAATAAAATAAATGATCTTTTTCTAGAATTAGCAACTGATCCAAAACAATTAGAATTTCCTGTATTTTATGCAGTCGCGCGTGAGGGTAAAGTTTATACTAAGCTTCCGAAAGCCGAAAATGGCGTATTCCCAGATGCAAATGTGAGTGAACTTCTACAAAAAATTATAGAAGTAGTCCCTAAAGCAGTAAGTTCTGCAAATGAAGGCGCGCAGATGCTTATAAGTACATTAGAGTATGACCAACATCTTGGCCGATTACTGATCGGGCGACTAAAACGAGGTTCTCTTTCTACAGATCAACCAGCTGTTATTCTGAATAAAGACAAAAGAGAGAAAGGAAAAATCAAAGAGCTTTTTATCCGTGAAGGCCTAAGTTGGAAAAAAGTAAATATAGTGGTGGCTGGTGAGATTGTTGCTATTGCTGGAATTGATTCAAAAGCCATAGGAGGGACTCTATGTAGCGTCGGTTGTGAAGAGCCTTTGCCACAGCTAAAAATTTCTGAGCCTTCTGTAAGAATTAAATTTGAAGCAAATACATCACCACTTATGGGCAAGGACGGTAAATTTGTCACAGCAAAACAACTTGAACAGCGTTTAGAAAAAGAGCTAGAAACAAATATTAGCTTAAAAATAGAAAAAAGCGAAGGAGGAAATTATTATGTATCTGGTAGAGGTGAGCTCCAATTATCTATTCTGATTGAAGAATTGCGACGTGAAGGATATGAGTTTCAGATTCGAAGGCCAGAGGTGATATTTCAAAAGCGCCAAGACGGAGATTATGAGCCCTATGAAGAATTAATTATTGAAGTTCCAAAAGATTATATTGGTGTAGTAAATAGTGTAATGGGAGAGCGTAATGCGAAATTGATAAATATGGAAACCATTGATAATAATACAAAATTCTCATACGAAATACTGACTCGTAACCTATTTGGCCTACGAAACCAACTTTTAACAAGTACAAAGGGGAATGTTGTTTTAAATAATTTTCTCCTTGATTATGTACCAGTGACGAAACAACCAAAACCTTTTCGCAAAGGTGTACTCATATCATCTGCTCCTGGTATAGCTATGGGCTATTCTCTAAATACTATACAAGAACGCGGTGATCTATTTATCACGCCGGGTACAGAAGTTTACACAGGTATGATAATTGGTATAAGTAAATATGAAAATGAACTCGATGTCAACCCGACAAAAGGTAGGCACAAATCAGGTGTCCGTATGAAACATGATGAGATTACACAGACTCAGCTAAAACCACATATACCAATAACTTTAGAATTTGCACTTGGCTTTTTAGCTCATGACGAATTATTAGAAGTCACACCACATCATTTACGGCTAAGAAAAATTTTTCTCACAAAAACTGAAAGAAATTGGTCTAAACGTAAGAATTTGACAGAATATGCGAAAAGTAAACTTGGGGAAAAAAATTAAAATTATATATATCTATATATCCTCGAAAATTTTTGCAATATAATTAAAAAATGTATTTAGTTTCGGCCATGTTTAAACAACTCTGTTTTTCTATGGTAGAATTCAAACTTATTTAAAAAATTATAATCCTATAGTACAATATAATTTTATAAAATATTGGCTTAAAATTTTAAGACCAATGTTGCTTTTATGTTGCTAATTCACGTGAAAGGCGGATAGTCTGTTTGCTAAAAAAATTTTATTCTCAGAAAAAATATTTTATTATTTTAAGTAACTTAGTAAAGTAATTATTAGGTAAAATTGATCAAATACCAATAAAAGCTAGCAATATAATTCTAAAATACCACATTTACTGCATAAATGCGAGCATATTCCATTAGAATTTTCACAGCAGGACTATCTAGAAGTGTTTGTTTAGACTAATAACTGTGTAATCCAGATTATACATATTGTTATATAAATAAAAACAAAGATGAAATGAAATACTTTTACCGATATATATAATTTAATTATCTTTTTAACCTACTAAGAGAAAGAAAACTATCTAAATTTAAGGAATACGATTTCTAAAATATTCTTTCAAGGTCAAAATCATCCTTAAAGATCAATAATGGCAGGTTAACCATTGTTCGTCTTCGATTTCATATGTCCAGTCTCTATTATTATCATTATTATTATCAAAATACTTATTATTACAAAATTTATCACATTAAATCCATTTACAAGCCTTAAAATATTAAAAATTATAAAAACACATGGAATATATAGAGATCTTCGAAAGGCAACTGACAAATTTGGCTCTTCATAAAATTTTTTGAAGAAAAGTTTATCAATTATCAAATGTATTGCTGTTAGAGATGCACTGGCGCTAATCAATCCACAAATTATAATTAAAAAAACATTCTTTATATCTAAATAATCAAAGATAATTCCTGCTTTTATAGAATCATTTATAAATTCTTGGAATTCACTACCAGTACTAATATTGTATGTACCAATATATCTATCAATTATTTCTCCATTCCAAGGAGACAAATTATTTATAAAATAGAAAAATAATCCTATTGCGAAAATAGCGATTATTATAATGGGAATAATTCTTTTCATAATTTTATAAGATATGGTATGCATGATAATTAAAACCAACCTTTTCAATAAAAATACAAAAGCAATAATACAAAACATATGTAAATTTTCAATATCTTGCACTTTGGTTGGCTATCATAGCCGCTAACCCATGAAAATCATACAACCATTTTGGTATTTCGAGTTAATTCGATCACCTTAACTTATAAACTTTGGAGATAAAGTTCAATTCTAATTTCTTAGCCCCAAAACCTCTCCGTCTAAATGCGTTATATCTATTCTATCTGTAGCTAACAGCTTTTAACCTATTCTTATCATCTGTTCTATATTGCAATTACTTCACCTCAAATACAAAATCATACATTTCCCAAACTTTGCCTTGACTTTCAGCACATCTTACTGCCAAAGAAGTTTGCTTGGTCGTCGGATGAAGTGATGGGATTGGATTATCCTTATATACAAACTTTAATTTACCATTGTCAATAAGATTAGTTTTAATTTTCGGCATAACTTCTTGGGCCAGCTTTTTGCAATAAGGACACTGAAAATCACTAAATTCTACAAGTACTATATCTCCATTGCCAATGACATACCCACCTTTGTAAGTAATTTCAATAAATCTATACTGATCATGAATTTGATCTTTCATAAGTTTTAATTCTTCTTCAACTTTATTATTTAGGTCATTGCCAGTCAGTCCTCCGCCTTCTTTTGAGGCATAATAATCTGCTATTGCCTGTTTATAGCTATCATACTCTACTTTTTTATTCTCAACAAACTCATTATAAATCTCTTCTATCGGCCTACCATCAAACTTCTCAAAAATCTTGATAAACGCATCATAAGTCATGTATCCTCCAATATAAAAACCTCTCATAATTCCATTATTCTGGTCAACTCCCAAAAATAAAGCAGGTGTACCTGTAATATTTATACTATTAGAATAAGAAATATCTGATTCAATTACATCATTAAACTTACCTTGGTTCATACAGGTTATGAAATCATCAAGGTTTAAGCCAATAGTTTTTGCACCTGATTTAAGACAATCTAGAGAATATGGATCAGTTGATTGGCAGTTAAAAGTTACCAATTCCCATTTTAGTCTATTCATACCAGATATGATTACTATAGAAATTATCAAGCTTGAAATCAAAATCGAAATAGGAATTAAAAAAGGTTGAAATTGAAAAATAATTTTTTCTTGCGACTTTTTTTGGGGAAGTGAACTTTTTGCTTTTTTTTTCTTCATTTTTATAAATAATAAATTTAACTTGGAACTTTCAGCTCCAGATAAAGAAGCTTCAGTAGGGAACAATTTGTTATTTGTTATTAACTGCCTATTGCCTTCTACATACTACATTCTATTTTCTATTCATCGCCTTTATTACAAAAAATCTTCTAACATCTAGAATAATAATCCTTCATTACCAAAGCATCAAGTTCTAAAACTGGGCTTTCGCAAACAACCCATCCTGTAACTTTATATTCTTTTAATACTTCAATTGTTTCCATCCATCTGAATTCTCCTGGCTTCAATTTCTTCTCTGGCAGTGTATCAAGAATACTTTTAATTTTCTCTTCTGGTATATTCTTAATAATATTAATATAATCACAAGCGTCAGGTAAATAGGTCAAATGATTTCTTTCACCCTTTTTAGAATAGTCTATATTTGATAAATGAATGTGCATTTCTTTTAAAAATTTCTCCCCTAACATTTTTTTGATAGAATTAAGAATTTCACAAGTTTTCTCATAGCCATTAAATACGCCATTAGACCTAGCAAATTTGTGAGCAAAATCTATACAAAATCGAAGGTCAATTTGTTTAAATTCTTCTGCTAGTTTGATGAGGTCATCTAGATCACCGAATTGTGTTGGTTTGCCAGTCAGCTCTGGAGAGAGCCTAATTTTTTTATTATGAAAATCAAATTTACGAATAATTTCTCTAATCGCATCAGAGACTTTTTTATAAACCAACGCACTATCTTGCGCTTGAAAAAAACCTGAATGAAAGGTAACACTTTCAGCTTCTAAAATTTCTCCAATCTTGAGAGACTGAATAATTCTATTAATTGAAGCATACCAGATAGGCTTTTCTAAACTCGCAAGGTTTATATAATAAGGTCCATGAACCGTCAGATCAACTTCTAGTTTACTAGCAAGTTTGGCGACCTTGCTAGCTTCTACCTCAGTCATTTTCACTCCATGGACAAATTCTACTTCCATATTATCGAGTCCAAGTTCATGAATACGCATTATACCGTCAATTGTTTTTCTAGATTTAGAAGTTAGCGGTGGGCCGCCTGTGCCAAATTTTAATTTGTTCATAACTCAAAGAATTAATTAGATATCTACCTTCTATATTCAACTTACCCGTCAATTATTAGTAAATAATTTTGCAGAGTAAATACTATTAATACTGATAGCTTACAGCTCAAATAGAGAATGACAAATTATGAATTAGCAGCTTTTGGAATTTTGCTATTCATCTTTCCGTCTTTAGCTGAGAATTATACTATCACTTGCATGCCATAAATCATACTATTTATAGTATTCATTATCATTTTAGGTTTCCCTAAACCTAGAGGCTCTTACCTACTTGCTTAATTAATTGTCTAGAAATCTTTCCATTTCATTATACATTATGATACAATTATCACCGTTAAACAAATTGATTTAATACAAAAAATGCCAAAAAGAACTTTTCAGCCCCACAAAAGAAGAAGAATTAGAAAACTAGGTTTTCTCGCTAAAAATGCTACAAAATCTGGTAGAAGAGTACTTAAACGAAGATTAGCCAAAGGGCGATATAGGCTTACAGTTTCTGACGAAATCAGATCAAACAAAAAGAAAAGAATTCCTAGAATAAGATAACCATCCGAAAATTCAACATAATGGCTCTACCAAAACGATTACGTCTCACAAAAGAAAAAGAATTTGAAACTGTTTTTAAAAATGGTAGGAAATTTGTAAGCAAGTATTTTATAGTTTATTACTACATTTCGGACAATACGGACATTGGACAAAAATTTGGAGTTATCGCAAGTAAAAAAATTGGAGGTGCAGTAAAACGTAATCGAGCGAAACGACTTATACAAGAAGTACTTAGACAAGAATTTGAAAAATTCAGAAACAATATTTGGATTATAGTTATTACCAGACAAAAAATTTTAGAGGTTAAACCTGAAATTCTTAGAAACGAGCTTAAGGAGATTCGAGCAATTTATAAATAAACGTAGAGGTCTCAATGATTTACTTTTCAGTTTCGAATTCATCTTCAAGGTCTTGGAGTATAATCTTTTTAACAAAAAGGACACCAGGAAAAATAGTGAAATCAAACTTGAAAAAATCAGAAAAAGAAAGTTGACAAGAATTGTGATTATGGTATACCGATATAAAAAAAACAAATTAACAGTTATAAAAAAATTATATCTAAAATAAGCAATTTTGTTTTGAGTTTGCTATAGTAAATATTTTAAAAGTACTTCTAGTGTAAAGGTAATACATAAATTAAAGCAAAAGATCCCGCATAAGCGGGACTCTTTGTTTAAAAATGAGGATTGATAAATCAGTATTTTTAGAAGCTATTTTTCAATAAACACTAACAAATAATGTAAAGTTAATAATTAAAAGTTAAAAATTTATGATTATTGCCTATTTATTTTTAAATTTTTCCTCCATTGCAAACAAACATTTCGTTTATTTCCAATGGATGTACCGGAAACATTTTCATAGATGATTTAACGCCAAGTGAACTTGGCAGTTTTTGCTCATCCATGAGCAAAATTCACCCCAGATGGGGTGAGATTGGGCCGCGCGCGAAAAGCGCGCGGCCCTTCTCACGCTAATTTTCTACTATTTCGAAACCACTTCCCATACAGGCGTCCTCCCATTTCCACAAAGTTGCACCGGACCCCTCGTCCAGCAGTGCTAAGCTTACACCAGTCGTGCCACCTACTCTCCTATAAATAATCTCCTCCTTATAAGGGTGAGGCTCTGCTCTAACTAACAAGCATGGTCTTGTTGCTATTAAACTAAATACTGTATCTCCATTAGACTCTCCTTCGCCCGCAACTTCTCTATCACCATACAATGAAAAAACTTTCCACCAACCATCTCCTTTAACAAGAAGAAACAGATCAAACGGACTCAAACTCACTGATTTTACATCAACATCATTTACTCTTACTACATGGGGCTCATCAACATATATTTTACGGCTATCAAACGCGGCGATGTTGATGTCTCCATTGGCATCTACCCAGACAAAAAGTCTACGAGAGAAATCAAAAGATCTACCAGCTACCTCTAAAGGGCTCCAATCATACCCTAAACACCCTAACACGCATTCATAAAACCCCAGGAAAGTAATGCCTCCTTCTTTAAACACCCCAATAAGGGTTCCAAAAGTTTCGGGCAAAATAACGATTTTTTCTACTTTTACTTCTCCTAGGTTATACATCCCTATAAAACAAGCAGATCCATCTTCGTGGTCTTGCACAACTTCCAACACATATCCATTCGGACCCCTTGTTATATTGATATCAGGAAGAACCCCCATATCAGTCATTACTACTGAATCACCCACCCAAGCAAGAGGAACGGACACAAAACCCTTCACTACAATATCTACTCCACCACCATCATCTTGAGCTGATGCAGACGCCGCAGGAAACAAAGACACCAAAACAACAAACAGAAGAACATAGTAGGTGACTTTTTTCAACATTTTTCCCCACCTCCATGGGGCTCCACTGTCTTATTTTTTCGACAGGGAGGTAAAAAAGGGGCGGCCAATCCGCCCCATAAAGTATAAAAATAAATTATTTATCCTCATACTTTATGGGACGGTAAAATAATGCCTATCCCTTTTTATCCATTTGCTCCAAATTCTAAAAAAGAATTTTAAATATGTTTCCGGTATTTACCATGAACCTTTCGATTCACGGATTATCAAAGAGCTTCCTTTTCAGGAAATCTCATTGTATACCTTAGATACAAGTCATAAGATACACAATCAATTTCCTTAAAGTAGTATTACGAAATTTCTTTTTTTAACTTCGATATAATAAATCTTACTTATCTTTTACTCTACAAAAAAGAAGTAAGATTACTTATTACTCAAGTTGTTAAATGTACTATATTATACATGTACTTGATACATTCTCAGTAAACAAGCCTTTTATTCTGTAACATTCTTACAATTCATTGTGTTTAATTTTCAATGATATAATTATCATATCACATCTTTTTCTTAAAGTCAAGATTATAGGTCATTTTTTTAGAAAAAGCATAACATAACAAATTTCCATGCTCTTTCCTTTCCTTTCGATGAATTCCAATTCTATTAATTTATAGAAATCAATTTTTCTATAAGTTCTTGATCTATTTGTAGGAAATTTTTTGAATTCAACCTACTAATTTTCTTTTAATTTCATCAAAGTCGATTCCTTTGTTCCTTACTTAATATGTTTATGTACATGTTTATTAAAATACAGATTAAAAAAATTCACTGTTTGTGGCATTAATAAATTGATACGTTTTTTTATGTTTTATATCATCGAAAATTTCTGCCGCTTGACTAACATCCATAATCTGGAACAGCTCTAGGCAATCTGCCATATCGCCATATGCCAAAACTCGTTCTAAAATAGCAGCAATTGGATAAATTTCCTAAGGCACTCTTTGATATATCCCAGAATAATTCTTTTCTAGATTTCACAAAATGTTTTAAAGTACTCATGTATTAATTATATCAAGAAATACGATTTGTAAAAAAAAATTTATAAAATGTTTCAACTTCAAAGTAATTGTTAAAATTGATGGAATTTCTATTTTTATCTCAAGTGAAAAAAACTAAAGGTTAAATATTTATCCTAAAGATTCAATCGTAAGTAGACTATCTGCACTTTTGATATTTTTGTCTTTTGATAATACATACTATATCATACTTAATTTATGACTCACTTGGTTTTTATGATATAGATACGGTATTTTCTTTGCCAGTCTTACTTAAAAGAAGTATAAAAACAATTCTTAACTCTTTCAGTTAAATAATATTGATGAAAAATAATTTGCAACTTGATTGTCTTTTGGCCAGAAAGCTTATATTCTCGAGGAACAACTTCGAAAATCAGAATCCTAAATTAATTTAATAATAACATTAATAATAATTCGTTGACAAAGTTTATTCTATAACTATATCATCGAGAAAAAAAACTTTTGAAAATATACTTCAGTGTATTCGTAATAGTTTATAAAATTATTATGGGCTCTTGACAGCTACATAATAATATGTTATATCTAAAATTCAATCGCGTACAATCATATACAATCATAACCAAATTACCAATATTGTTTAATATTATCAACATAACAAGATAAGAATCAATCCCAAACGCACTTTGGTTTAATAAGTGCGTATTTTTTATGTTAAACAGTCTTTTTGGATTAATTAATATACCGATGTAAAAACTAAACTAAATATTATATCTGTCTTAAATACTACTTTAATTTTTCATCGGGTATAGAGTAACGTCTAAAACAAAATTAACAATATAATAAAAAAAATTATATATAAAATAAGTAATTTTGTTTTGAGTTTGTTAAAGCTTAAAATTCTAGGAGATATTTTATTTTAGCCTCTTTTACTAAAATGTCAGAAAGAAAAAGAATAAACTTATCAGCAGTTCCACTAAATCATATAACGACAAATCTCATAGAATCTCACATAAAATCCTATAAACTCTTATTAGATGAAGGTATAACAGAAATTTTTAATGAAATTAACCCTATTACCGACTATACGGGTGAGACCTGGGAACTCACTTTCCAGGATATCGATTGGGGCGATATAAATCACACTTACAAAGACGCACAAAAACTAGGCCTATCCTTTGATAGACCCCTTTATATTAATGTGCGCTTATTAAATAAAAAAACAGGCGAGATAAAAAAACAGAAATTATTCGTAGCAGATATACCTATGATGACTGATAGGGCAACTTTTATAGTAAATGGCAATGAAAGAGTCGTCGTTATGCAGATTGTCAGAGCAGAAGGAATTCTCTTTTTTGAAAATAAAAGTCCTAGTCAGAATATACCATTGTATGCAGTTAAATTAATGCCATTACGTGGAAGATGGTTTGATTTTGAAGTAAATAAACATGGAGTAATGTCTGTTAAACTACTCGAAAAAAGGCCCAGAATCCTCTTAACTACCCTGCTTCGTGCATTAGGTTATTCTTCTGACGAGGAACTAAAAGAATTGTTCAAAACCGTTGATACTCAGGATAAAAAATTTGTTGATATAACCTTGAAACGTGATCCTACTTCAAATACCGAAGAAGCCCTTCTAGATATTTATAGGAAATTACGTCCAGAGGACTCAATAAATCTAGAAGCCGCAGAAGAATTTATCAACAATATTTTCTTCAATAAAAGAATCTTTTATCTAGGTAGAACAGGTAGATACCAGCTCAATAAGAAGCTCGGCATTACTGATAAAATTACTATTGATGACTATTTATTGAAGAAATCTGACCTAGTAGAAATTGTCCGAGCTCTTATCAAGTTAAATAATAGACAGATGAAAATTGATGATATTGATTCACTTGCTAATAGAAGAATTCGTGGTGTAGGAGAACTCATTGGTGAAAAAATAAGAATAGGTGTCATGAGAATGGAAAAAAATATAAAAGATCGCATGAGCACTTATAGTGCTGAGGAAATAATTACTCCATCTGTTTTAGTGAATACCCGCCCAATCATAGCTTCTGTAAATCAATTTTTTGGCAGCAGCCAAGTATCTCGTTACATGGATCAACAAAATCCTCTAAGCGAAATCGAAACAAAAAAAAGAATCACAGCTGGTGGCCCTCGTGGTCTCACAAAAGAAAGAGCAACCTTCTCTGTACGCGACGTTCATAGCTCACATTATTCGAAATTATGCATGGTGACAACACCAGAAGGTACCTCAATTGGTGTAGTTTCTCATATGTCTATTTATGCAAGAATAAATGATTTCGGGTTTCTAGAAGCACCTTATTTCAGAGTGATTCGAAAACTGACAATAGAAAAGGGAAATGCCAACATGTTTGAGGGGAGAATTCTATCTAAAGATATTCTAGATAAAAAAGGTAGAGTTCTTTTCAAAAAGAATTATAAATTATCATCAAAGGATTTTAATAAATTATCACAAAATGGCATTCGAGAAATTTATGTAAATGCCTTTATTTCACAGGATTATGACTATCTCGACGCAGATGATGAGCTCAAATATAAAATCGGGCCAGCAATCCTGGACGTAGATGAATATAAAAATATTAAAGCGAGTGCAGTTTTCGTGCGTGCCAACGGCACTTTCACAAAAGTCCCAGCAAATGAAATAGATTATGTTGATATAAATCCTGGCCAAATTGGTAGCATTAGTTTCTCTCTTATTCCATTTTCATATAACGACGACCCAACTAGAGCACTAATGGCGTCAAATATGCAAAGACAAGCTGTACCATTAGTGAATCCAGAGGCACCGATAGTTGGCACTGGCTATGAAAAAATTGTAGCACACGGTTCAGGAAGGTGTTATTTCGCAAAAAATAATGGAAAGGTAGAATATGCAGATGCAAATGTAATCAAAATTAAATATAACGACGGTACAAAAGAAAGTTATGATATTGAAAAATTTGTTCGCACCAACCAAAATACGAGCTTTTCTCAAACAGTTATCGTGAATACTGGTGATATAGTGAAAAAAGGGCAAACACTTGTAGATGGCCCGGCAATTGACAATGGAGAGCTTGCCCTAGGCAGAAATTTACTGGCTGCATTTATGGTTTATGAAGGCTTTAACTATGAAGATGCAATCATATTATCTGAAAGGGTAGTAAAAGAAGATATTTTAACCTCTATACATATCAAAGAATACATTCAAGATGTGCGTGAAACTAAATTAGGAAACGAACAAATAACCCGAGATATACCAAATGTAGGTGAACACGTTGTTCGTAATCTCGATGCAAATGGTATAGTTAGAATAGGTGCTGAAGTGAACTCTCAAGATATTTTAGTTGGAATTATTGCACCAAAAGGAGAAACTGAACTCACACCAGAAGAAAAATTACTCAGAGCAATTTTTGGTGAATACGCTAGAGATGTACGGGATAATTCTTTACGTGTACCTCACGGAGACAGAGGAATAGTGATTGGGGTGCAAGTGCTGGACAAGAAAAAAGAAGATAAATTAAATCCAGGCGTACTAAAACAAGTAAAAATATGGGTTGCTAGGACACAAAAAATTTCGGTTGGAGATAAACTGACAGGACTACATGGAGACAAAGGCGTAATAGCAAAAATACTTCCAGAAGAAGATATGCCTTATCTTGCTGATGGCACACCAGTAGATATAGTTCTTTCTCCTATGTTCGTAAAAAGAATGAATATTGGTGGTATCAGAGAGCTAGAAGTAGCACGCATAGCAAAAGCTTTAGGGATATTTGTAGAAGTTCCGCCATTTGCGCCATTAAATCAAAAATTCTTACAAGATCAAATAACTAAACATGGCTTAAATAGTGATTCAAAAGTAGAACTTTATGATGGTAGAACAGGAGAAAAATTTGCTAATAAAATAGTTGTTGGTCCAAGATATATTTTGAAACTTGATCACCTTTCATCTGATAAAGTACATGCCAGAGCTACTGGATCTTATACCATGGTCACCCAGCAACCACTTGGCGGTAAAGCTCAATTTGGTGGTCAAAGATTTGGTGAAATGGAAGTTTGGGCACTCGAGGCTCATGCTGTACCTCATGTACTACACGAAATGCTGACTATTAAATCAGACGATGTAGTTGGAAGGGCAGCAGCGTATAAGTCAATCATCCAAGGCCAACCTATAGAACCACCAAATATTCCTGAATCTTTTAAAGTATTTATAGCAGAACTTAGAGCCCTGGGCATTAATGTAGAGATGATCGAACCAAATGAAGATAATGTAGACCCAAATGAAATAATAGAAGGAGTCATAAATAATGAAGAACAAATAAGTGATAAAAAACTAGAAAAAGAAATACTAGGAGATGAATCTGAATGAGGTTTAAAGAAATCAATGAAAAATAAATACAAAATAAGAAAAACGTAATTTTATAATAAATTCGAAACATAATATTATAAAGTTTCGATAATTTTAATTTTGTAATTCATAATTAATTTAAAAAATATTTAAATTATAAAAATATGATAAAAGATTTCAAAGCAATTAAAATTTCTCTAGCCTCACCTCAACAAATCCTTGGCTGGTCTCATGGAGAGGTCAAAAAGGCAGAAACGATAAACTACAGAACTAATAAGGCAGAAGTAGATGGCCTCATGGATGAAAAGATTTTTGGTCCTATAAAGAATTATGAATGTTATTGTGGAAAGTATAAAAAGATAAGATATAAAGGTATAGTTTGCGATAAATGTGGTGTAGAAGTAACCAATAAGAGAGTTAGAAGAGAAAGAATGGGACATATAACATTAGCCAGTCCAGTAGCTCATGTCTGGTTCTCTTATGGCGTTCCAAATAAACTTTCACTTATTTTAGGTGTTCCACAGAAACAATTAGAAACCGTTATTTACTTTGCGAGATATATAGTTACATCAGTTGATAACAAACAAAAACAAATTGCATTGGAAAAAATCAATGAGCTAAAAAAATCAGAATTAGAAAATATAAAAAAAGAAAGAATAGAAGCTCTAGATAACCTTGACAAAGAGAATAAAGCCAAAATCAATGAATTAAATCAAAAAAACATAGATAAAGATAAGAAAGAAATGCAGCTTAGTAGACTTACAAGTAAATATAATATCAATGTAGCAAAGATAAAATCAATTTATAGCCAAAAAATAGAAAAAATAAACGAAAAATATAACATAAATTATAAATTAATCGAATCAATCAAAATCGGAACAACCCTTTCTGAAGAGGATTATAATAGAATAAAAGACATTGAAGTGACTTTTTTCAACGCAGGAATGGGCGCAGAGTCAATAAAAATATTATTGGAAAAAATGAACGTAGACCAAACTATAAATGACTTGAAAAATAAAAGAGACAAAACAAAATCAGTTATGAAGAAACGAAAAATAAATCAAAGGCTTAGAATTATTGAAGGAATAAGACAAAATAATATAAAACCAGAATGGATAATTTTAACTCATATTCCTGTTCTCCCACCAGATTTAAGACCAATAATACAGTTACCCGGCGGGAGATTTGCAACTTCTGATTTAAATGACCTGTATAGGAGACTTATAAACAGAAATAATCGTCTTAAACGTCTTATAAATCTTGGAGCCCCAGAAATTATTCTCAGAAATGAAAAAAGAATGCTACAAGAAGCAGTAGATGCACTGATAGATAATAGCCACAGACCAGGAAATCCAGTTCTAAATTCTAGAGGTCAGCCTTATAAATCATTGTCTGACATGCTTAGAGGAAAACAAGGCCGATTTAGACAGAACCTACTTGGCAAAAGAGTAGATTATTCTGGTAGATCAGTGATTGTTGTTGGCCCTGATATTAACATATATCAATGTGGTATTCCAAAAACAATAGCACTAGAGTTATTTAAACCTTTTATTATCAGAGAAATAATTGCAGATGGTCTAGCACCAAATATAAAAAGCGCAAAACATTTTTATGAATCAAAGTCGAGCGAAGTATGGGATATATTAGAAAGAGTTATCAAAAATAGGCCAGTTTTCTTAAATAGAGCTCCAACGCTACATAAACAAGGTATACAGGCATTTTTTCCAGTTCTAGTTGAAGGAAATGCTATCAAACTACACCCTATGATGTGTAAAGGCTTCAATGCTGATTTTGACGGTGACCAAATGGCAGTCCACCTACCATTATCACAAAAGGCTATAGAAGAAGCTCTCGAACACATGTTCGCTAATTCTAATATTCTAAAAATGGCAGATGGTAGCCCAGTAATTGGCTTAGAAAAGGATATGGCACTTGGAATCTATTATATGACAACCATAGACAATGAAGAAAATACAAAAGCTACCAAGGCATATTCTTCTCCTAATGAAGCTATAGGACAATTTGAAGCAGGTAGAATAGGCCTTCGCGAAAAAATAAAAGTACTTATAAATGATGAACTTGTTGATACTAGCGTTGGTAGACTTAAATTTAATGAAAATTTTCCAAAAGGCGTGGCATTTATAAATAAACCAGTCAATAAAAAAGAATTTGCAAAACTTTCAGCGCGAATTCTAAATAACTATGGGGGAGAAGCAGTCATCGAGCTTTTTAATAAAATTGAACCTGATGCATTTAGATTTGCAACACTTTCTGGGATTTCTATTGGTATGGATGATTTTGTTATTTCAGAGAACAAAGATAAACTACTGGCACAGATTGAGAAAAAAGAGACACAACTTACCAAAGATTATTATAATGGATTGCTTACAGAAGAAGAGAAAAGAAGACTTTCAGAAGAGGCATGGATGACATTAGTCGATAAAGTAGCAGAGGATACTTGGCAGACATATAAAAAAGTAAATAATCATTTAGTAACTTTAAACGATTCTGGTGCTCTACCCCTCGAAAATCCATTAAGACAAATTTCAGGGGTACGAGGCCTAATTCTCGATCCCTTAGGAAGAATTGTAGAACTGCCGCTGAGGTCAAATTATAAACAGGGTCTTACAACTCTAGAATATTTTGTTGCTGCTAGGGGTACTAGAAAAGGTTTAGCAGATACAGCATTAAAAACAGCTGAATCTGGCTATTTAACACGAAAATTGGTTGATGTCGCCCAAGGAGTTATCACCAAAAAAGAAGACTGCGGGACGACTGAAGGCATTTACATTTATAGAAATAGTGATAGAAGGTTAGATTTTGTAGATAGAATTTCAGGAAGGATCGCAGCATCAGATATAGTAGATGAAAAGACTGGTGAAATTTTAATTAAAAATGGTGAAGAAATTACCCAAATTATAGCAGAAAAAATAAACAAATCTGCTGTAGATAGAGTATATGTGAGGTCAGTTCTAAAATGTCTCGTAAAAGATGGTGTTTGTCAGAAATGCTACGGATATAGCCTAGGTACACGCAGATTGGTGGAATTAGGTATTGCTGTAGGAGTAATCGCTGCTCAATCAATGGGAGAAGCCGCAACTCAGCTTACTCTTGACACTAAGCATTTATCTGGTAGAGCTGGTACAGACATAACACAAGGTTTACCTAGAGTAGAAGAACTTTTCGAGGTCAGAACTCCAAAAGGTAAAGCAATTATATCTGAAATTGCAGGCAAAGTAAAAATTGAACATGACAAAGAAACAGAGTTAACAGTAATTCAAGTAATAAGCAAGAAAAAATTACAAAAAATATATAAAAAAGAAAAAGGTGACAAATTCACATTTAAACGAGCCAAAAAAGTACACAAAGGAGAACTTCTAATCACTAGAAAAACTGGCGAAAAAATAGAAAGTGAAGATGAGGGTAAAGTAAATATAGAAGGAAATAAAATAATATTAAATATAGATAAAGAATTAAAGGTAGAATATATTGTACCTGACAATGCACAGATAATAATAAATGACGGGGATATTGTCACCGCCGGCCAAGCACTAACCTCTGGTTCAATTGATCCAAAAGAGTTGATGATATACTCTGGTCTCGACAAAGCTCAAGAATACATAATAGATAATATTCAAAAAACTTATGGTATTCAGGGTATTGCTATAGATGATAAACATGTTGAAGTTATAGTGAAACAGATGTCAAGATATGTAAAAATTACTAATGCTGTAGAAAGTGAATTCTTACCGGGCGATTTTGTAGATTATCTCGACGTAATAAGAAAAAATGAAGAATTAACAAAAGCAGGTAAAAAGCCTATTTCCTTCATCCGGGTTCTTATAGGTATAACAACAGCATCAATTAAAACAGAAAGCTTTTTGTCAGCAGCATCATTTCAAGATCAAGTAAGAGTATTATCAGAAGGTGCAATTCTTGGAAAAGTTGATAATTTGATAGGTCTGAAGGAAAATGTTATAATCGGCAGACCTGTCCCGCTTGGTAGCGAAGCAAAACTCAGTGAGTAAAAGAGAATAGATAGTAACGAGAGTAATGAGGATTATAAAGATAACTATGGTTTATATATATATAACAAAGTCAAAATAAAATTGCTTGTTAGATATAATTTCTTTAAACTATTAATTCTGTTTTATAGATTGTTATATACTCTATAAAAACAAAGAATTATTAAAAAAATTGAGTCAATAAATACAACATTTTTACATCAGTATAGTTTTAAATTTTATGTTATAAGTAATATATTGAATTTTATATATAAAACATTTTAAAGTTCAACCACAAAGGATTGAACCAACAAATATTTTTGGTTTATCTCCAAGTGGAGATCACTAACTAAGCAATAACTTATCTTTGTTATTTATAAATATGACTCGCATATCACAATTAGTACGAAAAGGAAGAGTAAAAAAAAGAGGATCAGTAAGGTTTAAAAGCCTTGAATTTAGTAAAACTACTAAGTATAAAGCCTTACAATTTAATTATAATAGTATAAAAAACAAATATTCAAGGCGTCCCAATCCATTAAAGCGTGGTGTTTGTATTGCTGTATTTACTAGGACACCAAAAAAGCCTAACTCAGCCCTGAGAAAAGTTGCTAAAGTCAGGCTTTCTAATAAACAAGAAGTAACTGCATATATACCAGGAGAAGGACATAATCTTCAAGAACACTCAGTAGTTTTAGTTCAAGCAGGCAGAAAACCAGATTTACCAGGAGTTAATTATAAAATTGTAAGAGGTGTTTATGATACTGCTCAAGTAGAAGGTAGAAAGCAAGGAAGAAGTAGATATGGAGCTAAAAGACCGAAGTAGTGCACAGCTCATAAGGTACAGAAAGCTGGAACTTATTTTCGATCAAAATATTAGTTTGTTTGATTTGCAAGAATTTAACTCGAAATATCGAATATATAAAACAATAAAATAAATTTTTTAGAGAGTAGCAGATAGCTAAAAGCAAAAAAACTAACGACTTATGACTAACGGCTATTTTCTTATTAGCTACTCGCTATCTTATTATTTATTAATTATTTATTGTTCAAAATGCGCGGAAAACAAGCAAAAAAAAGAATATTAACACATGATCCTATTTATAGAAGTATTGAAGTTACGAAATTCATAAACTACGTTATGAAAAATGGAAAGAAAAATATTGCTAGAACAATTGTCTACAAGTCTCTAGAAAATGCTGGTAAACAGTTGAAACTAAAACCAATTGACGTATTTACCCAGGCAATAAACAATATTAAACCAAAAATGGAAGTTAGATCTAGACGGGTGGGAGGCGCAAATTATCAAGTACCAGTGCCTGTAGCGCCTGATAGACAACAAGCATTAGCTTTTCGATGGATAGTCAATGCGGCAAGGGAGAATAGAAAAAAAACAGATTTTGTCAAAAGCCTATCAAACGAGCTTGTAAATGCCTACAAGAAAGAAGGTCTAGCATTTAAAAAACAAGAAGAAACTCATCGCATGGCCGAAGCAAACAAAGCATTTGCACATTTTCAGTGGTAAATATACAGGATACAAATAGTATAATGCTAAAAAGTAGATAGTTTCTGGCTAACAGCATATAACTAATGATTATTCTTCTACAATACACAAACTATTTACCATGTACTTCGCATGAATTACAAAATACAAAATAAATACTGCTTAGTCTCTATATTTTGTTTTTAATATCTCAAAATACTAACCTCGCATTAATTATTGTTTATTCATTACTTCACATTCTATAACTTAAAGCTTCTGCCACATGGTCTTTTTGTACAGTTTCTGATTCTGTTAGATCAGCTATTGTCCTTGCCACTTTTAGAATTCTAAAATAACTTCTTGCTGTCAAATTTAGCGAGTCAATTGCTGTTTTCAAAAGTTCAAGTGATGCCTTATTAAGTTTTATATATTTTTTTATCATTTGTTGGTTCATATCACTATTATTATAAATGTCTGGCTCATGCTTGAAGCGTTCTAGCTGAATACTACGGGCATTTTGCACACGTTTTCTCACAACTTCATTACCCTCTTCATCTTTTTGTGAAATAAGCTTATCTAATTTCACTTTTGGTACTTTTACCTGTAGATCTATTCTGTCCATTACTGGTCCACTTATCTTCCTCTGATACTTGAGGAGTTCTGTAGGTGCACATGTACACTCGCGATCAGGATCACCCTTAAAACCGCATTTACATGGATTCATAGCAGCGACAAGCATAAAATTTGCAGGAAATGTAATAGTGCCACTTGCTCTCGATATAGTCACAATTTTATCCTCTAATGGTTGACGCAGGACTTCAAGTGATTTTGTATTAAATTCGGAAAATTCATCCAAAAATAACACTCCTCGATGAGCTAACGTCACCTCACCAGGCTTCGGAAAACTGCCTCCACCCACGAGTGCTACTTGTGAGAGGGTGTGATGTGGTGTCCGAAAAGGTCTTTCACTAACCAAAGGTTTGTTTTTTGGTAAAAGTCCTGCAACGCTATATATTCTGGTAACTTCGATACTCTCGTCAAAAGTCATATCAGGTAAAATCCCAGGTAAACACCTTGCTAAAAATGTTTTACCGCTTCCAGGAACACCATTAAACAGACAATTATGTCCTCCAGCTGCAGCAATTTCCAGCGCCCTTTTTGCATGATACTGACCTTTTATGTACTTTAAATTATATTTCGAATCCTCTTTTCGACTTGCTTTATTTATCTTGATAGTTGGTCTGTGTATGATTTTGCCAGAAAAATGCATAAGCAACTCATTGATATTCTTGACTGGATAAACAACAACCCCTTGTACTAAGCTTGCTTCTTCGTAATTGTCGCTTGGAACATAAAATTCTTTAAATCCAATATCTTTGCCAGAATCAAGGATCGACAAAATTCCATTTGTATCACGCAGACTGCCTTCTAATGATACTTCTCCAACAAAAATTTTGTCGCTGGATTCAAGTTGTAGCTGGTTTGAAGCGATTAAAATGCCAACTGCAATAGGGAGATCATATACCGACCCAAATTTGGGTATATCAGCAGGCGCCAAATTTACTGTTATTATCCCTTTTGGAAATATACAGTTAGAATTTTTGATAGCGGGAAGAATTCTATCTTTCGCTTCGCTAACAGCTTTATCTGGTAGCCCAATTATATTTACTTTATTCTTTCCTCTCCTTATATCTACTTCTACTTCAACAATCTGGCCGTTTAAGCCAAGGAGAGCTATTGAATATACTCTAGCTGTCATTATCAGAACCTAGAAATTAAAATTTAAAAATCTCCAAATACGTACCCTTTCTATCTGCCTGGCATCAGAAAGTTGACAGATAGAGGATCCCTTTTTGAGGGAAAAAATAAAAATTAAAACAGGACTTATGTATATAAATAAAATTCTCTTATCAGGTATATTCACTTTTTCTTTTTCGTAAATCCTATATTTTTATATTTTTATAAATCCGATGCACGAATATTATTCGCCATCGGCAAGCATACTGCAATGCCAAGCGTAGCAGGCAAGGACCAACCGTAGAGAAACGAGTTTAACAAAATTCACGCTGCAATTATATTTGATACTTTGAGTTATGGACAATATAATTTGATTATTATATTTATAGAAGCTTTTCACTGTCTATGGCATGCATCGCAAATTGAGAAAAAGGCCGTAGAGCATAGACCATAAAAAGTGAGAACTGCAAACTTGAGGATTGTTAAGACCTTGAATTTTGCCTTCTTATTCGTGAAACAGGTCATGTATAACAAAAATGACATTATTTAATAGACTTTTCTCTCTGTCAATAACAAGTCTATATCAAATTACAAAAATAATTTTTGATGTTTTTTTAGCAGCTGCGAGAATTGTTATAAAAAACCAACAAATACGGACTATAGATATCTTTCTTAGATACCATATATAATTTTTAATTGTTTTATAACCAATAGTGAATGTATTTGATAATTTATGAATATTTACGAGATTACAAATCTAATCAGTAAGTAATACTATAAGCTTTTTAAATTCTATATAAATTCTATAAAAATACAACAAGTCGTAAGTAGAATATAATATCTCCTCAAACTATCATTTTGTCGGAATGGTTAATATTTAGAAATATTAACTCATTCTACTATTGCTGTTGCATTTATTTGTGAATTTATTCTATCAAAGGTAGTCCTCCTCTAACAAAAAGTTGATTTGCATTCATGCGCAGTCAGGCAGATCACTATCTTAACCAAGACGGTTGCGGATTTTACTCTAAACGAAGTTTATAGCAAACGGAGATCATTGGCCCAATGCCAGTCATCAAATATATAACTTAAAACTAAAAATATGAGTTATGCACTCAATAAAAATTAAGCAGAATAAAGGAAATTGCACTTTAATTCTTACGAAAACTATTATGCAACTACCTCACCAAATTTTAAACTACCTATCAAGAATTTTCTATTCTTTTGACAAAATTTCATACACTAACTTGGCTAAGTTCTTTGAAAACTTAGCTCATTATTCATTTAACAATTCGACCTAGTGAAACTGTAGGCTTATAACCACTTTATGTTATAATTTCTAATATGAATATTCTATTTATAGGCGATATTTCAGGTAGACCAGGTAGAGAAGCAGTTGCTACTGTATTGCCAAAAATTAAAAAAGAAAAAAAGATAGATTTTGTTATAGCAAACTGTGAAAACGCAGCTGGAGGTAGAGGTGTGAATAGAAAAGTTGTTGATGAATTAATAAACGCTGGTATTGATTTCTTCACAACTGGAGAACACGTTTGGGGCATAAAAGAATTTTTAAACGATCTGCAGGATGCTAATTTACCTTTAATTAGACCATTAAATTATGAAGGTAAAAATCAAGTGCCAGGCAAAGGTTTCAAAGAGATAGACTTAGGTAAAAATGGGAATTTAGTGGTTATTTCTTTGATCGGTCAAACTTTTATGAAAGAAAATGTACGAAGCCCATTCTGGCTTATCGATGAATTGTTTGATGAAAAGCTTGATAATTGGAAAAATTCTATAATAATAGTCGACTTTCATGCAGAAGCAACCTCAGAAAAAATTTCTCTGGCTTATTATTTAAGAAATAAAATAACAGCTCTTTGTGGCTCGCACACTCATGTTGGTACTATTGATACTAGACTTATTGAAGGAACAGGATTTGTGACTGATGTCGGGATGGTTGGTCCACTTGAAGCTTCTCTATGGGTGCGATTTGAAGACGTAATACACAACTTCAAATATCCTTTCAAAACATCTTTTAATGTTGAGAAAAAAGGAGACAGGATTTTTAATTCAGTTCTGATAAAAGTTTCTAAACAAAACACAAAGTTTGGCATAAAAAAATGTAAGTCTATTGAGAGAATAGACAGAAAATTACACGAATGAATTATTATAGAGATTTGTAAATAACATGAATTTTCTTATTTACAATATAACATTATTTCGACTTTAAACAATTTTAGTCGAAAGTATAATATAAAAGTTTCAATTTTGATTATCATTTATTAAAAATAAAGATATCACTGCACAATATGATATTAAATTTACTCAAAATATTTTCGCGCTTGTAAGCTTAATCACAAAACAGATTGGTTGAGGAAAAAGATGGTAATCATTTGGTTATAAATTTAAATGGAATGATCGAAAGAAAGAATCTTTTAAAAAAGCTTAGAATTAGTATTTCGGAAATAAATACCATCTATGTATATAATACCCAAGATAATAGAGTCGTTGCGAAATAACTAGCCTTTACGCAATAAAAGTGTCGAACAATTTTTAATCTACAGTCTTAGATCACAATTTATGATCTAAATTATGTAGACAAATAAGCCATTCTGTCTTGATAGATATTTAGGTAGGTCAATCTACCCGAATAAAATACGAAATTAAATATAAAAAATATAAAAAGATAGAGAGAACGGACTAAACCATATAAGATTAATACTTAATTACAAGATCATTTATTTAGAGTTATTATCCGTAATAATATTGATATATAAAGCTTTTTGTTATATTAACTAAAAATATATATCTACATTCAGTAACCAACATGTCTAGTTTAGATAGAATAATCCAAAAATATTGATATTACTATAAAATCTTGACATAAATGCTTATTTTTTATTACACTAGGTACTATCTTCTTATATCTTTCACAGAGGAAATATACCTCCAAGAATATTTAGGAGGCAAAAAGAAGGGAGGTGAATTATAATGAATAAAGCAGAGTTAATAGATCATATAGCAAGCAAAACTAGCTTAACGAAAAAATCTGTTGGTGATGTCCTAGACGCTTTAATGGGAGGTGTGATGACAACAGTAAAAAAAGGTGATTCAGTCACTTTGACAGGTTTTGGTACATTCAAAGCTAGTAAGAGAAGCGCTCGAACAGGCAGAAACCCACAAACTGGAGCAACTATTCAGATTCCAGCAAGAACAGTTCCAGTTTTCAAGGCGGGCAAGGCTTTCAAGGATATGGTTAAATAATGATATCTTGAATGCTGTTTAAGTAAACAGCTTTTTTAATAAAAACATTGGTAGAATAAAACTATCAGGTTTAAAAAGATTCCTCTTAAGAGGGATCTTTTTTATAATTCAAAATTTAGAATAAAACTTACACAATCTTCTATTATAGCTATAAAATATATCTAATACAGTTTTACCCATATTGTTGACATATATAAATTGTAAAATATTTCGATGGATTTTGGGAGATCTGTATGTCGGTCGTTAATGGTAAATTAAACACTAGTTCTCAACAAAAGCTTTTTGCATACTTCTTGGCTCTGAAAAACATGTGTTTCTGGTTCTTTTACCAAAAAGAACTATACAATGATATAAATCTTTAATAAAACGATCTTTAGTAAAAATCTTTCAAGTGTAAAACGTTCTAAAGTGTTGATAGAATTGTATTAAATTCTAGTACGTAACTCCTGTATAATTAATTTTTATTTATACAAATTTTAATGTAGCTCTATGAGGAATAGAAATTATGAATTTAGAATTAATACTGGCGTTAGTTTGTTGTTTGAGCTGCAAATCAATCTAGATCGTTATTTGAGAATTTAAAAAAAATCTTGATTCTATCATAAAAATTTTGATTTCCATAACACTGCTATACATGATAAAATCCAAGTATGGAAATTATTCGAGTTACAAAAAAAAAAAATATGCAAAAAGCCATTACTAGAGCTGTTGAAGTTTTGAGAAGCGGCGGAATAGTTATATATCCTACTGAAACTTCTTATGGAATAGGCGTTGACGCCACAAGTCGAAAGGCCGTAAAAAGAATGCTAGAATATAAAGAGAGACCCCGTGGCAAAGCCATTTCTATTGCGGTCAACAGTAAAAAAATGGCTGAATCATATGTAGAAATAAACAAAAATGCAAATAATATTTATAATGCACTCCTGCCTGGCCCGATAACTGTTATTTCAAAATCAAAGCATAAAGTTGCAAAAGGTATAGAGTCAGAAGACGGGAAGCTCGGAATCCGCTATCCAAATCATGAAATTCCGTTAGAAATTATAAAAAAACTTGGAAAACCGATTACATCTACAAGCGCAAATGTCAGCACAAAAAAAACTCCTTATAAAATAGATGATATTTTTGAACAAATTAGTATAAAAAAGAAAAAGTATATAGATTTGATTCTAGATTTTGGAGAATTACCGCACAATCCAACTTCTACTGTAGTTGATACCACACTGCAAGATGTAAATATTATCCGCGAAGGTCCAATTAAATTCCCGCAAATTTTACAAGAATACATATCTATATCTGAGAATAATACTTTCAAAATAGCCACTAGACTTATAGAATCAATAAACACCTTTATGCGTGAATATTGTATAATTTTCTTACTTAATGGAGAGCTTGGCGTAGGCAAAACTCGCATGACAAAAGGGTTTGCCAAAGCACTCAATATTTCTGCGACAATCAAATCACCAACTTTTACAATAATTTCAGAATATGATATTCCTAGTAAGAAGTTTTTTGGTAGCGATAAACAATTAATCCATATAGATATCTGGCGCCTAGCAAGCGTTTCAGAACTCGATAAATTAGATGTTGTAAGATATGTAAGACCTGGAAATATTATTGCTATAGAATGGGCGGATAAATTTATAGACTTTTTTATAAATCTAGCTAAAGGTAAAAAAGTAAAAATTTTTAATATAAATTTTGAATATATTTCAACGAATAAGAGAAGAATCGTTGTAAGTACAAGGTAAGAGACTGGACTAATTTAAAATTATAAATTTTAAGTTCTAAGTTTGCAAAGATACACACACAGTAGCAAAAACATTTATTTATATGTAAAAGGTTACATACAATTTTACCTATCTGCAGTTAGATAATTTTAAATAGAACTTACGCACTCGTTCGTTATTGCTGTCAAATATATCGAATAGAATTTCATCAATGTTGTTAATTGTATATAGATTGTAAAATATTTCGGAGGCTTTTGGGAGAGTTATGTCTGACGAAAATCTGTATATCGGTCGTTAATAGTAAATTAAAAACTAATTCTCAACAAAAGTCTTTTACATATTTTTTGTCTATATAAAAAGTATGTATTGTTGCTTCTTTCACAAAAAACTACACAGTGATATAAATCTTTAAAACAATTAGTAAAAAAATCTTTGGAGTATAAAATATCCTAAAGTGTTGATAGAGTTATGTTAAATTCTAGTGCATAACTCATGTTTACAAAAAATTAGTGAATCATTCACATTATCTAAAAAAACAATTTAATATTCTTGCTATTGATACATCTTGTGATGAAACTTCTGTTGCCATTACAAGCGACGATCGTGTACTTACAAATATCGTCTATTCTCAAGTTGAGTTGCATAAAAAGTGGGGTGGGGTAGTACCATCGATTGCAAAGAGAGCTCATGAGGAGAAAATAGATCTCTTGATTCAAGAAGTTTTTAGAAAATATAATCAACAAATAGCAAGACTAGAAAAAACGAAATATAAAATACAAAATACACAAATCAATGCGATCGCAGTGACAATCGGTCCTGGTCTTGCTATTGCTCTTGAAGTAGGTATCAAAAAAGCAAAAGAACTGTCAAAGCAATTAAATATACCTATAATTGCTATAAATCATATGGAAGGACACCTCCTATCATCATTTGCGAAGAATTCTAAAGGTAAAACAGTCAACAACTTATCCCCATACAAAAAAATCACCTTTTTATCGAAGAAAAAGCAGATAGGAAAACAGATAAAATATTATAACAAGGTTCTCGGTTTTCTTATTTCAGGAGGTCATACTGAGCTTATTCTAATGAAAGGCATTGGTAATTATAAGAAAATCGGTGAAACCATCGATGATGCTGCAGGCGAATGCTATGATAAAGTAGCTAAAATGCTTGGTTTAGGCTATCCTGGAGGCCCTATTATTTCTAAATTAGCAAAATATGGGAATCCAGATAAATATAAACTTCCTTTACCATTAGTGAATCATCCAGGATACAATTTTAGCTTTTCTGGACTGAAAACAGCAGTTCTATACAAATTAAAAAAAATTAATAAAAAAGGTAATTTTACGAAAAAACAGATTTGTGATATGGCTGCTAGTTCTGAGAAAGCGATTATTTGTCATCTTACAATGCAGTTTGATAAAGCTATAAAGGATTTTACTCCTGATATCATAGTGCTTGGAGGAGGAGTGATTTCTAGTTTGAGAATTAGAAATTCTTTAAGAAAAGTTGCAAAGAAATATAATAAAAAGCTTTATATTCCTTTTTCTAAAAATTTATTTACTGACAACGCCGCAATGATCGCAATTGCTGGCTGGTACAAAGCTTGCCAAGGTAATTTTGTTAGAAATATAAACAATTTAGACAGGAAACCAAATTTAAGCTTGTAGATTTTTACAGCCAACGTATCACAATAACCAATCTTATAAAAAATCAAATTCCCAATTTTTTTTTGTAATAACACTTGACAAAACTATCTGAAATTTTTTATTATATTAGCACAGTCACTTACTGACTGCTAAGTATTTTAATTATTAAATTACTCCTATGAGAATGACAGTTTTTGACCCATTTAGATTATCAAGAAGAATGTTTGACTTCGATAATGAATTTGATTTTGATTGGCAAGAAACTGCTATGGATATGTACGAAGAAAACGATAATGTAATAATCAAATTACAAGCTCCTGGTTTTGATGAAAAAAATGTTGATATAACAATTGATGATAGATCTGTAACTATCACAGGCAAAACCGAATCTTCTGAAGAAGAAGAGGATAAACAAAAGAAATATTATCGAAAGGAAATTTCTACTAAGTCATTTACACGAACTGTTAGTCTTCCAACTAAAGTTGTAGCTGGCAATGCAAAGGCGAAGTTCCAAAAGGGTATCCTTACATTAACTATTCCAAAAGCAGAAGAAGCTAAGCCAAAAAAGATAAAAATTGAACCTGAGTCATAAGATATAAATTTTACAAGATACCTTTTTTATCTTTCTTAAACTGTATGTAAATACTCTTTTATTGTTACCATTTATTATTGCCGAAATTAACATTTATGTGATTGACTAGAAACGCGATCTAAAATAGTTGTAAAATTTAGTTATAACAAGGAGGATTACTCCCGTAAAATGAGTGCTAGTTTCTGAGAAGAAATTGCCATCATTAAGGCATGTTTTCTTATCGACTGTACCGCCACTTCTCAGACGGCACTCATTTTATATGTAAACAAAAATAGTGTGAACTGATATCTAACTTGTTTCTTGATCTGACCGTATCGCACACCGAACTAAAGAAAAGGCGAAAGAATATTAAATGACTACATAAGTCATACTACGGTTCGAATAAACAGAAATGAAAACAGAGGCGATAAGCCCTCGGAAGATATTGGTCTTTTGTCTCCTAAAGCTCACGGTTAGATATATGATATATAAGAAGATCATTCAAAATACTAGTAAACTTCAGATCATGCCGATTGTGAGAATTTTTGTCCAGTCAGATCTGATATTTATACCAACGAACTGTATCGAATCATTCTGGTCGTGGACGAAACACAGTTTGAATAAATTTCACGACATAAGGGAAGACTTTAAGAGATATCTTTTTCGAATCTGAGGCGGTTCAACCATCAAGATGATAAAATAAAGCGACCTTGAAGACTTATTATGTGGTTACAAAAAATCATCGAACTTCTAGTCAAGCCCCATATTTAACCTCAGTAACATTTTTTTATATCTGACAACGCTGCGCTTGTAACAAGCTTACTTACCTTTGCTAAAATTTTGTTGGAAGTAGTTTACAGGTTTCTGATTTAGTATTTCAATATTAGGATTTATAAAGAAAGTGTTCTGCTCAAACTCGCAAACCTAAAAACCCAAAACTTAAAACTTAAACTCCACTGTATAGGCTGAAACATTACTGATGAAAACCTCTGAGCCTAAATCAGAAGTTATAATTTCAAATTCATGATTAATAATAAAATCATCAACATGCTCAACCAACCTACTTTCTGTACCAGTATTTAAAGTTCTTGTATATAATCCTTTTTTTCCATCAATTATTTTTGTATAAACTAAATAGTTGTCATCAAAGTATTTGACTTGCACAAATCTTTCTGGAAATACACTGATCCTTGCCTTTTCGCCATTAGTACTAATTCGCCATAAATTGCTCTCAACATTGGCAGAGCTAGCGTAATTTATAGCTATTAACTGATTTGAAGAATTATTTATATCTTGTAAATAAAAAACTCCGTCTGTTATTTTTGTAGAATTCTGGCCAGCAAAATCTACTTTATACACACTTGACTCTGTAGAAAAATATATTTCACTGCCGCTATTTAGCCATGAAATTATTTTTTCTCCAGTCGTTTCATATAACACTTGCTCATTCTCTGCTGTATAAAAAACAAGTCTAGTATTATTATTTAGAATTTTTATTAAACCTTTATTTATTACAAAATTATCTAATGGTCCTAATCCACTATACAATAAAATATGCCTCCCAGTATAAATATCTGACTCATAAACCGAATCCAAACACTTCGAATAAACTTTATGATTCGATTTTGATATTATCTTACATCCTACTAAGCCATAAGTTAAATAAATAGGATTTTCGCCATCTAAATCAGAAACCTGAATATTACCAGATTTGTAACTTATTATTTTTCCAACTCTTACTAATGCAATCTTGTCTAAACTATTCTCTCCAGAAAGCATCTCGTGCTCAACATTTAAATCTTTAAACCCATCCTTAGTAATTTTTATCTTTATCTTAGTCCCAACTGGTATATCTTTAATTTTAAATCCTTTTTCCTGCTTCTCTAATTCAAAACCTTCATCCGTAACTTCAATATATGCATCATTTACTTCTGCTCCAGTACTAAAATCAATAACTTGACCGATCAAATCTCCTGTATCCTCCAAAATTATTGAATCAATTGTTTGAATACCACTTTTTATATTCAACTTTATTTCAAAATCTTTATAATATGGTGATTTGAACTTCAAAGTATACTCGCCTACGATCAATCTACCAGTTTTGAAAGTTCCATCCTCTCGAATCGATAGTTCTTGATCATTTATAAAAAGATTTGCCTGATCCAAGATCAGTTGATTTACAATGAGCCTGCCAGTACCAATACCAAAATCAAGTGGCTCAAGCTCAAAATTTTTTGTATTAAAGAATCTTTGTAAAATTATATTTTCTCTATATTCATTAAACCCATTTACCTTAATGATAATCTCCCATCTTCCGTAGTCCAAATCATCAATATCAAACATACCATGATCATCAGTAAACACTGATTTGCCTTGTAAAATAACTTCTGCGCCTTTGATAAATTCACCCTCAACTGACTTCACTGTGCCTTTAAGTTTTGATCTAATAATCAAATTATCAAAGCCAAGCACCATGAATAATATTGGAATTATCAACAACCCAAGTAAACCACATAAAAGGATAACTTTACCTGGTGGCGATTTCAAAAATTTTTTTAAATAATCAAGTATGTTCGCAATTTTAGCATCCAATCGTTCAAGTAAGCCTCTAATACGAGTCTTTATACTTTTATCATAATTCCACTCCTGGTTGTTTAAATTTGTCCCAATAAAATCTTTACTCTTATTTTCATTTTGGTATTGAACGTTTTGCTCCATTTTGTTAAAATCCTATAAGAATATATAACGAATAAGAAATAATAGTTACATTTTTTACATTTATATCTGTAAAAAAACATTCTCCCTGCCCCATAAGTGTCATACCAGATCAAGAACTTAAAAACCTAGAACTTATAACTATATTCTACAAAAAGCAGATATCTTAGAGCCAATGACTAACGAATACTCTTTATTTTTATTTTTTAATTTTTTTTTATGAAACCATTACAAGAAAGTAAAAAAATATTAGTCTGCATCTCCAATCAACCCAAATTAGATAGTCATATAGCTCTCTATCTAATTGTAACAGGATTATCTCGGGAAATGAATAAGGATGTCCAGATCGGAAGTGTGAATAAAATTCCACAAAAATATATGCAAGCTCTACCCATAGATAATACAAAAATCATAAATAAACTCCCTCCAAAAAAATTTGTTCTAGAATTTAAAAACCAGAAAGATAAAGTAAAAAATATACAATGGAATCAAGAAGGGGATAGTGTTAATTTTTACATTAGCATGGACAAAGGTAAATTTGATGGTTCTACTTTTAACCTAAGGACAATGGGTTCTGATTATGAAACAATTATTTTGATTGGTGTTAGTAATGTAAGCGAACTAGGTAGTATATACAATGAAAACAAGGATGTATTTAAAGAAGCAAATATAATCACAGTTGGTGGCAAACCAGCTATCGAGGGCTCAACAGTTACTCCAGAAATTGATGAAAAACACAGCTCTGTTGCAGAAGATACTTATATTTTTATGCAGAAATATGGTCTAAAAATAGATGCAAATGCGGCCTCGATGTTACTTGCTGGTATTTTTGATTCTACGAAAAATTTCAAGAAAAATATTATTGATCCAAAGACATATATAACTTGTGCAGAGCTTATCAGAAGAGGTGGTTCAAACGAACAAGCGCAGGCTTTAATCGTTAGGACACAGCAAGAAACGAGCAATCAAGATACCAGGCAACAGGAAGGACAACCACAAGCCAAAGATGAGATAATTTCAAAAGGCAGCCAGGTAGCAAAGAATATTAATACAGAAAATTGATAAAGGAATAGAAATTAGGTAAATAGGCCATTATCTCACCCATATGGTGATTCCTCCCTTGGGTGAGGTTAATTTTTAAATTATCAAATTTTTAAACAGCTGGTTAGCTACCTTAGCCACAAACTAATCAAGATTAATTGTATGCAAAATCAACCGTAAATAGAAATGGGTTGCAAGTTCAAAAATAGAATCCGCAATGTGTATAAGATATAAATTATATTTATTTTAGCAGAAAGTTGACCTGCCTTACCTACCTCAGCCAAAGAAAAGATTAGTAGTTAATATTTAGTCCAAAATAAAATTAAATCATTAAAAATTTTCTCCACTTCAGTGGATTCACTGCGGGGAGAAGAATTATAATTTTTTTGCAAATAGTTGATAACTGACAGCAGATAGTTCTCATCCAAATTTTTGAGACAAACTATAGCCATAAGTTATAAGCACCTATAGCTATAATCAAATTTAAATCAATTGAGTTATGAAGACAAAATTCGCTGAAGCAAAATCTATTGTTATCGTTCCAGACGAAAAAATTGATCTTGATCTCATTGCTGCATCTATTTCTCTTGGATTAACCCTAAAAGACGCCTCAAAAAAGGTAAGTATTTTGCTTAATGACAATATTTATCCAACATTTCTTGCAAATATAATTTCACCCTACGGACTTAAATTTATCGAGCCTAATAAGCCTAATGACTATATAATAAGTTTAAAAGACCAGAATGTGTTAGTCGAAGAAGTGCGCTGGGAACAAAAAGGAGATCAAATAAATATAGTTATCACTACAAAAAAAGGTGAGATAAATACTAACAAAGCGTCTATACAAAAAATAGGTTATAAACCAGACTTAATAATTGTTATAGGAAGAAATAACTTGCGGAAAAAGGTTCCTGAATTTATCAGCCAATTAAATCAAGAAAAATTCTTCTATATAAATCTAAAAGGAAACAACCAACTATCCATTGATAACCAATTTACATTAAAACAGACTTCTTCATTATCAGAACTCATAAAGAAATTTTTAGATAATAATAATTTAGAGCCTACAGATATTGTTGCTACTTATTTACTTACAGGAATTATCTGGTGTACAAACAACTTCCAAACGAAAACCAATTATTCTACCTTTCAAACTGTTTTAGAATTATTGGATATGGGAGCTAGTTACAGCATAGCGAGCGATAAAGCGAACAAAAATTTGAAATTAATAGAAACAAAATTGATAATAGAAATTCTAAAGAATATAAAAATAACAAGGGATAAAGTGGCTTTTTCTAAAGTAACAACAAATTTTGTAAAGAATATAAAATTTGATGAAATCATTTTCAGAAACTGGAATTTGAGTTTTTACATAACTGATGTAAAAGTTTCTGTGATTTTGATAGATACAAAAGACGGAACGTTGGTTTATGTTCATTCTAATAAACCTAATATTATACAAGCAGACAAAGTTGTTTCAGAATTTGAAGGAAAAGGTGATAGGCATGATGCATATTTTGCATCAACTAAAAGTATAAATACGCTAGAAAACGAACTTAAGCTAAAAATTTCTGTCTGCCTAACTGATACGGCTGAGAAAGAAAGGTTAGAAACAAAAATTAACGCCGATTTTGAAACTGAAGTCAAGCGAGCTTCTACCATAGAAAAAAAACAACCAACAAGAGCTGAAAGAAAAAAAAATACTGAGCCGCTTACCCCAGCCAATACTTTTCCCGAGCCGATTAAACTCTATGAAGACACTATTAACGAGCCCATTTATAATGGACCATTACCACCAGCAAAGAATAAGTAAAAAAAATTTTGACAAAATGATTAAATAAAAGTAAAATCGGATGTTAAAATGATGAATATTTAAACTAAACTGCTTGTTACTTAAAATAATAAAGAAAAATTATTATAACGATAAATTTTATATATTAACTTTTTTAATATGCTAAAAAAAGCAGTAAGAGTTCTGACTATAATATCTGTCGCAACTATAGTCACAATAACTGGAACAATGCCAGTATATGCATCAGTAACCGCTATTAAGAAAATAAGCGCATCATCTAATGCTATATTTGGTAATGGTAATTCTATTCATTCTGACATTTCTTCTGATGGGAGATATGTAGCCTTTACATCCTCTGCAAATAACCTAGTTCCTGGAGATAATAATAATACTGATGATATATTTGTATATGATCGGGAAGTTGATCAAATCGAAAGAGTTAGTA